>SL_3KL_010_SEDDRAFT_10002761_pt1 | contig 16002 bp, 10 predicted proteins | sample SodLakKL_010_SED_2_FD_10381 | JGI IMG/M metagenome (IMG submission 10381) | reverse complement strand
GTACGGGCAGAGGAAGCAAGACGTACAGCGTGAGTTTGGGGCTCACCGACAACATGGCCAAAATAACGATAACGAACAAACTTACCAGATTGAGGAAGTAGAGGATGGCAGGTCCGAGGTAATTACGCACTTTGTTTACATCCTCAGTGATGCGGGCCATCAAATCCCCGGTTTTGTTTTTTCGGAAAAAAGTCTGATCCAGCGACTGGTACTTGTCGTACATTTCTTTTCTCAGGTCGTACTCAATGAGACGGGAGGCCACAATAATGGTCTGTCTCATGAAGTACATAAAAGTACCCATGATCAGTGCGAGTATCAGCACCAATCCACCAAAAAACAACACTACCATGGCAATTTCTCCGTACAGACTCTCTCTGGCGTCTGATCCTTCTAAAAGGTGAAAAACCCGGATGTTTTCCAGCACCAGGTCGAGGGCTTCCCGAACCATTTGGGGCTGTAGCACACGGAAATAATTGGACAGGGATACAAACAAAAGCCCCAAAAGCAACTTCCATTTGTATTTGACGAGGAACCTGTTTAATGTAAAGAGATGTTTCAAGCTACAGGCAGCATTTAGTGTCCGACAATCGGATTTGTTGAAAAAAACAGCAATTATAACCCTTAATCTCCGCTAATGTTTTAGCTGAATTTGTTACAGGTAGGTTTTTTCTCCTGAATCTGGAACCTCATACAAGCTCAACCAAAAGATAGACGCATTTCCGAAAACCGGTAGTTTGTATTAACACATGCAAAAAAAGCCCTATCTTTGTAATCTGAATTAAACCAAAACCTGCAAAATGCACAGAATTGAAACCCTCGATGAATTCATTATAAAGCGGCAGAAAAGTTACACCACTGCAACCGGTGAGCTGACCGGGCTATTGCGCGACATCGGTCTGGCTGCTAAAATAGTCAACCGCGAAGTTAATAAAGCCGGTCTCATCAATATTCTGGGGAAATACCAACAGGAAAACGCCTCGGGTGAACAGGTTGCCAAATTGGATATTTACGCCAATGAGCGCCTTATCGATTTCCTCAAAACGAGTGGTGAGTGTGCCGGTCTGGCATCGGAAGAGCTTGAAGATTACGTGAAGTTCCCTCCCCGCAATGAAAAATACGGTAAATACGTCGTAGTGGTGGACCCCCTCGATGGCTCTTCCAATATTGATGTAAATGTCAGCGTCGGAACCATTTTTGGGATATATAGGAGGTTGACCCCGGATGACCAGGAAGTAGAAGAGAGAGATTTCCTTCAGCCGGGCCTTGATCTGGTTGCTGCCGGATACGTGATTTACGGCACCTCTACCATTTTGGTTTATTCCACAGGACACGGAGTGAATGGATTTACGCTGGATCCCTCCATTGGTGAGTTTTGCCTTTCTCACCGCGATATAAAAATTCCCAACGAGGGACCCTATTACTCCGTCAATCAGGGATATTATCTCAAATTCGACCTCGAAATGAGAAGGTACATCGATTATTGTTCGGACCTCAATCTCAGGCTTCGATACATTGGTACAATGGTGGCTGATATACACCGGATTCTATTCCAGGGAGGTGTTTTCCTGTACCCCAATACGCGAAAATACCCAAAGGGAAAACTTCGGTTGCTCTACGAATGCAATCCACTGGCTTACATTGTCGAACAGGCTGGGGGCAAGGCCCTCAATGTTAAACTCGACCGGATTCTCGAAATGATTCCCGAAGAACTTCATCAGCGCTCCAGCGTGATAATGGGCTCTCCGGCGATGATTGATGAGATGGCGGAATTTGTCCAGCGATACGCTCCCAATATCCCCGCTGAAAGTCAGTAATCTGAATGAGATTGCTTTTCCAGTGATGGTTCAGGATGATGGCGTTCACTGCAAATAGGGCGATATCTTTCCCCAAAGCTCTGCATCAAAGCATTTTTTGAGCTTCGTGGCATCAGTTGTACCCTCCCTGCGCATTTGAAAAATGCAAACTACATCATCGTAATCCATATAGGGGTGGGATAGTACCTCTCTAAATTCTGCCGATTGCCAATCTATTTTCACCACCCGGCTGCTGTCAATCAGAAATTTTTCTGCATTTCTGTCCACCAAATCCGGCTCCATTCCAAAAACTTCTTTTAGTTGTTCCACGGAGTGATAGCCGCCCAACAATTCCCGAAAGCGAATTATCCTCGAAGCAAATACTTCTCCTATTCCTCTGATTTGACGGAGTGTCTCTTCATCTGCAGTGTTTAGACAAAAAGGTTCTATCGGTGCGCGGGTCCGGGCTGTTTTTGCTTCTGGCTTTTCTTTGGTGTTCTCTGTAGGTGCTGAGACCTGAACCGCGTGCATACCGGATTGAAAGTCGGAGGTTGGTTCTTCTCTGCTTTCCGGCAATGGCTCTTCAAACCGCAGAATCGGCTCCATTTGGTCCGCCAGTCTCTCCGGCATTCTGAATACCTGCCTGACCTGCTCCATTTTTTCAAAACCACCAATGGTGTTCCTGTAATTTATCCATCGACCGGCTAAAGCACTGTCTAGACCAAAACCAATAAGCTCCTTTCTGGTGAGCAAATTAGCCTCGTAGCATCCTGCTAAATAATTTTCTTTTACTCCCATGGTGAGAATTTCAAAGGTGGGTTCCGGGGACAGCCATTTGGCCAAACGGTTTTCCGACAGGCAGAACAGCACAGTCAAACTGAATAGGATAAGCACGGATTTTCGCTCTCTTGGATGGAAGTACATAATACTTTTGGTTTTCATGGTCAATTGCTTTTTGATGAAAAATAATGATTGAAATTGGTCGCAACATCTAATCCTTGCTTTTCGGCATATTCTTTTAAGCTGGCGTTTACTCTCCTGCTGTTTGATCTCGTTAAAATCAGGACGATGTCTTTAGAAGGGTTCATCCCCCGGAGTTTGCGCTCACTAATTTCCTCGGCTCCCATGAAAATGAGCTTAGTGCGAGAACTGTCAGTGGGTAAATTCTCCGGTATTGCTCCCCCGTAGGAAAAGATGAGGCTGTAGTATTGAGTTTGAATCAGTTTGATTTCCTCCCCTTGTTGAAAGGTGATAGCTCGGACCTTCCTGTTTCTGGTTCTGTAGTATTGCCGATTGCCTGAGGCGGCGAAATTTTCGCTTCTCTCTGTCAATCCCGGGGTTTTTAATGTGATTACTTTTCCCGGGACAAAAACATCGGCCAAAAACCCCTGACCTGTGCTGTATATGTAAAAGGAGTCCTTGCCGTAGCTGTCCAGTTTGCATGTGAATCCTGTGAGAAAAACAAGGACAGTCAAACTGTAAACAGGCATTTGCCAGTTCGCAACCCTGCGGTACCAAATCAATGCAGTAATTACGGTGAGGATGTAAATTACTATCAATGTGCCGGGGTTCATATAAAGCTCTTTAAAGGTGGCAAAGGGCAGTTTGGTGAAATCCAACATCACCCAGGCCAGTCCTCCGCAGATGTAGTCCATAAACCAACCCGCCAAATCCGCCCCGGCCGGGAATACAAAACCCAGTAATCCAGTGATAAGACCTCCTGTCAGTATCAGGTAAGCACCTGCCACAGAGAAAATACTCGAAAGCATAAAATAGGGCGATGCCTGACCAAAATAGTAAACACTGAGTGGCAGTACACCCAATTGAGCAGCAATGGACAAACTTATCAGATCCTTAACGGGTGATAGTTTGCGAGGGGCTGGAATGAGTGCATTGACTTTTCTAAAAAAGATGATAATTCCGGCAAGTGCCAGATAACTGAATTGAAATCCCACATCGCGCATGAGGTTAGGTTCCAAAAACAAATGCAGGAATGCGCAGAATGCCAGGATGTTCAGGGAGTGGGCCTTTTTTCCAAAAAGCCCACCCAGGGTAAAAATGCTGAACATACTGCCGGCTCTTACTGCAGAGGGGGGCGCTCCCGCAAAAATCACAAATGCCCAGACCCCTGCCAAAATGACCACAGCGCGAACAAGCCTGTTGGCATTTTTCAGGAAAAAGTAGAAAATGGAGAAGACAATGCCCACGTGTAACCCGCTTACAGCAAGTACATGGGCCGCTCCCACATCCCGGAATGCACTGTTGATTTCGTCCTTCAACAAAGACCTGTCACCCAGTACAATCCCATTGATCATCCCCGCTGTGGCTGGTTTTTGGGTGTGATTTTTGAGGTTTTGGATGAATCCGGTCCGGAATGTATGTATCTTTTCTCTGGCGTTTGAACCTCCCTGGTTAAGCAGCATTATGTCCTCTTTTTCGACAAATGCCTGGTGGTAAATCCGCTTTCTGGCCAAAAAATCTCTGTAGGAGAATGCCCGTGGGTTGCCGGGAGGAGCCACTTCCATAAAGTTGGCCTTGAACTGGACTTTCCTCCCGGGAATAAGTTCATCTAATCCTTCATTTTCCCTTACGGTTAGAAGTAACCTGCCGTTGATTTTGTCCAGGTTTTTTTGCCGGGAAATTTCTCTACCTCCTATTACATCCACTGTCAGCGCAATGGAGTTTTGCCTTTCATTTACTTCGGCAATACTACCCACCAGCAAAAGCTCTCCTTCCACCTGGCTGAAGTGATTGCGCATTTCCTGCCAGTCCTTGCTCCAGGACCTTCCAAATCCCAGCAAAACCATAAGTAGAATAAGTAGAGACCCAATGAAATGTGAGGTCTCCAACTTACCGGCTAATCGATATACCAGGACAAACAATCCAATGAAAAGTATCCCCAGGCACAATTGGTTGAGGTCCAAACCGTAAACGTAAGCGAGACTGCCTGCGATCCAGCCCGCTAGCAATCTCAAAAATGGAACCTCCTGGAAACTTACTGGCATATTGGTGATTTAATTGCGCCTTTAAGTGTTGTTTGCCTCTGTTTTGTACCCAGCCGTCCGTAATTTTTTTCAAAAATTTGAGTTACTTTACCCAAAATCCGCCCCGTATGCCTGTATATGTTCATCTGAGTAATCTGCTCATCCGAAAGGATGCTATAGAGAAGAAGTACAAGGGCGGCGTACCTCAATTTAGAATAGATTGCGAACTGGATACTGGCAGGTTTTATTTTCAGGAGGATACCATGTTGTTTTGTCTGGTCACCATGAACTACGACGAGCACGATTATGATAATTTGACCGCTAAAGGGCTACACTACGATAAAAAGCGCGAATTTTCAGAGGACTTTGTAGTGCTCTCACGCCATTACGGCCTGTTGTGGGAGGGGCCCTGGCTGGAACACAACAAGGTTTTTGCCTGGCATGTGGGGTCAGATGCTGAATCGGTGATGAGGGCTGAAAAAATCAGCAGTCTCACCATGAATGAGATTGGTAAAAGGTTTGAAAGAGGCGAAAACCCTTTTGCTGCCATCTATTAAAATTTGTCCACCGATAGGATTTATTTTGGGGACCTGGTGCATTTGGCCTGACTCAGGCATATTTTTGGTCCGCAGAACGCCAGGCAATCATAAGTTTTATCCGTTTGGGGGTTGGGATTTTTGCCATAGGAAACAAATTAGAGGAAATTGCCGCTTTAAGTGATGTAAAAAACGCTGGTTGTACCTTTTATGAAAGAGGGTTTTAATATTGTTAGAAATCATATATTGTAATTTATTGATGAACAAAACTTTATAGTGTTGTAATTCGCTTCCCAAAAAAATAGTCGCTTTGTAAAACCGTGAATTTCCCAAAATATCCTATCTTCAGCTTTTTTTTCATACAGGGGCTTCCCATAAACAATTATCCATCAACAACTTGCGCCAATACACATGAAAATTCAAATCAGAGAAATTAAGGAGTACAAACTCGATCCTGAGATGGCTGCAAAAATTGCCTATCTTCTTCAGGGTTCATTCAATGGTTATCCGAGAGGTAAGCACTTTCTCCATCAATTGCCGAGCTTCAGGCTGCTGGCTGAGGGTAAAGATACGCTGGAGGGGCATGTAGCTGTTCATCACCGCATAATTTCATGTGGTGAGATGATTTACAATATATTTGGTATCTCTGATTTGTGTGTAACTGAAAAGTCCAGAAAGGCCGGAATAGCTACCGATCTTATGACCAAACTGGAGGAAATGGCTGTGGAGGCGCAAATCGATTTCCTAGTTCTGGTGACCAATGTGCATGAATTTTATGCAAAAAAGGGTTTTGAAAGGGCGGAAAATGTATGTAGATGGGTGATGGTGCAAAACAACAAGTCCCTCGGACTGGTTAGAAGAAGGGTAGAGGACGGTCTGATGTACAAAAAGTTGAGTGACCTCGACTGGCCCAATGGAGAACTCGACCTGATGGGACACATCTTTTGACGACAATGGAGAAAAGTATATTTTTTTAATAAAAAGTGGTTTTGATGAAAGGTTTAAATGATTACATTGCGCAGAACAGGGATCGCTTCCTGGAAGAGTTGTTCGAATTGTTAAAAATTCCATCCGTCAGTGCGGATTCCAGACACAAGGATGATATGCTGGCCGCAGCTGATTACGTGAAAGATAAATTGCTAAAAGCCGGAGCGGATAGTGCAGAGGTGATTTCCACGGAAGGTCACCCGATAGTGTACGGAGAAAAAATTGTTGACAAAAAACTCCCCACCGTTCTCGTTTACGGTCACTACGATGTGCAGCCACCCGATCCATTGGAATTGTGGGAATCGGAACCATTTGAACCCGTTGTAAAAAAGACAGTCAATCACCCGGAGGGCGCAATTTTTGCCCGTGGTTCCAGTGATGATAAAGGGCAGATGTATCTCCACATCAAGGCTTTTGAGGCCATGAATGAGTTGGGTGATATTCCCTGCAACATCAAGTTTATGATTGAGGGCGAAGAAGAAGTGGGTTCTGCCCACCTCGGGGACTTTTGCAGAAAGTTTAAAGAAAAACTGGACTGCGATGTTATCCTGATCTCTGATACGGCCATGATCTCCATGGATATCCCGTCGATTACGACCGGATTGAGGGGTTTGAGTTATGTGGAAGTTGAAGTGACCGGACCTAACAGAGACCTTCACTCCGGAATTTACGGTGGAGCTGTTGACAATCCGGTCAATGTACTGTGTGAAATGATCGCCAGCCTGAGAGACGAGAATAACAAGATCACGGTTGAGGGCTTTTACGACAAAGTGGAGAAGGTGTCAGATGAGGAGAGAGAACTGATGGGTAAGGCACCTTTTGATCTGGAGGCTTATAAAAAAGATCTTAACCTTGAGGATGTTAACGGAGAAAAAGGCTACACCTCGCTTGAGCGCACCTCCATTCGACCCAGTCTGGATGTAAATGGAATTTGGGGTGGTTACATTGGCGAGGGTGCCAAAACGGTATTGCCGTCCAAAGCTTTTGCCAAGATCAGTATGCGACTGGTTCCCCACCAGAGCAGTGAGGAAATTACTGACCTTTTTACCCGTCACTTTAAGAAAATCGCTCCAAATACCATAGATGTCAAAGTGACTCCACATCACGGAGGAGAACCGGTAGTGGTTGGGACAGATTCAGACGAATACCGCGCAGCACATCTGGCGGTGGTAGATGCATTTGGTAAGCCACCCATTCCATTGCGCAGCGGTGGCTCTATCCCTATTGTCGCGCTTTTTGAGGAAGTGCTGGGTGCAAAGTCTATACTGCTGGGGTTCGGATTGAATTCCGATGCGCTACACTCACCCAATGAGCACTTCGGCCTGGCAAATTACTTTAAGGGAATAGAAACTATACCCGGATTTTACAAGCACTATTCAGAATTGAAAAAACAGCAAAAATGATTAATTTTTTAAACACCAGAACCTCATTTCTACTCATTGCCCTTGCAGTGGGTTGGACGTGTGTCTATGGACAAAACACAGACAAAATGGATACTTTGAGTTACAGCGTTGGTATGATCCTCGCCCAGAACCTTCAACAGCAAGGACTGACTGAGATAGAGGGCCAGTCCCTGAAAGAGGGAATCCTCGATGTCATGGAGGCAGACCGGAACGCAAAGATGGATATGAATCAGGCCAATCAGGTCATTCAACAGTACCTCGCACAAAAAAATCTCTCGCAGTTTGAGGAAAATATCAAGGAGGAAGAAGCCTTTTTGATAAAAAACAGGGAGAAAGATGGCGTAAAGGAACTCCCATCAGGCCTGCAATACAAAATCCTTGAAGAAGGAGATGGCCCCGTCCCGTCTGCCACTGACCGGGTCACAACCCATTATCACGGAACCCTTTTGGATGGAACTGTATTTGACAGTTCAGTGAAAAGGGGTGAACCTGCAACTTTTCCGGTAAATGGAGTTATACAGGGTTGGCAGGAAGCACTTCAACTCATGCCTGTTGGCTCTAAATGGAGGCTTTTTGTCCCCAGCCAAATGGCTTATGGCGAAAGGGGTGCAGGAGACCTGATAAAGCCTTACTCCATGTTGATTTTTGAAGTAGAACTCATAAGCATAAATTAATTTTATGCGCATCGATATCATTTCGGTTATCCCCGATCTGCTGCACAGCCCTTTTGACCACTCTATTGTAAAAAGAGCAAGACAAAAAGGACTTCTCGAAATCCACCTCCATGACTTGAGGAAATTTGGTAAGGGAAAGCACAAGCAAGTAGATGATTATGCTTACGGAGGGGGTGCCGGAATGGTGTTGATGGTAGAACCCATTGCGAGATGTGTGGAAAAGCTTCAATCGGAAAGAGATTACGACGAGGTGATCTATACCGCACCCGACGGTAAACTGTTCGACCAGTCCACAGCCAACGAACTGTCCCTGAAGAAAAATATCATTATTCTGTGCGGCCACTACAAAGGAGTGGATGAAAGAATACGCGAACACCTAATCACCCGTGAGTTATCTATTGGGGATTACGTACTTTCAGGTGGTGAACTCGCCGCTGCTGTAATAACTGACGCGATAGGACGTCTGATTCCCGGAGTACTCAATGACGAAACAAGTGCATTGACCGACTCTTTTCAGGACGACTTGATTGCGCCACCCGTCTATACCCGCCCGTCAGAATTTCGAGGCTGGAAAGTACCTGATGTTTTGCTCTCGGGCCACCAACAAAAAATCGATGATTGGCGACTTTCTCAATCGGAAAAACGAACCGCAGAAAGACGGCCTGAAAAAATGGATGATTGAATGTGGAATTCGCGGTACATTTTTTCTGCGTAGCTTGTTTTACCGGGCTTTGAGAAAATGCTTCCAGGCGATTGATAGTCAGGGCGTTGAAGATTCTTTGTTTTTCTTTTGCTTTTCCGTTCGAAAACCCAATAAATTAGCCCCAAATATATTACTGATAAGTTGGATATTTTCCGTAATTTTGCACCTTAAAATTTGAAGCATATGACAGATGCATCGAGGATAATTGATGTGAATATTGAGGAGCAGATGCGATCAGCCTATATAGATTACTCTATGTCGGTTATTGTGTCTCGTGCCCTGCCTGATGTGAGGGATGGATTGAAGCCGGTACACCGAAGGATACTGTTTGGAATGGACCAACTGGGTGTTCAGTACAACAAATCCTACAAGAAGTCAGCGAGAATAGTGGGGGAGGTGCTGGGTAAATATCACCCACACGGTGACAGTGCGGTATATGATGCCATGGTTAGAATGGCACAGCCCTGGTCTCTGAGGTATCCACTGGTTCAAGGCCAGGGTAACTTCGGAAGTATGGATGGCGACAGCCCCGCAGCAATGCGATACACTGAGGCAAGACTCCAGCGCATTTCAGATGATTTGCTCGCGGATATAAAGAAGGAAACTGTCGATTTCGTCCTCAATTTTGACGATACCATGCAGGAACCTACGGTTTTGCCTTCCCGTATTCCCAACTTGCTGGTAAACGGTGCTTCCGGTATTGCAGTGGGTATGGCTACCAACATGTTGCCGCACAACCTGACAGAGGTTATAGACGGAATCAATGAATACATCGACAATCCCGAGGTGGAGGTGGCTGACCTGATGAAGCACATCAAAGCACCCGATTTCCCAACCGGCGGTATCATTTACGGGTACAGTGGTGTTAAAGAGGCCTTTGAAACCGGAAGGGGAAGAGTGGTTGTAAGAGGTAAGGTCGATATTGAACAAACCGGAACAGGTAGAGAGCGCCTAATCATTACTGAAATTCCATATCAGGTTAACAAGGCCACCCTGGTAGTTAAAATTGCTGATCTTGTCAATGAGGAAAAGGTAACCGGAATTAGTGATGTACGGGATGAATCAGACCGAAATGGATTGCGCATTGTGGTTGAACTGAAAAAAGATGCCATTTCAAATGTCGTACTCTCAAAACTTTACAAATACACTCCGCTTCAAACCTCCTACGGGGTCAATAATATTGCACTGGTAAACGGCAAGCCAGTTCAACTCAATCTGAAAGACCTCATTCACCATTTTGTGGACTTTAGGATTGAGGTGGTTGTACGCAGGACGCAGTACGATCTGAGAAAAGCAGAAGACAGGGCTCATATCCTCGAAGGATTGCTCATCGCCCTGGACAATCTGGATGAAGTCATCGCCCTCATACGGGCATCTAAAACTGTGGATGAGGCGCAGGAAGGCTTGATGAAAACCTTTGAATTGTCGGAGATTCAGGCAAAAGCCATTCTCGACATGAGATTGCAGCGCCTTACCGGCCTGGAACGCGAAAAGGTGAAAAATGAGTACGAGGAGTTGCTCGAGAAAATTGAGTACTACAAGAAAATACTCGGATCTGAAGACCTTCAAAAAGAGATAGTTAAGGAAGAACTTCAGGAAGTAAAGGAGACCTTTGGAGACGAGCGAAGAACCGAAATATCTCTTGACGGTGGTGACATCAGCATCGAGGATATGATTCCCAATGAAGATGTGGTGGTGACAATCAGCCATTTGGGATATATCAAGAGAACCAAAGTCAGTGAGTACAGAACCCAGGGCAGGGGAGGCCGTGGATCGCGCGGAAGTAAAACCAGGGATGCGGACTTTGTCGAACATCTGTTTTCTGCACGAACTCACGACAATTTACTCCTTTTCACGGAGCAGGGTAAGTGCTTCTGGCTCAAGGTTTACGAAATACCGGAAGCGTCCAAGAGCAGTCTGGGACGGGTAATCCAAAATATCATTCAACTACCCAAAGACGACAGGGTTAAGGCATACATTAAAATACAGGACCTGGCGGATGAGGAGTTTATCAACAACAATTACATCCTTTTTGCAACCTCTTTTGGTGTTATTAAGAAAACGCTGGTCGAGAGCTTTTCAAGACCCAGGTCCAATGGAATTACTGCCATTACCATACGTGAAGGTGACAGTCTTTTAGAGGCCAAATTGACCAATGGAAATTCTGAAGTTATGATGGCCAATCAAAATGGAAGGGCCATAAGGTTTCACGAATCTCATGTGAGATCAATGGGGCGAACTGCTGCCGGTGTCCGCGGAATTAGGCTGGATGATGATAAAGATCGCGTTGTGGGTATGATTGTTGTTGATCCGGAAGACCCACGGCAAACTGTCTTGGTGCTGTCTGAAAAAGGAAATGGAAAGCGATCATTAGTGGATGACTACCGGGTGACCAACAGGGGCGGTAAGGGTGTGAAAACCATGAACGTCAATGACAAAACCGGTAAATTGATCGCAATTAAGGCTGTAACAGATGACCAGGACCTTATGATCACCACGAAAAAAGGTGTCATCATCAGGATTAAGATGGAAGACCTTCGGATTATGGGACGTGCCACTCAGGGAGTGCGAGTCATCAGGCTCAATAATGGCGAATCCATCGCCGATGTTACAGTGGTAGATAACAATAGCGATGAGGAGGAAGAGTGATTCAAGGACCTGTGCATTCAGTTTTTTGGAGTTTCAGGAACAATTGTCACCCTTCTTCGATGTTATAATATAGTCAAACTAAAACAATACAACAATGAAAACCTATTTTATCATTTCCATATGCTTGCTTCTTTGCGTACCCTTTGAAGCCATTGCTCAGGATACAAGAAGGCTGATAAGACAAGCATCCAGAGAACTCAACCGCTTTAATCTGGATCCCGGCACTAACTTTGAGAGTCTGGTGGAGGCAAATGACCTTATTTCAGAAGCACTTTCAACCGAAGAGGGCCAAAAGGAATTCAGAGCATGGCAAACTCAGGGGGAGATTCTCAATGCCTCTTTGGCTTTTCAGATGACCTTAATCTCAATGGGTGAGATGGAGACGCTTCAGGACCCCAATGAACCTATGATTGCGTCACGAGCTTTCCAAAATGCGCTCGAATTGGCAGAACGAAGACACGAATCCCGAGATGCCCTTGATGGACTGACTGAAACCGCCGGACACCTGGGTTTTGTCGCTAATTTTTTTATCAATAATCAACAATTCGCAGATGCCTTTACACCGCTTAATGAGGTGTACATCATTCACGAAGTACTTATAGAGAACGACAGAGACCCTATTTTTGAAGACAATGAAGAATTGTTTAATCACCTTTATGTCATGGGAATTACCGCTCTTCAGGCCGGACAGCGAGAGAGTGCGGAAGAGTATCTCAAAATGCTCTATAATGAACGGTATGATGAACCTCGCGTTTACACCACCTTGTTTGAGTTGTTTATTAATGAAGATGAAGAAAAAGCGCTTGAGTTCCTCGAAGCAGGTAAGGAGGTAGATCCTGAGAATATTGACATCCTGTATGCCGAGATCAATTATTTTATCCAAAAGGATGACTACGAGCAATTACAGGAGAAACTCTCAATCGCCATAGAAAAAGACCCTGAGAACCATACACTTTACAATGTGCTTGGCAATGTATTCATGAACCTTATGTCCGATGCCATGGATGAAGGGGACTCTCTGGCAACCGAGGAATATTTCGAAACTGCCCTTGATTACCTCAATACTGCTATCGAATTGGAACCCGATTTCTTTGAGCCCTATTACACCATCGGTTCCATGTATTTTAACCGGGGAGCTGTCATCACCCAAAAAATGAATGAATTGGGAATGTCCAGAGAAGAGCAGGTCCTCTACGATGAGTTGAACGAGCAGTCAATGGAGTACTTTAATACCGCACTTCCATACTTCCAAAAATCCGAAAGTCTGGAACCTAACGATGCCACCACACTCATGGCATTGAGGGAGGTTTATGCCCGAAAACAGGACTTTGATATGGTTCAGGAGTTTGCCGATCGACTTCAGAGACTCGAAGCGGGTGAAGAAATTGAAGAACCGTATTTTGAATTGAATTGATACGTCATATTTAAGACATTGAATTGATTAGATAAATTAAGGGGAGTTCGCTCCCCTTTTTTTATGGAAATATTTCTGCGCATTGAATGAAAGAACCCCAGGCGACGTTATAGATTAGTGAATGCAATTGTGAGTTATATGTGGAGTCCATGACTTTAAAAGTATTTAGCTGTTTACATTTTTATGTCTTCCAAATTCATACTTGCTTCTTTTCAAAATGACTGATTTGGCACTGGAACTGTTAGCAGACAAGTTATTTAAATCCTGAATATTGGCCGGGTCTTTTAACCTTTAACTTCCTAATGTTGATCTATGAAAAAAATATTGAAAATTGCGGGTTTTTCACTGTTGGGCCTGATCGTCCTACTCATTGTTCTGCCCATTTTGTTCAAAGGCCAGATTACTGAGGCGGTTAGAACAGAACTCAATAAGCAATTGGATGCTACGGTGGAGTTCGATGAGGTGGGCATTTCCCTTATTCGCAATTTCCCCAATTTGAACTTCCGGCTGTACGGGCTTTCCATAGAGGGCAAGGGCGATTTTGAGGGCACCACGCTTCTCAGTGCTGATTACATCGGCTTTACATTTAACCTGGCATCGCTCTGGAGGAGAAATACGCCCTACGAACTTAAACGCCTTGATATTGATGGACCTAAAATTCACCTCATTACTTTTGCAGATGGTCGTGCCAATTACGATATACTACCCAATGGAGAGTTGGAAGAAACCACTGAAGTAGAGGAGGTAGGAGAATCTCCCGGTGTGGATTTTTCACTTCGCGCCTATCGGATTACAAACGGGCACCTGATTTACGACGACCGGATGAACACCACCTATGCAGAATTAAAAGAATTCAACCACAGCGGATCAGGTAATTTTGCAGAAGACATTTTTGACTGGTCGAGCAGTACACAAATAGGAGCCACATCTGTGAATTACGGCGGTGTTGGATACCTCAGGTCTGTGCCCTTAAACTGGGATTTGGATCTCGGAGTGGACCTTCAGCAAAATGTATTGCACATATTGCAAAATGACCTTAGTCTCAGTGAACTAAAGCTCGATCTGAGCGGACTCGTGCGATTCCCCGAGAATGAAAACCTCTATCTCGACCTGGTTCTCAATGCACCGGGGAATGAATTTAAAGAGTTGTTCTCCGTTCTACCCATTGCGACAATGGCTGATTTGGACGGACTGGAGGCCTCCGGAGAATTTGCGTTGAATGCAGAGGTGAAGGGTGAATTTGATGAGGAAAATGAGTTTTACCCACCCTTCGTTTTCACAGCTATGATTCAGGAGGGTATGGTTCGCTATCCCGCCATGGAACTGCCTCTTGAAGCTATTAACCTCGACCTGAGTGTCCAAAGTCCTGAACCGGATTTGGACGCCATGACAGTTGATTTAAGTGCCTTTTCCTTTTCCGCCTCCAACAATCCGTTCAGCGGATCGCTTTTTGTGAGCACACCAATTTCAGACCCGACAATTCGAAGCAACCTAAACGGCATTCTGGACCTGGGAGTAATTTCACAAATTTTCCCCGTGGAGGGAATGGAGGAATTGGCCGGTAGGATCAGCGCCGCCCTGGATGCCAATTTTGCCATGTCTCAGGTGGATGCTGAGGCATGGGATGATATGGATTTTAGCGGTGAATTTACCTTTAGTAACATTGTTTCAAGAATGGAGGGTATGCCTGCCATCCAAGTGCCTCAGGGTGGATTGTCCCTCGATAGAAACAGTTCCCGCATCGCTAAAACAGTTCTAAAAATCGGAGCAAGTGACCTTGAAATGGAGGGCGATTTCAACAGTCCTTTGGTTCTCTATTCAGGTGCAAATGCCTTTACGGGTAATATGCGCGTCAATTCCCAATTGCTGGACATTGACGACATGATGGCCGGATTTATAACAGAGACTACCGAAACAACCCCCACCGTGACAGACACCAGTGCGAAAATCAGCCCGTTTTTCAATGTGGATATCGATCTGATTGCGGATATGGGCCGAATTGTCTTCTCTCCTTACGATATTCGTGATTTAAGAGGAGAAATAAACCTCAAACCACAATTACTGACGGCATCCTCTGTTGCTCTGATTCTCAATGACAGCGATATGGAGGGAGAGGTTTCCGTTCAAAACTGGTACGAATTTGCCATGGCGGATGAGCGTATGACAGTGGACGCCAATGTCAGGGCAGGTACGCTTGACATTGTTAAATTAATGCCTCCTGCAGATAGTGACGATGCCTCTGATGAGAAAGATGGTGAAGCGAGGGAAAGTCAGGCTCAGGTCCCCCCCTTTAAGTACAATATCCACGTGAACGCCAGAGCCGACCGTGTGCTTTACAGTCCCTATGAACTGACCAACCTCACTGGTAGGGCATACCTAACTGAAAGAGACATACATATTGAGAGTTTTCAGTCAGCGATCTATGGAGACGTACTGTCGGCGAGCGGGTTTATCGGAAATTATATGAATTATGTGTTCCTGGGCGAAACGCTTAGTGGTGAACTGGATATCAGTGCCCGGGGCCTCAATTTAAATAGATGGATGGAGGGGATGATGTCAGAAGAGCAAAATGTACCTCCCGAAGAAGTGAATACGGATGAGTTTGAGCCCATCCTGGTTCCGGACAATATCGATTTTGGTATTCGAGCAGATCTTGGTTCTCTGGCCTATTTTGACATGAATTTTAGAAATGCCAGGGGCGCGATGGAGATTAGAGGCGGAGTCGTCGAGATAGAGAGTTTTACAGGGGATTTGCTAAATGGAAGGCTCGGTTTTTCAGGAATATATGACACCTCGGATGAGATACCCTCTACCAGTATGGAACTCAACCTCGAGCGACTGGACATCCCATCTTCTTTT
>SL_3KL_010_SEDDRAFT_10002760_pt1 | contig 16003 bp, 16 predicted proteins | sample SodLakKL_010_SED_2_FD_10381 | JGI IMG/M metagenome (IMG submission 10381) | reverse complement strand
GCCGGCCTGGTCCAGATCCCCTGCATCGAGCGCAACGCCATGGGCGCGGTCAAGGCGGTCAACGCCACCCGCATGGCCATGGCCGGCGATGGCAAGCACCGGGTCAGCCTGGACAAGGTCATCAAGACCATGCGCGACACCGGGCGCGACATGAAGACCAAGTACAAGGAGACCTCGCGCGGGGGACTGGCGGTCAACGTGATCGAATGTTGATGCTGGGAAAGGGGTCAGGGGCTAGGGGTCAGGGGTCAGGGAGCCTACCTGCCAGCCTTCTTGCGCTGGTGCTCGTCGTTTTTTCTGGAGGGGCGCTGGGGCAGACGATTTATATCTGGACCGACGAGGACGGGGTCACGCACTTCACCGACCGCGAGCCGCAGACCGAGCGCGAGGTCACGATCCAGAAGGCCATCGCCGAGCCGGAATCGGCGCTGACGATTCGCCAGACCGGTCCCGATCACGAGCCGATCTGGTGGTTCCGCAATCGCCTGTCGGGGCCGCTGACCGTGCGCGTGAGCCTGGCCGAGGCCGACAACGTGGTCACCGAGCCGGAGCTGCCGGCGGTGTTCGTCCTGCCGCCCAACGCCGAGCGCGAACTGGTCACCATCGGGCCGCTGGATCCGCGCCAGTCCTGGCGCTACCGCTTCCAGACCGAAACCGTGCTCGGCAGCCCCGAGGCCGCGCATCGACCCGAGCGTCCCTACCGTCCGCCGTTTGCGCCGGGCGCCGAGTTCACCATCGGCCAGGCCTGGGGCGGCATGTTCAGCCATACCGATCCGCACTCGTACCACGCCGTCGACATCGCCATGCCGATCGGCACCCCCATCCACGCCGCGCGCGCCGGCGTGGTGATGGACAACGCGCGCTGGTTCCATCGCTCGGGCCAGGACCGCGAACGCTACGGCCCGCGCGCCAACTTCATCCGCATCCTGCACGACGACGGCACCATGGCCGTCTACGCCCATCTCGATTATGCGGGCGTGCGCGTCCACCCCGGCGAGCGGGTCGAGCGCGGCCAGTACATCGGCCGCTCCGGCAACACCGGCTTTTCTTCCGGCCCGCACCTGCACTTCGTCATCCAGAAAAATCGCGACATGGAACTGGTCTCGGTGCCGTTCGAGTTCGAAAACGGCGAGGGCGGTGCGGTGAGGCCGCGCGAGCGCTTGCGCCTGAGCGCGCAATGACGCCAGGTTGATATCGTTTTTCGAAAAATTGATATCATTTCTACTATGCCCAGAACCATTGTCAACATCGATCCGGAGGACAAGCGCTGGCTGGATCAGGAGGCCAAGCGCCGCCGCGTGCCCATGACCCGCCTGGTGGGTGAGGCGGTCAGCGAGTATCGAATGCGGCAGGAGCGGCAGAACCGACCCGATCTGGAGACGCTGCTGGCCGACACCCGCGGTCTTTGGCACCAGGGCGATGGCCTGGATTGGCAGGTTCGGCTGCGCGGCGAGTGGGAAGACCGCGCTTGAAGTACCTGCTGGATTCGGTGATCGTCATCGACCATCTCAACGGCATCGATGCGGCTACCGAATTCCTGCGTGATCATGGCGATGATTCGGCCATTTCAATCATCACGCGAGCCGAGGTTCTGGCCGGTTGTGACGATGCCCAGGAGGCATCTGTCCGTTCCTTGCTGTCGCATTTTCCGGCGCTGCCGCTGACCGTCCAAATCGCCGACCTGGCCGCGCGGCTGCGGCGGAGCGAACGGTTCAAGTTGCCGGATGCATTCCAGGCGGCCGTCGCGATTGAACACGACTTGATCCTGGTCACTCGCAATACGCGCGATTTCCAGCCCGGCGGCCGGGCAGAGGTCCTGATTCCCTACCACTGCTGAACTCCGCGGCGCGGAACCTGTCTGGATTGGGGCCATTGAAGCCAAGCCCGGAGAGCCCCGGCCGTGAACCGCCCCCGCCTGCTGCAAAAGTTCAAGGACTTTGTCGGAAACCTCCGGCTGCTGACGCTGTGCGTGGCGGTGGTCGTGCCGCTGTTCGTGCTGTTTTCACTTCTGGGCTACTGGCAAATGGCTGCGGTGCTGGCCGTGTGCCTGGTGCCCCTATGCCTGCTGCACGGGCGCAAGACCCTCAAAGACCTGCACGCAGACGGCAATGCCTACAAGGGCATCCGTGCCCTGGCGCATCCGGTGGTGCCGTTTGTTCTGCTGATGCCGGTTTGGCTGTTGATGTTTGACTGAAGCCCTTTTCGCTTCGGCTATTGACAAGCAGGAATCGGGCGATTGTCGGCCAGGGGTTGAGCAATCGACCCATGCAATACGGCTGGTGGCCGCGCGATTTTTCATTCCTCTGGGACGACAGCACCGCGGTGCGATCGCCGTCGCAGGCCAGCTCGACCAGCTCGACCAGTTCGGCCAGAAAGGCCCGGCGCGAAACCTGGTCCAGCGCCGAGGCAGGTTCGTCCAGAAGCAGAATGTCGGGTTGGTGCACGATGGCCAGCAGGATGCCGAGCTTCTGGCGCTGGCCGCACGACAGGCTGGCGACGCGCTGATCGAGCGGGATGGCACAGTACACATTGGCTAAGCTGCAACGGCGCAGAGCAGAAAAACCCGCGATGACCAGTGCTTGCTGAACTGCAGGGTTCAGACTAGAATTCAAACCATAAGTGACCGGAGGCGTACAGATGAAAACCTGGCCTGTTCAAGACGCAAAAGCCCGTTTCAGCGAGTTTCTGCAAGCCAGCCTGACCGAGGGCCCACAGTTGGTCACCCGGCATGGCAAGGAGGCTGCCGTGCTGGTGCCGGTGGAGCAATGGCTTCGGTTGAGTGCCCTGAATAAACCAGGCCTCAAGAACCTGTTGCTGGCAGATTACGCACGAGCAGACCTGCCGATTCCTGACCGGGGCCGTCTGCGCCGCCGGAATGCGCCGAAGGACGCTTGATGGCTTATTTGCTGGATACCAACGTTATTTCCGAGCTCAGAAAGCCCAAGCCCCACGGGGCTGTCGTGGCCTGGATCAAGGAGGTTCCCGAGCCGGCCTTGTTCATCGCGGCGATCACGATCGGTGAAATTCAGGCCGGAATCGAGATCACTCGAGGCCGGGATGTTTCTAAAGCGCAAGAAATTGAGGCCTGGCTGAATCAACTGGTTGAGTCGCAGCAGGTCATTGCAGCCGATGCGGCAATTTTCCGGAGCTGGGCGCGCTTGATGCATGGACGCCCTGATCACCTGCTTGAAGATGCGCTGATCGCGGCCACTGCCCTGACTCATGACCTGACTGTGGCGACCCGCAATGGGAAGGATTTCCAGCCTTTTGGCGTGCGTCTGGTCAATCCGTTTCAACATTAACCCGGCAACGAAATGCCTATGGCATTCGTTGCACGGCATTTGCGGCACATGTCCGCAAATGCCTTCGCTTCGCGGCCCCGGCCGTTCCGGCCGGGCATTAACGCAGCGATCTATCTGATTGCCGCGTTAATAGCAGGCTGGCCAGCACTCAGCCGGTAAAATGGCAGATTGTTTCCTGTCGACTCCAAACCATGCCCCGCCTGCCCGAAGAAATCGCCCGCCGCCGTACCTTCGCGATCATCTCGCACCCGGACGCGGGCAAGACCACGCTGACCGAGAAGTTCCTGCTGTTCGGCGGAGCGATCCAGCTGGCCGGCTCGGTCAAGTCGCGCAAGGCCTCGCGCCACGCGACCTCGGACTGGATGGAGATGGAAAAGGAGCGCGGCATTTCCATCACCTCCTCGGTGATGCAGTTTCCGTACAAGGACCGCGTGGTCAACCTGCTCGACACCCCAGGCCACGCCGACTTTTCCGAAGACACCTACCGCGTGCTGACCGCTGTCGACTCAGCGCTCATGGTGATCGACTGCGCCAAGGGCGTGGAGGAGCGCACAATCAAGCTGATGGAGGTCTGCCGCCTGCGCACCACGCCGATCTTCACCTTCATCAACAAGCTCGACCGCGAGGGCCGCGAGCCGATTGAACTGCTTGACGAAGTTGAAGACGTGCTCGGAATCGAGTGTGCGCCGGTGACCTGGCCGGTGGGCATGGGGCGGCGGCTCAAAGGGATTTACCACCTGCTCAAAGACGAGATCCACCTGTACGAGGCGGGCAAGAACTACATGCGCCAGGAGCCGCGCATCATTGCGGGCCTGAACAGCGCAGAGGCCGACGAAGTGCTCGGGCCCATGGCGGCCGAGCTGAGGGACGAGATCGAGCTGGTCAAGGGCGCCAGCCACGACTTCGACCTGACGCGCTATCTGGCCGGTGAGCAGACCCCGGTGTTCTTCGGCTCGGCGCTGAACAACTTCGGCGTCATCCCGCTGCTGGACGAGTTCGTCGAGCACGCCCCGGCGCCGCAGCCGCGCGCCACTCTGGGGCGAGCGGTGCGCCCGGAAGAGGACAAGCTGACCGGCTTCGTGTTCAAGGTCCAGGCCAACATGGACCCGGCCCACCGCGACCGCATGGCCTTCATGCGCGTGTGTTCCGGCGTGTTCGAGAAGGGCATGAAGCTGCACCACGTGCGCGCCGGCAAGGAGCAGCGCACCCACGGCGCCCTGACCTTCATGGCCGATGAGCGCGCTGCCGCCGAGCTGGCCTACCCGGGCGACATTGTCGGTCTGCACAATCACGGCACGATCGGCATTGGTGACACCTTCACCGAGGGCGAGGCCCTGCAGTTTGCCGGCATCCCCAGCTTTGCGCCCGAGCTGTTCCGGCGCGTGCAGTTAAGAGACCCGCTCAAACTCAAAGCCCTGACCAAGGGCCTGACCCAGCTGTCGGAAGAGGGCGCGACCCAGTTCTTCAAGCCGCTGATCGGCAACGACCTGGTCCTCGGCGCGGTCGGCCTGCTGCAGTTCGACGTCGTCGCCTACCGGTTGAAGTCCGAGTACAACGTCGAGGCGCGTTTCGAGGCGGTCAACGTGGCGACCTGCCGCTGGGTGTCCTGCGACGACGAGCGCGCGCTGGAAAAATTCCGCAACAAGAACGAACAGCACCTGGCCGAGGACGGCGGCGGCCAGCTGGTCTACCTGGCCCCGACCCGCGTCAACCTGCAACTGGCCCAGGAGCGCCACCCGGAGATCACCTTCCGCGCCACGCGCGAGGTCAGCGTGTACGTGACGGTCGAGCAAGCGGCTTGATGCCAGCCCGGGAGCCTGCCTGGGTGCTTTTGGCGTGAGTTCTTGTTTTGTACTTCTGAGGGCAATACACTAAAGCCATGAGCACTGCTGCCCGCAAAAGCACCGAAGCCAAATCGGTCAATCTCATGGTCCGCCTCGATGCGGCCGGCAAGAAAACCATCGAGCGGGCCGCTGCCCAACGGCGGCTGACCACCAGCGACTACGTTCGCACCGTATTGGTGCCCCAGGCCGACCGGGAACTGCGCGCAGCCGAGAGCAATACCATTGCCCTGTCGCCAGCCGAGCAGATCGCCTTCTGGCAGGCGCTCAATGCGCCCACGAGGCTGACTTCCGAACAGAAGGAACTAGGCAGCCTGATGCGAGGCGAGACATGACCGATGGCTGTCGTTTTTCCTGACGGCTACCGCCTCGCAGCACTGGGCAAGGACCATCCTCGACGTGATTTCCGCAGCGGCGTAGCCGAGGTTGACGACTGGTTGGCCACAAAGGCCCTGCAACACCAGAAGAAGCGGCTCTCGACCACCAAGGTGCTCCTGGACGGGGCCGGGGAGATTGCCGGTTTCTACACCCTCGCCACGGGGCAGGTCGACTTCGGCGATCTCCCGGCGGAAGTGATCCGCAAACTGCCCCGCCGAGCCCTCCCGGTCGCGATCCTGGCATGGCTCGGAGTCGGCCGCGATCGGCAGGGCAGCGGTCTGGGCAAGCGCCTCTTTGCCCAGGCACTGGCCGACTGCCACCATGCCGGGGAGGTATTCGCCTTCGTGGCGGTCATCCTCGACTGCCTCAACGAACAAGCCAAAGCGTTCTACCAGCACTGGGGCTTCCAGGAACTCCCCGGCAATCCCTATCGCTTGTTCATCTCACCGGCCCAGTTGACCGCCATGATGACGGCAGACAAAGATTGAGATTGCCTGACCGCGGTGGGACTGGCCCCGACCCGCGTGAACCTGCAGCTGGCCCAGGAGCGTGACCCGGAGATCACCTTCCGCGCCACGCGCGGGGTCAGCGTGTACGTGACGGTCGAGCAGGCGGCCTGAGCCTGGGCCGCAACGGACGGACTTTTCCGATCCACCAGCGCTGGACATTGCGGAGGTCTGCATCGCCTTGGGGCACAATGCCCCGGTGAATTCCGCAGCTTGTTCAATCCGACTGGCGTGTCAGACCTTATGACAACGGCCGCCAATCCCGGGCTGTTTCCCGACCGCCACCGGCGTCGCCAGCTGTTCGCCATCGCCCTGCCGGTGATCGGCGGGATGACCTCGCAGAATATTCTCAACCTGGTCGACATCGGCATGGTCGGGCGGCTGGGCGATACCGCGCTGGCCGCCACGGGTTTGGGCAGCTTCGCCAACTGGCTGTCCATGGCCTTCATCCTGGGTCTTTCGACCGGCGTGCAGGCCATTGCCGCCAGGCGGCTGGGGCAGGGCGCGCGCGGCGAACTGGCCTTGCCGCTCAACGGCGGTCTGATGCTCGCGCTCTTGCTGGGCACGCCGCTGGCCGCGGCCCTGATTCTGCTCGCGCCCGAGATCATGGCCCTGTTGAACCCGGACCCGGACGTGGTCGCCGAAGCCGGTCCCTATCTGCAGGTGCGCCTGCTCGCCCTGGTCGCGGTGGGCATGAACTTTTCCTTCCGCGGCTACTGGTCGGCGGTGCACATGACCCGCCTGTACCTGGTCACCTTGCTGATCATGCACGCGGTCAACGTGTTCCTGAACTGGGTGTTCATCTTCGGCAACCTGGGCGCCCCGGCCCTGGGCGTGATGGGTGCCGGCCTGGCGACGACCCTGTCGATCTACCTCGGGCTGATGATCTACGTGTATTTCGGCCTGAAGTATGCGCGCGAGGAAGGCTTCCTTCGCTCGCTGCCGTCGCTGGCCATGCTCAGGAGCCAGCTCAAGGTTTCGCTGCCGGCCAGCCTGCAGCAGTTCTTCTTCGCCGCCGGCATGTTGACCCTGCTGATCATCATCGGCCGCATCGGCACGCAGGAACTGGCCGCGGTCAACGTGCTGATGACCCTGGGGCTGGTGATCATTCTGCCGGCCATCGGCTTCGGCCTGGCCACGGCTACGCTGGTCGGCAACGCGCTGGGCCGCGAGGATCCGGCCGATGCCAAGCTCTGGGGCTGGAACGCGGCGCTGTTCACCGGGCTTGTGGGCCTGGGCCTGGGCGTGGCGGTGATGCTGTTCGGCCGGCCGCTGCTGGGCGTGTTCCTGGTCGATCCGGACACGGTCGCCCTGGCCTGGCCGGCGCTGATGATCTCGGCGGCCATCATCGGCATCGACGCGGCCGGCATGGTGCTGCTCAACGCCTTGCTGGGTGCCGGCGATACCGGCCGGGTGATGCGGATTTCCATCATCGCCCAATGGGGGCTTTTCCTGCCGCTGGCCGCCCTGGTCGGTCCGGTGCTGGGCGGCGGACTGCTCGCCGTGTGGGCGCTGCAGGCCGTCTACCGCGGCGGCCAGGCGCTATGGTTTGCCCGTGTCTGGCGCCAGGGAAAGTGGCAGTCCATCAAGCTGTAAAGAAAGGCGCGGCCCAGTGGACCGCGCCTTGCCCCGCAGCCCCGTGAAACTGCTAGAAGCGAATCGCGTCGCGGGTGCGTTCGCGGCGGGTGTCCTCGCGTTGCTGGTACTTGGCCCGGCAGGCCGAAGTCTGCAGCACCATTTCGCACTCCAGGTAGTCGGTGATCTCGATCAGTGCGGCGCGGATGGCCTCGCCGGCCGGGGTATCGCTGGCGTGGGCGAGGTTGCCGCCGAAGCGGCCGGTCTGGGCGCGCAGTGAGACGCCGCCGTCCTGGGTGCGGCCCTCGACCGTGCGCACATGGGCAATCTCGCCCGTCGTGGCGTTGATGACCCGAATGTCGACAGCGATGTAGGCCTCGGTGCGCTGGCCGCCGACGCCGATGTTGGTGCTGCGCCCGCCGATGTTGATGCCGCGCATGTTGACCCCTCCTCCGGTGCGCCGCGTGTTTTCGCTGTAGTCGGTCACCGTGCCGGTGACGATGTAGCCGGCGCCGGTCAGCTGGCCGATCTCGGCAGCGGTGTCGGGCCGCACGCGCCCGGAAGCGCCCAGGTCCTGCTCGCGCAAAACGTGGTCGAGCTGCGAACGCTCCACCACGGTGAAGGCGTTGATGGCGGCGAGTTCGTTGGCCAGCATGCCGGACAGCTCGCGTCCCACGCCGGCCCGCCACCAGACAGCACCCGTGGCATCGTTGGTGAACTCGGCGACTGCCAGCACGGGCCGGTCGGCGAGCACGGCGCCACTGCCGAGCAACAGCAGTGCGGCACAAAACGATTGCTTGATCATGGTCTTGGCTCCTCAGGTCATGACTAGTGACAGCAGGGCGACAGCCGGATCGGCTTCGCTGCTTGCTCAGAGTCTAGTACGAAAGCCACGCCCAAAACACGCCATGGGCTGACTATCCGGGGAGATCGCAGGACTCACGTGGTTGCCAAAACCCGGCGGCCGCGCATGAACTGGCGGTACAGCAGCGGAATGACGAACAGGGTCAGCAGGGCCGACACGGTCAGGCCCCAGACCAGTGTCACCGCCACCGGCCCCCACAGCAGCGAGCGGCCGCCCAGGCCGATGGCCAGCGACAGCAGACCGGCGATGGTGGTGGCGGTGGTCATGAGGATGGGAATGACGCGCCGGCGGGCGGCATAGATGGTCGCGTGCAGCGGCCGCATGCCGGCGGCCAGACGCTGGTTGGCCGCGTCGATCAGCACGATGGCGGCGTTGACGGCGATACCGGCCAGGGCGATGATCCCGTACATGGTGTACAGGCTCAAGGGGTTGTTCGAGATCACCAGCCCGAACACCACGCCGGTGAAGGCCATGGGCACGGTGATCAGGATCAGGAAGGGCTGGAAGTAGCTCTTGAACTGGGTGGCAAGGATCAGGTAGATCAGGCCGATGCCGAGCAGGAACAGCACGGCCATGGCCTCCAGCGACTCGTAGATGTCGTCCAGCTCGCCGCTGAAGTCCAGGTCGGTGCCGGGGAAGTCGGCGCGGATCTCGTTCCAGGCCTCCTGGATGCGGCGGTTGACCTCGACCGTGTTGGTCACCTGGCGGTCGATGTCGCCTTCGACGGTGATGGTGCGGCGCAGGTTGAAATGCCGGATCACGCCGGGCGCTTCGCTGGCGCTGGCCGTGACCAGTCCGCCCAGGTGGGTGGTGATGCCGCTGGGCAGCACCACCGGATCGTCCAGCACCAGGCCGGGCTCCAGCGGTCGTTCGCGTTCGGCCTTGATGCGCAGCTCGAAGCGTTCGCCGGCCTCGCGCGTGAAGGCGACGATTTCGCCGTCCACGTGCAGGCGCAGCAAACGGGCGGCCATGGCCGGCGGCAAGCCGGCCTGGGCCAGGGCTTCGCGATCCAGGTTCAGGACCAGCTCCGAGCGCCCCGGTACGCGGTCATCGCTCAGGTCGCGGCTGCCCGGGATGTCCTCGATCAGGGCGCGCACGGCATCGGCCGCGCGCCTGAGCTCGTCGAAATCATCCGCCCGCACCTTGACGTTGATCGGCTGCTGGGTCGGCGGTCCGCCGGACACCTGCAGGAAGGCGATCTGGCCGCCGATCGGGGTGCTCAGGACCGACTCGCGCATGCCCTCGATGATCGCCTCCATGCTGCGGCCACCGTTGCCGGGGTTGAGCGAAATGATGACCTGGCCGAACTGGTCGCCGAACAGCGGTTCGACGTCGGTGAACTGCACGCCGGCCAGGCTGATGACGCTGCGCGCCTCGCCCTCCAGCAGTCCTTCGCGGACCCGGGCCTCGACCTGCTGCACCCGCTCCAGCGTCTCCTGCAGGGACACATCACCCGGCATGTCGATCTGGACGTAGAACAGGCGCATGGGATCGAAGGCGAAGAACTCCAGCCGCACCAGTCCGGCGGCCACTGCCGCCAGCGCCACGGCGAAGGTCAGCCCGGCCAGGCTCAAAAACCGCTTGGGCCGCCGCAGCACGTAGGCCAGCGCGCGCACATAGTCGCGCCGGATCTTGCGCGTGAAGCGCACGCGCCAGTGGCGCGGGTCGTTGGGCGGACGGTAGGCGCTGTGGACCACCTGGGTCGGCAGGATCCAGAACGCCTGGATCAGCGAAATCAACAGGCCAACCGTGACCACGAAAGGCACGATGAACATGAAGTTGCCGACGATGCCGGGCAGCAGCATCAGCGGCAGGAAGGCGGCGATGGTGGTCAGCACCGAGGCGGTCAGCGGAATGCCGACCTCGCGCAGGGCGCGGGTCGCTGCCTCCAGCGGGGCCTGGCCAATGCGTAGCCGGTAGTAGATGGCTTCGACCATCACCACCGACACGTCCACCAGCATGCCGAGCACGATCACGATGCCCAGCAGCACGGTGATGTTGAGCGTGTAGCCGAACGCGGCCAGCACGGCGAACACGCCGGCGACGCACAGGATCAGCCCGCTGCCGACCAGCAGCGCGATCCGTGTGGCCAGAAACAGCCAGCACACGAAAAACACCAGCAGCAGGCCGACCAGGGCATTGTTCTGCATGATGCTGATCGCCTCGCGCGTGGCGATGGTCTGGTCATCGGCCAGCACCAGCTCGATGCCCTGCTGGGCCAGCACCGGGTTGCGCTCGTCGATGTAGGCCTTGAGTTCCTCGATCAGCTCCAGGGTGTTGCTGTTGGCGCGCTTGTTGATGGCCAGCATGATGGCCGGGCGGCCCTCGAAGCGCACCAGTTCTTCCGGGATGCTCGAGCCGATGCGCAGGCGCGCGATTTCGTCGAAGCGCACCACATCGCCGCCGGGTCCGGCGGTCAGGGTCAGGCCGGCCAGCAGGTCGGGGTCGATCGAGCGTCCCTCGGCGCGGATCAGCCACTGGCCGGCATCGGTCTGCAGGCGGCCGGCGAACACGTCCTGGTACCAGCCGGCGGCGGCCTGGGACAGGTCGAGGGCGTTCAGCGACCGCGCGGCCAGCGCCGTCGGGTCGAACAGCACCTGCAGCTCGGGCCGGTTCAGTCCCTGGGCGATGATCCTGTCGACCCGCTTGAAGCGCTCGATATCCTGGCGGGTGCGCCGGGCCACGCTGCGCAGCTGGTCGTCGTCGGCCTGGCCCACGACCAGCAGGTTCGCGGTGGGAAAGCCCGAGGAGGTGGTGACCTCGATGATGTTCGGATCGCGCGCTTCCGGCGGGAACTCGTCGTTGACCATGGCCTGCACCTCGCGCCGCAGGTCGGCGATGCGGCGTTCGAACTGGCGCTCGGAAATCTCCTCGAAGCGGATCAGGATGTTCGACACGTTCTCGCGGCTGGACGAGACGACGAAACGCACGTCCTGCAGGCGGGCAATGGCTTCCTGCAGCGGATCGGTGATCAGGCGCTCCACGTCCTCGGCCGAGGCGCCCGGCAGCACCGTGTTCATGTTGATCCAGTTGAAGTTGATCTCCGGATCCTGCTCGCGCGGCATCAACAGGTAGGCGACCGCGCCCATGACCAGCACCACGGCCATGAAGATGTTGGCCAGGGGATCGTTGGTGTACAGGCGCTGAAGCATGGCGGGAGGTCGGCCTTGCGGGCGGCTCAGCGGTTGCCGACGCTGACGCGCTGGCCCGGCTGTACCCGGCGCCGGCCGTCGTCGATCAGTCGCGTATCCGGACCCAGGTCTTCGGCCAGATAGGGGCGACCGGCGTCCGCGCCGGGCAGCGCCCGGAAGTTCACCGTGCTGCCGTCGTCGGCCAGCAGCAGCACGCCCAGCACGCCGTCACGCTGGAGCACGAAATCGCCTGGCAGGGCCGGGCGTGGATCGGTCCAGCGGATGCGGCCCTCGCTGCCGGGTGGGGCGGCTTCGTCGACGAACACCAGGCGCGCCTGCTGGCCGCGGCTGCCGCGGCTGATGACCGGCGCGATGCGGTCCACGCGCACCGGCCAGCTGCGCCCACCGGCGTCGAAGTGGATCGACTCGGCGGCCAGCAGGCCGGCGACCTGCTCCGGCGGAATGCTGGCGGTCACCTCGATACCGGTGGTGGCGACCAGGTCGATCAGGGGCGTGCCCGGGGCGGCCAGCGTGCCTTCGCCCACCGCACGGCGGGTGACGACGCCGGCGAAGGGCGCGTGGATGCGCGTGCGCTCGAGCAGCAACCCGGCCTGTTCCAGATCGCTGCGCGCGGCCTCGAGCTCGGCCGCGGTCAGGCGCAGGTTGGTTTCGGCCTCAAGCAGCTGGTCTTCGGAGACGAACCGGTCCGGCGCCAGGCGACGCGCGCGCTCGGCGCGAATGCGCGCCATGTCCTGGGCGGCCTCGGCCATTGCGGCGCGCGCCGCGGCCGCCTGCTGCCGGTTGCGAAATTCCCGGTCGTCCAGGCGCACCAGCAGCTCGCCGGCCGAGACCTCTTCACCGGGTCGGGCCTTGATCTCGATCACGCGCGCGCTGACCTCGGCCGCCAGGGTGATCTCGTTCAGGCTTTCGACGCTGGCGGCCGACTGGCGCTCCAGAAATATCGCCACCTCGGCGAACGGCCGCACGGTCACGGATTCGCTTGCGGTCGCCACGAGCGGCGCCAGGGCCAGCGCCAGGATGGGCAAGAAACTTCTCATATATGCATTTTATGCGCTGCACCGGCATGGCGCGTGTGACAGAGGTCAGGCGCAAGCCCTTGGCGCGTGCATAATGACCCGCGACTGTCGTGCAGCGAAATACCGTCAGGTATTTCGCTGCTGATTTGACAAGAGGGAGAGCTGAAAGAGCGGTGTACGTGCTGCATGGTCTGGCCGGGGTCGCGGCCATCTTGTTGATTGGCTGGCTGCTGTCGGAAAAGCGCAGCCGCATCGCCTGGCAAACGGTGCTGGTCGGACTGGCCCTGCAGCTGTCGCTGGCCATCCTGGTGCTGTGGGTGCCGCTGGGCCAGACCCTGTTCGATGCCATCGCGCGCGGCTTCGTCACCCTGATCGGCTTCACCGCGGCCGGCTCCCAGTTCCTGTTCGGGCCGCTGGCCGACACCGAGAGCTTCGGTTTCGTGTTCGCCTTCCAGGTTCTGCCGACCATCATCTTCTTCGCCGCCCTGATGGCCTGCCTGTACCACCTGGGGGTGATGCAGATTCTGGTCGAAGGCATGGCCTGGGTCATGACCCGGCTGATGAAGGTTTCGGGAAGCGAGTCTCTGGCCACGGCGGCCAACGTGTTCGTCGGTCAGACCGAGGCGCCGCTGGTGGTGCGCCCCTTCATCATCGGCATGACGCGCTCGGAGCTGTTCGCGCTGATGACCGGCGGCATGGCGACCATCGCAGGCGGCGTGCTGGCCGCCTACGTGCTGCTGCTGGGCGGAGCCAGCCCGCAGGAGCAGGCCTTTTTCGCCAAGCACCTGATCTCGGCCTCGATCATGGCCGCCCCGGCAGCCTTGGTCATGGCCAAGCTGCTGGTGCCGGAAACGGAAGCCTCCGAGACCGTTGGCACCGTGCGCACCACCATCGAGCGCCCGCACGTGAACCTGATCGAGGCCGCCGCCGGCGGCGCCGGCGAGGGCCTGAAGCTGGCCCTGAACGTGGGCGCCATGCTGCTGGCCTTCCTCGCCCTGATCGCCCTGATCAACTGGCCGCTGGGCTGGTTCGGCGCGGTCACCGGGCTGGAAGGCTGGATCGGCCAGCCGCTGGACCTGGCCCTGATCCTGGGCTGGATCTTCGCACCGCTGGCCTTTCTGGTCGGCGTGCCGTGGTCGGAAGCCGTGGCGGTCGGCGGACTGATCGGCACCAAGATCGTGGCCAACGAGTTCGTCGCCTACGTGGCCTTGACCGAAGTGCAGCTCGATCTGTCCGACCGTTCGGTGCTGATCGCGACTTATGCCCTGTGCGGATTCGCCAATTTCTCTTCCATCGCCATCCAGATCGGCGGCATCGGCGGCATCGCCCCGGCCCGCCGCCCGGACCTGGCCCGGCTGGGACTCAAGGCCGTGCTGGCCGGGGCGCTGGTTTCGCTGCTCAACGCGGCCTGGGCCGGGATTTTGGTCGGCGGCTAGGGGCGCAGCACGCAAGGCTTCAAGCCGGCGGCTCTGCCTCCCGGGTCAGGGTGATGCGCTCGCCGCGCCGCATCAGCTCCACCGTGACCGCCTGGCCGGCTTCATGGCCGACCAGCTGGAGCATCAGGTCGGTCGGCCGATTCACGGCCTGGCCGTTGATGGCGAGGATGACGTCGCCGGACTCGATGTCCAGGTCCTGGTCCGGGTCGATCCTGAGCACCAGCACGCCGCGGTCGATCCCGAAATAGGGCTCGAGGCCCGGGTGCATGGGGGTCAGTTCGGCGCGCTGGCCGATGGCTGCCCAGCGCGGGGGCCGCATCCTTCCCTCGATCAGCGCGCGCAGGTCGTCCGGGTTGAAGATCTCGCCGTCGCCGCGCAGCAACGCAAGGCCGGGTAGTTCCGGCCGTTCCAGCACCACCTCGACGCTGCGCCGCTGCCTGTCGCGGTCCAGCTCCAGCACGACCGTGTCGCCGGCTTCGCGCTCTCGCAGCAGCCTGCGCACTTCGGCCGCGGCCTGTGGCCCAAGCTCGACGCCGTCCAGGCTGATGAGGCGGTCGCCGGCCTCGATCCCGGCCGCGGCGGCGCTGCCCCCGGGCGTGACGGCTCGAACCAGGCGGCCGTCGGTCTCATCCTCAGCGCCCAGCACCACGCCCAGGCGCGGCGCCCAGGCCATGGCCACCGCCCGGCGAATCGCCGCCCCGTCGGGAAATTCGCCGATCGCGCTGCGCCACTGTTCCGGATCGAGCTCGGCCCAGCGCCGCGCCAGGCCCTGTTCCGAGAGCTGGCGGGTGAGGCTGGCCACGCGCTGCGCGGCCGAGGCCAGGTCGCTGCGCGCCTGCTCCAGCTCGGCGCGCAGGGTCTCGGCATCCGTCGGTTCGGTGGGCTCGGCCGCGGCCAACGCGGTCAGGCTGAGCAGCATCAGGAAAATGAGGGTCTTGGTCATGGCGGGACTCCTTCGCGGGACTCGCGATTGGGTAGCGGATTCAAAGCAGTTCGGTCGACCACGGCGCCAGATCGACCGGCTCGGCGTAGCGCAGGATCATGGCGGCCAGCAAGTCGCTGCGCTGCTGCCACAGGCCGAGGTCCTGCGGCCGTTCGGCCAGGCGCAGGTCGACCCAGGCCAGTTCGGCTTCCAGCAGCAGCAGCAGCGGTAGCGCCCGGGCGTTGACGCTGCCCTGCTCGCGCGCGCGCAGCTCGGATTCCAGGCCGGCGGACTGGGCCATGGCGGCCTGGATCGGGCTGGTTCGGATCGGGTCAGCGGCGAAGTCATGCGGCGGCTCCGGGCCCTGCACGAGGACGGTCAGCACCAGCGCCACAGTGATGGCCGCGGCCACTGCCGGCGCCCAGACTCGCCAGCGCGGACGCCGGGGCTGATGCAGATGCTGGTCGATGGCCGACCACAGCCCCGGCGGCGGTTCCAGCGGCGGCAGGCGGCGGAGATTCAGCGGATCGGTTTTCATATGGATTCAGGCCCTAATGGTGTTCATCAGTCGCGTTCATTGCGGTGGTTTCGGGCTCGGCCGGTTCTGGCTGAGCGGGTTCCAGCCAGCCGCGCACGCGGGCACGGGTACGGCTCAGGCGGGATTTCGACCAGGACGGCGTCTGGCCGGTCAGGTCGGCGATTTCGGCATGGGTCAGGCCTTCGACGTCGTGCAGCCAGAGCACGGCCCGGTCCAGCGGATCCAGCCGGGCCAGGGCCCGTTCCAGGTCGAGGCCATCGTCGGGAGGCGCCGGCTCGGCGGCCATATCGTGTTCGGCCGGGAGGGCGACGAAGCCGCGGCGGTGCTGGTCCATCACCTGGTTGACGATCAGGCGCCTGAGCCACGGCCCGAAGGCGCGCGCATCGCGCAGCTGCCCGATGCGTTCGAAGGCGCGCACGAAGCCGGACTGCACCGCATCCCAGGCCCGGGCCTCGCAGCCGCTCAGGCGCAT
>SL_3KL_010_SEDDRAFT_10002759_pt1 | contig 16010 bp, 12 predicted proteins | sample SodLakKL_010_SED_2_FD_10381 | JGI IMG/M metagenome (IMG submission 10381) | reverse complement strand
CGGCTCGGGACCTTCTGTACCACACCCCCCGCCGCTACGACGACGCCTCCACCATCCACGCCATCGATGCCCTCCAGGTGGGGCAGGACGCCACCATCCGGGGACGGGTCCGGTCGTCCGGGGTGCTTCCCACCCGCTCGGGCCTCAAGATCTTCCAGGTGGTGCTGCAGGACGAGTCGGGGATGATCACCTGCGCCTGGCCGGGCCAGCCCTGGCTGGATCGGAAGATCCGGGAAGGAGATCAACTCCTGGTCACCGGACCGGTCAAGTTCTTCCATGGCCGGCAACTCCACCCCCGGGAGCACACGCTCCTGGCTCGGGCCGGAAAGGCCGGGGACGGAGACGAGGGGGAAGGGGGGCGCGTCTACACCGCCTACCCGGGCACCGACGAACTCCCCCAGTGGGTCCTCCGGCGCATCTACGACGCCAATCTGGACTGGCTCCTGGCCCATGCCCACGAAGAGGAGTACCTCCCGTCGCCGTGGCGGGAACGGTTGGAGCTTGCTGAACTCCCCGAGGCCTTCCGGCGCCTCCATCGTCCGGCCCACATCCATGAGCCCGAGGAAGGCCGTCGCCGCCTCGCCTTCGACGAACTCTTCTTCCTGCAGCTGGTACAGGCCCTGGCCCGCCACCGGGAGACCCGCCTCGAGCCGGGCATCGTCCACACTCGCACCAACGAGCTCATCCGCGTCCTCCACCAGCGCCTCCCCTTCCGCCTCACCGACGCCCAGGCGCGGGTGCTCCGGGAGGTGAGTGCCGACATGACGTCGCCGGCGCGGATGAACCGCTTCGTGCAGGGCGATGTTGGGGCGGGAAAGACCATGGTGGCCGTCTTCGCCATGTTGCTGGCCGTGGAGGGGGGGCATCAGGCCGCCCTCATGGCACCCACCGAACTCCTGGCCGAACAGCACGCCGGCAAGCTGAAGGTTCTCCTGGAGCCCCTGGGAGTCGACGTGGCCCTCCTCACCGGGCGCGTAAAGGGACGGGACCGCGACGAGCTCCTGACGCGCCTGGCCGGTGGCGACCTCCCTGTGGTGGTGGGCACCCACGCCCTGATCCAGGACGGTGTCGACTTCCGCCGCCTGGGTCTGGTGGTGGTGGATGAGCAGCACCGGTTCGGCGTCCGGCAGCGGATGGCGCTGGTGGAGCGGGGCGACGGCGGGCCCCGTCCGGATATGCTGGTCATGTCCGCCACCCCCATCCCCCGCTCCCTGGCCCTCACCCTCTACGGCGATCTGGACCTCTCCATCCTGGACGAGATGCCGCCGGGCCGCACCCCGGTGAAGACCCTGCTCCGCTATCCGTCACAGCGTGACGAGGTCTACGAGGGGGTCGAGCGGGAGCTGGAGGCGGGGCGCCAGGGCTACCTCGTCTATCCCCTGGTGGAAGAAACGGAGCGGTCCCACATGCGGGCGGCGGTGCAGGAATTCGAGCGCCTCTCCCGCGAGGTCTTTCCCCACCGCCGGCTCGCCCTCCTCCACGGGCAGCTTCCCGCCGATGAAAAGGAGGCGGTCATGCGCCGCTTCCGGGACGGAGAAGTGGATCTGGTGGTGGCGACCACGGTCATCGAGGTGGGGATCGACGTACCCAACGCCACCGTCATGATCATCGAACACGCCGAGCGCTTCGGGCTCTCCCAGCTCCATCAGCTCCGGGGTCGGGTGGGGCGGGGAGGAGGGCAGAGCTGGTGCATTCTCATCTCGGAGCCCGGCGAGGCCGCCGCCGAGCGCCTGAAGGTCTTCGCCTCCACCACCGACGGGTTCCGGATCGCCCGGGCCGACCTGGAGATCCGGGGTCAGGGCGACCTCTTCGGAGCCCAGCAGCACGGACGGGACCCGTTTCTGCGCTTTGCGGACCTGACCGTGGACGAGGAGCTCGTGTCGGCGGCGCGCCGACTGGCCCGGGAGATCGTGGAGCGGGACCCGGAGCTGGCGGGCCCGGAGCACGCCCGGATCCGGGAGGTCCTGGAGGCCCGCCACGCCGAGCGTTTCCGCATGTGGAAGGTGGGCTGAGGGCGGGAGAGTCCCCGACGGGAGAGTCCCCGAGTCGACCCCATCGCGGTGCATTTTGCTGAACGGAGGCGTCGGGATTCGGGAGCGTTCAGCATTGGGCACCTATGCGGTCACCTTTGCTGAACACAGGTCCCCCGTCGAACCGCGCGTTCAGCGTTTGGGACCTATGCGGTCACCTTTGCTGAACGCAGTCCGAAAACCTGCCGCGCGTTCAGCGTTCGTAACCTGGCGTCCAGATCTGGCGTCTGCCTCCGAGGCCTTCCGGTTTCAAAGGTGGGGCGGTGATCCTTCCGGTGCGGGACGGGCCAGTTGGATCCAGCCAGCGGTTCCCAGGAGGATCATGGCCACGGACCATATGAGGGTTGCCGTGGGACTCACCTCCGCCGGATCCGGGATCGCTTCCTCCATCCCCGTGGTCCGGGTACCCAGCGTCATGAGCCCGTTCCAGATCCCGTGGAGCAGGACGCCGCTCCAGATGGACCGGGTCAGGATCACAGCGGCACCGCAGAAGATCCCCATGAGGAACGGCACCACCAGGAGGAGGGGGTGGGGCCCCCCCGCGTGCATGACGGCAAAGAGGGCCGAGGTCGCCAGCACCGCCCCCACCGGCCCGCCCCATGCCACCTCCAGATGCCCCTGCATCCGCCCGCGGAAGGCGAATTCCTCAACGAGGGGGATGACCACCGCCGCCGCCAGGGCGAAGGCCGCCCATCCCAGCGGGTCCTCCACATAGGTCATGACGCTCCGGAAGAAGGGCGCGTCGCCCAACTCGATGGGTCCGGTGGCGAGCTGGATGATCTGGGCCACCCCGAACATGAAGACCAGGGTGGAGAGCACCATCCCGGCGAGCCACCATCCGGAGCGACGGGGGCGGCGGAGTCGGAGCCGCAGACCCAGGGGAACCGGGCTGCCCAGGGGACCGGCGACCTGCCTCGGGGGGCGACCGGCGCTCCTCAGATGCCACCCCAGGAAGAGGGCTCCGATGAGGATGATCCAGGGGATCGCCATGGCCGGTGGAAACGAGAAGAAGACAAAGACCACCAGGTTGGTGAAGGCCACCAGGAGCGCGGCGCCCAGTACCACTGCCAGCGTCTGCGTCCAGGAGATGGGGGTCATGGGCGGGGAGGGGTGGGTGGGGGTCATGGACGGTCGTGGGATCGAAGATGGAAGCAGGCTCAAGATGACAGGATCGGCCAGGATGGGGTACGGGGGATCGGCCAGGATGGGGCACGGGGTGGCATCCCCCAGTCGAGATCTTCGTCCCTGCTCCCCGTCCAACCGCCACCTTCCGGACGTTGACCGGACGAGGGCGCCCGCCGACCTTCGCTTTCTGGGTGTCCCCTGCGTCCGAAGCCCCGAACCCCCGAGTCCCATGCCCTTGTCCCCAGCCCCACGGAACACCTGGTTCCCCTGCCTTCTACCCCTCCTCCTGCTCCCCCTCACACTGCCGTCCACGCTGGAGGCACAGGCGGCGGCATCGGACCGGGTCGGCCCCGCCGCTCCCCCACCCAGCGAACTCAGGGAACGGGTAGAGCGTTTCACCCAGGACCGGGCCGTCCTTCTCCGCTTCCACGACCTGGATTCGGCGCTGCGGCGGGAACGGATGGCGGCCTTCTACCGTGAGTGGGAGGAAGAGCTCGACGCCCTGGACCACGGCGCACTCGGCGTGGAGGGGCGCATCGACCGGGTCCTCCTACAGAACCGTCTTCGCTACGAGCTGGAGCGGCTGGAGGTGGCCGAGGAGTCGGCGGCGGAACGGGAGCGCCTTCTGCCCTTCGACTCGGCTCTCACCGCGCTCCACGAGGAGCGGCGGCGTCTGCGGGCGGTGGATCCCGAGGAGGCCGCCGACCGGCTCCACGCCGCCACCCTGGAGCTGGCTCAGGCTCGGGAGCGTGTGGCCCGGGCACTCGCCGATGAGGCACCCCTGGATGGGGTCATGCTGACTCCGGTGGTGGTGCTCCGGGCCGTGAATCGGGCCCGTGACCTCCGCCGGACCACGCAGGACTGGTTCGGCCACTTCGAGGGGTACGACCCCCTCTTCACCTGGTGGGTGACCGCGCCCTTCCAGGCCTTCGACGAGGCGTTGGGCGACTACATACGCTTCCTCGAGGTCCAGGGGATGGGTGTCGAAGACGAGGATGAGCCCATCATCGGAGATCCGCTGGGCCGGGAGGCGCTCCTCCTGGATCTGCGAAACGAACTCATTGCGTACACGCCGGAAGAGCTCCTGGAGATCGCCCGTCACGAGCTGGAGTGGGGCGAGGCGCGCATGCAGGAGGCAGCGGCCGAACTGGGCTTCGGCGACGACATCCACGCCGCCCTGGAGCATGTGAAGGGCCTCCATGTGGAGCCGGGAGAGCAGATCCACCTGGTCACCGAGTTGGCGCGGGAGGCGGAGGAGTTCCTGGAGGAGCGGAACCTCCTCACCGTCCCACCCCTGGCCCGGGAGGTGTGGCGCATGAACATGCTCTCGCCGGAGATGCAGCGCATCGCCCCCTTCTTCCTGGGGGGGGAGGTGGTCCGGGTGGCGTTTCCCACCGACGGCATGTCCCACGAGGAGAAGCGCATGAGCCTCCGGGCCAACAACGAGCACTTCTCCCGTGCGGTGGTCCACCACGAGCTCATCCCCGGCCATCACCTGCAGGGGTTCATGACGGCGCGCTACAGCACCCACCGAAACGCCTTCTCCACACCATTCTGGGGGGAAGGGTGGGCCCTCTACTGGGAGCTCCTCCTCTGGGACCTGGACTTCGCCCGGGGCCCGGAAGACCGGATCGGGATGCTCTTCTGGCGGAATCACCGGGCGGCGCGGATCCTCTTCTCGCTGGCCTTCCACCTGGAGGAGATGACGCCGGAGGAAGCGATCCAGCTCCTGGTGGAACGGGTGGGCCACGAACCGTCCACGGCGGAAGCGGAGGTGCGCCGCTCCTTCCTCGGGACCTATCCACCGCTGTACCAGGCCGCCTACCTCCTGGGAGGGCTCCAGCTCCAGGCCCTCCGACGCGAACTGGTGGAGTCGGGGAGAATGACGGACCGGGATTTCCACGACCACATCCTCCGCGCCGGCCGGATCCCCATCGAGATGGTCCGGGCGTCCCTCACCGGTGAGGCGCCACCCCGGGACTTCGAGCCCCGGTGGCGCTTTCATCAGGCGGTGCCCTGAGCCGATCCGCTGCCTACTCCAAACGGAAGAGCTTCCGGGCCTGGGGATCCAGCGCCTCCCTGGGCGCCCGGGCGCGTACAAGCCGGACCAGGGCGCCCAGGTTCTGCCGGAGGAGACTGATCCGCACGACCACCTGCCCTCGGTCCGTCTGACCCTCCACCTCCACCAACCGGACACCGGTTCGGTAGCGGATGGCGGTGACGGCGCGCCAGGCGAGGCGAATGGGGGGGCCCTTCCCCCAGCGCGGCCCCGCCTCGATTCCGAGGGGCGTCACCCGGATCCGGATCACGGCTTCCCGAAGGAGCCACCAGGCCACCGGCGCCAGGGCCAGCGCAGCCAGGGCCAGGAGGCCGCCCGAGCCCTCCGGGTCGAAGAGGAGGGTGTTCAGCGCCAGGGCGGGGAGGAAGAAGCCGAAGAGGAAGATGAAACCCCAACTCTGGAACCGGTGCTCCAGCTCGGTGGCCTCCGATTCGGGGGAGGGGGTCACCCGCCGGCCGACGGTTCGCAGCGGGGGTAGTCGTCGCCGGGGACCCGCACCCATGCCTGGGAACGCCCCAGCAGGGTGATGCCGCGGTAGCCCCGGAGATCCATCCGGTCCGGAGCCTCCATGCGGATCCGGGCGCTGTAGGTGCGTCCGTCGTCGGCGGCGTAGACCTCGCCCCCCCGCCACTCGGCGGGGTTGCCGGGATTCTGCTCGAACCCGGAGAGGATCCGGAGTCCGCAGAGTGGGCGGGTCCGGAGACTCCGATCCAAGTTCAGGTCGTCAACGGTGCGGCCGCCCTCGTCGATCCAGTGGATCCAGCCGCACAGGCCCTCGTCACAGCGTTCGATCCGGACGACCGCGGTCTCTTCCTCGGTGAGCCAGAAGCCCGCCGGATCTCCGGTGAGCGCTTCTGCGGGCGGCGCCTGGCCGGGAGGGGGCGGCGCCTGGCCGGGAAAGGCCACGAGGAACAAGGCTAAGGCATGGGTGACGAGAGCGGTCAAGGTCCTCCTCCCTTTCTGCGGGTCCGGAGCGCGACGATTCCAACCTAGGGGTCGGCAGCCCCTGCGTCACGTACGACGGGCGCAACGGGACCCTACGGCGGGTTGACGAGTATCTTCCTTGTGCCGATATTCACCGGCATTTCATGATCTCTGCAAGGGGCGCCTCCGGCGAGCGGGACAGGAGGGCCCATTCGGCGGTCCGGCACTTCGCCCGGGCCTCGCCCCTCTCCTTGCCGGCATCCAGGAGGGTAAAGCCATGGCCAAGACCGGACCCCGTGTGACCATCAAGATGGGGAGCACCGAAAGCTCCCATGTGTTCTCCACCAAGAAGAACAAGCGGAACACGCCTGCTCGCCTCGAGCTCAAGCGGTACGACCCCATCCTCCGTCGCCACGTGCTCTATCGGGAGCAGAAGTAGGTCGAACTTTCCGCCGACCTCGTCCCGCGGGATGAACGCGCCCCCGTTGGGCCCGACCGGACTCCGGTTGGCTCGACGGGGGCGTTCGTGCGTGGTGGTGCCTCCCCACACCGGTGGGGTCCAGAGGCGCAGGCAGGGGTCCAGCCAGTTGGACACTCCCCTTCGTCGTGGCTCCGAACCAACCCCGATTCAGAGCCCATCTCCTTGGAACAAGAGGGTTTCCGGGTTGCCTCAAGGGGGTCCGGGAGCCGGTGACAGGACGACTTGACGTTTTGGGTGTCATTTTTTCTTGACATCCATTCTCGTCAATTCTAACTTGCACTCGTCGACGGATTCGACGGGGATCGAGCATTCGCGTTGCTTCCGGCTTCTCCCAAGTCCAGCCAATGAGGTGGTCCATGCGTATCGTGCTCATCCATCCGAATTATCATTCCGGAGGTGCGGAGATCGCGGGTACGTGGCCGCCCTCATGGGTTCCCTACATTACGGGGGCGATCCGGGAGACCGGGGAGCACGACGTCGAGTTTATCGACGCCATGACGGACGAGATCGATGACGAGTCACTGGTACGGCGCCTGCAAGAGATGCCGACCCCCGACGTCATCATGGCCACGTCCATCACCCCGGCCATCTACAAGGCCCAGAACACGCTGAAGCTCGCCCGCAAGGTCCACACCGACGCCCTCCTGGTGCTGGGGGGGATCCACGGGAGCTTCATGTACCAGCAGGTATTTGGCGAGGCACCGTGGATCGATGTCATCGTCCGCGGGGAGGGCGAGCGCATCGTCCGGAACCTGGTCGACTCCCTGCAGAAGGGGACCTTCGAGGAGGACAAGCCCCACATCAAGGGGATCGCCTACCTGAAGGATGGGCAGGTGGTGGCCACGCCGGCCGAACCGCCCATCCAGGATCTGGATTCCCTCACCCCGGACTTCGACATCCTGGACTGGTCCAAGTACATGTACATCCCCATGAACTGCCGGGTGGCGGTTCCCAACTTCGCCCGGGGATGTCCCTTCACCTGTAGCTTCTGCTCCCAGTGGAAGTTCTGGCGGACCTACCGGACGCGGGACCCCAAGAAGTTCGTGGACGAGATCGAGTACCTGGTGAAGGAGAAGGATATCGGCTTCTTCATCCTGGCCGACGAAGAACCCACCATCAATCGGAAGAAGTTCGTCGCCCTCTGCGAGGAGCTGGTGGAGCGGGATCTGGGGGTGCTGTGGGGGATCAACACCCGGGTCACGGACATCCTCCGTGACGAGGAACTCCTTCCCCTCTACCGGAAGGCCGGACTCGTCCACGTCTCCCTGGGGACCGAAGCTGCCGCGCAGCTCAAGCTTGACCGGTTCAACAAGGAGATCAAGCTGGGTGAGAGCAAGAAGGCCATCCGCCTTCTCCGCGAACAGGGGATCGTCACCGAGGCCCAGTTCATCGTGGGGCTCGAAAACGAGACGCCGGAGACGCTGGAAGAGACATATGAGATGGCCCAGGACTGGAATCCGGACCTGGTGAACTGGAACTGCTACACCCCCTGGCCCTTCTCCGATCTCTTCGAGGAGCTCGAGGACAAGGTGGAGGTTCGGGACTTCTCCAAGTACAACTTCGTCACCCCCATCATCCAGCCCGATACCATGACGCGGGAAGAGGTGCTGGCAGGTGTTCTGAAGAACTACCGGCGCTTCTACACGAAGAAGTCCTTCACCGGCTACCTGTGGGACAAGGAGCCCTTCCGGCGGAAGTACCTGCGCGGGTGCCTGAAGGCCTTCCTGAAGAGCACCATGGAGCGGCGCTTCTACGATCTGGGCCGCATCAAGTACTGGGGCCAGAAGAAGGTGGACTGGGGCTTCGACGAGACCAAGATCCTCTCCAAGGACGAGCTCATCCGCCGGCGGCAGGCCAAGGACGAGGAGCCTCAGCAGATCCAGTTGGTCTATGGGCGCAAGAAGAAGCGGCGGCCCTCGACGGCGGAGATGCTTCCGTGTGGCGGCGGCCCGGCCACCGGAGTGGATCTGGAGGCCGACCTCGCGAAAGACCGGCAGGTCGAAGAGACGGCCGGCTCGGCATCGTGACGGCGCCTGTGGCTGAGGAGGGTGCACCGGCCCGCATCGGGCCCAATGCGGTCATCCGGACCGTCCAGGAGCTGGAGGGCATCCTGGGGCGTGCCGATACGGAGCGCATGCTTCGTCGGTTCGGGCTGGAGCACCTTCTCGACGTGGAGCCCGACGGGATGCGACCGGAAGAGGAGTTCCTGCATCTGGTGAAGGCGGTCACCGAGTCCCTCCCTCCGGAGACCGCTCGCGCCGTCCTCTTCTCGGCGGGGCGTAGCACCGGCTCCTATGTCCTGGAGAACCGGATCCCCGGAGTCTTCCGGAAGCTGGCGCCCGTCCTTCCCCGTACGGTGCGCCTCCGCCTCCTCCTCTCGGCGTTCCAGCGACATGCCTGGACCTTCGCCGGGAGTGGCCGCTTCGAGGTGGAGGCCGGGTCGCCGGCGCGGATGCGGTTGGAATTGGCGCCTGAGGCGCGCCGACTCCCTTCACGCATTCCGCTCATCGCGTACTATACGGGATCCTTCGAGGTGCTTCTCCGGGCCATGGTGGACTCGGATCTGACGCTGGAGGGACCGCCGGAGCGTGACGGCGGACCGCCGGACCGGTTCGAGATGACCATCTATCCCGAAGGCCTTCCACAGCCCTGCTTCTTCCAGGAGCGCGGGCTTCGCCGTACTGGAGTTGATCATGGAGCCCATTGAAGCCGGACGACGCCTGACCTCCGAAGTGGTGGACCGGTACGCCCGTCCGGGCCCCCGGTACACGAGCTATCCGCCCATCCCCTTCTGGGATCCCGAGGTAGGCGAGACCACTACCGGGAGGCGCTGGCCCGGGCCGGAGCGGCCAAGGATGAGCCGTTGGCCCTCTACGTCCACCTCCCCTTCTGCGCTGCCCGCTGCGCCTACTGCGGGTGCAACGCCACCGTCACGAACCGCCAGGATGTGGTGGATGCCTACCTGGACCGGGTGGTCCGGGAGATCGGCATGGTGGAGGAGTTGGTGGGACAGGGACGGGCCATCAGCCAGCTCCATCTGGGCGGGGGGACACCCAACTTCCTCACCGAGGCCCAGATGGCCCGGCTATGGGAGACGCTGGACCGGACCTTCGACATGTCCGCCGCCAACGAGTGCTCCCTGGAGATCGACCCGCGCATCGCCACGCCGGAACAGGTGTCCTTCTACCGCAGTCTCGGCTTCGACCGCATCAGCCTCGGGGTGCAGGACGTGGACCCCAAGGTCCAGGAGGCCATCGGTCGGGTGCAGCCCGAATCCCTGACCCGGGAGATCTACGGGGCGGCCCGGAAGGCCGGTTTCCGGAGCGTGAATCTGGACCTGGTCTATGGACTCCCGTTCCAGACACCGGAGGTGTTCAACCGGACACTGGACGTGATGGTGGAGCTCCGACCGGACCGCCTGGCCTGCTTCTCCTACGCCCACCTCCCGCACCTGCGGCCGAACCAGAAGCAGGTGGACGCCTCGGGCCTTCCCGAGACGCCGTGGGAGAAGATGAAGCTCTTCCGTCTTTCGGTGGAGCGGCTCACCGAGGCGGGCTGGACCTGGATCGGGATGGACCACTTCGCCCTGGACGAGGACGAGATGGCGATCGCGCTCCGCGAGCGGCGCCTGCACCGGAATTTCATGGGCTATGTGGAGCGGCCGACCCCTCACCTGGTGGCCTTCGGATGTTCGGGGATCGGCGAGGTGGCCGGGCTACAGGCTCAGACCGAAGTGAAGCTTGGCCGATACCAGAAGTCCATCGATGCCGGCAGCTTCCCCATCGTCCGGGGACACCGCCTCACCGACGACGATCGACGGCGACGGAAGGCCATCTACCATCTCCTCTGCAATCTCGAGCTTCCGTCCCGGCTTCTCGACGCATCGGTGGGCGAGAGCGGCGAGCACCTGCCGGCGCTGGAGGAGTCCAGGGAAGGGCTCGATCGGTGCGTCCGTGAAGGACTGCTCGAAGAGGCGGGGGACGGGTACCGGGTATCCGGGCTCGGACGCTGGTTCCTGCGGAACGTCTGCATGGAGCTGGACGCCTACCTGCCTCGGACCAGCGAGCCCAAGGTGGACGGTCCCTCACCCCGACGGTTCTCCATGACGGTCTGACGGGGAGTTCTCCCCCGTCGAAGCTCCTTCCGGCGCCCGCCGGCGATGAAAAGAAGAGGTCCCCCACCGAGGCTTCGGCAGGGGACCTCTTCTGCATCTACGACTGCCTGAAGGGCGGAACTCAGGCGGAGCGTTCTCTCCGCTTCACGGCACGGGGCCTCGTGGGCAGATCCGACTGGACGCTCTCGGGCTCGTCGCCGCTCCCCTCTCCCACCTGAGGTCGGTTTCCAGCCAGAAGGACGATGCGACGGAGCGCCTCGATGAAGGCGGGGTGGTCCTTCACGGCCTCCACCCGGACCAACTCCTTCCCTCCCGCCTCCAGGAAGGTCTCCCGCGCCTCCTCGCCGATCTCTTCGATGGTTTCCAGGCCGTCGGTGAGGAATCCCGGGGTCAGCACCACCACGCGTCGGACGCCCTTCCTGGCCAACTCCTCCAGGGTGTCGTCGGTGGCGGGACCCAACCAGGGTTCGGGGCCGAACCGGGACTGGAAGGCGGTGGTGGCCCGCTCCTCGGGCCAGCCGATCCTCTCCAGGAAGGCCCGGGTGGTAGCATGGCACCCACCGGAGTAGAGGCCATCCTCGCGGCGGTCGTGGCGCACCGGGATTCCGTGGTAGGAGAAGACCAGGTGGTCGGGAGCCACCGACATTCCGGATGTGGCCTCGCGATACCGGTCCACCAGCGCCTGGATCAGGCCGGGATCCGCTGCGTCCGGGTGGAAGACCCTCACCTCGGGGGGGTTGGCTTGCCGCCGCCGGGCCCTCTCCACCAACTGATCAATGGTTCCGGTGGTGGAGGAGGTGAGGTGGGGGAAGAGTGAACACACCGTTACCGGCCCCTGGCTCATGGCCTCTTCCAGGCGCCGTTCCAGCGACGGTTCACCATACCGATACACCGCCTCGGCCTGCGTCCCTTCCGGGAGTTGGGCGTTGAGGGCGTCCACGATCTGCTCCGTCTCGAGATGGAGCGGAGCGCCGCGCTCGGTCCAGATCGACTCGTAGAGCGGGCGGATCTTCCCAGGCCGGAACCGAAGCACCAGGAGGCGCAGGACCGGCTTCCAGAACCATGCCGGCCAGTCCACCACCCTCGGGTCTCCCAGGAAGTCCCGCAGGAAGTCCCGGATCGCCGCGTCCGTGGGAGCGGAGGGGGTGCCGAGGTTGACGATGAGAACGGTGTGGGTCATGGACCGGGAACGACGGGGAACGGATGAGCAGCGGCGGGGCCGGTGGGCCACTCCAATTTTGACGTTCCGAACCCCTCGCCTGAATGAAGCGTCCGGGGCGGGAACGCAATGTGAAGTATAACCCCAAATGGCCTCAGGTGTCCCCATGGACCCTTCCGCCGCCGGATTGACCCTCGCTCCGGTGGGCTTCTACCTTCGGGGGTTCCGTCGACCCCTGTAACGTGATCCCGGGCCCCACGACCCCGGTCCATCTCCATGGGGCCGACCCACGCCGAGCCACATCCGACCCGACCCGACGAGGACCCCATGCTGCAGGATCGTTACGTGGAGGTGAAGGATCTCCCCCAGCACGCCGCCGACCCCGACACCGAGGTGACCGTCGCCGGATGGGTCGAGACCACCCGGGTCCACGCCCGGGTGGCCTTCATCGTCCTCCGGGACGGAACGGGAACCGTCCAGTGCGTCCTCCCCCGGAATGAGCTGGACGAGGCCACCTGGGAGCTGGGTACGGGCGATCTGCCCCAGGAGTCCACCGTGGAGGTGAAGGGGCGCCCCAAGGCCGATGCCCGGGCTCCCGGGGGAGTCGAGCTCCTGGTCACCGGACTCACCCTGGTGCACCGGGCCGAGACCTACCCCATCCAGCCCAAGGAGCATGGGGTGGAGTTCCTCATGGATCACCGGCACCTCTGGCTTCGCTCGTCCCAGCAGCGCGCCGGGCTCCGGGTGCGGGCCGAGGTCATGCAGGGTATCCACGACTTCTTCCACGACCGGGGCTTCACCCGCATCGACACCCCCATCCTCACCGGCGCCATCGGTGAGTCGGCGGGCACCCTCTTCAGTACCGAGTATTTCGACGAGGTCGCCTATCTGGCCCAGACCGGCCAGCTCTATGTGGAGGCGGCCTGCCCGGCCTTCCGGAAGGTCTACTGCTTCGGGCCCACCTTCAGGGCCGAGAAGTCCAAGACCCGCCGCCACCTCACCGAGTTCTGGATGGTGGAGCCGGAGGTGGCCTTCGCCGACTCCGACGACAACATGCGACTTCAGGAAGAGATGGTGAGCTACCTGGTGGCCCGGGCCCTGGACCGGTGTGCCGAGGAGCTCGACGTGCTGGAACGGGACACGTCGGGGCTTGAGAAGGTGGCACCGCCCTTCCCCCGCATGTCCTACACGGAGGCGGTAGAGTTCCTCCGTTCCAAGGGAAGCGACATCGAATGGGGGCGGGACCTGGGCGGGGCCGACGAGACGGTGCTGGCGGCGGAAAGCGAACTCCCCACCTTCATCTACAACTACCCCAAGGCCGCCAAGGCCTTCTACATGAAGGAGAACCCCGACGACCCCCGCACGGTTCTGTGCAATGACCTCCTGGCGCCGGAAGGCTACGGCGAGATCATCGGCGGGAGCCAGCGCGAGGACGATCTGGACCGCCTCCAGGCCCGGATCCGGGAGGAAGGGCTGCCCGAGGAGCCCTACCAGTGGTACCTGGACCTTCGCCGCTACGGCTCCTTCCCCCATTCGGGTTTCGGACTGGGGGTGGAGCGGACGGTGGCGTGGATCACCGGACGGCCCCACGTCCGGGAGATGATCCCATTCCCCCGGCTCATGAACCGGCTGAACCCGTGAGCCGCGTCGTCCTGGATCTGGCCGACCGCAGGCCCATCTGGACCGTTCCGGACTGGGCGGTGGACCGGGTGCGGGACGCCCTCCCCGCCGGGTGGGAACTGACCCGAATCCAGGCCCCCGCCGACGGATCCGGCGACGGGGGGCGCGGCCCCGTCCCCGAGGTGCTGGAGGCGGTGCGGGGAGCCCGGGTGTACCTGGGCTACGGAGTGCCGCCGGAGATCCTGGAGGCCGGAACCGGGACGCTGGAGTGGGTCCACAGCGGAGCCGCCGGGGTGGGGAGTTCGCTCCACGACGACATGCGCCGGAGCTCCGTCCTCTTCACCAATTCGGCGGGGATCCACGGGCCGCCCATGGCCGAGACCGTCCTGGGCATGATCCTCCACTTCATGCGGGGATTCGACTTCGCCCTGGCCGCGCAGGGGGACGGGAGGTGGGACCAGGCCCCCTTCCTGGCCGCAGATACCCCCGTTACCGAGCTGGCCGGGTCCACGGTGGGGATCCTGGGGTACGGGGGAATCGGCCGGGAGGTCGGTGGCCGGGTGGAGGCGCTGGGGGCCCATGTGCTCAAGCTGCGACGGAGCGGGGGGGATCCCCTGGAGCGCATCCTCGCCGAGAGCCACGTGGTGGTGGTGTCGGTACCGGACACGCCGGACACCCGGGGTCTGCTGACCCGGGACCGGCTCCGAAGCCTGCGCCCGGGTGCGATCCTGGTGAACGTCTCCCGGGGGAGGATCGTGGATGAGGATGCGCTGGTGGAGTGCCTCCGGGAGGGCCGGATCCGGGGTGCCGGGCTGGACGTCTTCCAGAAGGAACCCCTTTCCCCCGACTCGCCCCTCTGGTCCCTTCCCAACGTCCTCCTCACCCCGCATGTGTCCGCCGTGAGTCGGGGGTTCTGGCGCCGCGAGACGGAGCTGATCGTGGAAAACTTCAGCCGGTTCCTGGAGGGCCGTCCCCTGCGGAACCTGGTGGATCGGGAGGCGGGCTACTGAGGGACACCTTCACCTCGTCCCACAGTCGGTCCAGCTCTTCCAGCGACGCGCCAGGGAGTGGCACACCCCGCTCCCGGGCCAGGGCTTCCAGCGCCTGAAAGCGTGCCTCGAACTTCCGGTTCGCCCGGCGGAGCGCCGTCATGGGATGCACCCCGGCCAGGCGGGCCACATTCACCACCGAGAAGAGCAGATCGCCCACCTCTTCCGACAGCCGGTCCGGGTCCGCCTCCGCCAGTTCAGCCTCCACCTCTTCCACCTCTTCCCGGAGCTTGTCCAGTGCCCCCTCGGTCGTGTCCCAGTCGAAGCCCACGCCGGACGCCTTCTGCTGGCAGCGGTAGGCCCGGAGCAGGGGATCGAGACTGCGGGGAAGGCCTTCCAGGACACTGGTTTTCCGAGCGCCCTTTTCCCGGGCCTTGATGGCTTCCCAGCTCTCCCGCTCACCCAGTCCGAAGAGGTGGGGGTGGCGGCGGATCATCTTCTCCTCCAACTCCCGGACCACCTCGTCCCGGGCGAAGTGGCCGGCCTCTTCCGCCACGATCACCTGGAAGGCCAGGTTCAGGAGAAGGTCGCCGAGCTCGCCCCGGAGCTGCCCCGTGTCACCGGACTGGATGGCGTCCACGGTCTCGTGGGTTTCTTCCAGGAGGTGGGGGATCAGGGACTCGGCGGTCTGCTTCCGGTCCCAGGGACAGTGGGCGCGCAGGTACTCCACCAGGGCCAACGCCCGGTCCAGCACCCCCTCCACCGGAGGGAAGGGTCCGGCGTCGGCGAGTTCGGCAGGGGTCGGGGGCACGGGACAGGCGTGGGTGCGGGGGGGAAGGGGGGCTCGGCCTTGCTAGAGGCTCATTTTCTCGCATCTTTCACCGACCATGTCAACCGATCTCCGCTCCCGCGCCTGGCTTGAAATCCGACCCTCCGCCCTTCGACGGAACCTGGAACGGATCCAGGCGCTGACGGGGAAGGACTCGCCGGTGGTGCCCATGGTCAAGGCCAACGCCTACGGCCTGGGGATGGCGGAGGCCGTCCGGACCCTCGGGCCCCTATCGCCGTGGGGGTGGGGTGTGGCCACCGTGGCGGAGGGACGGCTGCTGCGCGTCCTGGTTCCCGAAGGACGCATCCTGGTCTTCTCTCCGGCGGCGCCGGATGAGGCGGATCCCGGGCTCGAGGCCGGCCTCACCTTCTGCGTCTCCGATCTGGCGTTCCTCGACCGGCTGGCCAGGAACGCCCGACGTCTCGATGGGACCGGGACCATCCTCGTGGAGGTGGACACGGGGATGGGTCGGGCCGGACTCGACTGGCGCCAGGCCGAGCACTGGATCCCCCGGGTCCGGGCCATCCTGGCGGAATCCGGCGCCCGGCTGTCATGGGAGGGGATCTTCACCCACTTCCACTCCGCCGACGAGGATGACCCGGCTTCGGTGGACGTCCAGGCCCGGCGCTTCGCCGAGGTCCGTCGACGGCTTCCGGAGCTTCCGGCCCACCTGTGCAATT
>SL_3KL_010_SEDDRAFT_10002758_pt1 | contig 16010 bp, 5 predicted proteins | sample SodLakKL_010_SED_2_FD_10381 | JGI IMG/M metagenome (IMG submission 10381) | reverse complement strand
GATGCTTGTAATCGTGCTCGCCCAGGCGGGAATTCCGGAGGCAGGACTCGCCCTGATTTTTGCCGTGGACCGGCCGCTGGATATGTGCAGAACAGTGGCCAATGTCACCGGAGATGCCACCGTATCCATGTTGGTAGCCAAAAGCGTGGATAAGTTGGGAGATCCCCAGGCAAAAGAATGGGACGACTACTACAAACACCGCAAGGATGAAGGAACTTCAGAAATTTAATTGATTTCGGGCAACAAAACCCGATAAATTAAGCTCTTACCCTAAATATCGGAAAGTGCCAGAATAAACCGGGGGTTATTCAATGAATGGTAAAGTTCGTAATTCGATCGGCTATTAACTTCTTTGAGCCTTATAAGGATTGAATCAGAGAAAAGGTCAATCAACTGGTCGTTGTGTTCTAAAAATATCTATGAAATTCCCGGATTAGAATATGGTTAACCAACAACTAATTGCCTATATTTGCCCTTTGGTGTAAACCGCTGTTTTTTCAGTAAAATCAAGTGGATTAACCCATTCGATTCAATTGTTGCAAGACGCTTTTAATCAGAGGAATACACCGAAAGAATCAGGATATTTCCGATGGTCAAACCGGAAAATTCAGGTAAAGATAATCTAATGATATCAAGGATTTTTTTCTGCTGTTGGGTAATTATTACTCTTTTCGTTGCGACGAATACGACTTTTTCTCAAAGTCATGTAATAGAAGAAAACCTGGATATAATCAAGATCGAGAACACCAATGAAGGTGAGCGATATCATTTGCCTGGTATAGAGGATGGTTGTGTAGAGGTCGAAATATGCGGGATGACCCGAGGTGCCAACTACGTTTTCCACTCAGGCCTAATCTACAGCAAAGCATCTTTTTCTCCCACACTGCTTTCCGGTGGACGCCTTGTCTCCGATAGCCCGGCTATGAAATTCCAGGCCACAGATGAATGCATGAGATTGGAATTGTGTATTGAAAGAAAACAAGCCACCTCAATCCCCTATCTCTCATACGCCCGAACAAATGCAAGTGTTCAGGGTTCCAAGGAGGCAAGCCATCGCTCTGATAATGGCATTGATTGGAATGGATCCTTCAGCATTGAAGAATTGGTAAAGGAAGTTTTAATTGGGGGAGATTGCTTCGATGTGCACAACATCAATGCCATAGGTTCCACATCCGGGTGGGGATACTTTTCCAATGGGATGGAATCTATTGGTCTGGATGAGGGAGTGGTTTTATCCACCGGGACACTGGACAGCATAATCGGCCCTAATTCTAGATCTCACCAGGGCAGTTCACTCGGCACCCCTGGCGACCCGGACCTGGAAAGCCTTACAGGGGTTCGGGTTTTGGATGCCACCGGTATTGAATTCGACTTTATTCCTACTTCTCAAACAGCCAGATTCCGCTATGTGTTCGCATCCGAAGAATACTGTGAATTTGTCAATCAGGGCTTCAATGATGTGTTTGGCTTTTTTGTCAGTGGCCCCGGTATTAATGGTGATTTTGAAAACAATGCTGTCAACATAGCTCTTATTCCCGGAACCAACGACTATGTATCCATTGACAATGTCAATAAAGATGTAAACTCAAATTTTTACTTCGACAACACGCCAGAGGGACAAGTCCAGCTGCAAAATCCAGCTGTTTGTGGCTCTTTACTCGATCAGGACGGAGTTGCAATAGAATTAATTGAATTCGATGGTTTTACTGCAGTTTTTGAAGCAGTGGTGGATGTTATTCCATGCGAAACCTACAACATAAAAATGATAGTAGGTGATGCCGGTGATGATGCTTATGATTCAGCGGTGTTTTTGGAAGCCGGTAGTTTTGATGCCGGAGCCTCAGCCAGGCTAGATGCCCAGGTGGAAGGTACAGACAGCAATATTATCTTTGACAATTGCCACAGGGGAGAATTTGTAATCTCTCGTATCGGCACAGATAACTCCGAACCCGCAGTGGTAAATTTAATGTTCTCTGACCAAAGTACAGCACAACCTGGAATCGATTTTGTACCTCTTCCCGACAGTCTTATCATTCCAGCCAATCAGGACTCCATTGTCGTCCCCATCGATATTCTCTACGATACATACTCAGGGGGCACCGTGAGCATTATCTATGAACTCGACTTTCTTTGTTCTTGCACCAATCCCTTCGCTGAGATAATAATAACCGAAAACCCAGGGCTGCCCAAAATTGAGGCCATGGCTGATGATTTTCTGTCCTGTGCCAATGAAGAGGTGCTTTTATTTGGAGAAATTCTCACCCCCGACCTCATTACAGATTTTCAATGGCAGGATTCCGACGGAAATGTATTGGACGATGGAACGAATGATGTGATTTCCGTTACCGAAGCCGGAGAATTCTTATTTATAGGCTCCAATATTGAAACTAATTGTATCGATACGGCCATTGTCCTTGTAGAAGTGGATAGAGAGTCCCCCGAGGCCCAAATAAGGGAACCTGAAATAATTACCTGCGAAAACCCAAGGACCACCCTTGACGGCAGTGCATCTTCATCCGGCTCTGAAATCGTCTATCACTGGTACACTGAGAACGGCCTGATTACCGATGGAGAAAATGAAGCAGAGGCCACCGCAGGGGACGCCGGTTTATACATTTTGGACGTAATCAATACTGTAAATGGTTGTATCGGGACTGACAGCATTGAGGTCACCGTGGATGAGGAAATACCGGTTATCAGGGTAGATGAAATTCAAACCCTGACCTGTGAGCGCGAATTAATAACTATCGACGCCAGTGGCTCAACACCTTCCTCAGGCGAACTTTCCTTTTCCTGGGAAATCCTTGAGGGGAATGCCGTGGGTGACGCCAATAATAATTCGCTGGATGTCAATGAACCGGGGGTTTATGTGCTTGAAGTGATATTGGAACGGAACCAATGCATTACCTATGACACCTTTGAGGTTGCTCAAGATATTGAATTGCCCGGGCTTTCTACTTTAGAGGATAAACCCCTGCCGTGTGATGACCCACAGGTGGAATTGGAAGCAGTTTATTTCAATGCTGGCGCAAACCCAATCCTTAACTGGACCAGTGTGGATGGTGATTTTCTCAGGGAACCTGATTCTAATTTGGCAGTAGCAACAGCTGTTGGAGAGTACATATTCAGTGTGAAAAATTCTGAAACCGGCTGTAGTTCCACTGATACAGTTCATGTTTTCAGGAATGAGCCTACTGCAATTAACTTTGAACTATCGCAGCCAATTTGTCCCGGAGACCCCGGTGTGCTTTCTGTCATATCAGTGGAAAATGGATTTTTCCCTTACGAATACCACATTGCTGCTTATGGTGGCGACACACCAAATGACCACGGTTTATTTAGCAATCTTCAACCTGGAGAATACGAACTCTGGGCCATAGATGAGCTCGGATGTAGGACAAAGCAAACATTCGAAGTAGATGAACCAAGGGTAATTGAGGTTGAACTGCCCGAAGATGTGGTTGCCGAATTGGGTGTACCCAGGCAATTGGAACCAGAACTCAACTTCCCGGAAACAGAAATCGCTTTGGTTCAATGGACGCCCCAAAGCCAGTTAGATTGCCCTGATTGCCTTACCACAGAAGTGGAACTTCTTCAAAGCACCAGATTTCACATTTATGTAGAAGACATTTACGGATGTCCTGCTGAGGCAGAGACATTTGTTCTCCTTCAAATTAACGATGACATTTTTGTACCCAATGCGTTTAGCCCCAATGGAGATGGCATCAATGACAATCTGGAAATTTTTGCGCACCCGGCCGTCAAGAAAATAATTGATTTCAACGTCTATGACAGATGGGGAACCAAAGTTTTCCAAAACAGAGATTTTCCCCCAAACGAAAATGGATTCGGATGGGACGGCAACAAAGACGGTGAGGAGGCACCACCAGGTGTTTATCTTTTCTCACTGAAATACGAACTAATCAATGGCGAGCAGAGAGTTATTCAGGGTGAAGTTAGTATTTTGCGCTAAGCTGAACCAAAGATGTAAAAGATTTGAGTCTCCTAAATTCAATTTCTGCAAATAAGGCTCTTAATTACACCCTCAAAACCTGTGTTCTTGCGGTTCTGTTTTGCGGCCTCCCGTATGCTTCCTTTGCAAATGATGTAGAAATTATAGTGAAAAACGATGTCATTGAATGCGGTGAGGAATTTACCGTCGAAATGATCGTGAACAACTTCGAACAAATAGCCGGAATCCAGCTGACTCTCGAATTTGACCAATCAGTACTGGACTTTATCTCTCTTGAAAACAACCTTTCCAGTGGTTTAAGTTATGTTGTCAACCAATCGGAAGGGTATATTACCATAAGCTGGCCCGATGCCCAGAATCCATTGAGTTTACCCGACGGTTCTGTAATTCTAGAGTTTGATTTTGATCATACCGGACCATGCGACGAGCCCTTCATCATTCACATAGTAGATGACCCACTTTTCGTGCAGGTTATACACGAATCTCTTCAGGTGATACCACATCTGATATTTGGCGCTGTAATGCTTCCGCATGAAACCTGCGACATAGAGGTCGATGCAGGAGAAGACCAATTCGTATGTGATCCTGATGAAGTGGTTGAATTGATGGGCGATATTACCGGAAATTACTACGACTTTTTTTGGGAACCCGAAAACCAGGTATTAAATCCCGAATCGCTAAATTCCAGTGCTGAAGTTCCATCAACGACATCATTTGTTCTGACCGGTAGAAAAGAGACGGACAACATCGTTTACAACTCCCATTTTGATTACGGCTACGCTGGATTTTTCAGTGACTACGACTACGATGACAGTGATTTATCAGGAGGAAATGTTTTTACCGTTGAAAGCTCGCCGGCTGTGGTTTACGGGACATTCCCCGCCTGCAGCGACCACACAGGAAACAACGGAAATATGCTAATAGTAAATGGGGCTGATGCACCCGCTCAAAATGTCTGGTGTCAGTATATTGAAGTGGAAGAAAATACCACCTATCTATTGGAGGCATTCACGCACACTTTACTCTGGCCTTCTTTTATTTTTCCACTGCCCGATCTACAATTTAAGATAGATGGAGATCCGGTAGGTGGTATTTACTCCCCAAACGACATCCCCTGTTTCTCAGATTGGACAATGATGGAGGGAATGTGGACCTCCACAGACGCTGGAACCATTGAACTCTGCATATACAATCATCAGGGAAATGTCAACCCCGGCAATTCATTTATAATCGACGACATTGCCATGATACCTCTTTGTGAGGTCCGAGATACCGTGGAAGTGGAGTTGCGGGAACAACCTGAGGAATGGGTGGAAGCTACCATTTGCTCAAACGGTGGCTCCGTGGTAATCGCAGGAATCGAATATACCACTGCAACGCAGGACTTAATTACCATTGAAAGACAGGACGACTGCGATTCCCTCATCCACGTCGAAATCTTTGAGCTCGAACTGGACGCGGTAATTATTCCCCCAAATCCTATCACCTGCCTGAATGACCAGGTCATTCTCAGTGCCCAGGGTTCCTCCACCGGCCCGCATATTGAATATCACTGGACTACCTCCAATGGCAATATTGTTTCGGGAGATGGCACGGATGAAATCACGGTTGACGAGCCGGGTACATACACTCTCACTGTCGAATTTGACGATGGTGAACTGAGTTGTTTATCTGAGGAGGTAAGTGTGGAGGTTTATGAAAATTTTGAAGTGCCCGACCTGGAAATTACCGGTGCCGAAGAATTAAACTGTGGTTTACAATCTATAAGTCTTATTGCAGAAACCACTCCTGTCGGTAATTATTCCTACACATGGAGTAGCCCTGATGGAAATATCATCAGTGGAACCGAAGATGAAATAACAGAGCTCGATGCAGCAGGAACCTACATTGTAGAAGTTACCGACCTGAACAATGGATGTTCGGTGACAGATACTTTTACGGTTTCGGAAGATTTCGAAAGTCCGTTGGTGAACGCAGGACCTGACACCGTAATAAATTGCCTGGACTCCATTGTCACCCTACAGGGATTAGCCATGCCGACCGGAACCGCTTTTGAAACCATCTGGCAGAGCCCCAATGGAAATATCCCTGGCAATCCAGAGAATTCAGAAGTCAATGTGGATAAAGGAGGTATGTATATTTTTGAAGCGATCAACCCTGACAACAATTGCAGCGCGGCAGACACCCTTTTCGTATTTGATGAAAAAATATTTCCTGAATTGTCTGCAAGTCCGGTGGATATGATTGATTGCATTAACGACAGCGTGTGGATGCACATTCAAATATTAAACGACAGTTTGGATTTCAGCATCGAATGGACAACACAAGGAGGTAACATCCCCGGAACTACTGACTCGACAAGCGCTGTGGCCGGATCAGGCGGCACCTACACAGCCTCTGTAGAGTTTACCACCACCGGCTGCGTCACCGAAATAGAAATTGGTGTGGAGGAAAACCTCGAACCTCCCGTCGCCAGTGCAGGTTCCGACATGATACTCACCTGCCAGGACTCCACACTGACCCTTGATGGCAGTGCATCCTCCACGGGTTCTGATTACGATCACTCATGGACTACCGAATCAGGTAGTATTCTCTCTGGTGAAAACAGCTTAAACCCGGAAGTTGACGAAGAGGGCATTTATAATCTGACCGTGGCAAACAACCAAAACGGTTGCAGTTCAACGGACTCAGTTCTGGTAACCTCGGATTTTGAAAGCCCGGAACTGGTCTTGAGTGGCGACAGTGTAATCAATTGTTTCAATCCTTCAATCGATATTAGTGCGCAGGTAATAAATGACACTGCCCACACCCCTCTTTTCAACTGGACAACCAACACCGGAAATATCATTAGCAACAACGATGAAGCCGATGTAACAGTTGACCAATCGGGTGTTTATACCTTAGAGGTTACTTTTTCCGAGAATGGTTGTGTGTCCAGTACACAATTTGAGGTATTTTCAGACACCAGTACCCCCGAAGTGGACTCTATTTTTGCCGGGGAATTGAGCTGTCAATTATCAGAAGCGCTGATTGAGGTTTTTACTTCACCGGGCCAGGGTTCCCAGCAGTTTGAATGGAGTGGACCACCTGGTTCCAACACCTCAGATGTGGATTCAAGTGCATTTGTAACAGCAGTGGAGGGAACATACACTTTCACCATTACCAATGCAGAGAGCGGCTGTGAGACCAGCGATTCAATTGAAGTTGAGGGTGACTTCACTCCGCCCCAGGTGGATTTATTTTCATCCGGCGAACTCACTTGTGCAGTGACCGAGGTCGATATTTGGGCGGATTACGGAGGACAGTCCGGTCTCACGTTTGAATGGTCCACAAATGATGGCACAATTTCAGGTCCCGACGATGAAGATGAAATTACAGTGACCAGCCCCGGGACTTACCAGCTCGTCACTATCAATACACAATCAGGTTGTAGCGACACCTCAGAAATAACAATCACCCTAAACAATACCCCGCCATTTGCTCATGCGGGTGAGGATATTTCCTGGACTTGCAGTGATTCACTCCTTGTTTTAGATGGATCAGATTCAGATCAGGGAAGTGCTATTGAATACGAATGGACTACTACAAACGGAATTATAAGCGGCCCCAATGATCAGGAAGAGGTGGAGATTGCCGGGCCCGGGATTTTTATACTAACTGTCACAAATACTGACAATGGTTGCAGTAGTTCAGACACTGTAAATGTCACTCCCGACCAGGATTTTCCACAAATTGATCCGGTGGGTGAATTAGAACTCACTTGCGACCTCACAGAAGGTTGGATCGGCTTTGATTTATCGGGAAGCGGAGACATGAGCGTAAACTGGGAGAGCAGCGATGGGGTGATTTTGTCCAATACCGACTCTCTTTGGATTCAGGTTGCCAGCCCCGGGCAATACACCATTTCTGTCCTCTCACTCGACAACAACTGTGAAACTCAGCAGATGCTGGAAGTGACCACTGATACAATACCCCCGCTCGCGGATGCTGGTCCCGACCAGAATTGGGGCTGTGATACTCAGGAGGTATTGTTAGACGGAAGTGGTTCCGAAAGTGGCCTGGATATTACTTACTCCTGGACCGCTCTCGTGGGAAATATTTCAACAGGAGCAAACGCTCAACAAGCAATTGCCAGTGAACCGGGCACCTATGTGTTGACGGTGAGCAATGCAGAAAATGGCTGTGAAAGCACGGATACGGTAACCGTCAATGAAATTATTGAACATCCCGGGTTTTTCATTGATGGAGACAGCATTCTCAATTGTGATAACACTGAAATAACCCTGATGGCCGTATTGGACGCCAGTCCTTTTACGCCGGTTTTCGAATGGTTGAAAAACGGTACTCCCACAGGTCAAAACTCCATCTCACTGGAAGTCACTGAGGGCGGGAATTACGAACTCATTGTATGGTTTGAAGAAAATGACTGCAGCACCTCCCAACAAATCACCATTTTGGTTGATACGCTGACGCCCGGGGTTACACTAAACAACCCTGAAAAGTTAGATTGCAATAATACTTCCGTTGAAATTGGAGGTCGGGTTTTGGGTTCTTCCGCTGTACTACTTCACCAGTGGTCCATGCCGGATGGTTCTGCGCTTCCACAATCAGAGGAATTGACCGCCCAAACCAACCAGCCGGGTGTTCATATTCTTGAATCCATCAATCAGGAAAATGGCTGTATTTTCACAGACAGTGTAACTGTGGAAATAGACACACTTAGTCCCGAATTTACCCTGGAAACTTTCCCTGTGGCAGGATGTGGTGATTTAACCGGAGAAATTTTCATTGAATTAGCTAACGGTGACCTCGATTTTGAAGTAGTGTGGGAAACACCCTCAGGAGGTCAAATCGGCCCTTTAGACCAAACGAATTTAGAAATTGACCAGGGAGGCTGGTTTACTGCAACAGTAACTGATCTGGAGAATGGATGCTCAAGAGAGGAAAGCATTTTCCAGGAATGGGATTTGCATTCAGAACCCGATGCACAGGCGGGCCCGGATGCAATCTTCGGATGTGCAGACAGTGTATTGACCTTAGATGGAAGCGGCTCCACAACCGGCAGCGTAATTTCCCACCACTGGTCCACAGCCGATGGAAATATCCTTTCAAACCCCAATGATATAATGGTACAAATAGGGTCCCCGGGGATTTACATCCTGGAGGTGCGAAACAATGCGGGCAATTGCTCAACTTACGACACCTTACTTATATCGGCAGATGATAACCTACCCGACATTTCCATTCAAAGCAGCGGTGGATTGAATTGTCAGGAAAGCGAAGTGATTTTAGATGCTACTGACTCCGATGCCGATTCGAATCTGGAGTGGAGTTGGAGCGGGTCAGCTCCATTTGAAGAATTGGATCCGGATGGTTTGACAATTTCCGTTGAGGAAGCAGGCACATTTGAATTTTCCCTGAAAAATACTGCTAACGGTTGCAAAAACACAAGCACGATTACCGTTGAAGAAAACAGAACCCCACCCGCAGCCGATGCCGGAGATGACCAAATCACAAACTGTTCCGACAGCACGGTGAACATCGGAGCAAACCTCAGTAATCACCACGGCAATTTGATTTACGGATGGAGCGAACTGGACGGAGAAATTTTTGGTGACAAAAACAGGGACTCTGTTCAAGTGAGTACGGCCGGCACCTTTGTACTTACCGTCACCGACACGACCAACTACTGTCAGTCATCGGACACCGTCTCACTCGAAATCACCTCAGAGAGACCCACAGCCGATGCGGGAGCCGATAAAACCATTGATTGTTTATCAGGTACGGTGGAGCTGGATGGCAGCGGTTCGGACCAGGGACCTGATTTCGAGATGGTTTGGACCACAGAAGATGGTCACATAGTCTCCGGGGAACTCACCCCTTTTCCCGAGGTCGCCAAAGCGGGGATTTATCAATTGAAAGTGACCAATTTAACCGATGGCTGCAGCTCCGTGGATGAAGTAATGGTGGCTTCGGACTCAATTGTACCCGAAGTCATTTTTGGTGGAATCGGAGAAATAACCTGCCTGGACACCTTGATAGAGCTTCAAGTTGAAATATCCACCTCAGGAGAAAATTACCAAATCCAATGGCAGAGTCTGGATGGAAGCATAGTAACGGGAGAAAACAGCCCGGCAATTGAAGTTAACCGAGCAGGAACGTACACCATACGTGTTGAAGATGAAGAAAACGGCTGTATTACTGTGGATTCGGTTGAGGTAAAAGATCTCCGGGAAACACCGGAGTTCCAGATCAGCGGCAAAATGATCATTGATTGTTACGGACCCGTGGAATTACAATTTTCAACCCAGAGCGATTTTGAAATAAGCGCCACGGATCAAAATGGCAACAGCCTTCAGTTGGACAACACGGAACCTACTCTGATCAGTGAAGCGGGGTTTTACGATATTGAAGTATTTAATCCGGCCAATCACTGCCTCGCAGACACCACCTTAGAAATCACCAAAAACCTCGCCACGCCTAATGCCATCATTGACTGCATTGAGTGCGACGACTGCAATTCCCTGCCGGCTATTTTGTCCGCTACCGAAAGCACCTCCGCTTCCGGGGATAAACAAACCAGCTGGATTTTTGAAGAAGGGATCGCTCAACTCCAGGACAGTCAAACCCTCGAAGTCCTGGAACCAACTGAAGTAAAGTTGGTGGTACTCGACCCGGTTAACGGCTGTGTAGATACCGCATGGAAAACTTTTGAAACCGAGGAGCTGAGTTTTCCCGAAGTAGAGATTTCGCACATTGACTGCAACAATGAGTGGGGAAAAATCACTTTCCAAAATCCTGATACAAGTCTTTCATTCAGCATCAATGGAGGCCTGGACTACTCAAATTCACCTGAATTTACCGGACTCGATCAGGATACCTACCAGGTCAGGGTAAAAAACGGGGTATTGGGCTGCGAATCGGATACCCGGACTGTTGAGGTTGAAGACAGGAGACAGGACATTGTGATTGAACTTCCCAATCTGGTTTCCTTACAAGAGGGAGAAAGCTACACATTTAGGCCCGGATTTGAACCACCCGATGTCCTAATAGCCAATTACCATTGGAATCCCGAAGAATTCCTAAGCTGTACCGACTGCCCCGAACCCACTATTTACGACCTCAGTCAGTCAACCACTTTTGAGCTTCAAGTCGAAAGCGCAGGAGGTTGCAAAGGCTCGGCCGAGGTGTATGTCGAATTAATAATGCCCGAGTCCGGGGTGTATTTGCCCACTGTTTTTTCACCAAACGGGGATGGAGTCAACGACCTGTTTTTAGTTTTTGCCTCAAGTGACATCCAATCCATTGAATCACTGCGCATTTTTGACAGGTGGGGAAACCGGGTGTTTGAACAAACGAACTTCCCGCCGGGTCAGGAGGAATTTGGCTGGGATGGCACATTTCGGGGACAGGACGCATCTCCGGGAGTGTATGCAGTGACCGTCAGCTACGAGATGCCGGATGGGGAAATTCGCCACAAGGCAGTAGAAGTGAATCTGCTTAGATAGCCTGAAGCCGATTTTTGTAACAAGTGGGACCCTTTTGCGTTCTTATATTTTATTCTGAAAAACAACCAGGGAGAGTTAGATCAATATGCAATTTATCAATCCAGTATTTCTGTGGGGACTGTTGCTACTCGCCATACCCATCATCATACACCTATTTAGATTCAGGCGATTCAAAAAGGTGTATTTTAGCAACACCCCTTTTCTTCAGGAAATAAAGGAAACCAGCCAAAAGAGCCGAAAAATAAAGCACCTGCTTGTTTTGCTCATGCGCCTTTTAGCCGTGGCCTTTCTGGTGCTCGCTTTTGCCCAACCGATCATACCCACCGACGAAAAGGTAGTCACCGGCAACCGGGCGGTCAGCGTTTTTATTGACAACTCCTTCAGCATGAGCTCGATGGGCAGGGATATCAACCTTTTGGACTACGCACGCATCACTGCCAGAGACATCATTGAAAGTTACGGAGAATCGGATGAATTCCAAATACTGACAGGTGATTTTGAAAACAGACACCAACGGCTCTACAACAGAGACCAGGCACTCAATCTGCTGGATGAAATAGAACCCTCCCCGTCTGTAAGGACCCTGTCGGAAGTTTTGCAGAGACAAAAACACGGTCTGAGAAATTATCCTTCGGAGCGAAAGAACTTTTACCAAATTTCTGACTTCCAGAAAAACATCACCGATTTGGATGGAACTGCCGATACCGTGGAAAATCTCTATTTGGTTCATTTGGAATCTGTGGAGAGCAGAAACATCAGTGTGGACTCCGTTTGGTTTTCCCAACCCGTGCAAATTATCAACCAAACCGGGGAGCTTTTGGTAAAACTCACCAATCACGATCAAAACAATGCAGAGGAAGTAAACGTGGAACTGCGTTTTGGAGACCAGCGCAGACCGGCGGGAAGGGCATCTTTGGAACCCGGAGAGACACTGATCGACACCGTTTCTTTTACCATTAATCGCACCGGCTGGCAAAAGGCCACAGTTTCCATTACAGATTACCCCATTCAATTTGACGATGACTACCACATTGCCTTCCACGTACGCGACAATATCAGGGTGCTGACCCTTCACCGGGGAGACCAGTCCAACAGATTTCTAAGTGCTCTATTCAGGGGTGTGCCCTATTTGACGGAGGACCTGATGCGCGAGACCAATATAAATTACGGGGCATTTTCCGATTACAGCCTCATCATTCTCAACGAACTCACCAATATCTCCAGCGGTCTGGCTTCGGAACTGGATGGATACCTGGCCGCGGGGGGCAACGTACTCATTTTTCCAGGTGCGGAGACAGGAGCCGAAGTACTCCAACCTCTGAGTCAAAGATTGGGTATGGAAAATCCAGATTCCTGGGAAGAGGGCGAGTTCAGAGTGGGAGAATTGAATCTCGAGGACCCCATTTTTGCCGGTGTATTTGAAGAAATACGAGAAGACCTCAGCCTTCCACAAGCCACAGGCAGATACCACCTTTCCAGGTCAGGCACCAATCCGGGGCTCTCACTCATGGATTACAGAGACGGCAGGCCCTATGTAGCAAAATACCGCCACGGACCGGGTTCAATTTTTGTCTCCTCTGCCCCATTGAGCGAAGAGTGGAACGACCTCGTTTCCAATGGTGAAATTTTTGTTCCACTTCTTTACAGATCGGCCATTGCAGCTGGTCAGTTGGACCAACCCGCCTATGTGCTCGGACAGGATCAACTGATACCCGTGCGCAATGTGAGCGCAGACAGACAATCTGAATTCCGCATCACTGGGGAAAGAGAATTTGTGCCGGGGATTGAGAGAACGGGAAGGAACCTGTATCTGAATGTGTTTGATCAGGTGAGGGATCCGGGATTTTACGAAATTCGCCAGGGAGACGAACTCCACAAACTCGCCGCCTTTAATTTCGACCGCAGAGAAAGTGAAATTGCTGCATGGTCAGAAGAAGAACTCAAAGATATTATAGGAGACCAGGCCGAGGTTATTTCACGGGGCACCGGGGCGGCAGACGGGACTTTATTTAGTTCGGCAAAAATTGGGAATGAGCTGTGGCAGTGGTGCATTGCCATAGTGCTCATCGCACTTTTACTGGAGCAACTCATCCTGAGATTTTGGAAAGTCGGAGAACGAAAAAAAGGACAACCGGCTGTATAATCCTCTAATTAAGAATGAACATACCGGGGGGGGTAGCAACACCCTTTCCAAATTGCTATCTTTGCGTAAAATAACAGCTTTTATGAACAATTGGACGGCAGCAAAAATGGTGGATATTTTCGAACGCGCCATTGATGATTACCACATCGAAGACAGTGTGGATATTAAACCTGCAAACCCATATGACGAAACCACTTTTTACCATACACTGTATAAAAAATGCCTGATTGACACCATCCAATGGCACCTGGAAGACATTATCAGAGACCCTGAAATTGACGACGCTTACGGCATGGAAATAAAAAGGCGAATAGACCGGTACAACCAGGAGAGAACTGATACTGTGGAGCAACTCGACTATCAACTACTATCCCGCATATCCCCGGAAACCTTTAGTGCAGAGGCCAGAATCAATACCGAAAGTCTGGGCTGGGCCATCGACAGACTTTCTATTCTCTGTCTAAAAGTCTATCACATGGAAATTGAAGCCCACCGTCCCGATGCAGACAACGACCACAAAGCCAGCTGTCTGAAAAAACTCAATATGCTCAAAGGACAGCAGGCCGACCTCTGTCTCGCCATTAACCAACTTATTGAAGACATCCAAAACGGTGTTCGTATTGCCAGGGTTTACAGGCAGATGAAAATGTACAATGACGAAAAACTCAATCCCATCCTCTACGAGAAAAAGGTTTGAGGTGCCGGACTGAAATAAATTGTGGGTTGAACAAACTTAAGTGTCTAAACTGAGCAAATCCCTCAACCGGTCTTTTCCGTAAAGCGGGAATTCAACTTAGATGGCAAAAACATTCTTTTAAATTCCCCTACTTTTGCGGCATGGAAAGGAAAAAGTTACTTGTGATGCGCTTTTCTGCAATGGGCGATGTCGCCATGGCCTCGGCTGCGGTAAAAGTGGCACTTGAATCCGGGCAAGATCCGGAAATCGACCTCCTTTCCAAACCCTATTATGAACCCCTTTTCGAAAAACGTTCAGGATTTTCATTCATAAAACCGGACCTCAAGGGCAAACACCGCGGTATTTTAGGGCTGTACAGACTCTACCGGGAGTTGAGAAAAAACGGTTACAGTGCCGTAATCGATCTCCACGGCTCACTCCGGTCTTTAGTACTTGGATTCTTTTTCAAAATGGGTGGCACCCCCGTATTTACCATCGATAAAGGACGGGCTGAAAAACGAGAACTGATAAGGCAAGGCGCTCAAAATAGCCGTGCTCTCAAACACTCGACCGACCGCTATGCCGAAGTTTTTGAAAAAGTGGGTATCAAAGTGAAACTCAAACGAGATTCCCTGCCCGTACTGGGTGAAAATACAGAAAGGATTGAGACTCTACTCAGCACAAAGAACACCCAAAAGTGGATCGGAATCGCTCCTTTTTCTACTCACACGCCCAAAGAGTGGAAACTTGATAGAATTATTAAACTGTCAGAAGAAATCAGAAAGGAGGATTGCCGGATACTGTGGTTTGGTGGAGGTAAGCGGGAACTGGATATCATCGAAAATCAATTGATAAAACAGGGAAATGACATCCTGGTGGCCGGTCAATTTAAGCTGGGTGAAGAACTCACGCTGATGCGCCGCATCGATGCGATGATTTCTATGGACTCAGCCAATATGCACATGGCCGCAATCTCGGGAATACCGGTGGTGTCCATTTGGGGTCCTACCCACCCCAAAGCAGGTTTTTCTCCCCTTTTCAATGAGCGCGGAGTGGTTCAGACAGAAATGGAATGCCGCCCCTGCACCATCTACGGAAAACTCAAGTCACGGGCAGACAAAATATGCTCCGAAAAAAGCATGGAAGCTGTGTCCGTGGATATGGTATTGGAAAAACTTCGTGAGTGTTTGGGTTGACAAACAGATTCTTTCCTTTGAATGAAGCTACTAAAGTTTCACAATGCTAAACACCCTCAATCCAAGCCCCAGCTCATGTATTTGATCTCCTGGTATTCATCCAGGCCGTAGCGAGAGCCCTCGCGTCCTGTACCACTTTCCCTTTCCTTCACGCCGCCAAAAGGAGCCGAGGCGTCCGAAATAAAGCCGGAATTGATGCCGACCATACCGGTTTCCAGTTTCTCCGCAATTCTCCAACATCGGTTGACATCCCTGGTGTAAAAGTAGGCAGCAAGGCCTGCCGGTGAGCGATTGGCCGACTTGATCAATTCCGCTTCATCCGAAAATTCGTAGATCGCAGCCACAGGACCAAATATCTCCTCACTGAAGACCTCCATCTCTTCACTACAATTATCCATTACGGTGGGTTGAACCCAGCGCTTTTCCAAAATAGAGCCTCCCGCCAAAATTTCAGCTCCCTTATCCTCTGCATCCCACAGCAATCCGTTCACTTTATCCACTGCTGAGTGGTTGA
>SL_3KL_010_SEDDRAFT_10002757_pt1 | contig 16012 bp, 15 predicted proteins | sample SodLakKL_010_SED_2_FD_10381 | JGI IMG/M metagenome (IMG submission 10381) | reverse complement strand
GGGGTCGCCGTCCATCTGCTGGGTCCTTCCGCCAAACTCCTGGTGGGTATGCCTGATCGAACCCCCGTCCCACACATTCAGGGTAATTCCTTCACCGTTGAGGTTCAGCTCCGAACCGCCTCCCGGCCAAAGCCGGTGGGTGTTCAGCGATCGGGCAGCAGACAGGTTGTAGGTCTGATAATACAGTGGGGAACCGGTTCTGTCGAACCCCATCAACCTGACTGTCAACAATGAATCTGCCATTACGGCCTTACCGGGCTGAAGCCGTTCAAAACGGGATACTCTTGCGCGATCGCGCTCCCAACGTGCCGAAGTCTCTACCCATAACCGGTGTAGGGCTTCCGTTCGGGCAAATTCCTCAACATGGACCGTATCGAAGTTTCCTGAGGCAGGTGCATCAACGGGCAACAGCAGCATCGCTGCAAACAGCAAGCCCGGTATTTTCAGGCGGCAGATCATGATTATGGACTTTGGTAAATATAATAAAGCGACCGGGTACCCGAACAGGATATGAACGTATTCCGGCAGGAACTATCCCGGCACAAAACCATCCGGCAAGATACGAAATTCCCCGCTGCATGGCAGGCATTTTTGCTGCCACCAGCCCAATGTGGCCCGGCAAGGGAGCTGTTTACACAAACGAACAGCGGGAATCGGGACTTAACGATTTTTAACGAATGACAGATTGGCGGCTTTGCACAACCGGTACGTTTTTTGCTTACTTTTGCCAGACTCTGACAATGCAGTAAATAATTTTGTAACCACCATGGAAATCTTCATCATTTTCGGGGTATTCATGCTCCTGAGTTGGATGGTGTCTTCGCGGCTCAAATCCCGTTTTGCAAAGTATTCCCGCATGCCCCTGCGCAGCGGTTTGACCGGTCGCGAGATATCAGAGAAGATGTTGCGTGAGAGCGGGGTGGAAAACGTCCGCGTGATCTCTACACCGGGCCGGCTTACCGACCATTACAACCCCCTCGACCGCACCGTAAACCTCAGCCCCGGGGTATATAACGGCCGTAACGTGGCAGCCGCCGCCGTGGCCGCTCACGAATGTGGACATGCAGTTCAGCATGCACAGGCCTATGCCTTTTTGCAGTTGCGTTCGGCCCTGGTGCCGGTGATCAGTGTAAGTTCGAGGTATATGCAGTGGGTTTTGCTGGCAGGTATACTGACCGTGGAAGCCTTCCCCGGCATCCTCCTGGCAGGCATTGTCATGTTTGCCGCCACCACCCTGTTCAGTTTCGTTACCCTGCCGGTCGAATTTGATGCCACACGCCGGGCCCTTGCCTGGCTGACCGATACCGGCCTGACCGTTGGCGAGGAATACAGCAGCGCCAAAGATGCCCTCAAATGGGCCGCCCTTACCTATGTGGTGGCAGCCCTGGCCTCACTGGCCACACTGGCTTATTACATCATGATCTTTCTTGGAAGGCGGAATTAGGGAACCTATCACCCGGGGCTTCCAACAGGAAAGTCCCGCTTAAGCCAGCAGTTCCCTTAATGCGGAATACACTTTGTGTACGGGCAGGCCCATCACATTGTGGTAAGACCCACTGATGCCGGTAATTCCCACATAGCCGATCCATTCCTGGATACCATAGGCCCCGGCCTTGTCGTAAGGCGCATACTGCGCAATGTAATAACGGATCTCTTCCTCGCTCAGATGCCGGAAACTCACCCAGGAGTGGTCGTAAAAGGCCATTTCGCGGTCCTGATGGCGTATGCACACTCCCGTATATACCTCATGGGAAGAACCCGACAAGTCCGAGAGCATCCCGAAAGCATCGCCTGCTCCCCGCGGTTTGTTGATGATCCGGCCCTGGTGTACCACAATGGTGTCGGCCGTGATGATCACCACCTCCGGTAGCAAAAGTTCGTTCCCGAAACAATTCGCTTTTTCGCGGCTCAGTTGCAGCACCACCTCAGGGGGAGGCATCTCTTCGGTAAACTCTTCGGCGATTGGCCTGACCATGGTGCGGAAAGGGATGCCTGCCCCTGACAGCAGTGCGCTGCGACGGGGCGACTGCGAGGCCAGGATGATATCGTAATGCGTTAGCTTCTTTAGAAATTCCATCGGATCAAAAATAATAAAACAACAGACCTATCGACAATATCCCGGCCGCCATGGCCAGCTTGACTGCCCGCTGCAGCCGCCCGGGCCCGGCAGCGGGAAAAAGTCCGGCCAGCGCCAGGAACAGGTATATAAAGACTGACTGTACCGCAAGCAACAGATAGGCCGGCATCACCCACATTCCCTTGCCGGCAAGCAACCACTGGGCATAGCCCACACCGGCAATAAGCAAGCTTGTCCATACCAGGGCGAGCCGGCTGCTGAAGTGCATGCCCAGGCTTACGGGAATCGTACGGCAACCGGCCCTGGCATCGCCTTTGATGTCTTCCATGTCTTTGATCAATTCTCTGAGCAGGCTGGTCATGGCCGCAAACAAGGCACAGGCCAGGGTAATTTCCCATGCGAGGCCGGCTGAGGGCGGTTGAACTGGGGCTATGGCAAGGGCCGCCTGCATTTCGGCCTGCCAAACAACCAGCGGCACAAAACCCGACAGCAGGGCCACCAACACATTCCCGGCAAGGAAGATGCCTTTGTAACGCAAGCTGTAGATCCAACCGGCGAACACGAAAACAAGGAACATAAAAAAGAGAGGCCAATAGCTGATATTCAGCGAAATCCAGGCAGAAAGCCCCAGGGCAAGGGCATTGAGAAAGAAAAAAGGTAAGAGGGCGTCCTGCCTGTCCAGCTTGTTGCCCAGGACCATCTTTCCGGGCTTGTTGATGCGGTCGATGCGGATATCGTAGTAATCATTGATGGCATAACCAGCAGCAGCAACGCAGACCGAAGCCATCACCAGCATGAAAAATCCTGTATGCGTCAATCCCTTTCCCGACAGTCCGGGATGGATCACTGCATACCGCAGCAGGGTTTGTGTCAGCACAATGAGCAACAGGTTGGGCCAGCGAAACAGCCTGAGATATGCATTCAGTTTATCCATCACAAGAACTGTTCCTACCAGCGAAAACCATCGTGGTCGAACCAGGTGCCCTGCACCTTCATCACCTGCTCGATCACATCTCGCACACAACCTGCCCCGCCAGGGTATGAAGATATGTATTTTGAAATGGACTTGATCTCCTCCACCGCATCTGCCGGACATGCCGGGACCCCCACCTTGCACATCACTTCGTAGTCGGGGATGTCGTCGCCCATATACAGTACCTGTTCGGGGTCAATCCCATTTTCTTCCATCAGACGATCGAACAATTTGACCTTATGTGCAATGCCAAGATGGATGTCGGCAATACCCAAAAGGGAAAACCGGCCCCTGACGGCTTCACAGCTGCCGCCCGAAATGATCATGATACGGTACCCTTTCCTCACGGCCAGTTGCAGGGCATACCCATCCTTTACGTTCATGCTGCGCAACATATCGCCCTGAGAGGTCAGCTGCACGATGCCGTTGGTCATTACCCCATCTACGTCAAACAGAAAGGTTTTGATACCGGAAAGCATTTGTTTGTAGTTGCTCATGGAAAATCAGGATTTTTGATTGCCGGGCTCATGACAGGCCCCGATGATGCTTTGGCTGAGTAAGTTATACAATTTGCGGTATCCTGGGCGGCCGGCAAGCAAGCGGTTGTGTGCTTCCAGGACTCTGGTATTGTTTCTGCTGGCCGGGCCGGTCTGTACCTGATGGGGAGCGGCCGTCATTACCTTGAGCGCGGTCTCCATGATCAACGGCCTGAGCAATTCAAAGTCCAGGTCCTCTTCCTGCATGAGCTGCTCAGCCACATGGTACATATGGTTGACGAAATTGCAGGCAAACACAGCCGCCACATGCAAGCGTTTCCTCTTGGGAGAAGGCACGTGCACCACGTGTTTGCTTAGACGGGAGGCCGTTTGTCCGAGCAGCATCAGATCCTGTTCGTTTTCGGCCTCCAGGCATATGGGCACGTTTGAAAGATCAACATCCACCTCCCTGGAGAATGTCTGCAGGGGATAAAAGACACCCGCCCTGGAGCTTCCCTGCAGGAGCTCAGACATGCCCGTGGTTCCGGATGTATGCACCAGCAAACTGCCAGGCAGGGGAAAGCCGGCTGCCAGTCCGGAAATGGCATCGTCGGTAACGGCCATCAAATACAGTCCGGCACCCGGCAACAGGTCGTGGATGTTGCTTGTGGCCGGGCACCCGAGATTGCCGGCCAGGGTCCGGGCCGACGACAGCCTCCGGCTATATACCTGCAATACACGGATGCCTGCATCCGAAAGGGCTTTCCCAAGATGGGTGGCAACATTGCCGGCACCCAATATGACTACGCCGTTTATTTTCTCCATGGCAGCTTCATCGCTTATTGTTCGTTTTCGCAGCCAGGCGCCGCCGATCCCGGTATGCCATCCACAATCCGGCACTTATCACGACCATGCTGATCCAGAGCAGGTTGATATATGGGAAGATCACCGTTTTGATGATGACAAAGTCGGGCCTTGCTTCGTAAATGTTCAGGAAAATGGTGTAGGGCTCATCGCTGACACCCTGAAAGCGGAATTTCAGGTCGAGATCACGAACCCCCACATCCTCGTGGATCACCATTCCGTCTTTGAGGATAAAGGAAGGTTGCAGTTCATAGGTTTCATTGTAATGGGTCAGTATTTCCAACACGGCCGTGATGCGGGCATTTCCGGGATCGCCCGATCCATCGGGAAATTCAGTCCTAATGTCCTTAAATACCAGCTTATTATTGCCCAGCATCAGGGTCTCATTTAGGCTGATGACCACTTCATCGATCAGCGCATAGTCTTCAGACGGGCTTCCCGGTTCGGGCAGTTCGGCAAAGGTCACATAGGTGAATACATCCTTCAGGGGATGCACCCTGGCGTAGGGTTCATATACATTGCCCATTCGCTGGTTCAGCAATATCGAGGGATAGGCGGTGAAGACCCTGTAGAAGTGTCCCTGTTTGCCGGTACGCAGGAAATCTATCTGATAATGGTAACGTTCCCCGTCAAATTCGCGACCTGCATAGCTCACATGATACTCTCCCATGGGAAGGATCTCTCCCCTGATCAGGAGCAGGTTCTCGTTCGGGGAAAAGTTCTCGCCCATGAAGTACCCGGAGGTGTTTTCGGAAATCGTGGTTTTTTGGGAAAAGGTAAGCACCACGGCCAAAAGGAACATGCCCATACCCAGGTGGGTGACCGCCGCCCCACTGCCCAGCCATTTCCCCCTGAACCGCAGCAGCATATCAAGCGACGAAAACAGGGCAAACAGGCTGGCAAAAAGCATCAGCAGGTAATCCGGTCGCCGCAGATCGCTGATGAAGCTACCAGACACAAGGGCAAGCCCAAAGGCCAGGATCAGTGACAGGCTGATTTGCCGGAAAAAACGTTTGGTGCTGTTGTGGCCCCAGCCGATAAATTGCGTAACTCCCATCAGCAATCCAACGACAACGGCAAAGGGGAGCTGCCATTTGTTGTAATAGGCCACCACATCGGCAGGGGGCGCCATGTGGCTTCCGAAAACCCTGTTCATCACAGGGATGCTTGTGCTGAAAATGATCTGGAAGGCCGACAGCACCAGCACCAGGGCCCCGACAAACAACCAGAACTCACGGGTGAACACCTCTTCATTGCCCCTGGAGGGAAACCGTCGGTAGTTCGCAAAAAGAAGAGACAGTGACAGTATCAGGAAGGCGGACAAATAGATCAGGATATGCCAGCCCATGCCGTCGCGGCCAAAGGAATGTACCGAGGTTTCTGACAACACCCCGCTGCGGGTCAGATAGGTGGCATAGATCACAAAAATTAAGGACAAGATGATGAAAAGAAAAGCAGGGAAAAAGGCATGTTTCTTCTTATGGGAAACAAGCATCAGGTGAAGGCCGGCCACCAGCATCAGCCAGGGAACCAGGGAGGCATTCTCAATGGGGTCCCATGCCCAGAAGCCACCAAAGGTGAGTGACTCATAAGCCCATACCCCCCCGAGCAATATGCCGGCACCCAGAAAGAGGACTGCCAGATTGGTCCAGGGCAGGGCGGGCCTGATCCATGCATGGAACTGTCTTTTCCACAAACCGGCCAGGGCGTAACTGAAAGGGACCAGCACGGCGGCATATCCCACAAAGGTCACCGGGGGGTGCGACAGCATCCAGAAGTTGCGCAGCAAAGGGTTCAGCCCGTTGCCGTCGGTGATCAGCGCGAGGTATTGAGGATTGTGGAAAAAATGATTGTCCAGATTCTCGGGGGCCATCCGTAACAGCAGAAAAGGGTCCAGCCCCAGGGAGAAAGCCCCGAAACGAATGCCAAGCAGCATGCTGATCAAAAATACCTGAGAAAAGGCAAAGACCGTCATTACGCTGGCTTCCCAGTTGCGGGCAAACCTGATCAGAACCAGTCCGAAAACCACCTGGCAGCATGCCCAGAACAGCAGGCTGCCTTCCTGTCCGGCCCAGAAACTGGCAATGCGGTATGACAAGGGCAGGGCGTTTTCGACCTGTATCCATACGTAGCGGTATTCGTAGTAACGGTTAAGCAAAATAAACAACAGGGCGAATGCCGCCAGGCCCACCATGGCCGAATGCAACCAGAAAGCCTTCCTGCCCAGACCTCTCCAGTGCAGGGAATCCGGAAATGTCTTTGAACTGCTGCGGTAATAGGACCAGGCAGCAAACAGCGCCGAGAAAAAAGCCATAAACAACGCGAACCGCCCGGCATATCCCCAAAACAAATGTTCGCCCACGTATTGGATATCCATCAAAATACTTGGTTTGGTTAAAAAAACATCATTCGTTTCGCCACGAAGGGGATTGAGGGAAATGCCCCCCAACATCCGCCGACAGGGCATCAAAATCGGGGAATTCGTCCAAAAACGTCCAGTTACCGGCCGCGGCATCCCTGCGGCAGCAATAATGTGCCAGGCCATTGGTCACCACCAGGTAGGGCACCCCAAAGGGCAAATTGTACCTGGCTACCTGATCGAACACTTCGCCGGTAACACCGATACCGGCGGCCTTGCACTCAATGATCATCAGGGGGGATCCCGACATTCCGTATACAATGGCATCGGCCCTCCTTTCAAGCCGGTGAACTTTTAGTGAGGCTTCTACGGCGATCAGACCAGCGGGGTAGCCCTTGTACTCTTTCAACCAGTGCAAAAAATGCTGCCTTACCCATTCTTCGGGCGTCAGGACAACAAACCGCTTCCTGAATTCATCAAAAACGAGTGTTTTCCCCGACTGCCTGACCAACCTGAGCGGAAATTCGGGGAGCATGAGTTTTTGCATAACCATGGAAGCAACAGGTTTTAAACACCCACACAAATATACACGAAAAAAGGAAGGACGGAAGGGGGAAGGAAAGTGATGATTAGTGAGCGATGAGTTGAAAAATTGAAGGGTTGAAAAGGTTAGGAGACAGAAGACGGAAGACAGGGGACGGAGGACGGAATTATTTGGGTATTGACTGCCAGGAAAAATATAATCCCGGAAAAAATCTCAGCCTTTCAAAGGTTTCCTTATTTTTGTCTGATTATGAAGACAAGGGAAGAGATCGTAAATAACTGGTTGCCGCGTTATACCGGCACCGGGGTTTCGGAGTTGGGGAAATACATATTGCTCACCAACTTCAACCAGTATGTCAATCTGTTTGCAGAAAAGTTCCAGGTGGAGATCAGGGGGGCAAACCGCATCATGCCCAGCGCCACCCACGAAAACATCAGCATTATCAATTTTGGCATGGGCAGCGCCAATGCGGCCACCATCATGGACCTGTTGCTGGCTGCCAGGCCCCAGGCAGTACTTTTTCTGGGCAAATGCGGAGGCCTGAAAGAGATCAACAACCTGGGCGACCTGATCCTGCCCATTGCCGCCATTCGCGGCGAAGGGACCTCCAACGACTATTTTCCCCCCGAAGTACCGGCCCTGCCAGCCTTCAACCTGCAAAAAGCCGTTTCGACCAATATACGCAATCACGGCCTCGATTATTGGACAGGTACCATTTATACAACCAACAGGAGGGTCTGGGAACACGACGATGCGTTCAAGAATTACCTGAGAAAGATACGCTGCATGGGCATCGACATGGAAACAGCCACTATTTTTTCGGTAGGGTTCCATAACCGGATATCCACCGGAGCCTTGCTGCTGGTGTCGGATCAGCCCATGATCTCTACGGGGGTAAAAACGGCAATAAGCGACAAGGAGGTATCGGAAAAATTTGTCAACAAACATCTCGAAATCGGAATTGACTCTCTCAAAGAACTAATAAATAACGGACTTACAGTAAAGCACCTGAAGTTCGACTACGAAGAATAAGCACCCAGGAATGCCATAGAAACCATGGCCGCACTCACTTTTCAGGACATACTCAGAGACATCCGGAACAAGGTATTGTCCCCGGTTTATTTGCTGATGGGCCATGAGAGCTTCTACATCGATGTGATCTCCGATTATCTGGAGGAGCAGGTGCTCACCCCCGAAGAAAGAGAGTTCAATCTCAGCATTTTTTATGGCAAGGATACCGACATCGCCACCATCATCAGCACCGCAAAACGCTACCCCATGATGTCGAGCCACAACATGGTAATTGTAAAGGAAGCCCAGCATATCAACAACATCGAAGAGTTGCTCCCCTATGTTCAGCATCCCCTGAAGTCGACCATACTGGTGATCTGCTATAAATACAAAAACATCGACAGGCGCAGCAGGTTCTGCAAGGAGTTGTCAAGGGCAGGTGTGGTGTTCGAAGGCAAAAAGCTTTACGACAATCAGGTTCCCGGGTGGATTGACGACTACGTAAAACGACGGGGCTATAAAATAGGCCCCGGGGCCGTGCAGATGCTGGCCGACCACCTGGGTAACGACCTGGGGAAGATCGTGAACGAAGTAAGGAAACTCTTTATCAACCTGGAAAAAGGCGGCGAAGTGACCACCGGGGTGATTGAGGCGAACATCGGCATCAGCAAGGATTTCAACGTCTTCGAACTCCAGAACGCCCTGGGGAGCAAAGACAGCCAAAAGGCATACCAGATTGTCCGGTATTTTGCCGACAACCCAAAATCGAACCCTTTTGTTCTGATCACCGGGGTGCTCTACGTTTTTTTTTCGAAGGTGCTGCTTTGGCATACCCTTCCCGACAAAAGTCAGAAAAACATGGCTTCGGCCCTTTCGGTCAATCCATTCTTCGTAAAAGACTATGCATTGGCTGCCAGGAATTATCCCCCTGCAAAGATCATTCGCATATTCTCTTTTTTAAGGACCTACGATCTGAAATCAAAAGGTTTTCAGAATGAGACCACCGGGTCAGGGGAATTGCTCAGGGAGTTGACCTGGAACATTCTGAATTGAAGATGGGGGTGGAAGGTGGAAGGTAGAAGGTAGAAAGTTGAAGAGTTGAAGAGTTGAAAAGTTTAGAAAACGGAAGACGGAGGACGGAAGACGGAGGACGGAAGACGGAAGACGGAAGACAGAAGACTGAAGACAGAAGACAGAAGACGGAAGACAGAAGACAGAAGACGGAAGACAGAAGACGGAGGACGGAAGACAGAAAGACGATGGAACGACGGAACGACGGAACGAAACAATGACCTTTTGACGTAACATAATAATAAGCATACAAACTGATGAACTACTGGTTGGTGAAGAGTGAACCGGGGGCCTATTCGTGGCAGGAATTTATCAGGGATGGGCGCACCATGTGGGAGGGGGTGCGCAATTACCAGGCAAGGAACAATCTGCGGGCAATGAAAAACGGCGACCTGGTGTTATTCTACCACAGTGTGACCCAGAAAAAGGTCATGGGCATTGCCAGGGTGGTCAGGGAGCATTATCCCGACCCCACCGCCGGCAGCACCAATTGGGTGGTGGTTGACCTGAAGCCCGAAATGGAATTTGAACAGCAGCCCACCCTGGCCAGGATCAAAGAAGATCCCCGCCTGGCCAATATCGCCCTGGTAAAACAGCCAAGGCTGTCAGTGATGCCCCTCAGGCGGGAGGAATTCGACGCCATTGCTGAACTTGGAAACCCCGGGCAGTAAGCCCGATAATTTGTATGCAGGCATGAATCTGTTGGATATCATCATTGGCCTGGTCCTGATCCTTGGAGCCATCAGGGGCTTCCAGAAAGGGTTTTTCCGGGAGGCTGCCACCCTGCTGGGTTTACTGGGCGGGGTTTTTGTGGCCCTGATCTTTGCCGGAATAGCCGGCTCCATGGCCCAGAACCTGGTCGAATGGAATGTTCGCATCGTGCAGGTTGTGGCCTTTGTCATTGCCTTTGTTGTAGTGGTATTGTTGCTGAAGCTGTTGGGCAATCTGTTAACCGATTTGTTCAAAGCGCTGATGCTGGGTTTTGTTAACCGCCTGGCCGGATTTGTTATCGGCCTGCTGAAATGGGCACTGATCCTGACCATCCTGTTTGTATTCATCGACCTGTTCGATACCGGCAACCGTATCATATCAAACGAAATGAGGCATGACAGTTACTTATACAGCCAACTGGAAATCCTGGCCAATATGCTTTTAAACCGCCTCGACCCTCATGCCCTGCCTGAAAACTTTTTAGTCACCTGTTTATAACCATTCTGTTTTACTTATGAATAGTGCTTCATGGGAAAATATTCGCAACGAGTTCAAAATAACCGGGAAACTGGCCTACTTTCAAAGCGCCGGCATGTCGCCCATTCCACGGCTCGTCTACCAGGCTGTCTGCGAAGCCTATGCCCGTATCTATGAGGTGGGCGACCTCGACTGGCCCCTGGATCTGGAAAAGGCCGAAGCCTTGCTGAAACGCCTGGGAGTCCTTTTGAACACCACATCGGACAACCTGGCTTTCTTACCCAATACTTCCCTTGCCATGTCGATGGTGGCCCTGTCCATGCAGCGGAAACTGGAGCCCAGTTTCAACCTGATATCCCTCGATGATGAATTCCCGGCCACCCATATCCCCTTCGAATACCAGGGCATCCCAGTAAAATACGCAACAGCTGACCGGGGGCGCTATTCAGTCGACAGCATTCTCGACCTGGTGGATGCTTCAACCAGGGCTGTTGTCTGTTCCTATGTTCAGTACAACACCGGTTTCAGGCTGGATCTGAATGCCCTGGGCAAGGCCGTAAAAGAAAAGGGGCTGCTGTTCATTGTGAATGCCACCCAGGCACTGCCTTTTTTCCCACTCGATACGCAGGGCATGCAGATCGACGTGATGACCGCTTCGATGCACAAATGGGGTTGTGCCGGCCACGTGGGATCACTGATGTATACATCGCCTTCCTACAGGGAAACCTTCCCCGCCCCCCTGGCCGGATGGTTGTCGGTACGCCCGCCAGCCAATTCCCATATCATCACCGAAAAAGGGAGGCCTTTAAACATCCACGACTCGGCCATGCAGTACCAGTTTGGCACCAGCAACCTGCAGTCGCTGCTGGGGCTCAGCAAGTCGCTCGAATACATGGAAGGGATTGGGCTCGAAAATATCCGCAAACGCATACTGGAACTGGCGACCCATACCATTGCCACCCTCAGCCAGATAAAAGGGGTCGAAATACTGAGTCCACACAACCACGCCGGAGAACAGTCGGGCATCATCAGCGTGAACCTGAAGGGAAGAAGCAATCAGGAATGCGTGGCCTTCCTCGAAAGCAGGGGGGTCATCACCACCATGCGCAACAACTGTATCCGCATTTCGTGCAATTTCTTCAACAACCGAAATGACATTGAACGCCTGGCCGAAGGCATCGTCAGTTTCACCGGGGGTTGATCTCTTTGGCCGCCCTGCCGATCAGCTGCCAGGCCTTTTGCACATGTTCCAGCCGGGTGGTACGCTGACCTACGGACAACCGCAGCGAATAATTTCCCTTGAGCGAGGTATGGGTGAGAAACACTTCACTGGAGGCATTCACCTTGTCGAGCAGGCGACGGTTCAATGCATTCACTTTCTCTCCGGCAATCCCTTCCGGCTTATACCGAAAGCATACCAGGGATAACTGCCTTGGTGCCATCAATTGAAAGTCCCTGTCGGCCTCCACCCAGTCAGCAAATTGACGGGCCAGCCCGATATGGTGGTTCACCATCCGGCGGATCCCCTCCACTCCGTACGAGCGAAGCACAAACCAGAGTTTCAGGGCACGGAATCTTCTGCCCAGCTGAATACCCCAGTCGCGGTAGTTTTTGACCTGGTTATCCGCAGCGGTTTTCAGGTATTCAGGTTGAACGGAAAAGGTTTTGACCAGGGTGGCGGCATCCCTGACAAAATAAGCCGAGCAATCAAAATTGATAAGCATCCACTTATGGGGGTTGAACACAAAGGAGTCGGCCTTTTCAACCCCTTTCATAAACCAGCGGTGTTCGGCAGCCACAGCAGCGGTACCGGCAAATGCGGCATCCACATGCAGCCATATCCCGTGCCTTTGGCAAATGTCGCCAATGAGATCCACAGGATCCATGGCCATGGAAGAGGTGGTGCCCAGGGTGGCAATCACGCAGGCGGGGCGCAAACCCGCTGCCAGGTCGGCGTCAATGGCCTCTTCCAGTGCCTGCGGGCTCATGGCAAACCGATGGTCGGTTTCCACCAGCCGCAGTTTGTCTCTGCCATAGCCAGCTATTTTGACCCCTTTTTCAATGCTTGAGTGGGTCTCTGTCGAAGCATAGACTGTGAGCGGCAGCAATCCCCCCCTGGCGTTGGCTTTAAAATCCGTGGCCTTTTCCCTGGCCGACAGCAGTGCACAAAGGGTGGCCGTGGAAGCGGTGTCCTGAATGACCCCCTCCATCTGTTCGGGCAACCCAAGCATCTGACGCAACCACTCCATCATGCGCTCTTCCAGTTCGGCTGCTGCAGGCGAGGTTTGCCAAATCATGCACTGGGCTCCCAAGCCTGCAGTAAGCAATTCGGCCAGCACCGATTCGGGGCTGTTGTTGGCCGGGAAATAGGCAAACCAGCCCGGATGCTGCCAGTGGGTGATGCCGGGCATGATCAGCTGCCTGAAATCGGTGAAGATGTTTTCCATCGACTCGGCCTGCTCCGGAGCGGAAAGGGGCAGTTGCGAAAGGATCTCGCCCGGGGCCACCCCCGATTTGACCGGGTAGCTCTCGATGTGTTCGAAATAATCAGCCAGCCAGTCAATGAAGGCATGGCCGTGGGCGCGAAACGACTCGTTGTCCATAACTCACAAGCTATTTTCCTGGTTGATCAAGCCAGAGCATCTAGTATGCAAAGGTTTCCTGTCCGGGGCCGGCGTCTCAGAATGGCAGATCGTCGTCGACCTCTGGCAGGGGAGGCTCTTCCGGCGGCGGAATGGGTCCCGCTGGGGGAGGGAAGTTCTGTTCGTAACCCGCCCCTTCCTGGCTGGTGCGTTCTATCTTCCACGCCTTCACATCGGTATACCAGCGATTGTTGAATTCGCGGCTTTCTACATTTACCGATGCTGTGATCCGTTCGCCTTCTTTGAGGCCAAACTGATCGATCTTATCGCCCCAGATCGATACACAGACTTTTTTGGGATAGGTCCCCTCTGTTTCAATGATCACGTCTTGTTTCCTCCACGGGCCATTGCGGCCCTCACCGCTTTGCTCGGGCAGTACAGACAATACGGTTCCGCTTAACTCCATGCTTCCGGTCGTTGATTCGTATTCAATTTAAATTGATTCGGTCTCCAAAAGTACAGGAAATACTTCAATGCACAAAGGCTTTTTGGTCCGGCCCTATACCGTAAACCCGCGTACGCCGAAGGGCAGGCGGTCGTTGTCGGCGATCACCAGTTTGTGGTCGGCTTTCCAGGAGTAGTCCAGTCCGGCCTCCAGGCGAACACCGGGAATATGCTCCATATCTGTCTGACTCAGCAGTTGGTGCCTGCGGTAGAACTTTGCCTCAAAGGCGGCAGCATAAAAAGTTTCCAGTACAACAAAACGATTGTTGATCTGCCGCCAGCGTCCCCGGCGGTCGGTACGCCTGAGTTCATTGAGTTTGGGCTGAAGGGCCAGCTGATTCAGATACAGGAACTTCCCCCGCACATCGCTGATGTCGATATGCACCCTGAGTTCACGTTCTATGCCCCCCTTCAGGGAGATCACCCCGAGTATTTTGCCTCCCGATGAAAGCTGTCGCTGGTTCGACACGCTGCCATAGATAATGCTGGCTTCCGATTGTGTGTAAGACCACGATATATCGGGTTCTCCCGGAAGAACTTGCCGGCAATGCCCGAGCAATCTTAATTTTTCAGTGTCCAGTACCACACCGGGCACATAAGCAGGTGTGCTTAGGGACAATACCCTCAATCCGGGTACATGACGGCTGACAAAGCGCTTGAATTCCATATTATCCAGGTATTTATCCTCTCTAGTTTTTTTATACGGTCAAGTTACCCCCGAAAATCGGAATACCGGAGTCCTATGGATTTATTTAAGTGACCAAAATCATCGGGCGGTCGTAAAAGGTACAGGAAAGGTTCTGAAATATCTTGTTAGGCTGTGTTTTTTTCGGTTTTGTACGATTAGATATGCTATCGGCCGACGCATGTAACCGAGGCTGTGCAAATAGGGTTTTAATCCTTATTTTTAGCCGCGAAAAAACACCGATTGCTCACTTAACCTACCAAACAAGATGAATGCTTTTCGAATCCTCATGCTGGTCATCATTGCTGCGTTTTGTGGCGAGGCCCATGCCCAGACAACCCGCACCATGGGCTTGCGCGATAACACCCCCGGGGTGTTTGCGTTTACCAATGCAGAGATCGTGGTTGAGCCCGGCCGCCACATCAGTGGGGCCACCCTGGTCGTTCGCAACGGCATCATAGAAGCTGTCAGCCGCCGGGTTCAGATACCGGCCGATGCGGCGGTAATTGATCTGAACGGCCGGTTTATCTATCCCGGTTTCATTGACATGTATTCGCATTATGGACTGGAAGATCCCGAAGAGAACGACGACCAGGTCCACTGGAACCCCCAGATCAGAAGTCATTACAGCGCCGCAGCCAACTTCCGGCCCGATGCAAAGCAGGCAGGACGCATGCGTTCGCAGGGGTTTGTGGTGGCCCATTCGGTGCCGGCACACGGCCTGCTGCGCGGGCAGGGTAGCGTGGTCAGCCTGGGCGAGGCAGAGGCCAACCGCATGATCATTCGCCGCGACATGAGCCAGGCTTTGTCGTTTCGCAGGTCTCCACTGTTTGGCAGGGGTTATCCCACCTCGGCCATGGGGGGGATTGCACTGCTCAGGCAGAGCATGCTGGATGCCGACTGGTATGTTTCGGCCCACAATACCTACCGGGCCAATCCGGGTTTGGAACGCCCCGAAACAAACCTTGCCCTTGAGAAACTGGCCGGCGCCCGCCAGCAGGGCATCCCCTTTATAGCAGAAACGGAAAACGAGAACTGGGTGCTCCGTGCCCGGGCCATTTCCGGGGAGTTCGGACTCGAGTTGTGGATCCTTGGCAACGGCCACGAATACAAGAGGATCGACGAGATCAGCCGGGGCGGACATCCTTTTATCCTGCCACTAAACTTCCCTTCCCCACCCGATGTGTCCACTCCCGAACAAGCCCTGAACGTTTCCCTCGAAGACCTCAGGCACTGGTACCTTGCACCCGGCAACCCGGCAAAAGTGGCCGGGGCCGGCACCACAATGGCCCTTACCTCATACGGCAGCCAGGATAAATTCCTTGCAAACCTGCGCACAGCCATCGAGCGCGGATTGGACGAAAATGCAGCATTGGCGGCCCTGACCACCACACCCGCCGCCATGCTGGGCATAGACAACACCCACGGAACACTGGCCACTGGGAAAGCGGCCAGTTTTGTCATTTCAGACAAAAACCTCTTCACCAAGGAATCGAACATCCTCCAGGTCTGGGTAGACGGGGAGCACTATCCGGTAAAACCCGACAGGGAAGAGGCCCGGGGCAAATGGCTGTTATCGGGCTACGACAAGCTGGAGGGAGCCAGCATCGAACTCGAGGGGCAGGCCAACAGGCTGAGGGGCCATATCAGACTGGACGATAAAAGGACCCGGCTGGCC
>SL_3KL_010_SEDDRAFT_10002756_pt1 | contig 16016 bp, 13 predicted proteins | sample SodLakKL_010_SED_2_FD_10381 | JGI IMG/M metagenome (IMG submission 10381) | reverse complement strand
CCCGCCATTATAAAAAGATCCAGCATGACCATAGAATCGATTCCGCCGCTCACTCCGAGAAGTATCTTTTGTGACGGGAGGAACAGCTTTTCCTTCTCTATATAATCTTTGAAAGTTTCAAGCATAAACTGAATCCTGTTTTATGCAATTTAACAAAATAGAACCGATTAACAGTCATTAAGGGTCTTAATAATTAATCCTTTCCGGGACGGGGGGATCTGACCGGCACATGTTTTAAAATACGTTTGAATATTCCCGTAAGAGCCCATATGGCAATAGCACACCATACTATGTTGAGGAATGCCGATGGAAAAGCTTTGTAGTAGACTGTGTTTATTATCAGGAAAATACTCCCTGTCAAATTGAGCAGCTGATAGGGGAGGGATGTACTCCTGACCCTGTTGGATGATATAAGTGCATATCCGAGAATTATTTCGAATGAACCAATCCATCCGAGTATATCAATAACAAGTTGATAATTCATGACTAACGGTAATTGTATTCCAGTGAAAGCCCCTCTGTTTTATTGAATCTTGCAACCGGATAGCGTCTGTAGGTTTTTTCGAAATAGGGGGAATTTTCATAAATAAAACTTAGCTGAGCTCTTGCATTTCCGGCGAATTCGCTATCTTCATTTCTCCTTTCCAGGAACTTTTCCCTGAGTTCAGGATCGTTTTCCAGCAGCTCTTCTGCAATGCTGTCGAAGAAATTTGTTGAAAAGTATTCAATACGGTTCAGTACAGGGTCGAAAAAGTTCCAACGGAAAAACGAATCGGTTCCCTGCGGTTCAAGTGTCTGGACAATATAGTTGTTTGCCGCCTGGTTTGTTTTTACTACATAGTCTCCCCGGTAATAATTTACAGAATCTCTTTCTTTCCTGAGTTTTATATTACTGTGGGGGTATCTTCCGCTTATCAGTCTGCTGCCCGCACTATAATCTTCTATATAATAAAGATCCACAAACAGTGTTGTATCGGCCATGAGCCTGCTCATCTCCACACCTGATCCCTTCAGGCGGGTGACAACCTCGTGCCATGCCTGAGGGATGATATATGCTTCGGGATTTTCTACTTCAAGAGAGGGTTTGTAGTAAGTGTAATAGGGGATCTCAACTGTGTACGGCCTGTCATGGTCATAGTAAAGAACATCCTGCCCGGTAACATTACTTTTCCTGTAGGCTGTTTCATAACCCCTGAATGTTATGATATCATACCGGCTTGTATCCAGCTGCCATTCAAGAGTAAATATCTCCTGTTTCCTTGTGCTTTCAGCAGCTTTTTCCCTCACTTCTTTTATTTCACGGTGGTTACGATTTGCAAATCCGGCTACGGAAACAAGGAAATGATAAGTTGACAGAACCCTTTCATGGTATGGCTTCAGCATATGTGATTCCACCATGAAGCTTAAGGTATTGAAAAGGGAGGTATATCCGGTTGAATACCTTGGAGCGTCCATGAAGGAAATTATTCCGTTGCGCGGGTCGCCCCTCATAGTTTGTACATAGGGGATCATTTCGTAACCCGTCTTCTCCATCATACTGTATAGTTCAGGGCTCATCTCCTCTCTCATATATGAGCCGATATGCGGGTTTGCCTTGCTGAACTGTGTCGGGATCAGTGTTATGACGTAAGGATAATCCGCACCGTTGGTTGTATGGGTGTCAATGAATATATCGGGCTGCCATTTGTGGAATATCTTCATAAAGGCAAAAGCATTCCGGGTATCGGCCTTCACAAAGTCGCGGTTCAGGTCGTAGTTTGCTGCGTTTGCCCGAAAGCCCTGTTCCGCGGGCCCCACCTGGTTGGCGCGGTTATAGGGACTCCTGTTAAGAAAACCTCCTGTACTGTATACCGGTATTATGCAGATAACGGTGTTTTCAAGGACTTCTGAAAGATTGTCACGGTTGTTGAGTATATCGTCTGCAAGTTTCAGTGATGCATCCACACCGTTTGGTTCGCCTGCATGAATGGCATTATTTATGAGAATAATACTTTTCCCTTTCTTTTTCAATGAAACCGGATCAAAATCCCTGTCACCCGATATTACGAACAGGTGTAGCGGCCTGCCCGAATCGGTAATACCGCCGGTAATCAAACGAGCACTGCTGTGATTTGCAGCAAGGTATTCATACATTTCAATTACCTCGCTGTGTGTGGGAGTGCGGTTGTTCATAAAATCCAGTTTAACTTGGGGGTAAGATTGAAGAGAGGAAGCTGCAAGAAAAAAAATCAAGAACGAAAGTCTGATAAATAATATTTTCATTCGTACAAATTAGGTTTATTAAAATATTTATCATCAAGCTGGTCAGACCGACCTTGCCATTATAATTTTCACTTCTGTTAAAATATTGAAAATATTGTCATTGACAATTCATGACTTATGCAATAGAACATATAAGCACTGAGGTGCCGTAAAGCTCAGGTACCTAAACAACTTGTAAAGATTCTAAAAAGTCAGTAACATCCGGAAAAAGAAGTTCACCAAAAAACTAAAAGCTTAGTTGTTGCATTCGCTTTTGAGTATCTCTTTTGCCATGTCAAGTATTGTGGTGTCTTCAATCATTACTATTCCTCCGTTGGGACCTTTCTCCAGATGAATACCTACACTCTCGCCTTCGTTGTAGTTTGCGCCTCCAAAATAATTTCTTACAGTTTCCACGTTCAGGTTAAGCTCACTTGCTATTCTGCCCATGCTTCCGTCTGGCAGGCTGTCTTTGATCTTGCGCAACTCGTTGAAAGTTATGGTAGTCATACTATATATATTAAGTTTGAAAAACGAATTTATACGATATAAAGTTAACCAATTCCTGTTGTGAAAAGAAATTTTTGAATGACATTTTTATGGTGTCAAACCGGAATGCCCTCCTTATAGATATTGAAAAGACAACCCGGCCGTTTTTTAAAAATTATCATTGCTGTTCATCTTTAACAACGTAAAGTTGTCCGGTTTCAAAATTTACAATTTTCACTTTATCCCCTTTTTCAATATAACCAACCAGTGATTTTGCATCATAGACCTCATCATCAACAACTACCCTTCCTGAAGGCCTTAACGATGTTGATGCAGTGCCGGTGCTACCGACAATATCCCTGTAGAGAGGGTCTCCACTTATGTATCCCTGATCCTTTTCCTGAGTTGAACTTAAAACCAGATGTGAGAAAACGCTTGTTTCAATCAGTCGTCTGCTCAGGTAAATAGAGGTTGTGAGAGCAATGAAAGAACTGATAATTACTAGGAAAAGGGCTCTTACAACAGATCTGACCCCTGTTCCTTCAAATTCAAAAACTACATTGTCTATCATGCTCAAAGTCAATCCGGTTACCATCAACACCAAACCGGCAATGCCTGCAACCCCGAAGCCCGGTATGGCGAATATCTCCACGGCAAGCAATATTAATCCGACCACGAAAAGCACTATTTCCCAGTTTTGTGCTATACCTTCAAGGTATAACGGTGCAAAATAGAATATAGCGGCAGCCAGGGCTGCAGCTGCAGGGAAACCTATGCCGGGTGTCTGCAGCTCAAAATAAAGTCCCCCGATAATTAACATTATAAGTATTCCCTGCACAAAAGGGTTTATAAGGAAGCCTATAACCGATTCCAGCGGGGTGACTTCGTAAACAACCGTTTTGTAATCTTCAACTCCAGCAAGCATCAATGCTTCCTCGACACTGTCTGCCAGCCCTTCACAATAGTTGTTCTGAAGCGCTTCCTCGGCCGAGAATGTCAGCACCTGACCGGCTTCCACAATACCAGGTATTACAAGTTTTGCATCCACCATAGCCTCTGCTATTGCCGGATCGCGTTTCCATCTTACAATAGTGTCGTTATCTGTTATGATCGTATCCCTGCCATGAGCTTCGGCTGTTGCCCTCATTACTGCACGCATAAATGACTGTTGCTTGTCGGGTGCTTCAGCCCCGGAGGCATCAACAACAGTTGCTGCCCCGATACTTCCCCCGGGCCTCATGTAAATCTCATCGGATGCAATGGCTATCAGTGCTCCTGCGGAAATGGCATTGTTGTCAACATATACTATTACGGGAATGCTGCTGTTTATGATCCTTGTCCTGATTGAATCGGCCACCTGCACCATTCCACCGTATGTATTCATGTGGATCAGAATGTAATCGGCATCCAGCTCCTCTGCTTCGCTGAAGCTTTGCTGGGTCTGACGCCACACTGCCGGCATTATATCGGCTTTCATGTTGAACTTGTAAACCAGCAAGGAGTCGTTTTCAGGGATACCGGGGGGGGCTTCGGACTCTGCTGCATTAAGTGCCGGCGCAAGCAGAAATGTGAGCAGTAGCAAGACCTTGGTTTTTAGTACTATTGTCATTTGAATAAAGAGGTTTGTCAATGAATAAACTGTTGCCTTTTCAAAAAAATTGCCTGATACAAAAATATATATTAATTTATCATGAGTGAATAATTTGTATCAAACATTAAAAGCCGGTTCATCAATCTCCGGGCAGAACCTTAATAATATTGTATAAGTTTTGATGAAATAATTTTATTTACATTTACATTTGCATTCTGTAAATGTAAAAAAGATTATGGATATAAAGATGCTTACCTCTATTTCTCCTATTGACGGCCGATACAGGCAAAAGGTTGATGAATTGGCGGTATATTTTTCAGAATATGCCCTCATCAGATACAGGCTTATGGTGGAGGTAGAATACTTCATAGCTTTATGCAGGTTGCCGCTGCCTCAATTAAAGGATTTCAACAGCAGTCATTTTAAAGATCTGAAGAAGATATTCACCAATTTCCGGATTGAAGATGCTGAAAAAATAAAAGATATTGAGAGGAAGACAAACCACGATATAAAGGCTGTAGAATACTACCTGAAAGAAGAGTTCAGCCGGCTGGGCCTTGACAGGCACAAAGAGTTCATACACTTCGGCCTTACCAGTCAGGATATCAACAACACCGCAGTACCGCTCCTTTTCCGGGATTCTGTCCACCAGGTTTACTACCCGCTAATGGAGGATTTGCTCAATATTCTTGAGGATATGTCGCTTGAATGGGCAGATCTGCCTATGCTTGCTCGAACACACGGACAACCTGCTTCTCCTACAAGACTTGGAAAAGAGATACGTGTCTTTTATGACCGGCTGAACGTTCAGATTCAACTTTTAAAATCGGTTCCCTGCTCGGCAAAATTCGGGGGAGCAACCGGAAATTTCAATGCCCATGCTGTTGCATATCCTGAAATTGACTGGACCGGGTTTGCGGACAATTTTGTCAATGGTGTGCTGGGACTGGAACGCACGCCTGTTACTACACAGATCGAGCATTATGATAATTTTGCCGCAATATTTGACAATATGAAGAGGATAAACAGTATCCTTATCGATTTGAACAGGGATTTGTGGACTTATATCTCAATGGATTATTTCGGACAGAAGATTGTTCCGGGAGAGACCGGTTCATCGGCCATGCCCCATAAGGTTAACCCGATAGATTTCGAGAATTCGGAAGGTAACCTTGGAATGGCAAACTCAATTTTCGAACACCTTTCGGCTAAACTTCCCGTATCACGTTTACAGCGTGATCTGACAGATTCAACTGTTATGCGGAATATCGGAGTCCCTGTCGCACATACCATAATAGCCCTGAAATCGTTGTTAAACGGACTGAAAAAGATACGGGTCAACAAAGAGGTATTAGATGAAGATCTGCAAAATAACTGGAGTGTAATAGCTGAAGCTCTACAGACTATACTGAGGCGGGAAGGATACCCCGAACCTTATGAAGTGCTCAGGGAGCTGACCAGGACAGGAAAGAAGATAACCAGGGAAAATTTTTCCGTTTTCATAGAAGATCTCGATGTAAAGCCAGAGGTAAAGGAGGAGCTTATAAGGATAACACCTTTCAATTATACAGGTATCAGGTTGTATTGATTATAGAGGAAGACGCATATCTAACTCAATTAAACCTTACGGACCCGTGATGAAAACTGCTTTTAGATGAATCGTCCATTAAGATATTATCAATATCCCTGATACAATTCAAAGAAAATATTTTCATGGTAAGATGCATGAGGCCAGTGATTTAATTTAGATATTAATTATGAGACATTTCGGGAAAATTCTTCAATTATTGGCGCCATACTGGAGAAGGGGAACGTTAAACATTGTATTTAACATATTTTCGGCAGTGTTTGCGATCTTTTCGGTTACCATGGCAATACCTTTCCTGGGGATTCTTTTTGAAAACGAGGAGCTTGTAACATCTGTCGATGAGTTCACCCTCTCAATGGATTCCGTCAGGCAGCATTTCCAGTATCATGTAAGTCAGATAATCATCAACGAGGGGAAGACCGCTGCACTTCTTTTCCTGAGCCTGCTTATCGTTTCAATGAGTCTGCTGAAGAACCTTTTCCATTACCTTGCCCTTTACCATCTTGCCCCTATACGGAATGGGGTTGTGCATGATTTGCGGAACAGGATTTTTGGGAAGGTTTTATCTCTTCAGCTTGCTTTTTTCAGCGAATCGCGAAAGGGTGATATTATTTCCAGGATGACCGGGGATGTCCAGGAGATAGAGAACTCTATAATCACATCACTGGAAATGTTGTTCAGGGATCCGTTACATATAATACTCTACCTTGCAGTGCTGTTTTATATGAGTTTCCCGCTTACCCTTTTCGTACTGGTGCTCCTGCCCCTCAGCGGATTCCTTATCGGCAGGATAGGCAGGACTCTCAGGCAGACATCGCTCAGGGGGCAGAGAAAAATGGGCCTTTTATTATCCATAATAGAAGAGGCCCTGGGAGGATTGAGAATAATAAAAGCTTTCAATGCAGAAGAGAAGATTGACCGCCGCTTCAGGAGCATGAACTCATTTTACACAAAAATAATGACCAAAATGCAGAGGAGGAGGTACCTTGCACATCCTGTCAGCGAATTTCTGGGCACAACAGTAATGGTCATAATTATGGTATACGGATCAACCCTTGTTCTGGCCGGGGTGGGCTCGCTCACATCCCAGGCATTTATAGGGTACCTGATGATCTTTTACCTGATAATTGCACCTGCAAAAAAGTTTACAAATGCTTTTTACAATGTGCAGAGGGGTATGGCTTCAGTTGACAGGATTGAAGAGATAATGAAAGTTGAGAACAAAATTGTAGAAAAGAAAGATGCCCGTCCGATAAGGGACTTTGAGGATTGCATAGAGTACCGCAATGTCTGGTTTGCTTATAACCAGGTGGATGTGCTTAAGAATATAAATCTCAGAATAGATAAAGGCAAGACAATTGCTATTGTGGGACAGTCGGGGTCAGGCAAATCAACGCTGGCTGATCTGCTGCCGCGTTTTTATGAAGTCGAGAGAGGTGATATACTGATTGACGGATTATCGGTAAAGGACTACAGGATAAAAGACCTCCGGAACCTTATGGGTAATGTGAACCAGGAACCGATCCTCTTCAACGAGTCCTTTTTCAACAATATAGCATTCGGGGTTCAGAATGTAAGCGAAAAGGATGTGATAGCAGCTGCAAAAGTCGCAAATGCGCATGAGTTCATCATTTCATCAAAACATGGATACTATACAAATGTTGGAGACAGGGGAGACAAGTTGTCCGGTGGCCAGCGGCAAAGACTCAGCATAGCCCGGGCAGTACTGAAAAATCCCCCCATAATGATTCTTGATGAGGCAACTTCCTCGCTTGATACTGAATCTGAAAGACTCGTCCAGGAAGCCCTTTCAAACCTTATGAAAAACCGTACTTCACTTGTTATTGCACACAGGCTCTCAACGATTAAGTTTGCTGATGAGATATGTGTTATGCATGAAGGGGAGATAGTTGAGAGAGGAAATCATAACGAGCTGATTGCAACTGACGGCTATTACAAAAAGCTTCACGATATGCAGATCTTTTCCTGATGCAATCTGTATGGATGAGAGGCAAATGTCAGTTCATTTCATTTCTGAACCATAATAAATTTAATGTGTCAGCCGGGATATGCTGCCAGTCAAATAAGGTGAGCGGAGAGAGAGGGATTCGAACCCCCGGACCCCAAAAGGGGTCAACGGTTTTCGAGACCGCCCCGTTCGACCGCTCCGGCATCTCTCCGGGAAAAAAAGGCAGAAGAACACACTCTTCTGCCTTCCGGTTTTGCGGAGAAAGAGGGATTCGAACCCCCGGACCCCGTGAAGGGTCAACGGTTTTCAAGACCGCCGCATTCGACCACTCTGCCATTTCTCCGTTTGCAAAAATAGAAAAATTTTTTGTAAGAGAAAATTTTGAGGGAAATAGCTTAAATGTTATTCCCAAATAGATCTTAGCCTGAATAAGACTTTGAAATTTTGCTTTTCAATCTTTCCTCGTATTTTATTCATCTCTTTTTGTGAGTCCGGAGAATCATGTGGAATTCATTCGTTGTTTAATAATTGATTAATGTACCTTGTACTCTCTCTTTGGCGTTTTTTGAACAGGTTATTTTTGAGGTTTATTAACAAAAAACGTCTATTTATCAATATTTGGCGTTTTTTTTTGGGGGAGAATTTGCTAAACATCAGAAATAACCTATATTTGTCTTATATGATCCTTTTTTTATTAATTAACCCTTAAAATTTATTATTATGAATAAGGCACAACTTATTGATGCAATTGCTGATAGTGCAAACTTGACAAAAGCTGATGCAAAAAAGGCACTTGATGCATTTGTGGAATCTACAACCAAAGCACTGAAAAAAGGTGACCGTGTTGCCTTAGTTGGTTTTGGCTCATTTTCCCTTACAAAGAGAAACGCCAGAACAGGAAGAAACCCTCAAACCGGTAAACCAATCACAATTGCCGCCAAAAAAGTTGTAAAATTCAAGCCGGGCAGTGAGCTCAGCAATACAGTACAGTAATTTTTTTGGAGAAAAGAATTAGTCCTGAAAGGAGTGTCAGAGCGATGCTCCTTTCTTGTTTATGCCGCTCATTGAAAAATGCATTAAATGGAATCTTCGCTGACAGAATACCTGGCACGGTTCGTAAGTGAAAGAAGGAACAGACTGTTTTTGGATATAGTTGCGATGCGGACGCGATATATCACTGTTGCAATTGAAGATGTCTATCAACCGCACAATGCCAGTGCTGTACTGAGGACATGCGACTGCCTCGGGGTCCAGGATGTACATATAATTGAGAATTACAACAAATTTGAAACAAATCCCGAAGTTGCACTTGGAGCTTCTAACTGGTTAACCATTCATAAATACAGTTACGGAAGCAACAGTTCGCTTGAAGCTATAAAGAGACTCAGGGAGGAGAATTACAGGATTGTAGCAACTTTACCACACAGTAATGATGTTCTGCTTGATGATTTTTGTCTTGAAAAAGGAAAAGCCGCTCTTTTTTTCGGAACTGAAAAAGAAGGGCTGTCAGAAACAGTAATGAAACATGCTGATGAGTTTTTGCGTATACCGATGAAAGGTTTTACAGAAAGCTTCAATATTTCTGTTTCGGCAGCAATAATTCTTTATCAGCTGACTGAAAGGCTGAGGAGATTGAAAACAGACTGGGGTCTAACAGCAGCCGAAAAGGATGAAGTAAGGTTGGAATGGCTTAAAAAGAGCGTAAAAAGCGCCGGCTTGCTTGAAAAGAGGTTTTATGAAAGAAAAGCTGACAGGAGAGGTGCCGGGGAAAATAAAGAATAATTTATCAAAAGTACTTGTTTATACCGGATTTGTTGATTTTAATTTGAAAAAAGTATAACTTTACTTTCCTTTTAGATTCAAAGGTTTTGTTAATAAATAGGAGGAGCGGAGATGAACAGTATAATTATTGACGATGACAAGCTTTCGCGACGAATAATCAAGGAGTATGTCAACAAATTGGAATTTTTGAATCTCCATGATTCCTTTGACAACGCCTTAGAGGCTATCAATTACATCAAGCAGGGAAAAGAAATTGATCTGATTTTTCTGGATATTGAAATGCCTGAGATGTCCGGACTGGAATTTCTTGACACACTTAAAAACCCTCCGCAGATAATAATTGTGTCATCCAAAGAAAATTATGCGCTTGAAGCCTTTGAATATGATGTAACCGATTACCTGCTGAAACCAATTGTGTTCGGGAGGTTTTTCAAGGCAGTTGATAAAGCAAGAGGTAATTACCTGAAAGCGCAGGATAATAGAGATCACAAAAACGAGATCTTTATAAAAAAGAACTCTTCACTTATAAAACTTAAGTATGAGGAGATACTGTGGGTAGAAGCTCTTGAAAATTATGTGATAGTCAGCACTTACAATGAGCGCTACACTATACACTTCACAATGAAGGCTATAGAGAAGAAACTTCCACCGAGTAAATTCATGCGCGTACACCGTTCCTATATCGTCAATATAAGCAATATTAACGTTATTCAGGATAATCTGCTGATCATTCCAATTAATGGCGGTGTTAAAACCATTCCGATAGGCAAGTCTTACAAGGAAAGCCTGATGAACGATTTGAACCTGATGATCAAGTAAAGAAATTTTTTGGAGATATGTCATCCTATCGCGGGTTATTTTTTGAACATCTTGCGCAGACTTCCGCTTTCCCCCTTGGCCTTGAGGTTGAAAAAGCGGAAGGAGTTCACCTTTATACACCCGGAGGGAGTAAGGTAATTGATCTTATTTCCGGCATCTCAGTCAGCAATCTCGGTCACGGCCATCCTGAAATAATAAATGCTGTAAAAGAACAGGCAGAAAGAAACCTTCACCTTATGGTTTACGGGGAGTATATTAATGCCCCGCAGGTAATGCTTGCCTCGCGCCTTTCAGAACTTCTTCCGGGGAGCCTTGGTTCGGTTTTCTTTGTCAACAGCGGCAGCGAAGCTATTGAAGGTGCAATGAAGCTTGCTAAAAGATTTACCGGCCGGCATGAAATAGTTGCATTCAACAACTCATATCACGGTTCAACACATGGTGCTATGAGTGTTTCAGGCGGACATTCCTACTGCAGTGCATTCAGGCCGCTTCTTCCCGGAATCAGATTTCTGGATTTCAATGACTTTGATGGAATCGGCCATATCTCGGAAAATACGGCATGTGTATTCGCAGAGCCTGTTCAGGGTGAAGCGGGTGTTATTCTTCCTGAACAGGGATTTTTACAGGAGCTCAGGCGCCGTTGTTATGAAACAGGTGCATTGCTTGTTTTTGATGAGGTGCAGACAGGTTTCGGACGTACCGGCTCTCTGTTTGCAATGGACAAATACGGGGTGGAACCAGACATTGCCGTTTTTGCCAAGGGTATGGGCGGCGGAATGCCACTTGGTGCTTTTATATCATCCCGCAAGATAATGAGTGTGCTTCAAAAGGATCCGCCCCTTGGCCATATAACAACTTTTGGCGGCCATCCGGTTAGTTGTGCTGCCGCACTGACTTCGCTTGAATATCTTAATAAAACACTAATCTTCGAAAAAGCTGTTGGAAAGGGCTCTCTTTTCGCAGACCTCCTCCGGCACAAATCGGTTAAAGAGATAAGGGGCGAAGGTTTGTTGCTGGCGATGGATCTGGGTGATGCCGGAATAGTAAAGGATGTTTTGAAAATTGCGCTGGAAAAGGGTGTTGTAGCTGACTGGTTTCTGTTCAACGACGAGTCTGTTAGAATAGCCCCGCCTCTTACAATCAGCGAAGAAGAGATTGAAAAGTCAGCCGGAATATTGTTGCAGTCACTTGATGAAGTAAATAATTAATTATGGTGCAGATTAAAAGGTTAACCCTGCATTTGCTGATTTTTTTCTCAATAATTTCCAATACGGGAGTGTTTTTGTATGGAAATGACTCCATTTCTCTTAACGGTTATGAAAAACAGCTTCAGCAGAAATTTACCGAGCTGGTTTCTGTTTTATCAAATGAGAGAAGAGAAGAGGTAAATGACCGGATAACCTCACTTCTGGTTGAAGCTCTTGATTTTCCCGGTTCTTTTGAATATCCTTTCGACTCGCTTGCATATATGGGGAAAGTAATGTCACCTGACAGCCTTTTGAGTATTTATTCATGGAATGTGCCAATGGCGGGTGAAGGAAACCTTTATTCGGGAATACTGCAGTTCAGGGATACAACTGATTTGACTCACAATATAATAGTACTTGAACATCAAAAAAGTGGATATGATGAGGGTATTGAGACGGGTGAGCTCAATGCATCCACCTGGTATGGCGCACTTTATTACCAGATAGTGCCGGTGGAAAGGGATGGAAGTACTGCTTACACGCTGATCGGGCTCGATCATAACGATTATTATACAAACAGGAAAGTAATTGACCTTATGATCCCGCGAAACGGGGATGTGACATTCGGGGCACCTGTTTTCAGAATATCCGGCGATCTCCGGAACAGGGTTGTTTTCGAATACTCATCGAGAGTGGTTATGCACCTCCGGTACCATGAAGAGTTTGGAAAAATTGTCTGTGACCATCTTTCTCCTCCTGATGAGAGGTACAGGGGACAATACCGTTACTACGGCCCGGATTTTTCATATGACGGGTTTATATTTGAAGACGGAGAGTGGATGCATTTAACTGATATTGACGTTATGATAAGGGAAAAACCTGAAGTGCCCGAAATTAAATAACATACGCCACCGTTTAATTATAATGGATTATTAATCTAAACCTATTGAAATGAAAAATAAATATGCAGCATTAATTATTGCTTTAATAGTAATTATTATACTGATATTTTATAACGTGTACGAAACCAGGAAGGAGGAGAAAAAATATTTTGTACTGCATGAAACATTTATATACGATGAGCCCCTGGAATATTTTGAACAGGTTGCTTTTGAAGAAAGGAGGGAAGAGATAAGGGACAATAAAGGTGAAGGGGTCATAATCGTTTCGGCTGCTGCCGGCGATGATTTTCTCTATCTTACAGGCTTCATTGAATCAAGGGGTATAGCTGTGCTTTCCGGTTCACCAGATTCGGTATATAAGCTTTTTGTCACTCCACGTCATCCGCATACCACATTGTGGACAGGAGAGGTGTATGGCACTCAAGGTGCAATGGAGAAGCTGGGAGCAGATACAGCCTATACAATTGGCCGGTTTGAAGAAATGCTCCCTGACCTGCTTGAAGGGCAAAAAAGAATATTTGTTCATTCCGGCGACAACCGGGTTGCCGGTATAGTGGAACGCTTTGCAGATCAGAATTCCGAAATAGTTGACATCAAACCCGTTTTGCATGAGATGCGTGTTACAAAAGACAAATGGGAGATAGACCAGCTCAGGAATGCAGTTGAGGTCACCTCGCTGGCACATTTACGTGCCATGAAAACGGTTGCACCGGGACAAAAAGAGTATGATGTGCAGGCTGAAATAGAGTATGTGTACATGAAAAACGGACTTTCAGTCGGTTTCCCGTCCATAGTGGGGTCGGGTCCAAATGCCACAATACTGCATTACAGAGAAAATAACCGCACCCTGGAGGACGGTGACCTGCTCCTGATAGATATCGGGGCTGCCAGTAAGGGGGGGTATGTAGCCGATATTACCAGGACTATCCCTGTAAACGGAAAATTCTCACCCGAACAGAGGGAGCTCTATGAGCTGGTGCTTAAGGCAAGCGATGAAGCTATCAAGCTGATGGCCCCGGGGAACAGGATACTCGATTGCCATCATAAGGCTGCACAAATAATAACCGACGGGCTATATGAACTCGGACTGATAACCGATACCACCCAATGGTGGCAAAAACGTTTTTATATTCATTACAGAAGCAACCATTATATCGGACTCAATGTCCACGATGTCGGAAGCTACGGAGATTTCGACCCGGCCGACAGGGACAGCTACCTGCTCAACCGCGAGATAAGGGGCAGGTCTGTTTTGCCGGGTATGGTAATGACAATTGAACCGGGAATATACCTCACCCCTGGCAGACTCGATTATCTGCAGGAACTGTTTGGTGATGAAGTTGACAGTCATGAACTGGAGGCTTTTGCAGAAAAAGTGGCACCCGTTTATAAAAAATATGAAGGAACCGGAATAAGAATTGAAGATGACATACTTGTAACACTTGACGGAAACGAGATAATGTCAAAAAATGCTCCCAGAACAGTAGCCGAAATAGAAAGGATAATGGGCCGCTGAATTCCGGGTGACTATTTGTCAGTAGCTTGTGCAAATTTGCTTTTGGCACATACTTTGTTCAATTGGCTGGGTAATTCAAAAGATTGTTTAACCATTAAATAACAAGTATGATGCAGAAGGGTAAAATAAATGTTAAAGCTGACAATATCTTTCCCATAATCAAAAAGTTCCTCTATTCAGACCATGAGATATTTCTAAGGGAACTAATATCAAATGCCGTTGATGCCACACAAAAACTCAAGACCCTGTCTATTGCCGGAGATTACAAGGATGAAATGGGTGACCTCACAATTCGTGTTAGTTTAGATGAAAAGAATAAGACCATAACGGTATCAGACCGTGGTGTTGGAATGACAGGTGAAGAAATTAAGAAATATATAAACGAAATAGCCTTTTCCAGCGCAGAGGATTTTATTCAGAAATACAAGGATCACGCCAGCGGCATAATAGGTCATTTCGGACTCGGTTTTTACTCTTCATTCATGGTGGCAAAACGTGTTGATATACTCACCAAATCGTACAAAAAGGGGACCAAGCCGGTTAAGTGGTCATGCGACGGAAGTCCTGAATATTCAATCGAAGAGATAGAAAAAGAGACAAGGGGAACCGATGTGGTGCTTCATATTGATGACGATTCAAAGGAGTTCCTGGATGAGAACAGGATTCACGGACTGTTGAAGAAGTACTGCAAGTTCCTGCCAATTGAGATCGCTTTTGGAAAAGAGAAGGAGTGGAAAGACGGTAAAGAGGTTGAAACCGGTAAAGACCGTATAATAAACAATGTTAAGCCTGCCTGGACACGCAAGCCATCGGAACTGAAAGAAGAGGACTACCTTGAATTTTACAAGGAACTATATCCATTCAGTGAAGACCCTCTATTCCACATACATCTGAATGTGGATTACCCTTTCAATCTGACAGGGATACTTTATTTCCCGAAGATAAAAAAGAACATAGAACTTCAGAAGAACAAGATCCAGCTTTACTGCAATCAGGTCTTTGTAACAGATTCGGTTGAAGGTATAGTGCCTGAGTTCCTCACACTTCTTCACGGTGTGATTGATTCACCCGATATCCCTCTTAACGTTTCGAGAAGCTATCTGCAAAGCGACTCAAATGTAAAGAAGATATCTTCCCATATAACCAAAAAGGTCGCAGACAAGCTTATGGAGATCTTCAAGAACAACAGGGAGGAGTTTGAAAATAAATGGGAAGATCTGAAGATTTTTATTCAGTACGGCATGCTTACGGAGGATAAGTTCTATGATAAGGCGAAAGACTTTTCGCTTTTCAGGAATACTGAAGACAATTACTTCACATTTGATGAGTATGAAAAGCTTATAAAGGATAACCAGACCGATAAGGACAAAAACCTCGTGTACCTTTATTCCACTGATGTTGAAAAACAGTACAGCTTTATAGAGGCTGCCAAATCGAAAGGTTACGATGTTATTGCAATGGAAGGCCAGCTGGATACTCATTTCATAAACCACCTGGAGACAAAGTTTGAAAACTCCCGTTTTGTAAGGGTGGATGCTGACGTGGTTGACAAGCTGATACCTAAAGATGAAAGTAAAGAGTCAAAATTATCCAAAGAGGAGCAGGACGATCTGACAGATGTGTTTGCCGCACAGCTTCCGGAAAAACCGGTATTCAGCGTTGTCTTCGAAAGTATGGATGAAAACGAGAGCCCTGTTACCATTACACAGTCCGAGTTTATGCGACGAATGAAGGATATGTCTGAAATGGGAGGGGGGATGAACTTTTATGGTGATATGCCCGACAATTACAACCTTGTTGTCAATCCCAACCATGAGCTGGTGCAGAGGATATCAAAAGAAAAGACTGAGGCTCTCGGTGAAGAACTGAAAAGAATCTCAGAAAAGATAAACCCGGTGGAAGAGAGCAAACAAGAGCTTGAAAAGGCTAATA
>SL_3KL_010_SEDDRAFT_10002755_pt1 | contig 16021 bp, 11 predicted proteins | sample SodLakKL_010_SED_2_FD_10381 | JGI IMG/M metagenome (IMG submission 10381) | reverse complement strand
CTAGTAAGTGCAAAGGATATAAAGCATTTAAATGCTAAAGAATCTAGTATGGCTCGTCGCTAAGAAGGTTGTTAATAATAAAGTTTAAAGTTTGCTTTTTATGTGGCGTGATTATAATAAAAAAACAAAAAAAGAAAAATTTGTAGCTAGTAATAATCGTTTACGAATTGCGGGAACGGTTATTTTTTTATTGTTCATATTTTTAATTATTAGACTATTTTCTCTTCAGGTATTAAACCATGATTTATATGTTGGTTTAGCACAAAGTCAGCATCAAATATACAATCAGCTACAAGCCGATAGAGGAAAAATTTATTTACGAGAAAGTTTTTCTGGTCAAGAAAATTTATTTTTAGCCGCTACCAATAAAGATTTTGCCTTTATATATGTTGTACCTAAAGATATATCTGATCCAGAAAAATTAGCTTTGAAATTTTATCAATTTTTTGACAAAGAAGAATTAAAAAAACAAGTTGAAAAAGAAATTGTTTTGCCGTACAGGGAAAGATTAAATAATCGCTTATCATTAGTTGATAAAAATGAAGAACTAAGTGAGGAAGAAAAGCAAGAAAGAAAAATTGAGCTAACTAAGCAATTTGAAATTGAATTTTTAAGTACTGAAGCTTTAGAATTACGAGAATTGCAAATTGAAAATAAAATTTCTCAAAGAAAACAAGAAATAATTGATGATTATTTATTGATTTTGGATAAACCAGGTGATCCTTATGAGCCCTTTATGTATAAGGTAGAGGATGAACTTTTACTATCCCTATATGCTTTTTTATTAAGTGATGAAGATAGAGTATGGACATCTGATGAGCTAGAGAGAAGATTAGAGAGAGTATATGAAAAGGAAACTGGTAGATTAGTTAGTATAGAAGGAGTAGCTTTCCATATGAATACACATCGATTTTATCCAGAGCCTAGTTTAGCTTCTCATTTGCTAGGTTTTCTTGGTATAGATGGTCATGATTATGTTGGTAGGTATGGTTTAGAAGAATTTTTTGAAACTGAACTTTCTGGAATCCCTGGACATTTGCAAACGGAAAGAGGCTCAGGTAGTACTATAATAGTTAATAATCGTAAATATGTAGCCCCAGAAGCAGGCAGTGATTTAGTTTTAACAATTAATAGAACTATTCAGCATTATGTTTGCGAAAAATTAAAAGGAACTGTCAATCGTTATCAAGCAGAAGGCGGTTCAGTGCTTATCGTTGAACCCAAAACTGGCGCCATTATTTCTATGTGTTCAGAGCCAGGATTTGATCCAAATAATTATCGTAATGTAGATGATATATCTGTATACAATAATCCTGTTATCTCTTATCAATTTGAGCCTGGTTCAACTTTTAAAACTATTACAATGGCAATAGCTCTAGATCAAGAAAAAATTAGCCCTGAAACTACTTTTTATGATAAGGGAACAATATCAATAAGCGGTTGGCCAAGACCAATTAGAAACTCTGACTATGAAACTCATGGAGGTCATGGTACAGTTGATATGAAAACTGTTTTAAATAAATCTTTAAATACAGGAGCTATTTTTGCTATGCTTCAGACAGGCCCAGAAGTATTTGCCCAGTATTTACAAAAATTTGGCCTTGGAGAAAGGACTGGAATTGAACTAGGCACTGAAAGTTCTGGTAATATTGCAAATTTAACTGGAAGAAGAATTAAGGAAATTGATGCTGCCACAGCTTCTTATGGCCAAGGCATTGCACTTACCCCACTTCAGTTGGTTATGACATATCAAGTTTTAGCTAATAATGGTACTTTAATGAAACCATACATAGTCTCAGAAGTAATTAAGCCTGATGGCTCAGTACAAAAAACCTCTCCCCAATCAGTAAGGCAAGTAATTTCTAATCGAGCTGCTAATACAAGTTTAGCCATGCTTGTAAATGTAGTTGAAGATGGGCATGCCACTGGAGCGCAAATTCCGGGTTATTATATTGGAGGAAAAACTGGTACAGCACAAATTCCTGGACCTGGTGGTTATTTAGCCAATGAACATATACATGTCTTTACTGGAGTAGCACCTGTAGATGACCCCGCCTTTATAATACTAGTAAAGCTTGATAAACCAAAAGGAGTTAGATTTGCAGTAACTTCTACCGTGCCTTTATGGCGAGATATAGCTGAGTATTTATTAAACTATTATCAAATCCCAAAAAGCTATTAATAAAATGAAAAAAATAATACAAAAAATACTTAAAATTTTAGCTAAGTTGATAATAAGAAGGTATCAGCCTAAAATTATTGGTATTACTGGTTCAGTGGGAAAAACTGGAACAAAAGAAGCAATTGATTATATTTTAAAAGATAATTTTTTTGTTCGCACAAATCCAAAAAATTATAACAATGAATTTGGCTTGCCACTTAGCATAATTGGCTCGATGTCGCCTGGTCGTTCATTTTTAGGCTGGTTCAAAATAATATTAAAAGCTATTTTTCTTATAATTATTAAACAAAAATATCCGCAAATTTTAATATTGGAGATGGGAATTGACCGTCCAAATGATATGGATTATTTAACATCTATTGTTAAGCCAGATATAGCAGTTGTTACAGCAGTAAGTCATTCTCATTTTGAATTTTTCTCTAGTCTAGAAGATATAAAAGAGGAAAAACAAAAGTTAGTAAAAAATACAAAAAATAATGGTTTGGTCATATTAAATCAGGATGATAGCTTAGTTTTATCTATGAAAGATGCATCCTCTACACAAACATTAACATTTGGTTTTAGTGATGATTCAGATTTAAAAGCCTTTGATATAATTTTTCGCAGAAAAGAGGATGAAAATTATTTTGGTGGATTACATATAAAAATAAATCACCATGGATCTGTTGTGCCCATACATTTAAATAGAATACTTAACGAATCGGGTCTGTATGCAGTAATGGCAGCTACTTTAGTGGCCTTAAATTTAAATTTAAATTTAGTAACTATTGTTGAAAAATTTAAAAATTTTTCTTTACCGGCCGGCAGAATGAGTTATTTAAAGGGTATAAATGATTGTCATATAATTGATGATAGCTATAANGCCTCACCAGCCTCTGTATGCTTAGCTCTTAATGTATTAAATAAATTAAGCCTATCTTTTAATAAATACGTAGTATTAGGCGATATATTAGAGATTGGAAATTATAAAAAAACTGGATTTAGCCTAATTGCTAAAGATATTAAAAATGCTAAAATTGATCTGGTTTTATTAAGAGGCGAATTGATTAAGGATTTAAAAGAGGAGTTGGAGAATATTTCTTATCCAACAGATAAGATAAAATTATTTTCTAGCCATCAAGACTTAAATAATTTTTTAAAAAATCATTTAAGCAAAAATGATATTGTTTTAATAAAAGGTAGTCAGGGAGCTAGAATGGAAAAAATTGTAAAAGAAATATTAAAAAATCCTTCAGATATAAACAATTTAGTTAGACAAGATAAGCAGTGGCAAGAATAATTATTAAATTAAAAAAGCTTTACAATAAAGCTTTTTTTGTTTTATTCAATTATAAGTGCTATAATATAATTATGAAAAAAATATTAATTTTAGGAGCTAGTGGTAATTTAGGTACTTTTTTGTGTCAATCTTTCTCTGACCTTAAGCCACTTACTTGGGACAAATTAGATCTGGACTTAACTAATATTTCTGCTCTAGCTTCAGCGCTGGAGGCTAGTCAACCATCAATGATTATAAATGTGGCAGCTTATAATAGTGTGGATTTATGTGAAAGTTCAGATTTACAATACAAGGAAGCTTTATCTTTAAATCGAGATTTAGTAGAATTTTTAGCAAATTGGTGTTTAGTTAAAGATGCAATTTTAGTGCATTTTTCCAGTGATTATGTTTTCAGCAGTGATGATATTAATTTTTCTGGCTTTAATGAAAACAATGATCCCAAGCCAATAAATCGTTATGGAGAAAGCAAGCGTGCTGGTGAAGAAAAAATATTAAATCTTGCTAAACAAGGTTTAAACTACTATTTAATTAGAACATCAAAATTATTTGGCCCCAAACCAAATAGTTCAGAAGCAAAACCAAGCTTTTTTGATATAATGTTAAATTTAGCTAAGGAGAATAGAGAAATTAAAATAGTTGACGGAGAAAAAAGTTGCTTTACCTATACCCCTGATCTTGCTGACGCAACTAGAAAATTAATTGATGATAGACCAGAATCTGGTATTTATCATTTAACTAACTCTAGTCCGGCTACTTGGTTACAAGGCGCTAATTATCTATTTAAATTGTTTAAACTATCTCCAAAAGTAAAAGCTATTAAATCTGATGATCTCAGCCGACCCGCTAAAAGACCCCAATCATCTATTTTAATTAATAAAAAAAGACCAAAATTAAGGTCTTGGAAATTAGCTTTAGCAGAGTTTTATAATAAAAATAAATAAATTAATTATGCGAGGTATTATTTTATCTGGTGGTAGTGGCACTCGTTTGCGACCACTAACAAAAATAACTAGTAAACAGCTTTTGCCTATATATAATCGGCCGATGATATATTATCCTCTTAATACTTTAATTAAGGCTGGGATAAAAGAAATACTTATTATTGTTTCTCCAGAAAGAGCCGGTGATTATCTAAATTTACTTGGTAGTGGTAAACAGTTTGGTGTTAAATTTACCTATGAAATTCAAGATAAACCAGAGGGTTTAGCTCAAGCTTTTATTATTGGCGAAAACTTTATTGACGATGAAAATGTCGCCATGATACTGGGTGACAATATTTTTGTTGATGATTTTTCTTCTGATATTAATAATTTTAGCTCAGGTGCAAAAATATTTGCTAAAAAAGTTAATGACCCTAAGCGTTTTGGTGTAGTTAAATTTGATGAAAATATGAAAGCTGAAAAAATTGTTGAAAAACCAAAAGAATTTTTAAGTGATTATGCAGTAACTGGACTTTATATTTACGATAGCCAGGTAGTAGAAATTGCTAAAAATTTAAAACCAAGTGAGAGAGGGGAATTAGAAATTACTGATGTTAATAATTATTACTTAAAAAATAATCAATTAGCAGTTTCTAAGGTTAATGGAGAATGGCTAGATGCGGGAACATTTGATAGTTTGCTTTCAGCTCAAAATTTAGCTAAGGAAAAATTAAGTGATAAGTTAATAATTTAAGTATATGCAATTAAGTATTGCTTTTTTAGTTTATAAAGAAAGTTCCTATCCTTATTTATCACAATTTTTGACTAGCTTAAAAGAAGCTAGTGCTTTTTTATCTAACAATAATTGTCAAATATTAGTAGGTGATAATAGTGGAGAAGATAATAGAAATAGAAAATATTTTGAGAATAATAAATATTTAGGTGATAAGGAGCTAAAGTATTATGATTTTGGTCAAAATCTTGGCTTTGCTAAGGCTTTTAATATATTAATTAAAAAAGCAAAAGCCAATAATTCTTCATATTTTCTAATGCTTAATCCAGATATTTTAGTTGATAAAGAGGCAATTAAAAATTTAGTATCAAAAGCCATAAAAAATCCCAATTTAGCATCCTTAGCACCAAAAATTTTAGTCTGGGATTTTAAAAATAATAAAAAAAGTTCAAAAATTGATTCATGCGGAATTGTATCAAGGCCAGGTTTAATTTTTAAAGACTTAGGTCAAGGAGAGATTGACAAAGGTCAATACGATAATTCTTCAATTTTAGGTCCAAGTGGAGCAGCTGCTTTATTTAAAATAGAAGCCTTAGATAAAATAAAGGAAAATAATGCTTATTTTGATGAAAACTTCTTTATGTATAAAGAAGACTGTGATTTACTGTATCGATTTTACGTAAATAATTTAGAGTCAAAATTAGTGCCAGAGGCAATTATTTATCACGACAGAAGTGCCAGTGGTGGTGCTTTAATAGAAAAACTAAAGAAAAGAAAAAAAAGATCAGTTCAGGAAAGAATTTGGTCATTTAAAGGTCAACACTATATTTTTAAAAAACATTGGTCTAGTCAAAATTATTTTAATAAAATAATAATAATTTATAATATAGTTAAAATATTTGTATTTAGTTTATTTTTTGAAGCTTTTATTATGAAGGAGTATTTTAATTTATTTAAAAAATAAATATGAACTATTCACTATTTTTTGGTTTATTAATTTTTATTGCTGGATTTATTATTGGATTAGGAGCAGTAACTGTTATTGATATTTTAGGATTTCTGGCTAGAAAATCTTCATATTGGACTCAAACTACAATTAGGGCTCATAAAGTAACAAAAGTGTTAATTTGGCTAGGGATTTCTCTGACAATAATTGGTGCTATTTTATTTTATAGCAATTATTCATTAAGCACTGTAGTTTTAATTCATTCTATTTCTTTGATTGCTCTTATTTTAAATGGTTTATTTTTATCTTTTAAAGTTAGTCCTTATTTAATTAAAAAAGAGAGAGATAATAAAGATAGAGAGTTATTATCTAAATCATGGCAAGTTAAAATAACTATTAGTTTTTTAATTTCTTTTATTTTGTGGTGGGGTAATTTAATTTTATTTCTTTTGTTTATTTATAAAATTTTAGAATAGATATTTAGCTATTGACGAAAAAAAGATAATGTGATAATGTAGTTTTAAATAAAAATAATAAAAAAAATATGAGCAACTACATTTTAGATAAAGTAATTAAAGAAAAATCAAAAAATGATATTGAAGGTTTAAATTCAGTTAAAATAATAACTGATATTTTTTCTCGTTTAATGGAAAGAGAAAGGGATGTTTTAACTCGTCGTTTTGGTCTTTCTGGTGAGAAAGGTGAAACTTTAGAAGTTATTGGACGTCTACATAAATTAACTCGAGAAAGAGTTAGACAAATAGAATCAGCTAGTATTAAAAAGATCAAAAAATTAGAAGACCTAGAAAACTATATTTCTAGTTTAAAGATTTTAATTAAAGATTTATTAGTAGAGCATGGTGGTTTTTTAAGAAAAGATTTTTTACTAGACATTTTAACTGTTATGACCCTAGAAGTAAGGGAAGAAAAGAAAAAAATTGCTAAGGAGGAAATTAATCGTCAAGTATTTCGTAATAACTATGATTTTATTCTTTCTAAAATTTTAGTTGATGAATTTGATATTGTAGAAAAATCAGATAAATTTAACCCATTAATTAAAATAAAAGAAGAAAAAATTAATCATTTTGAAGAACTAACAGAAGATTTATTGACTAAAATTGACGAAATGAAAAAAACACATTCTACTCAAGAGTTAGTAGATATTGTAAAAAAATTAGATACTTATAATCGTTATCAAAAGAAACTTCAAAATACATTTAATTTTGATTTATTTCCAATTTATAAGAGTAAAACTTTTTATGATAAAGCTGAGATTATTGATGAAAATAAAGTATTGTATTCATTAATACAAGCTATTAAAAATTTAGAAAGAAATAAATTTGGTGACTGGGGAAAAGCAGATTGGCAAGAGGTAAAACCAAAGACAATTAATGACAAAATTTATCTAGTTTTAAAACATCAAGGAAAACCTATGCATTTTACCGAAATTGCTGAAAAAATAAATGAAGTAGCTTTTGATCATAAAAAAGCAAATGCGGCTACTGTGCACAATGAATTAATTTTAGATGATCGCTACATTTTAGTTGGCAGAGGAACTTATGCATTAAAGAGGTGGCAAGAAGATAAATAAATATATAAAATATAGAAAAAAAGATCATGGAAAAATATCCATGATTTTTTTGTTGTTTATTAAATTTTATGTTAAAATAGAGATGAAAATAAATTTTTAACCACCCCAAAGGGATGGATATTCTTTATATGGAAATAGTAATTGACACTTCAAGAATTGATAGTTTTTTAAGTCTTCCACCAGAGTTAATGCTTTGGGAATTTTTTATTAATTTTGGTTGGATGATTCTTGGTTTTGTATATTTATATGGTTTTTCTTTACTTTATTTAATTCATATTCGTACTAATTGGGCTAAGAAAAATGTACGTTTTATATTATTAGCTATTGATATACCACAAGGAAATGAGCAATCAGCAAAAGCAACGGAAAATATGTTTACTTATTTAGGTGGTGCTCATTCAACTCAAAGTTTTTTTGAAAAATGGTTTCAGGGTGAATTTCAATTATCCTTTAGTTATGAAATTGTTAGTTTAGAGGGTTATACTCAATTTTTAATACGAACACCGGTACAATTTAGGAATTTAATTGAAACCTCAGTTTATTCTCAATATCCAGATGCAGAAATTACTGAAGTAGAAGATTATGTAAATTCTGTTCCACAAAAATTTCCTGATGAAGAATATGATATATGGGGATCTGAATTTATTTTATCAAATCACTTTGCTTATCCTATAAAAGTATATAGTGAATTTGAATACCCTAGCGGGCCCAGTGAAACTCAATTTAAAGATCCTATGGCTTCACTTATGGATTTAAATAGTACTTTAGGACCTGGTGAGCAGTTTTGGTTTCAGCTCATAGTTATCCCAACTGGTTTTGATTGGACCAATGATAGTGAAAAAGAAGCTATGAAGGTTTTGGGTCGTAAACCAAAAGCCAAAAAAGATATAAGTGATTATTTCATAAAAGGTATGAGCGAAGCAAGTGAAATTGTCTATGAGCTTTGGCGCGATATTGAGGATAAACCGGAAAAAGAAGAAAAACAACCAACCATGATGGAATTAACCCCCAAACAAAAAAAACAAATAGAAGCTATTCAAAACAAAGCATCTAAATTAGGCTTTTTAGCTAAAATTAGAGTTTTATATGTAGCTAAAAAAGAAGTATTAAATAAGGCTAAAGTAGTTAATGGTTTTGTTGGTTATATTAAACAGTTTTCAGCTCTTGACTTAAATGGAATAAAACCTGATCTTTCGGTTACAGCTACTAAAACTGCTTATTTTCTAAAAAAAGATAGATTAATTAAAAGAAAAAATAGAATAATGAACAATTATATTAATCGAGCAGAATACCCAGGAAGAACTCCTGCCTTATATAATATTGAAGAATTAGCTACTCTTTGGCACTTTCCAATTGATTCAAGTGTTAGAGCTCCAATGATACAAAAAGCACCAGGAAGAAAGGCTGACGCACCATCAGGCCTGCCAATGAGCCCTGATTTTGAATCTATTAATTTAGAAGATATGGACTTTAGCTCAGAGATTAAGGAAAAAGAAGGTAGTCAAAGTGAAGATAAAAATTTAAGCCTTGATAGTGATGATAATAAAAAAATTCCTGATAATTTACCATTTGCAGATAAATAGTTATGAAAAAAAAATCTAAAAAAGAAAATAAAATTAGAATTGGAATTGATGCTAGATTTTATGGGCCAATTGGCAAAGGTTTAGGTCGATATGTTCAAGAAATTACTGATAATATTATAAGAATTGATGAGAATGAGGATTATGAGTTTGTTGTTTTTTTGAGTAAGCACAATTATGATGAATTTTATCCTCATGATTTCAAAAATCGGAGTGTAAAAAAAGTCCTAGCTGATGTTTCTTGGTATGGTTTAAAAGAACAAATTATTTTTCCAATAATAATTGCCAAAGAAAAGCTTGATTTAATTCATTTTCCACATTTTAATGTGCCTATTTTTTGCTTTTGTCCATTTATTTTAACCATCCATGACTTAATCTTAACAAAGTTTCCTTCAAAGAGAGCTTCAACACTTAATAGTTTTAAATATTGGTTTAAGCATACAATGTATAGGATGGTTATTAAAAGCGCTCTACTGAAAGCTAAAAAAATAATTACAGTTTCTAATTTCACTAAAGAGGATATCGTTAATAAATTTAAAATTAAAAGTGAAAAAATTAAAGTAATTTATGAGGGAGTGGCTAATTTAGAGAAAGGGCGAGATTCTTTATTTGTAGCTAAGTTAGATAAAGATGAAACATTATTAAATTATAATATTTCTGGTAAGTATTTACTTTATGTTGGTAATGCCTATCCTCATAAAAATTTAGACTTTTTGCTTGAAGCCTTCTTACAAATTTATAAAAAACATAATGATTTTAGATTGGTGTTGGTGGGAAAAGAAGATTATTTTTACCACCAAATTAAAAAGCAGGCAATTCGTCTTAATTTATGGCAGGAAAATAATAAAAACAGTCCAGTAGTTTTTACAGACTATGTTCCAGATTCACAATTAAAAATTTTATATAGCGAAGCCTTTCTTTATGTTTTTCCTTCGCTTTATGAAGGTTTTGGACTACCTCCTCTTGAAGCTATGGCTAATTCCTGTCCAGTTTTAAGTTCAAATCAAGCTTCACTTCCAGAGATATTAAATGATGCTGCTATTTATTTTAACCCTAAAGATAAGGATAGTTTTTTAAATAAATTTGAAGAAATTTTAAGCAATAATGAATTAAGAGAAAAGTATGTTAAACTAGGTAAAATAAGGGTAGAGAAATTTAACTGGTGGGAATGTGCTAGAGAGACATTAAATACTTACGAGGATTATTTAAGAAAAAATAATTAAAAAATTGTGCCTAAAAGAAAAAACAAGCAATTAAATATAGACTTTTATGAGGAAAAAAATACTTCTTCTTCTTTTATTATTGATTTAAGAAAAAAACAAGAAGAAAAGGAAAAAGAAGAGGAAAAAATTGAATTAGATTTAAAACCTTTTTGGCAAAAAATACCTAAAATAAATTTTAAATATTTAAGAACTAAAGATAAGGAAAATACTTTAAAATTACCATTGCAAAAAATATTTTCTAAACCAAAAAAGAAAAAAAGTATCAAAATTAAAAGCTTTGTTTTATCTTTAAGAAAAAATCTATTTTTAAAAGAAAAATTAAATGAATTTTCAAATTCAGTAGATAATATTAAAGATACAGTTTCAAAATTTAATTTAATTAATAATAAAAATAAATCTAAAAAAGAGCAAGATTATATTTATAAAATAAATTGGTATAGACGAGCCTTATCCTTTGTAGTTGTTTTAATACTCCTAGTTATACCTTTTAAAGCTCTTGATTATTTAAGACTAATTGATATATCTTCACTTGAAAAAAGAGTGCTTGTGCATTCTCAAGCAGCTATTGATAATTTAATGACTGCTAGTCACGAAGTTTCACAATTAAACCTTGATCAAGCTGAAGCAGATTTTTCTTTAGCTTCTGAAAATTTTTTAGAAGCTCAAAAAGAACTAGCTCATCTGCAATCATGGCTATTAAATATTGCATCATTATCTTCAAATCCTAAAATTAAATTAGCCGCAGAAAGCCAGAAAATAATTGCGGCCGGAAAGGCTGGCTCACAACTTGGTGAAAATTTTTCTTTAGCAATTGATTCCTTGGTGAATGAAAATGAAAATAATTGGTTAGAAAAAATTGATAATTTTAAATATTATAGCAACTTGTCCTTGACTAATTTAGAAGACCTAAAGCTAAATTTAAATTCAATTAATCATCAAAGTCTACCTATAAAATATCAAGATCAATTCCTACTATGGCGCCAAAATTTAAATTCTTTGAATAATTCCTTAGAGTCACTTATTAAAACAGCTGGAGAAATTAAGGAGTTTTTAGGTTACAGCGCTAATCGCCGTTATTTATTAGTTTTTCAAAATAATACTGAAATGAGAGCTTCAGGTGGTTTTATGGGTAGTTATGCCTTAGTTGATTTTAAAAAAGGTGAATTAGATAATTTTGAGGTCCCCGCTGGTGGTACATATGATACTGAAGCTGGTATGCGATCATTTATCCGCTCTCCTCGTCCTTTATGGCTAGTTAATCCTCGTTGGTTTTTCTGGGATGCTAACTGGTGGCCTGATTGGCCCAAAACGGCTAGAAATTTAATGTGGTTTTATGAAAAAAGTGATGGACCAACTGTAGATGGTGTAATTTCATTTACTCCTGATGTTTTAGAAAGTTTTCTACATATTACCGGACCAATATATTTAAAAGAATATGATTTGACAATTGATGTTGATAATTTTTGGTTAGTTATTCAATCAACAGTAGAAAAACCAAATCTAGATTTTACTCATCCAGAAATAGCACAGCAGTTTCCCGATAGTCCTGAAAATCAACCAAAAAAAATTATTGGTGATTTAATGGAAGAATTACTTGAAGTTTTACCAGAAAAAATAGATGCTCAGTCCTTATCTATACTTTTGCAACTTTTACAAAAAGATCAGCAGGCCAAGAATATATTATTCTATTTTTCTGATAAAAATTTACAAAACCTAGCTTATGATTGGAATTTAGATGGAGCGGTTAAGGATAGTCGTCATGATTATTTAATGGTAACGCATACAAATATTGCTGGTCAAAAAAGTGATAGAAAAATGGAAGAGAAAATATTTTTAGATAGCCAGATATTTAAAAGTGGACGAATTATAAATGAATTAACTATTATTCGTGAACATCAAGGTATAAAAAATGAAGCCTTAACTGGAGCTAGAAATGTTGATTGGTTAAGAGTATATGTACCTGAAGGTAGTCGTTTAATTAAAGCTAGTGGTTTTTCTCAACCAGATCGTCATTACTTTGAATATCCAGAAACTGATTGGGAAATTCATCCTAAATTAGAAACAGCTGAAGAATTAGCAGAAATTGATAATGAAAGTGGTTTGCATATTTATCAGGAATTAGGTAAAACTGTTTTTGCTAATTGGGTGATGACTGACCCAAATGAAGTATCGGTGGTAAAAATACGTTATGAATTACCTTTTATTTTTAAAGAAGTAAAAAGAGATAGAAATTATCTAGATTTTATAAACCATCTTTTAGATATCAATCAAGCTCGACCAGCAGTTCATTCGCTTTTAGTACAAAAACAACCTGGACTCAAAACTTCTGATTTTTTCTCACGTTTAAGATTAGCAGATAATTGGGAAGTTAATTGGCAATACCCCATGGATCAAAAACAAGAAGATGCTTGGCTTATAAAAGATAAATTAAATGGAGATAAGTTTTGGGCGATACTAGCCCTTCCTAAAGAATAATAAATTAAAATTATGAATGAAGAAAAAGAAAAAAAAGATAAAAAAATTAATCTTAAAAAAGAAAAAAAGTCTGGATTAGCTAGATTTACTCAAAGACCCTTGCCAGATGAAAGTGAAGTTTCAGATTTTGAAAGATCTGTAAATAAGGAAATAAGAGAAGAGGAGATAGATGATAATTTATCAGAAATTTATCAAGATAAGAAGGGAGATTTAGTTGATGTTACTAGTAAAAGTTTTAAAAAAAATAAGTCTTGGTTGCTTTTAATTTTAAAAAATTTATTATTTTTATTAGTTTTAGCTTCAGGAATTTATTTAGCTTATTATTACTACAATAATCAATATTTATCAATTACTGAAGCAAAAATTGAAATTAAGGCACCTGAGAGAATAAAAGCTGGAGAGGAGTTTGACTATAAAATTATTTATCACAACCCATCAACAGTTATATTGGAAAATATTGGACTTGAACTAAAACTTCCTGATAGTTTTGTTATATCTAATAGCTCTATTGAGCCTGAGTTGGCTAATTATTGGGACTTAGAAAATCTTTCTCCTAATCAAACAAAAGAGTTAATAATAACCGGGAAGATGTATAATCGAGTAAATTCTGCCAATCCAATAAATGCTCGTTTAAGTTATATGCCTGCTAATTTTTCCAGTCAATTTTCTAAAGATGCCAGTGCTAATACAATTATAGATGGTATTGGTTTTAATTTAGCTACAAATTATTTTAGTACAGCTTTAGTTAGTCAAGATACTGAAATTAATTTAAGTTTTAGGAATTTTTCTGAAAATCATTTATCCGACATTATAATAGAAGTTGATTTACCGGATAATTTTTCTATACATGATTTTTCTTTAATAAATAGTGATGACATTGAAGAGGATATAGAAATTATTATTGAAGACTTAAATGAAAATACTTGGTTACTTAGTCAGCTACCACAAGAGGCTGATCGCCTAGATTTTGATTTAATTTTTAAAGTTTTAGAAAAAATAGAAGACGAGGAAAGAGTAACTATTAACCTTTATCATCAAGATGATAATGAAAATAGAAGAAGAATATATGAAGAAAACATACAACTAGAAATCATGCAAAGTGATTTGAGCCTATCGCTAGAAATTAATGAAAATAGAAATGATCAATCTATTAATTTTGGTGATAATTTAGACTATGTTTTAACATATCACAACAAAGGACAAGCAACCTTAAATGATGTTGTTTTAATGGTAGTTATTGAAGGAGAAATGATTGACTGGTCATCAATTGAGGATGAAAACCAGGGAAGACTTCTAGACAGTGTAATAGTTTATAGTAAAGATGAAATTTCTGATTTAGAGAAACTATCACCTGATGAAAAAGGTGAGATAAATTTTTCATTATCAGTGAAAGAATATCAAGAACAAGATTTTTCCTCTAATTTAGAGATAAATAGTTGGGCACAATTCAGCTTTGGTTCCGATTCTGAGGACATAGAAAGAAATGAAGATAATCGTAGTAACACTATTTTAAAACAGATTAATAGTGATTTAAAATTAAATGAGGAAGTTAGATATTTTGATGATAATAATATTCCTGTTGGCTCAGGTCCGCTTCCACCTGAAGTAGACGAGGAAACTAGCGTTCGAGTTTACTGGACTATTAGCAATAATTTACATGAATTAGAAGATATTAAAGTTAGCCTAGAACTACCGCAATATGTAAGTTGGAGTAGTAGATTGCAAAGCAATATTGGTGACTTAAGCTATAATGAACAAGAAAATAAAATAGTTTGGGAAATTGATAGTTTAGCATTATCAATTCATAGAGCTGATGCCGAATTTAATTTAAGTTTTACACCAAAAGAAGAAGATAAGGATAAAATTTTAATAATATCGCCAGGAGCTAATGTTTTCGCCAAAGATCTTGTAACTGGTGGAGAAATTGAATTTAAAACCTCACCAAAAACTAGTCGCTTAGAAGATGATGAAATTGCTTCTTGGACTAATACTGGTCGAGTTCAGTAATATTGTGTCAAAAATAAAATTACAAAATAATAAATATCGTAAAACTACTTTTTCAACTAAATATGGTAAATTAACTACGCCACTATTTTTGCCTGATGCCACACGGGGTTTTGTTAAGTTGACTGATAATAATGAAGTTTTAAAAACCAAAACTGAAATTTTAATGGTAAACACTTTGCATCTATATTTACAACCAAAATTAGAAATCATAGAAAAAGCTAATGGAATTTCTAATTTTATGTCATGGAATAAAGCAGTTATGTCTGATAGTGGTGGTTTTCAAATTTTTTCTTTAATTTACAAAAATAAAATAAAAGGAAAAATTAATGATGACAATATTGAGTTTAGATCACCTCTTGATGGTTCAAAACATACTCTAGATCCAGAAAAATCAATACAAATTCAGTTCTCACTACTCAGTGATATTATGGTTTGCCTTGATGATTGTCCACCACATGAAAATGAGAAAAAATTACTTGAGTTATCAGTAGAGAGAACAGTTAAATGGGCTAAAAGAGCTAAAAAGGAGTTTGAAAAACAACTAAAGAAAAGAAAAATAAAGGAAGAAAACAGACCACTTCTTTTAGCAGTAATTCAAGGTGGTCTAGATGTTAATTTGCGTCGGCAATGTGCTCAGGCCTTAGTAGATATTGGTTTTGATGGCTATGGGCTAGGGGCTAGGCCAGTTGATAATGAGGGAAATTTTTTGACTGAGATTTTAAAAGAAACTGCTTTAGCAACACCTGAGGATAGTTTACGCTTTGCTTTAGGAGTAGGTACGCCAGAAGATATTTATCGTTCATATTTGCTAGGTTGGGATGCCTTTGATTGTGTAATTCCTAGTCGAGAAGGACGTCATGGTCGTTTATTTTATTTCAAAAATAAAAAGATTGATAAAGATTTTTACCAAAGCATTAATATTAAAAACCTAAAATTTAGTCAGGATTTTTCCTCAATAAACCATTTAAGTGAATTTGATGTTTTAAGAAATTACAGTAAAGCATATTTGCACCACTTATTTCGTTTAAATGATCCGCTGGGTCAAAAGTTGGCAAGTTTAAATAATTTAGAGTTTTANCAAAATT
>SL_3KL_010_SEDDRAFT_10002754_pt1 | contig 16021 bp, 14 predicted proteins | sample SodLakKL_010_SED_2_FD_10381 | JGI IMG/M metagenome (IMG submission 10381) | reverse complement strand
CGAGGATTTAAATGTTGATGTTTCGGAAATTGACAATTTAGAAAAAGGAAATATTAAACACTTCTCAGATGTTTTTCAAGTGCGCTATTTAATTGAAAAATATGGCAAATACTTAGGATTAGATTATGAGTTATTAGTTGATGATTTCAATGAATATTTGTTTGATTTTACTTCTAAGATTTCATTGCAAGCAATAAAAAAAGCAAAAAAAGAAAAGAAGAACGTTAAAGATGATAAATTAAAATCACCATATACACTAGAAAAAAAAGATAAAAAATATATTTTTATTGGAATAATTATTTGTTTTCTGATTATTGTTATATTGTTTTTGTTATTTGTTTTATAGTTATGGAGGGATATTGTGAATTTAGCTAACAAATTAACACTTTTTCGAATGGGTCTATCAATTGTTATTATCTTATTGTTGCTCCTGCCCTTTAGTTCCTTAGGAATTGAAATACCGAAAATTTTTGTTGCCGAGAAAATTGTCGTCGATATGAGGTATATTATTGCCGGGGTTATTTTTATTATTGCGGCATTGACTGATTTTGTTGATGGTTATGTGGCGCGAAAATATAATTTAGTAACTGATTTTGGCAAAATGATGGATGCGATTGCGGATAAGATATTAGTAAATGTTGTTTTGATAATATTAACGGCGGCTGGTTTTATTAATCCGATTATTCCGATTGTTGTTATTAGTCGCGATACAATTGTAAATGCATTAAAAATGGCAGCTGGTAATAAAGGGGAAGTAGTTGGAGCTAGTTTTTTAGGAAAATTAAAAACAGTATGTATGATGAGTGGTGTGACATTAATGCTTTTTTACAACCTGCCCTTTGAACTATATAATATAAGAGTAGCGGATTTTCTAATAATAATTGCTGTAATTTTATCGGTCGTATCGGGTGTGCAATATTATAATGCTACAAAGAAGCATATTGAAATGTAAAAATTAACGAAAAGAGGGCTTTTGTAAGGCCTTTTTTTAATTTGGGGAAAAGAAATTTGACAAAAACGAACATTTGTTCGCAAAAAGTATTGACATTATATTATTTGTAGGTTAGAATGAAAATATAATATTAAGGAGGAAGAAATGACAAAAAACAATAATGATAAAACATTAGAACAAGTTATTAGTGATATTGAAAAACAATTTGGTAAAGGTTCTGTAATGCGCTTAGGAGATGGCGCGAAACAAAAAATAGAAGTTATCTCTAGTGGCTCATTATCTTTAGATTTAGCTTTAGGAATTGGTGGTTATCCAAGAGGACGGATTATTGAGATATTTGGTCCCGAGGCAAGTGGTAAAACAACCATTGCTTTGCATGCCATTGCGGAGGCGCAAAAAAAAGGTGGGCGAGTGGCTTTTATTGATGCTGAGCATTCGTTAGATCCAAAATATGCGGAACGGCTAGGTGTTGATGTTAAAAATTTAATTTTATCGCAACCGGATAATGGCGAACAAGCCCTAGAAATTTGTGAAGCGTTAGTGCGAAGTGGCGCAATTACAACCGTTGTAATTGATTCTGTGGCGGCATTAGTTCCCCGTGCTGAAATTGAAGGTGAAATGGGTGATAGCCACATGGGATTACAGGCCCGTTTAATGAGTCAAGCATTACGAAAATTATCGGGTATTGTAAGTAAAACAGGAACGACAGCAATTTTTATTAATCAATTAAGAGATAAAGTTGGCATTGTTTTTGGCAATCCTGAAGTAACACCAGGAGGCCGTGCTTTGAAATTTTATTCATCAATCCGATTAGATGTTCGGCGTTCGGAACCAATAAAATCAGGAACAGATGTTATTGGTGGCAAGGCATCAATTAAAGTGGTGAAAAATAAAATGGCACCCCCTTTTAAAAGTTGTTTGGTTGATATTATGTATGGTACGGGAATTTCAGTTGAGGGTGAAGTGGTTGATTTAGCCGCAGAGTTTGGCATTATAGAAAAGATGGGAACATGGTATTCATATAAAGGTGAAAAGATTGGCCAAGGTAAAGAAAACGTCAAGTTATTGTTAAGAAAAGATACAGCATTAAATAAAGAATTAGTAGACCAAATAAAAGTAAATGCTAGTAAAAAAATGAAATAAAGGAGAGCGCAAAATGTTATTTGCGCTTTTTCTTGACTTATTGTGTAATTTTCTTTACAATAAAAATAGTAATTAAAAAATGCTATTTATAATTACATTATATATATGTTGAAGGGAGGAACGTATATGGAAAATATGGTCTTCTCCATTCTATTAGTTTTAATTGGATTTTTTGTTGGGATAATTGCCATGATTGTTTTTAACAGCTTTCGTTCGATGGGAGCTGAAAAAAAATCAGAAGCAATTATTGAAAATGCTAAAAAAGAAGCATCAAAAATAAAGAAAGATTATTTGTTAGAAGCAAAAGAGGAAGCGCATAAAAATAAACGTGAAGTTGAAGAGTCTATTAAAGAAAAGAAAAACGAAATCAAAAACAATGAAGAACGTTTATTGCAACGTGAGGCGAATATTGATCGTCGTGATAATAATTTGCAAAAAAGAGAACAACAGTTAGAAGAAAGAGATAATGAAATTGCGCAGAAACAAAAAAAGATTCAAGCGGAATTAGCAGAAGTTGGAGAATTAAAAGAAAAAGAGTTAGAAGCATTAGAAAAAGTTTCATCGTTGTCTCGTGAAGAGGCGAAAAAACAAGTTTTAGTTAAAGTTGAAGAAAATTTAAATAATGAAATAGCAAATTTAATTAAGGAAAAAGAAGAAGAAGCAAGATTGGTTTCTGATAAGAAAGCACAAAACATGTTGGTGGAGGCAATGGAAAGATATGCTAATGATGTTGCTGTGGAGCAAACTGTTACGGTTGTTAATTTACCAAGTGATGATGTAAAAGGAAAAATAATTGGTCGTGAAGGACGAAACATTAGAACAATTGAAGCGGTAACAGGAGTTGACTTAATTATTGATGACACACCAGAAGCTTTGGTTTTATCAAGTTTTGATCCCTTGCGAAGAGAGACGGCACGTCTAACAGTGGAGAGTTTAATTAGGGATGGTCGTATTCATCCAGCTCGGATTGAAGAAATCTATGACAAGACTTGTAAGGAAGTAAAAAATAAAATTCGGGAACGTGGCGAAGCTGCTTTGTTTGATTTGGGTATTACTAAAGTTGATGGAAATCTTATTGAGTTATTAGGAAAGTTGCATTTTCGAACAAGTTATGGTCAGAATGCTTTGATGCATTCTATTGAAGTAGCTAATATTGCTGGCGTCCTTGCCTCAGAATTAGGAATAAACCCAACGGCTGCCAAAAGGGCGGGTCTATTACATGATATCGGAAAAGCAATTGATCATGATGTTGAAGGAAGTCACGTTGATTTAGGAATTGAGATTGCCGAAAAATATAAAGAAGGAGCAGAAGTAATTGATGCTATTGCATCACATCATGGTGATCATGAAGCAAAAAGTCTTATTGCTGAATTAGTCGCCATTGGTGATACTTTATCAGCTTCAAGACCAGGCGCTCGAAATGATTCGCTTGAAAATTATATTAAAAGACTACAAGAATTAGAAGCTATTGCTAGTGAATTGAAAGGTGTTGACAAAGCTTATGCTGTCCAAGCGGGACGGGAGTTAAGGGTTATTGTTGAACCTAGTAAAATTGATGATTCGGGTAGTTATAAATTAGCACGTGATGTAAAAGAAAAAATTGAGAAAACATTACAATATCCTGGTACTATTAAAGTAACAGTAATAAGAGAAGTAAGAGCAACTGAGGAAGCAATGTAAGACGTTTTCTTTGCAACAAAAAACATATCTAGTTCAGATATGTTTTTTTATTCTTGATTTGTTTTAATTAAACTCCCAACATTATTTATGGTTGTTAGTAAGGACCGTTCGATTTGTGATAATTCTTTTAAAAGTTTTTCTTTTGTCGAAGGGGTTATTTTATTAGGATCAAGGTTAATGTTTAAATTTTTAAGATTGTTTTCTAGTGCTTGCATTTCATTTAAAACAGTTGCGGTATTAATTTTTTTTACTTTTGTGTAAGCTTTGTTACTAGATGTTTTTGTTTGATAATCTTTTTCAACTTCAAATGTGGGATCGAGAATTTTTAATTTTTCTTCTAACAGTGTTATTTCGGCTCGTGCATTTGGTGTGTCAATGGCTTTTAGTTTTTTCAATTGTTCTTTTATTTTGTTTACTTGTTCTTGAAATTCTTTTTCTTCTTGTTTGTATGGTTCATAAATACTTTGTGTTGGTGTTGCCACTGAATCATTTTTTTCTTGGTTTGTAATTTCAGTTTTTTCTTCACGATAGGTTAAGTTACCGCTTTTTATTTTTTCTTGCAATTTATTTATTTCTTCTTCAATTTTGGCAAGTTTTTCTAATAATTCCTTTTTTTCTTTATTTTTAGTGCTAGAAACATGGGTATAATTTTCTAATGTTTTTAAAAGGTTTTTCTTCTCTGTATAATAGGCAATCAATTCCGCTTCTTCTTTAGCGGGAGGCTTATTAGGATCGGCAAGGGGAATATCAGGAATTGAATATAGCGGACTAGGCTCTTGTTCTACTTCTTCAGCAAGGTCTTCTTTTTCCTCTTTTTCCTCGATAAAGGAATTTACTTCTTCTTCAATGTTTTCTGCTTCTTTATCTGGCGTTTGCGTTTCTTCTTTCTCAGGAGAAACTTGGGTTTTTTCAACTTCTGGATTAGGAACATTTAAAGCAATATTAATTTTTTCTAATTCTTCTTCTAAAGCATTAAGTGTTTGAATTTGCTTTTCCAGTTCTGTTTTTTCTAATTTTTTTAATGTTAGTATTTCGTTTTCTAACGCTTGTTTTTTATTTTTTAATTGTGCTTCTTCGTTTATTTTTTTAATTGCGTCTTCTAACTTATTTATTTTGTCTTCAACATTTGTGCGATAAGCTTTAATTTGTGCTTCTATATCTTGATTTCCTTTTGCTTCTTCTAAGGCTTCATCGATATCTTTTAATTCATTTTGTAGTTGCGCCAATTCCTTTTCATTTTCTTTTAAATCTTCATTATTTATTGGTGTTTCTGTTGTTTTCTCTTCAATAGAAAAACTATTTATGTTTTCATAAATTACTTGATAGATATTTTCTGGGATGGCTGCTACTTTACCACCTTTTAAAGTAATGTTGCTATTTGTTAGCATAGTATTGGGCAGGAATTCTGGTGTTTTTGTCATTTCGTTTATAAAGCCTCCTTTAGAATATTTATTTTTAGGTTCTTTATGTTTATTATTCACATTATAACATATGAAGCAAAAATTGAAAAGAAAATAATAGCAAATGCTATTATTTTGATAAAAAAAACAAAAAAAAACAAATTTTTATTTTTTTATTTTTTCTTATTTTGTGTTTTTTTCAATAAAAAATTAAAACGAAAAAAATAAATTAACGAAAATAAAGCTTGAAAAAAAAGGGTTTTTGAAAAAAGCTACAAAAAAGGTGTTGAATTTTTTTGGGAAAAATGCTACGCTTGAGAAAAAGAAAGAAGTGCAGAAGGGTAAAAAAATATTTTCTTTGTCATCACGAACATTTGTTTGCCAAGGCGCTTTTTTTCTGTTATAATGATAATTAAGAAAGGAATTTTATTATGGGAAATGAAGAAAAAGTAGCTACTATGAGCGTTATTAAAAGAAATAATCGGAAGGTACCGTTTGATGGTAGTAAAATTGCTATTGCAATAAAAAAAGGTTTTGATAGTATTGTTGATTATAGCGATGATCAATTAAAAAGAAAGTATGGTTCAAAAGATATTGATAAAATTTATCATGGCGTTATTGAAAAGATTGCTAAACAATATGAAAAAAATGCCCGTGTGAAAATTGAAGATATTCAAGATTTAATTGAAGATGAATTAAAGGAAAAAAAATATCATGATGTTTATCAATCTTTTTCCGAATATCGTGAAAGGCGAGGCCAGTCACGAAAATTGTTTTTTGATCAAAAAAAGCAACATAAATTTTTAAAGGTAATTGAAAATTTAGGTTTAAAATCTTCTATGGAAAATGATGAGAAACGTGAAAATGCCAATGTCGATGGTGATACTGCCATGGGAAAAATGCTTCAGTATGGAAGTACAATATCAAAAGAGTTTGCTAAATCGTATTTATTAAAGCGAAAATTTAGTGATGCTCATGATGATGGTGATATTCATATTCATGATTTAGATTTCCTGCCCATGGGGACGACAACGTGTACACAAATTAATATTGCTAAATTATTTAAAGGAGGATTTTCAACTGGTCATGGTACGCTTCGTGAACCAAATGACATTATGTCATACGGAGCATTAACTGCCATTGCTATTCAAGCAAATCAAAATGATCAGCACGGTGGGCAGAGTGTTCCGGCTTTTGATTATTATTTAGCGCCAGGGGTAGTGCGAACATTTCGCAAACAGTTTAAGCAAACCTTATTTGATTTGTTAGAATATAGTGATTTTTTATCATTTGTTAATTTTGATAAAATTACTAATAAAATTAATAAACTTAATACTATGGAAATTGATATTACCGAATTTTCAAATTTTTATGGTACTAACGAAACAATGAAAAAGGTTTTTTTCAGTAGCTGTGAAAAAGCAATCGCTAAAACCGAGCGGATTGTTTATCAAGCAATGGAAGGTTTTGTTCATAATTTAAATACTATGCATTCACGAGCAGGAGCCCAAGTGCCCTTTTCATCAGTTAATTTTGGAACTGATACTTCCCGAGAAGGGCGGTTAGTTGTGGAAAAATATTTAAAGGCGGTTGAAAGTGGCTTAGGAAGAGGCGAAACGGCCATTTTCCCAATTTCTATTTTTAAGGTAAAAGAAGGTGTTAATTATCACCCGCAAGATCCGAATTATGATTTGTTTGAATTAGCTTGCGCTGTTTCTGCTAAACGATTATTCCCTAACTTTGCCTTTTTGGACGCCCCTTTTAATTTAGAATTTTATAATCCTGATAATTTTGATACCGAAGTGGCTTATATGGGGTGTCGTACTCGCGTTATGGGTAATGTGGTTGATGAGAAAAAAGCCATTACGCCTGGGCGGGGGAATTTATCTTTTACTACTATAAATCTTCCTCGTATTGCTATTAAACATGGTATTATTAACAATGAAAAAGCAAATTTCACTGCTTTTTATCAAGAATTAGAAGAAAAAATGGAATTAGTAAAAAATCAATTGCTAGATCGTTTTGCTATTCAATGTGGAAAAAGAGTTTATAATTTTCCGTTTGTTATGGGACAAGGCAATTGGGTTGATTCGGAAAAATTAGAACGTGATGATAATTTACGAAAAACTTTAAAACACGGGAGTTTATCAATTGGATTTATTGGTCTTACTGAAACTTTAGTGGCATTAATAGGAAAACATCATGGTGAAGATGAAAAAGCCCAAAAATTAGGTTTTGAAATAATTAGTTTTATGCGTAATAAAATTGATCAATTTGCGGAAAAGCATCGTTTAAATTTCACATTATTAGCATCGCCAGCAGAAGGGTTGGCATCACGCTTTACTAATTTAGATCGTGCTATTTTTGGGAAAATAAAAGGAATTACCGATAAAGCATATTACACTAATTCATTTCATATTCCGGTGAATTACAAAATTAGTATTGAAAATAAAATTAAAAAAGAAAGCATTTATCATGAATTAACAAATGCTGGTCATATTACTTATATTGAATTAGAAGGAAATCCTGCTAAAAATTTAGATGGTTTTATGAAAATTGTTAAAACTATGAAAGAAGCTGGAATTGGTTACGGAGCTATTAACCATCCGCTTGATCGTGACGCTGTTTGTGGTTTTTCTGGTATTATTAATGACTACTGTCCTGGCTGTGGTCGTTTTGAAGAAGATATTCCTTTTGAACGAATTCGTAGAATAACAGGTTATTTAGTGGGAACGTTAGAGAGATTTAATGATGGTAAAAAAGCGGAGGAAAAAGATCGTGTCAAGCATGGGAAAAATTAGATTAGCACACGATATAGAAAAAGATAGTATTGTTAATGGACCGGGCATTCGAACTGTGATATGGACGCAAGGATGTCCTCATCGCTGTGTTGGTTGTCATAATCCGGAAACACATGATTGTGAAAAAGGAAACATAATATCATTAGAATTGTTATTTGAAGAATTAGGAGATTTAGATTTTCAAGATGGTATAACTTTTACTGGTGGTGAACCATTTCTGCAACCAGAAGCAATATTAGCAATTGCTAAGCGTTATCAACATAAAAATTTATGGTTGTATACTGGATATGAATTTAAGACAATTTTAAAAATGCAAGAAAAGAATAAAATAATTAAAGAATTAATGCCATATTTAGATGTGATTGTTGATGGCCGTTTTGAGAAAGATAAAAAAAGTTTAAATGATATTTTTAAAGGATCAACAAATCAACGTATTATTGATGTCGTGGCAAGTTTAAAACAAAATAAAATTGTTGAAAAGAAATTTGATAATTTCATTTTTCAAAAACAGGAAAAAAAGATTTTTTTATAATCTTTTTTTTTGTTATAAATGTGATATAATGAAAAAAGAATAGGTGAAGTTATGAAAAGAGGTTTTACTTTAATTGAATTATTAGCTGTGCTTTTAATATTGACTTTTTTAGTGGCTATAATTGTGCCCGTGGTTTCTAATATTTTGGCAAGTGCTCATGAGCGGATGTATGAAGTAAAAATTGCTAACATTGAAGCAGCAACTGAAATTTGGGCGGTTGATAATACTGATTTATTGCCAGAAAATGAAGGAGAAAGTATTATTATTAACTTANGAGATTTAAAAGAAGGTGGCTATGTCGAAGAAGATTTAAAAAATCCTCTTACGCGCGAACTTTTTCCAAACAATTTAACTATTGAAATTAAATTAGAACGAAATTCCTATCGCTATATTGTTGAAGAATAGAACTTTACATTGTTTCTTTTTGATAATGGTTTTCTAAAAAATGTTATGATATAATAGAATAAAGTTAGGTGAAAAAATGAAAAAAGGTTTTACATTAGTTGAATTATTAGCAGTAATTTTAATTTTAGGGATTTTATTAATTATAATTCTTCCTATGGTAACAGGGGTAATCAGTAGCTCTCGCACGCGGTTGTTTAATATTCAGATAAAAAATATTGAATTAGCAGCTAAAAATTGGGCGGCGGAAAATCCCGGCATGTTACCAAGCCAAAATAATGAAAGTATTACAATTTTTCTTTATAATTTAAAAATGGGTGGTTTTATCGAAGATGATATTACTAATCCATTAACAGGTGAACTGTTTCCTAATGATATGGAAATTGAAATAACAATGGAAAATAATAAGCATGTTTATTTTGTTGATACTGAATCAGGAACACCAGGTGAAGAAATGGATTATAATCAAATTATAATTGTTTTAAAAGGGGCGTTAACAGATGAAATAGAAATTAATAGTGGTTTTCTTGGCGTCAGTCCAAATGATATAGTTGCTTATGCTCCGGATGGTACGAAAATAGATAGTGCGAATATTAGCGTAACAGTACGCGAAGATGGAGTAGTTGTTGAAAATGTGGATGATAGTGAACTTAATGAATATGAAATAGAATATTTAGTAAGTTACGAAGCTTTAACAGCCGAATTAGAACGTGTTATTGAAATTGTTGATACTATTCCACCGGAAATAATATTTGAGAATCCAATTGTTATCACAGAAGCAGTGTGTGATTTGGGTTTTGATCCAACGAGTGATGTGTCAGTTACTGACAATAGCGGCAGTTATAATTTAGAAGTAAACGGTACTTTGGATTGTGCTGCGCCAACCACTAATGTTTTAGAATATGTTGCTACTGATCCGAGTAATAATGTTACAACAAAAGAACGAACAATATATGTTGAGTAAAAACCTTTATAATAAAAGGTTTTTTTTGTCTCAATTTGCTAAAAAAATAAAAGTATAGTATAATGAAATTGGTGATTAGATGGATTATTTTACATATCTCTTAATCAGTATTTTTTTATTTGTTATAGCAATTGCAATTACCAACTCACGAAAAAAAGATTTTAAATTAAAAATAAATAAATTAGTTGATTCACTTGGCGGCATTCATAATATAGAAAATTATGAACTTGATAAAATGCGCTTTATTGTAACTTTAAAAGATACTAGTTTGGTAAACAAATCTTTGATTCAAAAAATGGGTGCCAAGGGAATTGTTGAAATTGAAAATCAAATAAAAATTATTTTAGATGAAGATGCCTTGCAATTAAAAAAATACATAAAAGATTTAAAGTGATACGTCACTTTTTTTCTTTATCATGATATAATAATTAACAGAGGTGGATTTTATGCGCATTATTATTAGTGCTGGTGGCTCTGGCGGTCATATTTATCCAGCAATTGCTCTTATTAGAAAAATAAAAGAAATTAATCCGCAAGCTGAGATTCTTTTTATTGGGCGTGAAAAGGGAATGGAAAAAAAATTAATAAAGAAAATAAAAATTCCTTTTTTAGCAATTAATAGTTATTGGTATAACCATAATGAATGGTATAAAAATGGGCGGATTATTATTAGTTTTATTAAAAATTATTTTTTCTTGCGCAAGAAAATGCGTCAATTTAAACCAGATGCTGTAGTTGGTTTTGGTGGGCATGTGACGATTTCAGTTATTTATGTGGCTAGTAAAATGAAAATTCCTACTTATATTCATGAACAAAATCAAATAATTGGTCGTGCTAACGCTTTTTTAAGCAAATATGCTAATGCGGTGTTGCTTTCATATGAAAAGACAAGGGGGCTTCCCAAAAAAGCAAAAACAATTTATACCGGTAATCCAGTTGTCGAAAATGCTTTAAAAATAAAAGCAATTAATAAAAAAGAATTAGGATTATCAAATCGCAAGAAGTTAGTAGTTATTACAATGGGTTCACAAGGAGCTGCTAAGATACATGATTATTTAATTCATCATTTAAATAAACTAAGTTTAGAAAATTATCAAGTTTTATATGTTACTGGAACACGTCATTTTCATAGTAGTTATCAAAAAAAATTTACTGGTGATATTATTGTCAAAGCTTATATTGATGATTTAGCACGTGTTATTAAAAAAGCTGATTTAGTTGTTTCTCGAGCGGGAGCAACCATCATTAGTGAACTAATTGCTTTGCGAAAACCATCCATTTTAATTCCTAGTCCGTACGTTCCACAAAATCATCAGTTTTATAATGCTCAATATTTGTTAAAGAAAAAAGCAGCTGTTTTGGTAGCAGAACATGAAATTGAAAAATTAATAAAAAAAATAGATGAAATAATGCAAAATGAAAAAAAGAGGCAAAAAATGGTTGTCAATTTGTCAACGATTACGGTTGCAAATAGTGCCCAATTTATATATGATGTTATTAGTAAAAGATAGGGGTATTGCTATAATATGAAATTATTAAAACAGTTACAAGCAATTGCTTGTGGTGAAATAAAAGAAGATATTGACTTATCTAAATATACGAGCTATAAAATAAAAGCAAAAGCGCAATTTTTAATAGTGCCAAAAAATATCGATCAATTAAAAAAATTATTACATTTTTTAAAGGAAAATCAAATAAAACATATGATTGTTGGTGGGGGTTCGAATATTGTTTTTACTAAAGATTATTATAATGGAGTCTTGATAAGTTTAAGAGAGTTTAATGATTTAAAAATAAATGATCAAAAGGTACAAGTTGGCAGTGGTTATTATTTAAAAAGACTAGCTTATTTACTTGCTCGGCGTGGCTTGTGTGGTTTAGAATTTGCTGCTGGTATTCCAGGAACCTTAGGTGGGGCAGTTTACATGAATGCGGGGGCGTATGATTCGGCAATGAGTAATGTTGTTGATAAAATAATTGTTTTGACACCAGAACTAGAAATAAAAGAGTTAACTAAAAAAGATTTGCATTTTGCTTATCGTAGTTCGTGGCTTCAAAAAAATAAAGATTTTATTTGTTTGCAAGTTTTTTTAAATTTAGAAAAAGGCAGTGCTGATGATTCATTATTATTAATTGAAGATCGGAAAAAACGAAGGCTGCTTTCCCAGCCCCTTAACTATCCTAGTGCTGGTAGCGTTTTTCGTAATCCGCCTAATGATTATGCGGGAAGACTAATTGAGGAGTTAGGCTTGAAAGGATATCAAATTGGTGATGCGAAAGTTAGTTGTAAGCATGCTAATTTTATTATTAATATTAATCATGCTAGTGGTACGGAAATAAAAGAGCTAATTGAAACTATTAAAGCGAAAGTTTTTGAAAAATATAAAATTGATTTAATTGTTGAACAAGAATTTATTGATTAGAGGTTATTATGAGTCGTCGATTGAAAAAAAAGAAAATAAAAAAAAGAAATCGAAAAATTAATAAAAAAAGAGTATTAATTTGTTTTTTCGTATTTTTTTTAATTTTTATTGCCATATACGGATTATTGAATTTACCGCTGAAAAACATTTATGTTTATGATAATAAAATTTTATCTGATCAAATAATTATCGACCAAGCACAATTGACTCACTATCCTAATTTATATGCTATTAGTTTGCGTAAAACAGCTCGTAAATTAGAAGAAAATGAATATATTTTAAAAGCGCAGTTAGAAAGAAAGCGCTTCTCGGAACTTCATATTTTCATTAAAGAAAACCGCCCATTATATTATATTGATTATCAAGAAAAAACGGTTCTTTATGACGGCGGAAAAGTTGCCGAAAATTTTCATGTTCCAGTTTTAATAAATTATGTTCCCGATTTAGTATATGATGAGTTTCAAATTGCTATGCGGGAAGTATCAGAAGATGTTTTAAGGCGTATTTCAGAAATAAAATATAATCCTTCTGATTATGATGATGAACGTTTTTTGTTTTATATGATTGATGGTAATTATGTTTTTGTTAATCTAGACACAGTTGCGGAAATAAACGATTATAATTTTATAATGGAAAGAATTATTAGTGAATTTGGCAATAAAAAGGGAACGTTATATTTGGATGGTGGCGGCTATTTTGATCCTTTTTATTAAAAAGAGAACTCTTTTTCTTTTTTTTTGCTAAAAAGTATAGTATAATGATAACAAGATTGAGGGAGATGATAACATGAGGAAAATCTATACGAGTGTTGACCTTGGTTCTGATTCAATTAAAGTAGTTGTGTTAGAATTACATCGTAACAAGTTAAATTTGTTGGCTGCTTCCTCAGTGAAATCTTCGGGCATAAAAAAAGGATTGATTACGAATGTTAATACGGCTTTAAGTGCTTTTGAGCAAGCATTAAAAGAAGTAGAAAACATGTTAGGAATAAAAATAAAAAAGGTTCTAACTTCTATTCCGATGCATAATGCCGAATATATTTATACAAAAACAAGTATAAAATTAGAAAAAGAAGAAAATAAAAAAATAGATGGTGAAGACATTAATAAAGTTTTTCGCGAATTAATAAAAAATAAAATTCGTCCTGATCATGAATTAATTACTATTCATCCGATTGATTTTGGTGTCGATGAACGAATTGAGTTAAAAGATCCGAAAGGATTAAGTGGCAAGGAATTGAGTTGTCGAAGCATTATTGTTACGACTCCTAAAAAGAATATTTATTCGGTTGTTAGCTTAATTGAAGCGGCCGGAATTGAAGTTATTGATGTTTCCATTAATAGTATTGGTGATAGTTATACACTTCGTAATAATGATACTAATAAACAAATGGGAGTAATAATTAACATTGGGGCGGCTTTAACAACGGTTGCTATTTTTAATAAAGGTGTTATTATTAAAGGTAGTGTTGTTCCAATTGGAAGTCAGAATGTTGATAGTGATATTGCTTATATTTTTAAATTATCTTTAAATAAAGCGCGTGAGTTAAAAGAAAATTTTGCCTTTGCTCATCGACGTTATGCTAATCCAGAAGAAATGGTAGAAGTAGAAAATATAAATCAGGAAATGATTAAAATTAATCAATATGAATTATCAGAAGTAGTTATGTTTCGCATCGAAGAAATCTTAGAATTAGTAAAAAAAGAGTTGAATTCTTTGACTAATAAAAAAATGCATTATATAATAATAACAGGTGGTGGTAGTCACCTAACTAATCTACAAAATTTAGCAGAGGATATTTTAGAAGAAAAAGTTATGATTGGTAATGTTCGCGTCATTGGCGCGCGCAATAATAAATTTTCCTCAGTGATTGGTAATACGGTATATTTTATTAATAAATTAAATGTTAAAGGAAAAGAATATTCGATGCTTAATAGTTTAGAACAATCAGAAATTAGTGAAGTACGAAAAGATGATTTGGATAATACAATGATAAACCGAATCTTTGGATTTTTTATAAATGAATAGGAGGATTTTATGTTAGGTTTGGAAATGGATCAATTAGCAAAAATAAAGGTAATTGGTGTTGGGGGAGGAGGTAATAATGCCGTTAATCGTATGATTGAATCCGGTGTAAAAGGAGTTGAGTTTATTGTTGCTAATACTGACTTGCAAGTTTTGAACAATTCAAAAGCAACGGTAAAAATTCAATTAGGAGAAGAGTTAACAAATGGTTTGGGGGCGGGTTCTGATCCTGAGATTGGAAAAAATGCCGCTTTAGAAACAAAAGAAGAGGTAAAGAAAATATTAGAAGGTTCTGATATGGTTTTTATTACGTGTGGCATGGGAGGAGGAACTGGGACTGGTGCGGCACCGGTAATTGCCGAAATAGCTACTGAAATTGGCGCTTTAACAGTAGGCATTGTTACAAAACCATTTTCTTTTGAAGGGAAAAAGCGTATGGATCAAGCCTTAATTGGTTTAGAGGAGTTAAAACAACATGTTGATACCATGATTGTTATTCCTAATGATCGTTTACGTGATATTATTGATAAATCAACACCATTACTAGAATCTTTTAAAGAAGTTGATAATGTTTTAAGAAGAGGAGTCCAATCAATTTCTGATTTAATTGCTGTTGCTGGATTGATTAACTTAGATTTTGCTGATGTTAAGGCAGTAATGCAAAATCGTGGTACGGCTTTAATTGGAATAGGAATTGGTGTTGGTGAAGGACGAGCAGTAGAAGCAGCGCGCGAAGCTGTCTCTAGTCCGTTATTAGAAACAAGTATTAGTGGTGCAACCGATGCCATTATTAATGTTACCGGTGGTTCAAATTTAACTTTGTATGAAGTAGAAGAAGCCGCTGAGGAAATAAGAGCATCCGCTAATACCGATATAAATACAATTTTTGGTGCTGTTATTAATGAAAATTTGCAAGATGAAATTATTGTAACCGTTATCGCGACTGGGTTTGATGATGGTGATGAAAATAAGTTAAATTATCACCAACATACTAAACGTAAAGATTTAAAAGATGATATAGAATCAATTGAAGATGAAGATGAAATACCGGCTTTTGTCCGCAAAGGAAGAATTTAAATATTACGCAAGTAATATTTTTTTTTTGATGGACAATAGTTGTTTTTAGTGTTAAAATTAAAGATGTTAAGATTAAAGGAGGAAATATGAAAAAGAAATTTAATAATTTTTTAAAGGAAAATAATTTGCTTGGTGTTTTACTTATTTTATTTTTAGTAATTTTTATATTATCTTGGGTGATTACCCCGGGACGATATATAGAAGGAGTTTATCAAACTGCTGAGGCTATTAAACCAATTGGTTTTTTTGATTTAATTAGCATTCCTATTTTAACATTGGCTCGCGCATTTCATATTGTGTTTTTTGTGATAATGCTTGGTGGCTTTTATGGTATTCTAAATCAAATTCCAACATATCAACAAGTTGTAAAAAATATAGCTAAAAAATTAGATGGTAAGATTGTTATTATTAGTAGTTTTTTGTTTTTGTTATTATCAGCATTTAGTGGCAATATGTTTTTATTGTTTTTACTAGCACCTTTTTTTATTAGTATTATTATGTTAGCAAAATATGATCGTATGACAGCTTTTGCCGCCACTATTGGTGCAATGTTAGTGGGAGTTATAGTAGCACCATTACATAGTTTGTTTTTAGCGTCTTTTAATTTTTATTTTGATTATAA
>SL_3KL_010_SEDDRAFT_10002753_pt1 | contig 16023 bp, 12 predicted proteins | sample SodLakKL_010_SED_2_FD_10381 | JGI IMG/M metagenome (IMG submission 10381) | reverse complement strand
TCGTGGCGGACGGAATGGGTGGAGCAGCCGGGGGGCGGGTCGCCTCACGGTTGGCGACCTCGGTGATTGCAGGGACCCTTGTCCAGGACTGGGCCAGGGAGCGGATGCTGTCTCCCGCTCGGTTCGCCGAGCATCTGGCGGTGGCCGTGCGCCAAGCCAATGCCGGTGTCCTGGATCGGGCGAGGGTCCGCCCCGACCTCTCGGGAATGGGAACCACAGCCACCGTCGCCGGCATCCTGGATGGATTCGTCTACGTCGCCCAGGTGGGAGATTCCCGAGCCTACCTGATCCGGAGCGGGAAGGCGACCCAGATCACCCGGGATCAATCCATGGTTCAGGAGTTGGTGGATCAGGGGGCCATGACCCTGGAGGAGGCGGAACGAAGCGCCCATCGCAGCGTCCTGCTCCAGGCCCTGGGCACGGAACCCAATGTGCGCGTCCCGCTCACCTTCCACGGTCTCCGGGATGGAGATCGCCTGCTCCTTTGCTCCGATGGGCTCTCGGGGCCGGTCGCCCACGGCGAGCTGGAATCCATCGCGGCCGGGAGTCCGACGCCGGCCGAGGCCTGCCGACGCCTCATCCACGCTGCGAATGAGGCGGGAGGACCGGACAACATCACCGTGGTCATCGCCGATGTGTCTTCCGGGGGTGCAATGGGTCCCCCGGAAGAGGTGCGTATGCGACCCTTCGACCCCCAGGACCCCTGATCCGGAGGTCGGGCCGCCGTGTTTCCTCAACTCCTGATCCGAGCCGGTGGCCGAGCCGGCCATCGCATTCCCCTCCAGGGTTCCGTCTTCCGGGTGGGCCGACGCCAGGACCTGGAAGTCTCCCTGCATCCGGAGCGGGACCTGGAGGTCTCGGCGCTCCACGCCGAGATCCGTGCGGAAACCAACGGATGGAGCATCCGCGACCTGGGAAGCCGAAACGGCACCTTTCTGAACGGCCGGGTTGTGGGTGGTACCCCCGTGCCCCTGAGGCCGGGGGACGAGGTCCGCCTTGGGCCCCGCGGACCGGTCCTGGAGTTGCGCGTGCTCCAGCCACGAGCGTTCGTGGATATCTCGGGCACGTCGGCGGTAGCGGAAGGCTCCCCCCCCTCATTCAGCCCGGCCGAACCCCCTGCCGGCGTCCCTCACCGCACGTCATCCCGCCCTCTCCTGATTGCACTGGTGGCGGCGGGATTAATGGTGCTCACCATCGGGGGCATCTGGGCCCTGGCCACCTCCCGGGAGCGGGCGGCCTGGGAGCGGGAACGGGCCGAACTCACCGTCCTCGCCGACTCCATCCTGGAGGCAGAAACCACTGCCGTCGGGGATGTAAACGGGGAACTGGAGGAGCTGGAGGATGCCCTGGCCCGAAGTCGGGACGAGTTGGAGCAGATCCGGGCGGAATTGGCCGCCGTCCGTGCCTCTTCCCGAGAGAATGCGCCTCCGCCGACACCCCCGGCGGGCGCACCCGAGCCGGCCCCCCGGCAACCCGATGCCCAACTGGATGAACTGGAGCGTCGGCTGCGAGACGCCACCACGGCGCTGGAACGGCAACAGCTCGCGGCGGCTCTGGATTTCGAGGCCATCGAGGGCGCGAATCGGCCTGCCGTGGCTCTCGTCTTCGCCGAGCATGCCGACGGACGCGTGGTGACGGGAACGGCGTTCGCCATGGAACCGTCGGGGCGACTCATCACGAGCCGACACATCGTGCTGGGAGACGATCGGTCCACTCCGGCCCTCCGAATCGCCATCCAGTTCAGCGATTCGTCCCAGATCTTCCCCGGTCGCCTGGTGGCGGCATCTCCGGATTGGGACCTGGCTGTGGTGGACGTGGAAAACGTGGTTGGTCCCGTGCCCGTGGTGTCGGGTCTGAATCTGCGCCCCGATACCCTTCCAGCGGGAACACCGCTGGCCACCCTGGGATTCCCTCTCGGAGGGGAGATGGATCGGGGCAGGGAGGGTCAGGCTCCCCCGGCGCGCCCGCTCCTCAGCGCCGGCATCCTACTGGAAAGGGCGGGACGGGAGATGCGGTTCCAGGGCTACGGAGAACCGGGAGCCAGCGGCAGTCCCATCTTCGATGCCGACGGTCAGGTCGTGGCAATCCTCTTCGGGGGCATCCGGGACGGGGACAGCCGCATCGTACTGGCGGTTCCCGCCCCGGTGGCCGCAGCCCTTCTGCAGTCGGCGTCCAGCGCCCGACGCTGACCGCGGGCAGTCTCGAGACAGTCCTTCCTCAATTCCCCCGGATCTGCTGCAGAGCCTCCTGCGCCTCGGTCATTTGCGGGAATTCGTCCACAATGCGTTGGTAGGCCTCCACGGCCCGATCCCGATCCCCGAAGTCCTCGTATGTCTGGGCACGGGAGAAGAGCAGGATCGCCTCCGACGGGATCTCCCGTGACTCACGGGACTCACGAATCTCCCGATCCAGCGGGGGTAGGTCCGCGCCGGCGGTCACCTTCCCAGCAAGCTCCACGAGCATGTCGTAGAGCCGCTCCCGGTCATTGCGAACCTGATCGCTGTAGATGATCTCGCTCGTCTCCACATCCACCACCCGGGCGTCCATACGGAAGTCCCCCCACACATCCATGAACACCCCCGTGACGACGTACCGTGCGCCCACGAGCTGACCGATCTGAGCCGCAGTGCCGGCCTCAACGCGCCCGGATGCCCCCAGATCCTGCTCCTCCAGGAGGGAGCGGAGCATGGCCCGCTCCACCACGCGGAGCGATGAGTTCTGGGAGATCTCGGTGAGGAGCATCTGCTGAAGCCCCACCTGCAGGGCCTGGAAGTCTTCCTGAGCCGGTCCGAAGGACCCCCCATTCTCGAAGGGAAGGACTGCAACCCCGGGCCGCTGGTCCGGCGCATCCTGGGCCGCCGCGGGCGATGCCTTCAGGATCCCCGGCCCGGCCAGGAACAGAGCCACCAGAACCATGCGGAGGAGGGTGAAGGTACGACGAGTTGGGAAACCGGTAGGCATGGTCCAGCTCCTGGCTGAAGATCGAGGTACGGAAGAGGATCGACGCCGCTCCAGGGGAACGAAGCCATCCTTCAAGGTATACACCGCAGGTCCACATCTGACATGGCCATGCAAGTACGCTGCCGGAAGTACCGGATTCCGGTGGGCACCGTTGCTCCGCAACGTTGCGCCTGTCGAGCCCGATCCGCAATCCCGCCCCCGGAAGCCTGGGCTTTATCCCGTCCCCCATTCAGGACAGTCCATGTCCCAAGCCGGAGCCGGCGACCGCCTGGTGGTCCTGAGTCTCTGGCTCCTGGTCTTCGCGTCCAGCAGCCAGACCATGATCATCTCTCCGCTCCTTCCCACAGTGGGGGAGGAGTTGGGCATCCGTGAGGGGCTCCTGGGCACCCTGGTATCGGTCTACTCCATCATGGTGGGCATCTTTGCGGTCCTGGCGGGCCCCGTCTCGGATCGGATCGGACGCCGGAGAATCCTTCTTGCCGGAACCGGTCTCATGGCTCTGGGACTGGTGGGGCACCTTCTCGTCGCCGGTTACGCCTCCTTCATGGGGATCCGAATCCTGACAGGGGTGGCAGGGGGGATCCTCTCCGGAGCCGCCGTGGCCTACATCGGCGACCACTTCCCTCCGGATCGCCGCGGGTGGGCCACGGGATGGGTCATGAGTGGAGCGGCCTTCGGTCAGATCCTGGGGATTCCCCTGGGCGTGATCCTGGCCGGGTCGGCGGGCTTTCGCCTGCCCTTCCTCCTCTTCGGGGTCTGCATGGCCGGAGCCTTTGTCCTCATCTTCGTCCGTCTCCCACAGCCTGCGGTGGCCCGCAGCCAAGAACCGCTTCGACCCATTTCGCTTCTACACGGTTATCGGACCCTGCTGCGGGAGCCCGGGGTCCCCTGGGCCGCTCTCTCCTTCTTTCTCATGTTCGCCGGCATCTCGCTCTACGTGGTCTATCTTCCGACCTGGCTGGAGAGGGAGGTGGGGATCACCACGAACCAGATCGGGCTCCTCTTCCTGGCGGGAGGAGTGGCGAACGTCCTGATCGGCCCCCAGGCCGGGCGCGTCTCGGACCGGATCGGGAGGAAGGGTATCATCCTGGCGTCCTGTTCCGGCCTCTCCGTGGTCATGGCCTTTACGACACTGGTGGTGGGGAGCTTCGCCACGGCTCTTCCCTACTTCTTCCTGATCATGGCGCTGGTGGCCATGAGGATCGGTCCCTTCTCGGCACTTCTCACGGGCCTGGTGACCGATGATCGGCGAGGGTCCCTCCTCAGTCTCAGCGTGGCTCTGGGCCAGGTGGGCTTCGCCCTCGGTGCGGCGTTGGCCGGATTCCTCTACCAGTTCATCGGTTACGGGGCCGCGTCGACGCTGGCAGGCGTCTCGGTTCTGGCCATGGGCCTGATGGTGTGGTGGCGGATTCCGGAGACCCGTCCCGTGGCCAGTCCCCCGGTGGAACCGGAACCCGTCTGAGGTGGCGCCTCCACTTCCCGGGTCGGGTGCCGACAACAAAAGAGGGAACCCCTTCGTTCGGCGGGCCCCGTCCACCTGCGCGCCCTGCGCCCGGCCTTCCACCCCGAACCGTGCAGCGCCACGATGTGATGTCATGAGCGATTCCACCTTACCTCCCCAGGTTCCCCGACCCGTCCTCCTGGTGGAGGATGATCTGGATCAGGCCCACCTCCTTCGTTTCCTTTTGGAAGATACGGGGCTCTATGAGGTGACCCTTGCGCAGGACGGCCTCACCGGCTCGGACCTGGCACGAAGAAAACGGTGGGCCGTGGTGGTGACGGATCTCAATCTCCCCGGTGCCCTGGGTCAGCAGGTGGTGGAGGCCAGTCGTGAAGCCCATCCCGACACGCCGATCCTCGCCACCACCGGATACACGGGGCCAGAGTACGCCGACGACGCCCTGGCCCGGGGAGCGGACCACGTCCTCCACAAGCCACTGGACCGGGATGAACTCCTTCGTCACGTGGCCCGGCTGGCCGACGGCGGAACCGGCCGGGGGACCCCCGTCCACCCGGCTGGGACCGGTCAGGAATCCACCCGGCACATGGCGAATGGCAATCGCTCGGCGGCATCCCGGCGCAATGGTAGTGACACCACACTCGCTACCGGTGCCGTGCCGGCCTTCGGCGAGACGCCTCGACTCAGGGTATTGGCTCTCGGTATCCGCCCCGACGAAGTGACCCTCGGTGCCGGAGGAACCCTGCGTCGACATCACCTCCGCGGTGACCAACTGCTCGTCCTGGTCCTGGGACCCGGCTCGGAAGACGCGACGGCGGCGCGCGCCCGAACCCAGGAATCGGCGAGCATCCTGGGCGGGCGAGGGTTCATGGGTCCGGTATCGGACTCGGATCCCGACGCGTTTCTTTCGGCGGTCACCCCCCTCCTCCGGGATATTCTGGCCAAACTCCGTCCGGACGTCCTCTACCTGCCCACGGGAAACCGCTCGGACCCCCTGGCTCGCCCGCTTCTGGAAGCCTGCCTACGGATCGGGTCGGACACGCCCCGGATATTCTGTTACGATAGGGGTGACGCTGATCGTCACTTCCGGCCTTCCCTTTTCATCCCGGTGGTGTATGAGCTGCCCCACAAGCGACGGGCGCTGGCGGGGATGCCCGGGCCCGATGAGGACTCTTCGACCGTGGAAAGAGGGCTGGGAATGCCGACCTCGGTGTCGGCCCTGACGCTGGACGAGGTCGAGGCCTTCGAATGCGTCTTCGGCGGAGAGCCGTGGGAAGGCGCCGCTGCCACGTCCTGACGCTCCACTGCAGACCTTTTGGGCCGAACAGCCATTCCGGCCGGGTCCGGCCCGTCATCCCGGGGCCGGGGCCCGGGGCCCGGGATTCCCCTTTTCCAGCGAGCCGCCGTGAACGACCACCTGCACCGACTCCGGAACATCTGCGTCTTCTGCGGCTCGAGCGCGGGAGAGGACCCACGGCACCTGGAAGCGGCCTCGACCCTGGGCCGGCTCATGGTCCGCCGGGAGATCACCCTGATCTACGGCGGATCCAGGATGGGTCTCATGGGGCGCCTGGCCCAGACGGTCCTGGACGAGGGAGGACGCGTGGTGGGAGTCATTCCCCGGGTCCTCCTCAATCGGGAGGTGGCCCACACGGGTCTCACCGAACTCATCGTCACCGAGTCCATGCACGAGCGAAAGACCGAGATGGCGGGGCGCGCTGATGGATTCATAGCGGCTCCCGGCGGCTTGGGCACGCTGGAAGAATTCTTCGAAGTGCTGAGTTGGGCACAACTTGGGCTCCACGGTAAGCCGTGCGGACTGCTGGATGCCAACGGCTACTTCGACGATCTGGTGAAGCTCCTCGACCGCATCCGCCACGAGGGGTTCATGCAGGAGGCTCACCGACGCATGATCCTGGTGGCGTCCAGCCCTTCCGCCCTCCTCGACCAGATGGCGGACTACGCTCCTCCGCCGGTGCCGCAGTGGATCGAGGAGATCCACGTCTGACCTGCCACCCCGCCATCCCATCCCGCGAACCGGCTCGGGGCTTCTCAATCCCGTCGGGCCCGCATTAGGTTCAGGATCCGTCGGAATCCCGACCGGCCCGTCGGGACCGAATCCATCTGGAAAGGGAGGAGCCCTTGGCCACGAAGGCGCATCTCGAATTCGAACGGGACATGGTGGAGGTCCAGGATCAGATCGACAAGCTCCTGGATGTTGCCCGGAAGAAGGGGATCGATGTCTCCTCCGAACTTTCGGCTCTTCGCAACAAGCTGGCGACGCTTCGGGAGGAGGTCTATCAGAACCTCTCGCCCATCGAACAGGTGCAGGTGGCCCGGCACCCTCAGCGCCCCTACACGCTGGACTACCTGGAGCGGGTCTTCGATGATTTCCTGGAGCTCCATGGGGATCGGGCGTATCGGGATGATGCGGCCATTGTTGGAGGCTGGGCCCGGTTGGACGGCGACCCGGTGATGGTCATCGGGCACCAGAAGGGGCGAGACATGAAGGAGAACCTGCTCCGCAACTTCGGCATGCCCCATCCTGAGGGATACCGGAAGGCGCTCCGACTCATGCGGATGGCGGAGAAGTTCGGCCGTCCCGTCATCACCCTCATCGACACACCGGGCGCCTATCCCGGCATCGGCGCCGAAAAACGGGGTCAGGCCCAGGCCATCGCCCTGAACCTCCGTGAGATGGCTCGGCTGAGGGTCCCAAGCATCTCGGTCGTGGTGGGCGAGGGCGGATCCGGTGGTGCCCTGGCCCTGGGAGTCACCGACCGCATCCTCATCCTGGAGCACGCCATCTATTCGGTCATCTCGCCCGAAGGGTGCGCCGCCATCCTGTGGCGGTCCGCCGATCACCGGGACAAGGCGGCGGCGGCGCTCAAGCTCACCTCCACCAATCTCCTCGGGCTGGGTGTGGTGGATGAGGTGGTACCGGAACCCCCCGGAGGCGCGCACGCGGACTGGGACGCCACCGCCGAGGCCCTCAAATCCGCACTTCTCACCCATCTGGGCCAACTCAGGAAGATGGATTCCGACGAGCGCCGTCGTCTCCGGTGGGCCAAGTACGGGGAGATGGGGGCCTGGTCGGAGCCTGAGTAGAGGATCAAGGAGGACACCGGTGGCCGGCTTTGCCGAGGTTGGATTCAAGGGAAATCGGAAGGACTACTTCATGGTCCGGGGATTGGACGTCACCCCGGGGGACTATGTGGTGGTGCAGGCGGACCGCGGGGAGGACGTGGGACTCGTCCTGGCCCTGGGGACTGTGGCCGAGCGGAAGTGCTCCGCGTCTTCGGGCGGGTGCGGTGTCCCGGAACCGGACCGGCAGATTGTCCGACAGGCCGGGTCGGAGGAGATCTCGCGCCTGCGCCAGATGCGGGAAGACGAGGCGCGGGTCCGGGATGAGACCCGGAGCCAGGTGGATCGGCACGGACTCCGGATGAAGGTGACCGAAGCCGAGTGGCAGTACGACCGAAAGAAGTTGACCATCTACTTCACCGCCGACCGTCGGGTCGATTTTCGGGAGCTGGTCCGGGACCTGGCGCGGACCTTCCGGACCCGGATCGAACTCCGCCAGATCGGCGTCCGGGACGAGTCGGCGCTCCTGGGCGGAGTGGGCCGCTGTGGTCGCGAACTCTGCTGTTCGACCTGGCTGCCCGAACTGAAGCCCGTGTCACTTCAGTTGGCGAAGGATCAGGATCTCTCCCTGAATCCGGCGCAGATCTCCGGTTGCTGTGGACGCCTCATGTGCTGTCTCCAGTACGAACACGACGCCTATTTGCAGGCCCGACGTCGCTTTCCCAGGGAGGGTCGTCAGCTTCGGACCGCCCGCGGCGAGGAGCGGGTGGTGAAGGTGGATATCTGGAGTGAGGTGGTGACCCTCCGGGATGACGAGGGCGACCGTCGCACCGTGACCCTGAGTGACCTGAAAAAGGAGGTCAAGGAAGCCTCGAACGGTCCCTTCGGTCGTCGCTCCTGATCCCTCCCGGACCCAACCCGAAGACCGATTCACCGTAACGCAAAGGACGCCGTCACCGCCGTGTCTTCCTCCTCGCCCCCATCTCCGGATCGCCAGTACCTCACCACCCCCATCTACTATGCCAGTGGGGAGCCGCACATCGGGCATGCCTATACCACCTTTCTGGCGGATGTGCTGGCCCGGTATCATCGCCAGGCAGGCCGCCAGGTCATGTTTCTCACTGGAACGGACGAACATGGCCAGAAGATCCAGGAAGAGGCGGCCCGACGGAACATGGAGCCGCAGGCACTCTGCGACGCCATGGCGGGGAGATTCCGGGAGGCCTGGTCCGACCTGGACATCTCCTACGACCGTTTCATCCGGACCACCGAGAGTGAACATCGGGCGGTGGTGCAGGCCTTTGTCCAGCGGCTCATGGATCGGGGGCACATCTACGAGGCGGAGTACGAGGGATGGTACTCGGTCCACGAAGAGCGCTTCTTCACCGAGAAGGAGTTGGGTCCCGGTCGGACCGACCCCATTGCAGGCCGCCCCGTGGAGTTGATCCGGGAGAAGAACTACTTCTTCCGGATGAGTGCCTTTCAGGACGATCTCATCCGCCACATCCAGGAGAATCCCGGGTGGATCCGTCCTGAGAAGCGGCGAAATGAGGTGCTGGGCTTCCTCCAGAACCCCCTGGGCGACCTCTCCATCTCCCGACCACGATCCCGACTGGCCTGGGGAATCCCGCTCCCCTTCGATGAAGAGCACGTTACGTACGTGTGGGTGGATGCCCTCATCAACTACCTCACGGCCTCCGGCGCCATCCGTCCCGATGCCGAACCGGGCGACCAGGGGTTCGACGATGTCGCAGGATCGTGGTGGCCTGCGGACGTGCACCTCATGGGAAAGGACATCCTGACCACCCACGCCGTGTACTGGCCCACCCTCCTCATGGGGGTCGGGCTCCCGCTGCCGCAAAGGATCCTGGCCCACGGATGGTGGATCGTAGGCGAGACGAAGATGTCCAAGTCGCTGGGCAATGTAGTGGATCCACTGGAGCTTCGGGCCCGCTTCGGAAGCGATCCGGTGCGGTGGTTCCTCCTCCGGGAGATGCCCACCGGGGAAGATGCCTCCTATACCCCCGAACGCTTCCTCACCCGGTACGACGAGCTCGCCAACGTCCTCGGAAACCTGGCGAGCAGGGTTACTTCCATGATCGTCCGGTACCGGGACGGGCGCATTCCGGAATCGGCTGGGGACCAGGGGTTGGCCCAGGCTCTGGACGATACCCTGGTTGCCGTGGCCTCCGGGATGGAGCGACTTCGTGTCCACGAGGCGCTGGGCGCCGCCATGGATCTGGCGCGGGTGGCCAATGGGTATGTGGAGGATCGGGAACCGTGGAGCCAGGCCCGGCGGGAAGGAGCTGAGGCCGATCTGGATGAGACGCTGGCCTCGCTTCTCAGAGCTCTGGTGGTGCTGAGCGCCCTCTTCCTTCCGGCCATGCCCGGGAAGGCCGCCGAACTGGCCGCCCACCTCGGACTTGACACGGTGCCACGCCTGAACGAGGCACGCACCCTCCCCCTGCACACCCTTACGATCCGGAAGGCGACACCGCTCTTTCCCCGGATCGAATTGGAGACCTGAGGTTGGAGATGCGCGCCCGCCGGGGTCTCCGGTTTACCTTGACCGGGGACCCTTTGGCGAGGTATCCTGTACCGTTTGCGTCGCCCACTCTGATCTCTTCGATCCTGACGTCGTAGGACATCCGCTCCGACGACGAGGGCATTTCATCGGCAGCCGGTTCGCCGGCCTTACGAGGTTCATGAGCCAGGAACACTGGACCCTTCTCCTGATCCGTGGAGATCGGGAGAATCACAAGCAGATCTCCTTCCCTGCAAAACGCCTCCGGCTTTTCGCGGCAGGTGCCTCCGCACTGGCCCTGCTTTTCATCGTGGCAAGTGTCACGGTGGCGCTCCAGGCCCGGGACGGCGTCGCTCAGCACCTCCTCGAGAGACAGAATCGGGTGCTCGCGGCGGAACTCAATACGATGCGGGATCAGGTAGATGGACTCCGGGGCGAACTTCAGTCCCTGGTGGAGAAGGACTCCGAGATCCGTCTCGTGGCCGGGCTCGATCCCATCGATGCCGAGGTGCAGCGCGTGGGGATCGGCGGCCCGGGGTCGCCGGATCTCCGCTCCCACCCCCTTTATGAACTGGATGAGGAGGCGGCTTCGGGGGCGTTCGCCCTCACCTACGACATCCACGCGCTGGAGCGTCGGGCGCGTCTCCTCCGGGAGAGCCTGTCCGAGGCCGGTGAAGAGCTCGTGAACCACCGGGCACTTCTCAAGTCGACTCCGTCCATCCTTCCGGCGGCCGGAGCCATCACATCGGGGTTCAGTCATTCCCGGATGCACCCCATCCACCATGAAGCCCGTCCCCACACGGGTATGGATATCTCCGCCCCCACCGGAACGCCGATCCTGGCGTCGGCGCAGGGCCGGGTCACCTTCGCGGGACGCCGTGCCGGCTACGGCCTCACCGTAATCCTGGATCATGGGTTCGGATACTCCACCCTCTATGCCCATGCCTCTGAGGTGAAGGTGCGCGTCGGTCAGGAGGTCTCCAGGGGTGACGTCATTGCCCGGGTTGGACGCTCCGGAATTGCCACCTCTCCCCACCTCCACTACGAAGTCCACGTGGGCGGGCGGCCTGTGGATCCCCGGAACTATCTGCTCACCGACGTCGTACCCTGAGGAAGAGGGGGCTGGATCACCGGCTTCCTACGTGCCTTCCACCATGGAAGAACCCACTCCCTCCACGCATTCCAGTTTGCGGATCCCCGTGACCATCCTCGTCGTCCTGGCCGTCTGGGGTTTGACGCTTGGGGAGGCTCCGGCTTTCTCACCGCAGGGGGACGATCGTCCTGCCTCCCTGTCCGCCCGGGACGACATCCTCACGCCTGATACCGTCCTGCAGCCGCCCGGAGGCCCGTCGCTGGCTTTCTTCGCCGTTGGCAGCTCGGAGGTCGTGTCCATCCGGGTCTCCGTCCCCTTCCAGGAGGCTGTGGAGGACGCCGGAGCCGGTCAGTTGTTGCGGATCCAGGCTCAGGAGAGGATGGACCAACTGGCCGCACGGGTCGGTGTGCGAGCCGAGGCCCACCGGACACCCCGTGCGCTGGTGTATCAGGTGTCGGGGACTGTCGACGACCTGGATTTCATGGGATGGATCCTCCGGGAAGCCCTGGCTCCACCTGACGCCGGTCGATTTGACGCGGGATTGCGTCAGGCCCGGATTGAGTCGGACCGGCGCCGGGAGACCCCCGAGGGGGCGCTGGCCATCCAGCTTCTGACGGCCCTGTCACCGGGCGCCGTCCCCTTGCAGGGCTCTCCAGGTTCCCTGGATCGCATGGGGCCCCAGCGACTCACCGCCCTCTGGTCCCGAACCCACGTGCGATCGCAGATCCGTGTCGTGGCAGCCGGTCGCGTCGACCCCATCCTCCTCCTGTCCACGCTCTCGGACCTGGGGCTGCCTGAGGAGGGCCCCTCCCCGCAGCTTCCACCCACGCAGGATACTGGATCACCCCGCCCCACTCCGGAGGTAAATCGCCACTGGATTGCCCGGGGCTATGCGCTGAATGGCAGACACGGCCCGGCCCCGCAGATCCTGGCGGCACGCCATCTGGGTCAGGTGCTCCGAGGTGCGCCAGGCGATTACGAGGCATCGGTAGAGCTCTGGGAGATCGGTTATCAGCGCGCTCTGGTCCTTTCCGGAGCCGCCTACAATCGAGGGCTGACTGCCCTCCGTACCCGCCTGGAGGGACTTCCCCGGGAGGGGCTGGCGGCACTGAGCGAGGAGGGGATCGACGCCCTGGCGACCCAGGTCCGGACGGAACTCCGGCAAGGGGCGGGAACGCCGTGGGGGCTGGCTGATCTGGTTGGACAGGGGTGGGACGGTACGGACCGGATCGAAGCGGGCTCGGAACTCCTCTCATCCCTGAGCGCTCGACAGACCCAGGCGGTGCGGGACCTACTGGAGGAGCTTGCCGCCTCGTCCCCCGCTGTGCAGGAGCTCCGCCCTTGAACCCCATCCTCCCCCTCCTGCTGTTGGCTCTGCTCCCACTGCCGGGGTCGACTCCCTTCGGGGCGCCCACCACCATGGGAGTCGAACCCGGAGACCCAGGCTCGGCCCAGCGGGAATTTCTGGTGCAACCGGATCCCCGGGGTTCGCTGGTGGCCGTGACGCTCCTCTTCCCCGGCGGAGCCGCACGGGATCCGCAAGGTCGGGAAGGGACCACACACCTCCTGGGCCGCTGGCTCGAGGGGGAAGCGGGCCGCCGGGTCGCGGATCTGGGGGCCGCTGTCACCGTGGAGGTGACGAGAGATGACGTACTGATGACGCTCCTGGCGCCCCCTGCCGCCTGGCAGGTGGCCCTGGACCGGGTGGAGGGCGTTCTTTCCGCGTCTCCTTCCACCATGGGAGACCTGGAGAGGATCAGGGAAGAGCATCGTGCCCGACTCGTCTTCGAGGGTGGGGCTCCGGTCCGCATCTTCGAGCTTGAGCGGACCCGTCTCCTGGCAGGTCCCAACGGCTCCCAGGTTCGACCGATCCGAGGCACCCCGGAGAGTGTGGCCAGAATCGTCAGCGATGATCTGGAGTCGCACCTCAGGTCCTATCTCGGGGTCGCCGATGCCCTGACGGTGGTGGTGGGTCCTGTGGCCCCGGGCGACGTCCAGGGACGAACCGGCATTCAGCCCCGGGTGGTCTCTGCGGTGACCCCCTTCACGGAGAGATCGGCGCAGGCGACTTCGGCCGTGACATCTCGCGCCCCCACTCCGGCGGAACACCTGGCTCCCGATACCGCAGGGCTCTCCCAGATCCCTGCCCCCCTCCGAACACGTCTGCTCCGGGCCCCTGGACCCACTCCCGATCCGCCCCCGCTCACCGGGGCAAGGGCCTGGGACTCACCCGACCGGGTCGCGGTGGACATGGAGCTTACGGCGGCCTGGATGGCTGTGGCATGGGCGTTTCCCGCTGATGCCTCGTCCACCCTCCTCCAGTTCCTGGCCCACAATCTTCTGGAGACTCTCGTCCCATCCCCTCCCGACCCAGGTCTCTACGGAGCGGATGTACAGGTGACCAGCATCGATGGCCGACCTGTGGTCATCGCTTCGCTCACGGCCGATCCGAGAGCAGCCGGGCGCTGGGAAGGGCGGGTGGCCTCAGCCATGGAAGCCCTGGCCGAGGCCCCACCCCAGGGATCCTTTTTCGAACTCACACGGCGACGTTTCCGGAACCAGACCCTTCTGGCCATGTCGGACCCGGCTGAGCGAAGCCGACGTCTGGCCCGGGATCACCGGGGTGCGGGCGAGCTGGAGGAGTTCGGCAGGATTCTCTGGCAACTGTCCCCCGAAGCGCTGGCCGCAGCGGCAACGGCCGCGGCCCCGCCCCGGACCTTCGTATTGGGTCCCCTGGAGATGATCCAACGGGGGCCTGGACGCTGAGCCCGACTCCCCCTGACGGGAAGCCCTGGAGAAAATGCTGGGACTCTCCTTGCTGGCCTTCCCTCTCCATTGTACTTTCGGGCGTCTTTTCACGAACCACGTCGGAGCGAACCCCTATGAAGCGTCGAAGCCTGTGGAGTGCCATCCTCCCCCTCTCCATCCTGGCCGCCTGCGGACCAGGCGAACTCGTGGTCACCGCCGAGGTGGAGCGGATGAACCCGGAGACCGGTGAAATGGAGCTCCGGCCCGTGGAGAACCTGGCCATTCAACTCCTGCCCTTCGACCGGGATCACATCTTCGATTCCCTCACTGCTGCGGCAGACACACCCGAGCCGCAGATGCCCCCGGAGCTCGCCCAGGCCCGCGACTCCATCATCGCCGCCCAGACCGAGTGGCGGGAGGCCGAGGCCCAGTGGCTCGAACAGCGGGAACGGCTTCAGCAGATCAGCGATGAGATGGCGCAGTTCAACCCCGGCGAAGCCCGGTACCGCGAGTTGTTCGCCGAGTTCAACGCGGTGGAGAGCCAGGTCCTGAGCGCCGAGTCCCGCCGGGACACGGCGTTTGAACGCTTCACCGAACTGCAGGCCGAGACGCTCGAGGAGTTGGACAGGCTACGGATCGAGGTGGAGATCTGGGAGGACGACGCCTTCGCCGACTATTCGGAGATCGTGGCGACGCGCCTCCAGGAAACCCGGATGGAGATCATGGCCGACACCACCGACGCTACCGGCACGGCCCGCATGCGGCCTGCTCCCGGAGAGTGGTGGGTCCACGCCCGTCAGCAGCTCACGGCCGAGGAGCTCTACTGGAATGTCCGGGTCAACGTGGAGCGGGGCGATCCGGTCCAACTTCGCCTGACGAGGGAGAATGCCCGGATCCGGGACGTGTTCTGAGCCCCGGGGGACGTCAGCCTCCCCGTTCGGAGCGCCCCGAAGCCCCCCTTTCCCGGGGCTTCGGGGCGTTTCCCGTTGATTTCGGGGCGTTTCCCCTAGATTAGTCATACCGCTCCCCACCCCCCTCGCCGTCTACGTCAGGAAGCCCCGTCATGGCCGGTCAGCCCCCTGTCTCTGCGGTCTCTTGTCCCCACCTTCACCTGGAGGAGGGGGGCCTTGCCGCGATCCGGTTCGACGATCCCCATCGAAGCGCAAACATCCTGACCCAGGAGGTCATGACGAGGCTGGGAGCCATCGTCGATCACCTGGAAGACCTTGCCCGGCAAGGATCCATCACGGGTGTGGTGGTGGAGAGTGGGAAGCCCGACAGCTTCATCCTGGGCGCAGATGTGGAGGCCATCGCCGCCATCGAGGACCCGGATACAGGGGTCGCCGCCGCCCGTTTCGGTCAGCGGATCTTCCTGCGCCTGGAGAGACTCCCGGTTCCCACGGTCGCAGCCATCCACGGCCCCTGCGTGGGCGGAGGGACTGAACTGGCTCTGGCGTGCACCTACCGTCTGGTCTCTGATCATCCCCGCACCCGCCTGGGCCTGCCCGAGGTCCAGTTGGGGATCCTGCCTGCCTGGGGTGGGACCACGCGCCTCCCCCGCCTTCTGGGGTTGGGGTCGGCCCTCGACCTCCTTCTCACGGGTCGGCTGGTGGATGGGGAGCGAGCCGTGGCACTGGGGCTGGCCGAGAAAAGTCTATCCAGCGAGGGATTTGGCGAGGCAGTCCGGGACTTTCTGCGCCAGACCCTGGCGGGTGGTCGGGTTCGCACAGGGGCGCGCCGCAGCCTCCCGGTGCGCCTCCTCGAGGATACGGCACCCGGCCGACGTGCGATCCTGGCCTCCGCCGCCCGGCGCGTCCGGAAGGTCAGTGGAGAGCACATGCCGGCCCCCTTCCGCATTTTGGAGGTGATCCGGCGCTCCTCCGGCAGTCCTGTGGAGCGTGCCCTTGAGATCGAAGCCCGGGCCGCCGGGGAGCTCCTGGCTTCGCGCACCTCCAAGCACCTGATCCATGTGTTCGGACTTCGGGAACGCGCCCGAAAGGGTGGGGGTGGGACCGAAGGAACCCCGGCTCCTGCGGACCGGGGCACTCCCGCCGAAGGGACGGAGGTGCTGGGCGTCCTCGGTGCCGGCGTCATGGGATCCGGCCTGGCCCAACTCGCCGCCTTCCGGGGTCTCCGCGTCCGCATGCGGGACCC
>SL_3KL_010_SEDDRAFT_10002752_pt1 | contig 16024 bp, 17 predicted proteins | sample SodLakKL_010_SED_2_FD_10381 | JGI IMG/M metagenome (IMG submission 10381) | reverse complement strand
TCAAGTCCACTACGGTCTCAGGAGTCGCAGGGCCTATAGATATCCGCTCGACACACGACATCCGAAGGCAGCGTGATGAAGAGGAGCAGGGTGTTATAAGGAAGTTCCTCGTCTACAAGGCCCGAGAACGGGCGAAGACCCTCGAAGAGTTCGCTGCCAACGTCGAGGAGATCGGCAAGGCCCTCGAAGGTGTCGAACCTGAGATGGCGGGTTACTTCGACGATGTCCACAAGCATCTGATCGGACGGCATGAGCAGGGTGATCACGACCCGAACAAGAAGGGAAGCCGCCCTGGTGGTCACACTCGACAGCAGCACAAGGGGAAGAGCCCGACAGGTAGTCAGAGGAACCCTAGCTTTGGTGCTGCCGCAGGTGGGCTTGCTGGTGCTGGTCTAGGAGCGCTTCGCGGAGCGAGTATGGGTCCTGTTGGACTCATCGGAGGTGCCCTCGGAGGTGCCCTCGGAGGCGGTGGCCTGGGTTATCAGCTTGGCGGTGGTCAGATCTTCGGGAACCCAGGAGGATCCCGAGCAGGTGGTATCGCTGCCGGAACAGGGAACATCATGGTCGGAGGCGCGGGTGGTATCACACCTGCGGTGAGGCGATTGATGCACGGAGACCCGAACGAGATGTATGCCCAGCAGCGTCATGGGAAGCGTCGGAAGAAGCTGAACAAGCGTCAACGTGAGGTGCTTGAGAAGTACCTCGGACCGATCGGTGATGAAGATGCCGAGTGATTACGACGACAAGAAGAAAAAGAAGAAGAGGATCAACAAGCTGAGTGATCTCATGATCGATGAGGTCTCGCTTGTCGATCGAGGCGCGAACCCTCATGCCAGCTTCGTCATCTCTAAGCGAGCGGAAGAGGATCAGATGTCAGACGAAGAGCAGCTCGAAGAAGAGAGTGTTGGCAAGGCCGACCCTGATCCGAGTAGTGTCTCGGTTGAAGGTGAGGAAGAGGAGGAAGAGATGGACGAGGCCAAGAAGAGTTATTGGTCCCGTCTAGTCTCGAAACTCTTCAACGGTGAAGAGTCCACGACATCTCCTGTCGGTGATGGCAACATCGCGGACATGGACGATGTTGAGAAGGCCGGGTTCCCTGGAATGCAGATGCCCTATGGGCAACAGCAGATGGGTCAGCCCGCTCCCGGACCGCAGAACGCTATGCCTCCTGGTGTACAGGGATTCCCTGCACCACAGGGACAGATGCCCGGTCAGATGCAGGCCGGTCCTCCGCTCCCTCCGGAGGTCATCCAGTACATCCAGCAGCTCGAACAGGCTCTTGCTGCTGCATCACAGGGAACCAACCAGCCTTCTGGTGAACATCAGATGGAGGACGACGACGTGAACCCCTTCGGTAAGAGCGCAGAGGACCTCGACGATGACGAGATCACCTTCCTTGAGGAACTGAGCAAGTCCCTTGAGGATGAGGACACTCGCGAGGCCGTCAACAAGGCGATGGAAGCGGTGAGCAAGGCGAACGAGCGTGCTACGGAAGCCGAGACCATCGCGAAGGCTGAGCGTGAGCACCGGTTGAACCAGGAGTACATCGCGAAGGCTCGTGCATACACGAACCTGCCGGTGGATGCCGAGGAGTTCGGTCCGGTTCTCAAGAAGCTGGATGAGACCCTCTCTGAAGATGAGCAGGGGATCATCGAGAAGGTCTTCAACGCGGCGAACGAGCGTGTCGCGGCTGGTGGGACCTTCGACGAGATCGGTAAGCGTGGGATCGACGGTTACGAGGCCGTGTCGAAGCTAGATGCTGAGGCGAAGGCGCTCGTTGAGAAGACCGAAGGTCTTACGATGGAGCAGGCTCGGACGCAGATCCTGGAGCAGGACCCGAGTCTGTACGACGAGTTCCTCCAGGAGACGGGCCGCTAGGGCTCAGCCGTCGACGACCAAGGATGAGGAGGGCCTGAAGTGGCTTCCTACGAAGAGACTCTCGTCAACATCACGCTTGATGCTGACGCAAGCATCGCGGTGGACACCCGTCCTCCGTACACGGAAAACGATCCTCCGTCGGGTGGTTCGGCAGCGGCTGGGTTCCAGTACCGCTTCGTCCGGATCAGCGGTGATCACGAGGCGAACCTGTACGACGGCACCGAGGTAGGCCATGTCGCTGTGGGTGTCCTCCAGAACAAGCCCCAGGTCGAAGAGATGGCCTGCACGGTCGGCATCGACGGGATCTCCCTGGTCGAGGTCGGTGACGACACGGTTGAAGCCGGTGATGTCGTCGAGGCCGATGCGACCGGACGGGCGATCAGCCTCGATGGTGGCGTGGCACTCGGTACGGCCATCTACGGAGGTACCGAAGGGCAGCTCATCCCGGTGCTGCTCCGCCTGACCGCGACCGCTGTTTCGGCGTAGACGACCGAGATCAAGGAGTACTGAGAGATGAACCCCACCCAGAGCGACCTTCATGTCAGCCAGCCGCTGACGAACATCTCGGTCGCGTACATCCAGAGCGAGGATGCGTACGTCGCGGACAAGGTGTTCCCGCGCGTGCCTGTCCAGAAGCAGAGCGATCTGTACTGGAAGTACCACAAGTCCGAGTGGCGTCGTCAGGACGTGCAGCGCCGTGCTCCGAGCACGGAGACGCCTGGCGTCGGCTGGAGCGTGACGACCGATCAGTACTTCGCGCACGTCTACGGTGTCCACAAGGATGTCGACGACCAGCTCCGCGCGAACGCTGACTCGGCCTTCAACCTCGACCGCGACGCGACCAGGTTCATCACCGGGCAGCTTCTGCTCAAGCGTGATCAGGACTGGGTCGAGACCTACTTCACCGACGGTGTGTGGGACCACGAACGGACCGGTGTTGCAGCCAGCCCCAGCGCGGGTGAGGTGCTTCAGTGGGACGATGAGGGTTCGGACCCCATCGGGGACGTGACCAAGGCGGTCATCGATCTCCGTGAGAACACTGGGTTCGCTCCCAACAAGCTGGTGATGGGTCCACGGGTGATCCACGCTCTGCGTCACCACCCGGACATCCTGGACCGCATCAAGTACACCCAGCGCGGCATCGTCACCGAGGATCTGCTCGCATCGTTGTTCGGCGTGAGCAACCTGCTGGTGACCTGGGCGTCGGAGGTTGTTCCTCGGGACAACAACCGCTACCAGGACCCGAACGTGGGCGATACCAACGCGGACTACTCGTTCATCACGGGTAACCACGCGCTGCTGGTGTACGCGAACCCCTCCCCGAGCCTCATGACCCCGTCCGGTGGATACACCTTCACCTGGAACGGCTACCTCGGCGGGAACGACCGTGGTATCCGGGTCAAGCGGTTCCGCCAGGAGAACATCGCCTCGGATCGGATCGAGGCCGAGATGACCTACGACATGAAGCTGGTGTCGTCGGATGTCGGGTTCTTCTTCAACGACATCGTGAGTGGTGACTAACAAGGAGTAGCCACATGGTCGAGATGACCTACGTGGCGCTGAAGCCGATCCGCGTCGGGGGTGAGCGCCGGGAAGCCGGTCAGATCATCCCCGAGGCAGCGGATTGGCCTCGTGTCCAGGCATCGATCAACCAGAACCGGATCGCGAAGGTCCCGGTCGCATCGGTTGATCAGGACGAACTCGTGAAGGCAAACGAGGCATACGAGGCTGTGAAGGCGGAACGCGCCCAGGGAGAGACGCAGGTCCAACAGGAGGAAGACCGACCAGCGGAAGCCCCAGAAGAGACCTCCACGCCCGAGGACGATGAGCCTCCGGATGAACCCTCGGGCGTGGAGCAGTTCCATGCAGGCAGTGGATGGTACGAGATCCCTGGTCTCGACAAGAAACTTCGTCGTGATAACGCGATCGAGTACCTGGAGGGACGAGGAGAGGAGTAGGCGGTGACCTGGACCTACTCCGATCCTTCGTCGAGTCCGAAGGATGCCGTTCGCTTCCTCGTTGGTGATACTGACGAGGACGACCAGCTCATCCAGGACCAGGAGATCGAGTTCTTCCTGGATGAGTTCAACGACACCTACCTCGCTGCTGCATCGACCGCTGAAGCGATAGCAAGTGCGTTCGCCCGAGAGGTCGCCCACTCAGGTGATGGGCTGTCCTACTCGGGTAATCAGCTTCAGCAACACTATGCCGAGATGGCTGAGCGTCTTCGCTTCTTGGCGAAGCGCAAGGCGCGTCAGGGTGCGGAACCCTACGCAGGTGGGATCTCGTGGCGTGAGCGCGAGAAGGACGACAACGACAGCGATCTCATCACGACGAGTTTCCGTTCGCACATGCATGACTACCCAGGGACACGTGACTCACAGCGCGGCGGCTATCGCGATCCGCTGAAGGGTGAAGACCGTTGAGCCTGATGTCAGAGCGTGCGCTGAAGACGATCCGTCGGACGACGGAGCGGTGGATGGTCGACACCGTTCGGACGTGGCGTGGGACGACCAGCGACTTCAATGAATCGACCCGTGTCGAGTCGCCGATCAGTGGCACACAGCTCTACCTGGGGAAGGCACGCATCCGACCTACTCGCGGTCCTCGTGAGCAACCCATCGCTGATGGTGTCCTCACGATGCGTGATGCGGACATCCTGTTGCCGATCGATGCTCCCCAGCATCAGGTCGATGACGAGATCTACGTCGAGTCGTCACAGGATCAGACCTTGCAGGGGACCTGGTTCAGGGTCACGGACGCTCGCTCCTTCTCACAACAGGGAGCGATGAAGCTCTCCGCGATCCAGAGTCAACCGTCTCGTCTCTGGCCGAACCTGGCGGTGGACGATGGTTAACCCAGCGTCTGAACAGATCGTCTACATGAACGACCTTGAGGAGTTCGGTCGTGTCCTCGGCCTCGCATCGTCACGGACCGCAGATGATGTGACGACCAGGGTCATCCACTCGATGGGTGAGCAGGTTGCACGCCTTGCATATCAGTATGCACCGAAGGACACGTTCGAGCTTGCGAACTCCATCGAACTTCGTCTCGGGCATCAGACCGCGCAGGTTGCAGCAACGGCTCCACACGCGGTCTTCATCGAGTTCGGGACCTGGAGCCACAACGTCCTCAACCCGAGACAAGGGACCTACACGATCCGCCCGAGGAACGCACAGGCGCTCAGGTTCACCGGGAAGGACGGCAACGTGGTCTTCACGAAGAAGGTCGAACATCCCGGTATCCGAGCGCACCTCTTCATGCAGCGGGCGAACGAAGAGACCATCGAGGAGTTCGTTGGGCAGCTCGCAGATGTCGGCGTCTACCTGGTGATGCAGTGATGGCGATCGACCGGAGCTACCTCACCGACCTTCTCTTGGGCGCGCTTGAGCCCGAAGGGTTCGAGAACGAACAATGGTTCGTTGGTGATCATGAGAAGCCCCCAGAAGGGGGCTGGCAGGGCCAGGAGGGTCAGTCAGACTGGGTCTCCTACATCGTGCTCACCTCGACACCATCCCAGCAACCCACGGGAGACATCGGGACAACGGGCAGTGATGTGTGGTTCGGTTACGCACTGACGACGGTCTCACTTAGTCGTCGAGCAGCGGAGAAGAACGCTGCGTTCGCTCGTGAGAGGTTGGAGGAGATCCAGCGGCAGAAGACAGACGATGGGAGGACCATCAGCAAGGTTCAGGTCGTGAGGTATGGAGGGTGTGAACGACTCACCTTAGAGCCGCCCCTCTACCTGATCACAGACCAGGTCACGATCTACACAACGAGGTGAGATGATGCCGAGGTACGTCAAGTTAACGAAGGGAACGAAGGAGGTCGATGTTGTCGATACCTCCGCGCATGTCTGGAAGGAGCGTGGATGGCAGGAGAAGGGTGCAACGACGTACTCACCCCCTCCGCCCCCGGACGAACCTGACGATGACGAACCTGATGAGTTCGCGACGTAGGAACCTGGAATCCATACGCTGGACATAAGGCCAGCCTGACAGTGAGGTAGAAGATGGCACGCCTGATCCCCAATGAGAACACCGAGATCTACTTCGTTCCCGACATCGCGGACGAGGATCTCGACCCCACCGTGGACGAGATCAACAGCGACGGGGTCCGGCTGACCGACTTCCTCGTCACGCTGGACGCCTCGACCACCGGTAACACGGTGCCGACACCGACCTTCGCGTCGCTCTTCGAGTCCTCGATCTCGGGGACCGTGACAGCGACCTTCACGGCGGAGTTCTACCGTGATGACGAGACCGATACCGCTTGGGAAACGCTCCCTCGTGGGACCGATGGATACTTCGTCATCGCACGGTTCGGTTTCGGCGGTGCGACCAACGATGAGGCCGCTACTGACGATGTCTGCGAGGTGTGGCCTGTTCGGATCACTGCTCGCTCTGCGATGGCGCTGACCAACAACGAGGTCCAGCGTTTCGGCATCGAAGCCGCCATCCCGGTCGAGCCGAACGAGGATGCTACAGTTGCGGCTACCTAGTCCCTAGCCGGAGCATGTAGATGTTAGAAGGACTTCTCGAAGGGGAGAACGAGGAGCACGACGACAAGGCCGATGAGAAGCCACGTGCTTCGATCGACCAGCTCAAGAAGAAGCAACGCGTCACCAAGACCGTCTCACTCGTCGTCAGTGATGACGACGGTGAGCCACAAGAAGTGAGCCTGTTGTTCCGTGGCATCTCTGCTGCGGAGTACGACAGGCTCATTTCTAAGTTCCCGCCTCGTCCACAGGACAAGAAGCAGGGGTACACCTACAACCCGGACAAGTTCGGACCTCACATCATCGCCGCGACCTGTATCGACCCGGAGATGTCGGTCGAGGATGTCGAGGAGATCTGGGAATCCGACGAGTGGAACCGTGGTGAGCGGTTGCTACTTCTGATGGCGGCGATCGAGGTCTGCACCGCTGGGCTCGATGCTCGCCCTATGAGGCGCGTCTCCGTGTAGATCAGCAGTTCCAAGCGGAGATGCGCTTCTGTAACACCCACGGCATACCACACAGCGTCTTCTTGGAGGAGTGGAGCGAGGAGGATCGATCGAAAGCCATCGCATACATGGTGTTCGAAGCACAGATGTGCCAGATGTGCGGAACATCTCCCTGGGAATGGGACGAGGAACAGGGGGGATCGAGGTTCGCGTACGAACCGTGTTACGAGATCTGCCCAGGGTGTGAGCGCAAGGAATGGCTGCGGGAGTCTGACGACAAGAAGCCATCAGGTGCGTACGTCATCCTGAAGAAGAAAGAAGACTGATGCCCGCCGATCCCTTCGCTATCGCGAACCAGGCAGCGATGGCAGGAAACGTCTCACAGCAGACGGCTCGTGAGGTGTCGGTCCTCCTCTCCGCGAACACCGGTCCGTACGTCGATGGGATGAAGAAGGCGGCGACCGAGACCAGCAAACTTGCTGAGGCACTGGAGCAGGTCGAGAAGGCGTACAAGGGTGCGTTGAAGATGCTCGGCGGTGGGCTCATCGCCGCTGGGATGTCGATGCAGGCAGCCGCGACAGGTGCGGTCTGGTCAGCGGTGCAGTTCGAGGAGTCCTTCGCTCGTGTTGCGAAGACCACGGGACTGGAGAACCAACTCCTCGGTCAGACCGGGAGGTTGGCCGACTTCGGTGCAGCCCTCGGGATCGGGGACACCGCGCTCCAGGATTTCGAGGACGATATCCGTGGTCTCTCCACGGAGATCCCGGTCGCGGTCCGTGAACTCAGCTTCCTCGCCGACGTGGCCGGGACCCTGGGTGTCGAGTCAGAGAACCTCTCGCTCTTCGCCCAGACCGCTGCTGAACTCGGTGCGGGTATCAACGAGCTGTCGTCGGATCAGGCGATCGCTGGTCTTGCCAACCTGATCGGTGCCTTCGGTGATGCTGAGGACACCGTGACCGATCTCGGGTCGTCGCTCGCTGAGCTTGCGAACCACACGCGTGGTAACGCAAACGAGATGTTGCAGTTCGGTGACCGCCTCGCAGGTACCGCTGTTCAGGTCGGTATGGCCTCTGAAGAGGTCCTTGGGTTCGCCGCTGCGGTCTCTGCTATCGGTGTGCTCCCCGAACTCGGTGCTTCTGCCTTCGTTCAGGTCATCACCCGGATCTCACGTGCGGTACAGACAGGTGGCGATGACCTCAACAAGTTCGCGCAGGCGCTGAACCTCACCAGCGATCAACTTCGTCAGATGTGGGAGGACCAAGGCGCGACACAGGTCCTTCTCAGGTTCATCGACGAACTGAGTGCTCAGGGTGAGGGTGCTGCGGTCACCCTCGACCGTCTCGGTCTCGCGGGCGTGAACATCACGCAGGTGTTCGGTGGTCTAGCAGCTCAGACCCACACGTTGCATGACGCGATGCGGATCACGAACGAGGCGTACGAAGAAGGCACCGCTGTCTCAGAGCTTGCCGCGATCCGGTTCGACACGGTTATCAGGTCGCTTCAGACGATGCGGCAGTCGTTCACCGAGATCTGGAGGAGCATGGGGCAGGGCTTCCTCCCGATCATGAAGGCGGCGATCGATGCCGTGACGGGGGTCATCAACCTCTTCAACAAGATCCCACAGCCCATCAAGACCGCGATGGGGCTCTTCCTGGGCCTTGGTGGTGTCGTCGCTGTCGCTGCCGGTGCGTTCGTGCTGTTCTTCGCACAGTTCCACCTGTTCTTCGCTGCGATCCAGTTGTTCCAGGCGTGGATCCCTGCGCTCATCACCAAACTCACCGCACTCGGTCCTGCTGGCGCTGCTGCTGCAGGACACATCGGCGCGATCGGGATGATGCTTGAACGGGTTACGGGGTTCTTCGCCGCTGCGACCGTTGGCGCAACCACCTTCGCCGGGAAACTCAAGGGCGTGTTCATGGCCTCGCTCTTGATGGCAGGCAGGGGGCTTCGACGCTTCCTCGGGGTCCTGACGAGGATCGGCATGGCGATCGCTGCGTTCACGATGGACGAGATGATCCATGCCTTCAAGCTGACCAACAGGGTGTCGAGGAACCTCATCGGGAGGCTTGGACTCCTCCTGCTTCCGCTCGGCAAGATCGTCGCTGTCGCAGCGGCTGTCGGTGGTGTGATATGGGCACTGGTCGATGGGAAGCGTGCCTGGGCTGAGGCCACGGAACGACAACAGAGTGAACTTGAGAAGTTGTCTGAATCCCTCGATATGGCTATCGGTGGGATGCAGGAACTCTCTGCGTGGACGAAGTCCCTCGAAGGCATGGATGTCGATATCGAAGTCGAGGCGCGGGGACTCCTCGACCAACTTCAGGAACTCGAAGAACAAGAACGTGAGAGCTACCTGTTCCTGTACGGGATGCAACTTCTCGCAGGTGGTGAGGAGCCGAACGCGGTTAAGCGTCAGATAGAGGCGCTCGCAGAACTCGCTGGAACGCCGATCGTCTTCGAGTACGACCTCCAGCAACTACGCCACGGGCAAGGGCTTGAGGAGGCTGTCGATCACATCGGTGGTGCGATCTCACGCGCCGCTGAGATGTTCGACCCGACGGCGGAAGGTTGGTTCTCTCGGACGTGGAACTGGGCACGTGATCAACCGTCACCTCGACAAGAAGCGGCGTTCCGTGACCAGCTCGCGCAGATCGAGCAGGTCGCTTCCACGCTCGACATGCCTGGTCGGATCGCTCTGCAAGAGGATGTCCTCGCCGACATCAACCTTGCCGTTGAGATGGGAGAGATCAACCGTCGTCAGGAACGATGGCTCCGGGATCAGATCCGCGAGATGGACATCATCCCAGAGGACATCCAACAGGCCATCCCCGGCGAGCAAGGAGGGATCTGGCAGTTCCTGTGGCAGAACCAGCGTGATGTCACGCCCGCTTCGACCGAAGAGATCATCGCGCAACTCGTTGATCCGCAGGACAACCGTGGCTTCTGGACGAAAGCGGGGAACAACCTCGGGCAGATCTTCTCTGATGCCTTCGGTGAGAACATCGGACGTGATGACTTCATCACCTCCGAAGACTTCATCGAAGCGATGCCTCGTCTCGAAGAGTTCGAGCACGGCGATGAAGTACGGGATCTGGTCGTTGATATCACCGGAGAGACCGAGAACCTCCATGACGCGATCATGGATCTCAACGAAGCGGATCTCCAGCGACTCAACGATGGTCTTCATGAACTTCAGTTGGGCATCAGCGATGCTCGTCATGAGGCGACGCTGCTCGATACCAACTTCTCGAACGCGATCGAGCGTGCGTTCCACACCGCTGAGCAGATGGGTGATGACGCTGAGTCACGTCGGTTCCTCGACTTCTTCTTCGAGGTGCATCCGCAGGACGTTGGGTACGAACAGGCCATCCGCGATGCACGACAGGAACTCGAACGCCTCAACCAGGAAGGAGATCAGTGGGGTGAGAACGCAGAGCGTCTCCGTCGGGTGATCAAGGAATGGGGGCGTGAGTACGCACAGATACGTATCCGCGACATCACCAGTGACCTGAACACGCTGACTGCGATCGAGCAGGTCCGTCACCTTGAGCAGGAACTCAACAAACTCGATCGGTCAGAGCCGTGGACGGCTGAGATCGAGGTCAGGCTCCAGGAAGCGCGACAACAGGCACAGCAGCGCGCTGAGCAGGAGTTCCGCCAGGCGATGCGTCGGTACGACTCGCTCATCGAGCAGCGTGAGCAGATGCAGAAGGACCACAACGAACGCCTTGAGCAGCTCGAAGAGGATCGTGCCGAGAACGAGCGCAAGGCACACGAGGATCACAAGAAGCGCCTGAAGGACATCAACGAGGCTGAACGCAAGGCACTTCAGGAGCGGACCGAGCAACAGGCGCAGTCCTTCAACATCATGCAGCGCATCCAGGCGCAACCTACGGCTGATCTCGGTGCGCTCCTCCACAACATGGAGGCGCAGAACCGTGCGATGCGTGATGCTGCCGAAGGTGTCGCAGAGCTGCGTCGTATGGGTCTCGATGAAGGTGTGATGGAAGCGCTCGGGTTCGACGACCCGAGGAACTTCCAGATGGTGCAGCGCACCCTGGCGATGGTGACATCCGATCCATCGATGATCGACGAGATCAACCAGAAGTGGCGTGATCGCCTTGAGATCTCTGAGGCGTTCGTCGAAGAGGTCGACAAGGCAGAGATCTCCGAGCACTTCGATGAGCAGCGCAAGGATGCTGAGGAGCGTCTCAACGAGACGTTGAAGAACATCGAGGAGCGATACACCGATCAACTCGAACGCCTCAACGAGGACCATGCTCGCGGCATGAAGCGCATCGCTGATGCACTCGCTGAACTCGGTCAGGAGTCCCTGGAGGAGATCGACTCGCTCATCGAGCGTGCATCTGCATCTGGTCTTGAGAAGATGAAGGAGTGGGCCGAGGAGATCAAGTCGATCCAGGGTGACATCGCCGACTTCAGCCGTCAGACGTTCGAGAACATGGATCGGTGGATGGAGAACCTCCCTGATCCGACCACACATCGTGAGAGTCGTGATCGTGTTCATCAGGTCGACTCAGCAAGTTGGCCGACGGTCCACTCAGGTCCTGACTACGGCACGGAGATCGTGGTCCACCCAGAGGTGAACATCACCGAGGAGGAGATACGAGAAATCACCGGGCATGATGGTGATATCCGTTTCCTCGCTCGTGGTGGCTTCCTCCCTGACGAGGCGATGATCCAGCCACCAGGGACGCTCGTGCAGTGGGCTGAGCCTGAGACCGGAGGAGAGGCGTTCATCCCGCTCCACCCATCGAAGCGCGAGCGGTCGCTGAGGATCTGGGAACAGACCGGTGAACTTCTCGGAGTGCAGAACATCTCTACCAGTACGGTCGATGATCACAGCGTCCGGCAGATGAATACCGGCGGGATAATCCGGCAGATGAATACCGGCGGGATCATCGATAGCAGCTCACACTTCGATTTCGGTGATGACATCCAGATGGCAGACGGTGGAGTCGTCAACCATCGATACATCCAGATGGCATCTGGTGGGGTTGTCAACAACCGTAGTCTGCACATGGACTATGGTGGCGTGGTCAACACCACGACATCTGGGCGTGAGCGTGTCGGTGGTACTACAGACATCGTGAAGGCGTTCACGAAGGCACTCCAGAACGTTGGGATGGGACAGAGCGAGACCAACCACTGGGATGTCAAGGTCGAAGCGCGTGACCTCAACGACATGATCAAGAAGTTGGACGAGAAGAAGCGTCTTGCGCGGTTGACAGGAGGTGAGCGAGATTTCTGACATCACGATCGCAGCGACGGTGACGCGAGCGAACCTCGATCCTCCTCTCGCCGTCCTGGACCTCAACGACGAGATCAACTACACCCTCGGTCGACAACTTGATGTCGGTTCGGTGTCTTGGCGTCGCGAGGTCGTAACCTCGCCATTCGTGCATGGACGGTTCCCGATCCACGAGGTGAAGGACGCGGCTGAGTCGCGTTTGATGGTCTACACCCAAGGAGCGGATCACGCTGGGTTAAAGGCGAACATAGAGCAACTTCTCCAGGCATTTACTGAGCAGTACGACTATGAACTCAGGATCCAGGTAGAAGGCCAGGACTACCACTGGCGATGTGAACGGGCTGACTATCAGGTGGGGTTCGTCACGGAGATGCTTGCCGCGAGGTTCGTCCCTGTGGTCCTCTCGTTCCATCGCCATCCGATCCAGGTTGCGGGAGCCTTCTGATGGGACTCACGCTCTATGGAGCGAACCTCTACCAGGACCGGGTTCTTGGTAGTGAGGATCCGCTTACGGTGCACATCGGTCTCGTTCTGACGATCCCGAACTACCTATCGACGGGTTCGACGATCGATGAGCCGGTCGGGAACAACTACGCTCGTGTCGAGGTGAACAACGATGAGGCGCAGTGGGGGTTGTCCGCTGATGGTCTGAAGGCGAACGTGCTACCGATCGTCTTCCCGACAGCAACAGGGACCTGGGGAACCGTCAGGGCATGGTGCATCCTCGATAGCAGCTCAGGAGGCAACCTGATCGCTTACGGTGTCATCACGTCACAACTCATCGCTGAAGGAGCGACACCGAGTTTCCAGCGTGACCAACTATCACTCAGTGCGAGGTAGAAGATGCCAGCGACCGAATATCTACGCGATGCTGTCGGGGAACATGTCCTCCAGAACACGGCGTATACCTCACCAACGACGCTCTACCTTGCGCTCTTCTCCGAGGCTCCTGATGTCACGGGCGGTGGTGTAGAGGTGTCGGGTGGAAGTTACGCGCGTCAGGAGGTCACGTTCACGTCCACTGCTACCGCAGGCGAGTTCGAGAACAACTCGCTCTCGTTCACGGATATGCCTGAAACCACGGTTGTCGCGCTGGGTGTCTATGACGATCTCACAGCGGGGAACCTGCTCTACTTCGAGACCTTCTCTGCTGTCTCCGTGAGCGCTTCTGACACGTACCCCGTCAACGCTGGGGTGCTGACGATCAGGCACATCTGATGGAGATCGTCTTCCAGGAGACGTGGGAAGGGTCTGACGGTCAGGATTGGCCGACAGGCTGGCTCCTCATCGAGGGTGCCGGTGAGACGAGCAGGAGCATCCAGAGCAACACAGGACAGCAGGTAGCGGAAGACGCGTTCGCTTACCGCTACGACATCGTCACGGCGGATGAGTACCACAACTTCGACATCACTATCGATGTCGACTTCAGGGATATCACCAGCCCTGGCAACAACTCTGGCTTCATCGCAAGATGGGTCGAACCCAACGGGTACTACATCGAGATCGATGCGAAGGAGGGCGGAGAAGGCTCTATCGCTATCTATAGTGCTGAGGCGTACTCCTTGGTCGCTCAAGGCACACAGACGCTCTCGTTCCTCTCGTTTACGATCTACACGATCCGCATCCAGATGATCGATAACGATATCAAGATCAAGGTCTGGGAGGCATCGCAGTCTGAGCCAGCGTCCTGGTACCTGGAGACAACCGACACAGACTGGAGCAACGGGAGCTTCGGGTTGTCGTGTTACTCGACGGATGGGTTACAGACCGTCCGCTGGGACAACCTGACGATCCAGGCCGAAGAGACCGGCTCAGTGATCCAACCTGATGTTGATATCGAGTTCTTCTATGAGGTCGAGTACGACGAGACATCTGTCGCTGCGCCTCAACCAGAGGCTGAGATCGACTTCATCTTCGAGACGGATTACACGCCTCCGCCCTCGACAGGAGGACAGCCGGATCTCATCGTGACGTTCCTGATGGACGTTGAGTACGAGCCTGAGCCACTCACGACCGATCTCGTCGGAGAAGGCGAGATCTTCTTCACGACGAAAGGTGATCTCGACATCGATTACGTTCCTGTTCCGATCCCGGTGGTGATCGATATGGAAGATGTCTTGATCGTGTCGATCACGATGCCGGTTCCACAGGAGTTCGATCGCTACGGGAGGCCGATCGGATGAGTTGGGAACCAGTAGTCGCTGTTGGACGATGGGGTCGTCTTCAGATCGTGATCGATGGTCGTGATGTTACGTTCTTCCGGGATATCCCAACGGAGATCCTGTCCTGGTCGTCAGGTGATCCGTTCGACGACGCGTCACTGATCATCCGATTCCCACAGATCTCTCCGTTCGAAGAGTTGGGGAAGGACGAGATCGATTGGCTTGATGGGCACAGGCTCGTCGATCTCTATCTCGTGCGTCCTGACGAGACCAAGAAGAAGTTGTGGGAGGGGATGATCGCCTCGATCGATGAGGACACCACGGACACGGATTCGTCGATCACCGCGCAGTGCATCGGTGCGCTCTACCAACTGGACTACTACGTCCGAGCGCCGAAGAACCTCTCGGAAGATCAGGCACGGCTCTACGAGCGTGCGATCGCTGATGAGTTCTCTCCACCGAGCGACAAGGTGGCGCTCCGTACGTCTCGCTGTCGCGTCGAGTATCCGGATGGCATGGAGGATTCAGGGTTCATCACGCGCTACTCAGGCGGCTGGGAGAAGACCCTCACGCAGTACATCCAGAGGCTCCTCGCGGACATGGTCCACAACCCCGGATTCATGCGTGAGCCAGGCTCTGAGGAGATCCCACCAACCCCTGGGATCAACGCTGTGCAGGAGGTCGTCCTCGACCCCGAGCCTCCTCCGTGGCCCTGGGGCAGTACTTATCCATCAGCCACGCTCAACGGAACTTTCGCACTGGAGTTCCGTGGGTTATGGACGACAGGGCTGCGTTGGGACTCCACGGCATCAGATGTGAAGGCTCGGCTCCAGGCCCTCTCCAACATCGATGAAGTGAACGTCACTGGGAGCGGGACGAACAACTCCCCTTGGCGCATCGAGTTCGTTGGTTCCAAGGTCCGCCAGCGTAAGCAGCCACGGATGAAGTTGGACCACAGCGATCTTCGTCACAACCACCCCACCACGCGCGTGACGATCATCGAACATGGTGAAGAGGGTGACGACGGAGAGCCTGCGGTTCCTCCATCAGACCCTGACCCGTGGGAGGGTGCGTGGACCCTCATGAAGAACAACGGTCGCATCCCGGTACTGAAGCTACGGGATGAAGAGACCGTGGACTGGACCGTGACCGTCGGACAACCAGGCGTCTCGCACAGCCTCAAGTCGGACTTCTCCCAGACCCCGAACGTGATCTTCGGTGAAGGAACGGACGAGTCCGCGACGACGTGGCGGAACTCGACGGTTGAGGTCACAGGGTCGGCAGAGACCATCACGCGCCATCACCCGCTCGCATGGGATGAACGGGTACATCCTGCGAGGAAGGATCAGAGCGAGACGGGAGAGGAGACCGATCCACCACCCGAGGAGTTCAGCGAAGATCACGTGCGTGTAGAGATCATCCAGAAGTACGGCTCTGGTGTGTCGTTGCTCGACGCGAAGCGAAGCGCTGATCAACAGATACAGCGTGAGTCCAGCCCTGGATGGTTCGGAACCATCACACTGAGTTCAGACCCACAGGAAGGGTCTCGGTTCGAGATCAAAGCGGGGACGAACCTCCTCCTCCGTCACTTCCGCAAGCATGTGCCGAAGAACGAAGACGATCCGCTACCCGACCCCGAAGAGCAGGGGATCGTCCTCCACGTTGCTCAGGCAGAGGTGAACTTCGACAACGGGACCGTGGATCTCACCGTGGACTCCAAGGCCAGGGACCTCGCAACACTGGCACAGCTCATCGAGAGGACGAAGTC
>SL_3KL_010_SEDDRAFT_10002751_pt1 | contig 16024 bp, 14 predicted proteins | sample SodLakKL_010_SED_2_FD_10381 | JGI IMG/M metagenome (IMG submission 10381) | reverse complement strand
TGACACCCTGCAAACTTCTATTTCCAATGTTTTTGCATGTGGTGATGGGGTAACAGGCCCTGCCACGCTCATTGAAGCCATTGCCCAGGGAAGACTTGCTGCCCAAAGCTGCGACAAGTTACTGCGGGGTGAAAATATTACACCCCCGGAGTTTGAATTTATCAGCCGCAAAGATAGTTTCCAGGAACAAAAACCCGAAGATTACAGGGACTTTTTCAGAGCCCAGAGCCGGGAAGAAATGCCGGTAATGGATCCTGAAGCACGCAAAAACTTCAAAGAGGTTGAGCTGGGCTATAGTGAGCAACAGGCAAAAAAGGAAACGCAACGCTGCCTGGAGTGCGGTTGTTCAGCATTGTACACCTGCGATTTAAAGAAATATGCTACCCAATACCGTGCAGAACAAAAACGTTTTGAGGGGGATTATCAAAAGTTCCAGGTGGATTTCTCACATCCCCATGTGGAAATAGACAACAACAAATGTATCCTTTGTGGTCGCTGTGTCAGGATTTGCAAAGAAGTAGTCGGGGCCCATGCCCTTGGCTATGTAAACCGTGGATTCGAAACCTATGTGGCACCCAGCCTGGGAGGAAAACTCACCGACACACAGTGCGAGTCATGCGGCATGTGCATCTCCACTTGCCCTACAGGAGCGCTCTCTGAAAATGTGCCCTTCAAGCCGGGCCCGCTGGAGCTGGATAGCTTTGAATCCATTTGTAATTATTGCTCCATCGGTTGTGAAGTGAACTACCATCATAAGGCAGGTTTTGTGACAAAGGTTACCGGAGGCAACGGGATCATAAACAAAGAAGGCAATATATGTAAATTTCCCCGATTTGGATACAACTATCTCAACCGAAAGGATCGTATTACACAACCGCTATTGCGCAAAAAGAACACATTTAAACCCGTTTCTTTCGATGAGGCCTATTCCATCATCCAGGAGCGGGTAAAAACTACAAAACCCGATGAAAATGCCTTATACGCTGGAGCAAGACTAACCAACGAAGAAATATACCTGATCCAGAAATTAGCCAGGGCAGGAGTAAAAACCAACAACATCTCAAGCTTTCACTACATGGAAAGAGGGGACGGCTACTGGAATAATTATGCTGAAAATGTACCTTTTCAGCAACTTTCAAAAGCAAGTAAAATATACCTTCTGGGCAGCGAAATAAATGAAGAAAACGGCGTAGCGGGTTTTTACATATACAACAATAAGCATAAACACAACATTCCCCTTACCCTCATCACCTCTGAAGCCAGGAGCAGCATGTCGCACAAAGCTGATGAAGAAATCAAGGTAAAATCCTATTACCATTTTGTAAAAGCCGCAATTTATCATATTTTGAGTGCAGGACTGGAAAATGCAGTTTACCTGGATGCACATTGTCCTGATTATGAATCATTCAAACAAAAATCACTTGCCGATGACTTTGAAAAGCTGGTTAAACTTAGTGGATGCAGCCAGGAAACCATCCGTAATTTTGCTGAAGATTTTAATAAGGAAGGGCATGCCATACTGGTTTATGCCGAAAAGAATGTTTCATCTGCTACCAGCTTACAGTTAAGAAATCTTTGCCTATTGACAGGCAAAGCCGGCAAAACTGCCTCCGGCCTGATAAGCCTGAAAGAAAAGAGCAATGCACAGGGACTCCTGGACATGGGTGCGGTACCATCCATGACAACGGGCAGTCAGCAAATCAGTCACCCCCATACACAACATACCTTAAAGTCTGCATGGCATATCGAGGATGACTTGTCCGGACACTTTGAACCCGATCAGCTACACCTGCTAAAAGAGGGAAAAATAAAAAACCTGTTTATTTTTGGGGAGGACCCAATCGGAACGGCTGTTGACAAGCAACAAGTCAAAGAGATGGTTGAGAAAGTAGATTTCAAGGTAGTGCAGGAATATTTCCTGAGTGAAACAGCCATGCAGGCCGATTTGATTCTTCCGGCCAGCCTGCCTTTCGAAATAGGTGGCAGCTTTACCAATACACAAAAGATTATACAGCAGTTCGCGAAAACCCATGAAGGCCCCGTTGCCCAAAACAGCTTTGAACAACTTACTGCTTTGCTCAACAAGCTGGGTATAGTGAGTAAGTATGAAACTCCGGCAGATGTTATGCTTGAGGCAGCTGCAATCCTTCATAAAGTTCCGTCAAATCATATTCCCCGGAAACTTATCTATACCCAAAAAGATAACGGAATAAGGTTATTTGATCATGGCTGCGATCATCTGCAAAAAATTTATGTCGACGAAAACAAACAGATCTAACCATCAAGGTTTAAGCTTTGGATAGAAAAATATAAACCCATAAAATAAAACCTATGGAAAAATTTAAGACCATGGACCAAGTGCTTGATTTTGCCATGAAGTCAGAGCAGGAGGCCGTAGATTTTTACAATGAATTGGCCGCCACAATGCAAAACCAGGAGATGCAGGAAACGTTTTTGCAGTTTGCCAAAGAAGAGGTGGGTCACAAAGCAAGGCTTCAGAAGATAAAGGATCAAAGGCTTTTTGACCTTCCGGATGAAACAGTACAGGATCTGCAAATTGCTGATTATGTGGTAAACGTTAAGCCATCTGCGGACATGAATTATGCAGATGCTTTGATCCTGGCCATGAAAAAAGAAAAGGCCGCATTTAAGCTTTACACCAACCTGGCAAAAAAAACCGCCAATCCGGAAATTAAGGCTGTTTTTCAAAGCCTTGCTGTAGAGGAATCCAAACACAAGCTTAGATTTGAGCTGGAGTATGACGAATTTGTAATGCGAGAAAACTAAAAAAGGCCGCAGCATAAATCTCCGGCCTTTTAAGTCTTATTGTAAGCAGATTCACTAAAATCTGTTGTTCAAAACAGGGTTCTCCTATTAGCAGAAAGGATCACTCCATTTTAATGGATTTATTTGTGTCAAATATTGTTTACTGGGTTTTAATGGTACAGCCAATAGCCCTTGTAACCGCAGGGTCTGGGTCCTCTCCTCTCTCAATGGCTTCAATGGCATTCACCAGAAATCTTTCCTCCACCTGGCTTGCTTCGCGGTAGTTGTCATCAATGGCGCCTATGTAAGCTACGCGCAAGTCTTCACCATCTCTCTTGAGCAAAAACACATGGGGTGTACGTGTAGCACCATACTGGGGATAAATACTTTGGTCTGCATCCAGCAGATATGGAAACGGGAAGTTCTTCTCCTGGGCACGTACCTGCATCAGGCTATAAGAGTCCTGAGGCTGAGCAATGGAATCATTGGGGTTGATAGCTATCACCGGGTATCCTTTGGGAGCAAACTCATTGTGCAGATCAATCATACGATCCTCGTAAGCCACCACATAGGGACAGTGATTGCAGGAAAAAATAACGATAAATCCACTGGCATCAGGGTAGTCTGCCATAGAGACATAATTGCCATCTACATTGAGCAAACTAAAATCTGTAGCTATGTCACCCACTTCATACCCCTGTGCAAAATTAGCCAGGCTAAAAAACATTACTCCTAAAAACAATCCTAAACTTTTCATCTTTTTCATAATCTTTTGGTTTTGGGTTTAAAATATAAAATTACAACAGCGGGAGAATAATTTCCTCCAACTCTTCATAATTAAATTCTCTTTCGTAAAACGCTCTGAAATCACGATTATATATCACAGTGGCAGGGATGGAGCCGGTCCACTTGTCGCTAACCTTTGGTATCCAGCGGTTGGAGTTGGGATCATCGAGCAAAAGAACCCGGGCCTGCATATCCAGGCGCTCCATAAAGGGCAAAACCCGGGATTCAATTTGTCCTGGATGGTCCAGGCTAACAAAAACAACCTTTACTTTTTGATCCTTATACGTATCGTATATCTTTTCGAAATGTGGAATTTCCTTAACACAAGGAGCACACCAGGTGGCCCAGAAGTTAATTACATACAGAGAGTCTGTATCTTTGTGAAGCCAATATTCAAACTCATCAAAAGAATATACCGTTACAGGATTTTTATCACCTTGAGCCATCACTCCGCCATGGATACTAAAAAAGGTAACAAAAAGCAAGGCGGTAGCCACCTGGAATAACCTAACCCGGATTTTCATCATGGTATAAAACATCTAATTAAACAAAAACAGATTTACACTTATAAAAACATCTAACATCCAAAGATAAAAGAGGTTTAAACCAATAAAAAAGAATTCTTATTTTTTAACACATTCACACAAAAAGGGTTGCGCTTTACGAGCACAACCCTTTTATGTAAAAAAACCGGTTAAAAGACTCCTTTACTTGGCAAAAGCAACAGATCTGGTTTCCCGGATTACGGTAATTTTTATCTGACCGGGATAAGTCATTTCAGTCTGTATTTTTTTAGACAGGTCGTAAGATATTTGTTCAGCCTCTTTGTCGGTAATTTTTTCGCTTCCTACGATCACTCTTAGTTCCCGGCCGGCCTGAATGGCATAGGTTTTGACAACTCCGGGATAAGTAAGGGCAAGCTCTTCAAGGTCATTCAGTCTTTTTATATAGGCTTCAACCACTTCCCTTCTGGCTCCCGGGCGTGCACCTGATATGGCATCGCAAACCTGGATAATGGGAGAGATAAGGTTGTCCATTTCAACCTCTTCATGGTGCGACCCAATGGCATTACAAACTTCTGGCTTTTCCTTGTATTTCTCAGCCAGTTTCATTCCCAGAACGGCATGTGGCAGGTCAGGCTCATTATCCGGAACTTTACCAATATCGTGCAACAAAGCAGCTCTTTTCGCCATTTTGGGGTTTAGGCCCAACTCAGAAGCCATGGTGGCGGCCAGGTTTGCCACTTCTTTGGAGTGCTGTAAAAGGTTTTGCCCATAAGATGAGCGGTATTTCATTTTACCCACTAACCTCACCAGTTCGTGATGTAAGCCATGAATACCCAAATCTATGGCCGTCCGTTTACCTATTTCAAGAATTTCCTGGTCAATCTGCTTTTTGACTTTAGCTACCACCTCCTCAATACGAGCCGGGTGAATGCGTCCGTCGGTTACCAGCTTATGCAGGGACAAGCGCGCAACCTCTCTTCTAACGGGATCGAACCCACTTAAAATAATAGCCTCTGGGGTATCATCAACGATAATTTCAATGCCGGTTGCGGCCTCAAGCGCCCGTATGTTGCGCCCTTCACGACCAATAACCCGTCCTTTGATTTCATCGTTTTCAATCGGGAAAACAGAGACAGAGTTCTCAATAGCTACTTCAGTAGCTGTACGCTGAATAGACTGAACCACAATCTTTTTAGCTTCCTTAGAGGCAGAAATCCGCGCTTCTTCCATGATGTCCTTGACATAGGTTTGTGCATCCGATTGTGCTTCATCTTTCAGATTTTCAATCAACTTAAGCTTGGCTTCATCCACCGACATTCCGCTGATGTTTTGAAGCTGATCAAGTTGCTGCTTATAGATTTTATCCAGCTCCTGCTGCTTCTTACTGAGAATATCCAGTTGCTGATTGAGATTTTCTTTGATGAGCGCATTTTCTTTTTGTTTCCTATTTAATTCTTCCAATTTTTGAGAAAGTGTACCTTCCCTTTGTTTGAGGCGGTTTTCTCCGGCAGCAATTTGCCCGTTTTTTTCGGAAACATATTTTTCATGTTCTGATTTCAGTTGCAAAAACTTCTCTTTTGCCTGAAGTATTTTCTCCTTTTTGATAACCTCGGCTTCTGTTTTAGCATCCTTGAGAATCTGCTGGCTTTTTTTCTCCAGTGTTTTTCGAAGAAAAGTAGTTGCAGCAATGATTCCTATGGCAATAGAAATCGGAGCGATTACTACAATAGTTAATATATCCATTTTGGTATCTAGTTATGATTAATTAATGAAGGTAAAAATTAAAAAAAACCCGCAATTAATTCAAGAGGTTTGTATGAAACCCCGATAATACATGGTTGAGGAGGCCGGTCAACATCAAACGTCCACTGACCGCTAAAAGCGATTTTAACATGATAAATCATGCTAAATGAGGCCTGTTTTTAATCAACCGAACTAATCCTCAAAGTTTTAAAATGTTGAGTTTCAAAAACGAGTATTGAATTAATGCGGGTATATGAATATTTTTTTCAAAGAACGGTGTCTGTAATTATTGGTTCAGATAGTCATCCAAAAGTTTGTCAACATTTTCCAGTTTTTGTTTCAGGGTATCCTGGAATTTTGATGATTCTTCGGTTTTTACAACATCTACAGCAAATTGAAGCGCAACCATGGCCAGTAAATCCTGCTTGTCTCTGAAAGCAAAACTATTGGCGTAATCCTGCATTTTAGCATTGATCAAATCTTTGGCTATTCTGCATTGTTCTTCTTCTTTTTCACTGTTGACTTTTAGCCTGTAAGGCCGGTCAGCAATTATAACTGATATATGTTGCTCTTTCATTGAATTTCTTTTGCGGCTATCTGTTCAATAATGCATAACATTTATCTATTTCCCGCAGTAGATCATTTATTTGTTGACGAGCCTGAAAATTATCTTTTCCCGACAACGTTTTGGCTACTTTAAGCTTATCTATCTGATCCTCCAGGTTACGGTTTTTTTCAGTAAGCTGTGTTATTTGATCTTCCAGCTCTTGTTGTTGATTCAACAACTTCTGGTTTTCCTCTTTTAACTCACTGTTGTGAAAAATAACTTTTTTCACTTTGTTTTCTATCCCGTCTAAGACCAGAGGTGTAAATTCCATCTATCAAATAGTAAACTTTGCTTTCAACACAAAAGTAATAAATTTCACGCAATATTGCTACATTTTGTTACTTTTCGTTACTTTTTAACCTTTATCTTTCAAAGAAGTATTTTCAATTTTGGTAATAACTTTTTAATTTTATACATATATTTTATTTTGTAAACCAATTCATTAAAAACTGATAAACATCAAAAAGCAACACTAATTAGATAAGCCAATTAGACAAGCATAGTTCCTCTAAAAAACACATACAATTCCTTTATCCCTAATTTTTCAAAAAAGGTATTCCATTGCAACTTGTTGCAACTCGCTTCCGGCGAGACAAAAAACAATGAATCGAAAGTGGGTTCCATTCAACAATTTAAATCAAATTTATTCGAATGAGAGAAGAATTTATTCATTTTCTTTGGAGGTACCGGTTGTTTAATACCACGGAGCTAAAAACCACCAACGGTATGCCATTGCAAATTATTCATACCGGAAGTACTAATAAAGATGCCGGCCCCGATTTTTCAGCCGCACAGGTCCGGATTGATGATACACTCTGGGCGGGTAATGTGGAGATTCATATCAACAGCAGCGATTGGTTTAAACATGGCCATCAGCATGATGATGCATACCAAAACATCATCCTCCACGTGGTTTTCAATCACGACAAGGAAATAACCGACCAAAGAGGCAACCAAGTGCCCGTACTTGAGATCAGGAACTGTTATGACCCTTCCCTGCTCAAAAAATATGAATCTATCATCGGGGCTCGCTCCTGGATCCCCTGTGCGGGTTTTATTCAACACACCGACCGTCTTATTATTATGAACTGGCTAAGCAGATTGCTGGTTGAACGTCTGGAAAACAGGTCAGAGGAGACACTTAAATTTCTGCACTACTTTGGAAACAGTTGGGAACAAACTTTCTATTATTTCCTGGCCCGTAATTTTGGTTTTAAGGTAAATGCAAGTCCTTTTGCCCTGCTGGCTCAAAAAACCCCGCTAACCATACTTGCAAAACACAGAGACGACCTTACAAGTATAGAGGCCTTATTATTTGGTCAAGCAGGTTTGCTCAACAAAGATTTTACAGATGCATACCCAGCACTGCTGCAAAAAGAGTATGAGTTTTTTAAACATAAATACCAACTAACCCCCATTGATGGTGCCCTTTGGAAGTTTGGCAAACTGCGTCCTTCCAATTTTCCCACATTGCGAATAGCCCAGTTTGCCCGTTTAATCTACCAGTCATCTCATCTTTTCAGCAAAACCCTAGAGGCTCAATCATTCAGCGACATCAAAAAACTTTTTGTAATAAAATGCTCTCCCTACTGGAAAAATCACTATCAATTTGATAAACCTTCATCCGCCAAGGATAAAAACCTTGGTGAGAGTGCTGTTTTAAACATATCCATCAATACCATTGCCCCTTTAAAGTTTGTGTATGGCTCTGAAAGCCTTCAGCCCGCATACAAGGAACTGGCAGTCGGCCTGCTAAGCGAGCTGCCCCCGGAGGAAAATACCATCATCAGAAAGTGGCGTGAACTGGGCATAAAGCCTGCCAATGCAGCTGACAGCCAGGCGTTGCTTGAGCTAAAAAAGTATTATTGCACCCCAAAGAAATGCCTGAGCTGTGCTATCGGGCACAACCTTATCAAGAACAATATGACATAAAGTTGTAAAAGGTGAGCCTTTTCACCCCTGCACTGTCTATTTTCCTGGCTCAAGCAAATACAATTTCAAACCCCGGTAGCTTTACACCTCAAAACTAAACAACGGCAAGTGAAGGGAATATTCCGTTCGTATACCCTGTAATATGCTGTGCCAGAAATTTGGTTAGGTTTCTTCTACTTTGATATCATAGGTAATGGGAATTACCTGCTTAAGTGTAGCGCTAACGCCACAATACTTTTCTTTGGAGAGCTCAACCGCCTTTTTGAGTTTATCTTCAGGCAGCCTTTTTCCTTTAAAAGAATATATCACATGCATCGCCTGGAAAGCTTTGGGAACCTCATCCTGCATATCGCCCTCCACTTTTATGGAAAGTCCCTCTACCTCTACCTTCATCTTCTTTAATATGGATACGACATCCATTCCTGTACAACCGGCAAGGGCCAACAACATAAATGGTTTTGGCTTTGCCCCTCTGTTTTTCCCTCCGCTTTGTTCATCAGCATCAATGGTTACTTTATGGCCATCCAAATCAGCCAGAAACTCTAATCCGTCCTGCCAGTCAATGGTAACTTCCCTTTTCATAATTTTTGGTTTTCAAATTTTACTTCAATACTTTGTTAACACTGCATGGATAACAGTATTTGGCTTCAAATGTTTATCAATAATATGGCAAGCTGTATATTCGGGACTTTAGTTATTTGCTGGCAAAAAATGCGATGATAAAAGAGGAGCCTTCCTCTGAAGAGTGCACCTCCATATTTCCATTAATTTGATCTTTCACCAGGATATCTGTCAGGGGCAACCCGTTGGTGGCAAGCTCGTCAATATCGAAGTTCTTGGGCAAACCTTTGCCATTATCACTTACTGATATTTCATAATAACCATTTTCATAAGCATATTTTATGTGAATAACATGCTTTTTATCATCATTCCTTTTCAGATAGTAATCAGAAAAAGCATGCATGAATGCATTGCTAATAAGCTCATTAATGACAATACCCAGGGGGATTGCATAATCTACATCCAGGAAAACCTCAGAAACCTCATATCTGAGTTCTACTTTTTGAGTTTTTCGGTGAAACTCCTGTAATTCAGGAGCTATGGTTTTGATGAAATTCGCAAAATCCACATCAGAATAGCTGATAGAAAGGTACAGGTTTTGATGCACCAACAAAAGACTATTCACCCTCTGGGCCAGCTCTTTGAATTTTTTGGATGCTGCACTGCTTAAGTTCTGCTTATCGTATACCCTAATCAATGAAATAATGATATTCATGTTGTTTTTTACACGGTCATGTATCTCATTAATCAAAACTTCCTTTTCAGCAATATCAGATTTAATTTGCTCTTCAACGCGCATTCGTTCGGTCATTTTCACCTGAAGTTCCTTATAGGATTCTGTAAGTTCCTGGGTTCTTTCTTTAACACGTGTTTCAAGCACTTCACTTATAGCCCTGAGGTTTTCCTCGGCGTGCTGTTTTACAATAATTTCTTTCTGAAGGTTAAGTGCTTCGCGATGGTCATGCCCATAAATAATATATCCTTGCATATCATCAAAAAAATCTTTGATGGGCATGATGTACAAATTAGCCTCAATTTGTGAACCCTGATTATCGAGCATAGTTGCAGAGATGGGGCCTACATACTCCTTTTCGCCGGACCTTTTCAGATAAGCGCGTATAATGGCATGATTTTCAAAAAAATCAAGTACACTTAACCCTTTCAATGACTTGTACTCTTTACCCAGGAGCTTCTCTGTAAATGTATTGCTGCGTAAAATCTGATAATTCAGATCTGTGAAAATAATAATTTCTTTGATTTGCTTTACAACATTGTCAGCCAACAGGTAATTGACATTACTGGCCATTATTTGGTACTTACCGATGGCAAAGGCAATGGCCAACAGCCATGGCAAAGAGGCTATATGCCCGATATTAGGGATTATGGTTATTTCCAACAGTGGTAAAACAATGTCAGTAATAATCCCTATTCCAAAAAAGCTCAGTAAAGTAAAAAAATAAAGATGAAATTGCGCGATATCCCCCTTTTGGTTAATTCTGAAGCGCCATTTTAACAAGAAGTAGAAAGAAAGAATTGAAGCTGCAAGGAGATAAAAATAATAAAGCAGATAGTAAAAACTAAATTCATGGCTGAAATGCCATGCATATTTTCCTTCAGTAATCTCTGCGGATCTCCATGCTCCCGTTAAGTTTGCGTAAGATAAAAACAGACCTGTAAGTACCATTATCCATATCAGGGCAGTCCCCCATTTATTCCCTTTCAAACATTTGCAAAGTTCCATTTTAAAAGCCATCATCAGCGCAGGAAACAAGGCATATCCAATTGAGGCAATCTTATCCCAGTAAGAAGCCCCTTGGGCAGTATGGGCCGAATACACAAAAATGTATGCAAACGACCACACCGAAAAACAAAGAGCTAACCCTAAAAACAACCTGTTAAGCCTTCCTGTTTTGTTTTTAAAAAACACAAACAGCCCCAGCTGTAAATAAACAAGAAATAACAGTATGGATGCGAATGTAAAAAAACTCATACCTTTAGATTAATCACACTTTCAGTTGTTTTTCAGAAACACCACCTTAAAGGTAGCACCTTGGTCATCATCATAATATATTTTTCCTTTCAGATGATCTTTTACCAACAGGTTGACAAGTTGAAAACCCACCTTTTTATTCTTGATAATAGAAAACGGCATAGGCAACCCATCACCATTGTCACTGATAACCAGTGAGTATTGGTGATCGTGGTTGAAAAATGACACGTTAATAATGTTTTTGTGCCTGTTGTTATTGCTTTCTGAAAAAGCATATCTCAAGGCATTAATCATCAACTCATTGAAAACAATTCCCAATGGAATAGCCTGGTTTATATCCAAAACCTCATCTGCAATATTGAGTTTAAATACAATATCTGTGCTTTTTCCAAAATGGCTATATAGTTCACCAATGGATTTTTTCAGATAGGGAGAAAAGGGTATGTTTGACAAATGGGGGGAAGAATAAAAGTCCTCATGAATTTTGGAGATATATCTCACCTTTTCAGCAACTTCCCTTAATTTATCAGAGGCTTGTTCATCAATTTTTGGATGGTTACACAACATATTCACAAGGGAAATAATCATTTGTATGTTGTTTTTAACCCGGTGGTGTACCTCCTTAACAAGTTCTGCCTTCTCTTCTAAATCTGCCTTTATCTGCTCCTCGGCATTTTTCCGTTCTACAACCTCCTGCTGTAACCTCATATTGGCATCTTGCAACTCGCGGGTGCGCTTTTTTACGAGCATTTCAAGCTCTTTTCTGATTTGCGAAAGGTTTTTCTCTGTCCGAAGGCGTTGATCTACTTCTTCCTTGAGTTTTAACTTTTGTCGGTAATCCTGACCAATGATGACAAAGCCATGAAGTTTTTTATTCCTGTCTTTGATCCTTATAATATAAAGCATCACCGGAATACGCTGACCATCCCTTGTAATTAAATCCATCAACATTTCACCGGAGGTGGAGCGTGATCCAAGTCTTTTAATGGCTTTTTCTAGTCTTGGGTAATCAGAGAAAATCTCAGAGGGAGATCTTTTCAAAAAATCATAATTGTTGAATTTCAAATGTGTCAGGGTAAAATAATTGGTTGATGATATGGTGCCATTTTTATCGGTTATGAAAATAAACTCCCGCACATGTTGCAAAATAAGGTTATAAATAATATCAGAGGTAATGGCCCCCGAAGGTATTAAAAGTAAAGCATAAGCAATCCCACCTATCAAAACAAGGGCATTAACCGGGGCCATAGCGGGTATCAGATGAGATTCAACGAAAGGAAAGACCAGGTTGGTCAAAAATGAAAGGATAAAAAACAAGGACAATGAAACCAGTAAAACCCTTGCCTGGTACTTTTCCCGGTTACTTTCAGCCATGTAAAACCATCCAATCAATACAAAAAACACCACAAGCACACTTACAATCAAATATATAACAAAAAGCGTATAGGATAGGGTATGATCATAAGGTGTATAATACCAGTTGTTTTCGTATTGATAAAAGAGCTTAACCGACTCTAAATCTGTAAGAGCCTGATAAAAAGAAAACAAAGCAAGTGGAACCAAAAATAAGTAAAGGATATACCGAATAACACGGCTTGAATTTCCGGTAAGTTTGATAAAAAACCAGGTGGTTAAGACCGGGAAAAACACCCATCCCACAGATGCAATTCGATCATAAAGATAAACCTGCTCAGAGGTTTCAGCACCAAAAAACAAAAAGTAACTGAATGCATAAATACTGAACAAAAAGGACAACACCGCCAACAACTGATAGTGAATCAGTCTATGGTTTTTATACAATACAAATACACCTACCTGCAAAAACAATATGGATGATACCAAAGACAGAAGTGCAAATATATTCATTGGGAATTAACTCTTTTAACAAGTTGATTGTGCATTCTTTAAGGCAACAGGCAGCTGCTTAAAGCCTTTCAATTTAGCGGTTACCAAAAATTTACTGTAAGCTTATACACATATTAAACAAACCTTCAACAGCATGTTTTTTTTGCTTTTCAACAGTAGTAGCATCCAAGCTTTTCTTTAGCCGTTGACAAAGCTTATCAAATATCTGATTTTTTTTCTAAACAAAGTAGTTTTTTTACCCTTTCCTGTTTTTTATTTTCGGGATAAGCCGAAGCATATGTATTTCTTCTTAGATCGATCTTTTCGGGTATTGAACTGTTNACATCCTGAAAGTTATATTTTCATGCAGTGTCATCAACAAAAACAAAAAAGGCCTTTGTGAGCAGAATACAGTGATTTACACACAAAGGCCTCCTTAAAAAATTGGCGTTTAACCTACAGGATTACTCCTGATCTGATAAAAACCGCTCTGCTTCGATGGCAGCCATACAGCCTGTACCTGCTGCCGTAACCGCCTGCCTGAAAACATGGTCCTGGGCATCACCAGATGCAAATACTCCGGGAACTTCGGTTTGCGTTGAGTCAGGTTTGGTGATGAGGTAACCATTTTCATCCATTTTCAACTTGCCTTTAAAAATATCGGTATTGGGTTTATGGCCGATAGCAACAAAGAAACCCTCAACATCCAGTTTCTTTTCTTCGCCTGTTTTGGTATTCTCTAATATTACACCATTTACATTTTGATCTCCGACAATTTCTTTGGGAACATGATTCCAGACCATCTCAATATTAGGGGCTTTGAAAACACGCTTTTGCATAGCTTTTGAAGCTCTTAATTCATCGCGGCGGTGAATGAGATACACTTTTTCGCAGAGTTTGGAAAGATAGGAGGCCTCCTCACAGGCTGTGTCACCACCGCCTACAACTGCTACTGTCTGGCCCTTATAGAAAAACCCGTCGCAGGTGGCGCAGGCCGAGACCCCGAATCCATTGTACTTTTTCTCTGATTCCAGTCCAAGCCATTTGGCTGAGGCACCTGTGGCTATGATCAATGTTTCGGCTAATACAACATTCTTTTCATCAATAGTTACCTTAAATGGTCTTTCAGAAAGGTCAACATCCGTGGCCAACCCCCACCTTACATCTGCACCAAACCGTTCAGCCTGTTTTTGAAAATCAACCATCATTTCAGGCCCCTTTACGCCTTCCGGGTATCCCGGATAGTTTTCCACATCGGTGGTAATAGTCAGCTGCCCGCCAGGCTGTAAACCCTGGTAAATTACCGGTTGCAAATCAGCACGTGCAGCATAAATGGCTGCTGTATAGCCAGCAGGGCCCGATCCTATGATCAAACATTTGATCTTTTCTGGAGTTTCACTCATAGTCTTTATTGTTAATGTGTTTATGAATTTTTTTTTGCAAAATTACTGCTTTTCAGTGAACAACAAAGCAGACTTTCTAATAATATTTTTATATCTACATATTTGCATGTTTAAAACCATTCAAATGTAGATATTTACAACAATCCACTGCAAATAAAACTTCAGGCTGAAAACCTGGTAGATATGAAAGGGGATCAAATTTTTAAAAAGGGTCTTCTACCTTAGAAAATTGTCAGGGTGGGTTTTAAGAAAAATCTTCATAACCTCCATAAAAAGAAATGTTTTTACTTCAGGTTTTCGTTCTTTCAAACATCATCTTCAAATCGGCCAGAGCAATAGCTGTAACAGCCTCAATGACAACAGGTACACGTAAAGCAATGCATGCGTCATGTCTCCCTTTTACTTCCAGTGTTTCCACTTTTTGACTCTCAATACTATAAGTTTTTTGCTTTACACCAATGCTGGAGGTTGGTTTAACAGCTACCCTGTATACAAGCTGGTTTCCATTGGTAAGTCCACCGGTGATGCCACCCGCATTGTTGGTTGCAGTTTTACCTGTATCATCCAGGATGGGGTCGTTATGGTCACTGCCTTTCATAGCGGCAGCATGAAAACCAGAGCCAAACTCAACACCTTTGATGGCCGGAACAGCAAAAACCAGGTGACTGATTAAAGATTCAACGGGGTCAAAAAACGGTTCGCCCCACCCCAGGGGGATATTATTTGCCACACACTCAACCAATCCACCCACAGAATCACCTTTATCCAAAGCTTCAGATAGGGCTTTTTCAATATCTTTCTTCCCTCCCGCCTCAATCAATTTTGCCTGGATCTTTACCCCTGCAATAAGCTTTTTAGCCAGTACTCCGGCTGCAACCAAAGCCAGTGTGAGCCGGCCTGAAAAATGCCCTCCACCCCTGTGGTCATTAAATCCGCCAAACCGTTTCCAGGCGACAAAATCAGAGTGTCCCGGACGGGGTGTTTTAACCAGGTTGTCATAATCCCCGGATCGAACATTTTTATTGCGAAACAAAATGGTAATGGGAGCCCCTGTGGTATGCCCCCTGAAATGACCAGAAATGATTTCAGGTAAATCGTCCTCTTTACGGGGTGTAGTTCCTTTTGCGCCTGGCTTGCGCCGTTCCAAATCAGCAAGAAAATCGTCAACAGAAAGATCAATTCCGGCGGGGCATCCATCGATGGTAACACCAACCCCGGCCCCGTGAGACTCACCAAAGATGGTCAAACGAAATATTCTACCAAATGTGTTCATAAATAGGTTTTGACAGGTTTAGAAAATACAAATAGGCTTATACTAACATTTCACCGGGCGGCGGTGTTCACTCCCCTTTTATAGTTGCACCAAGGGAAGCTAAATCGTTAAAAAACTGCGGATAAGATTTATCAATGGCCTCAGTCTGTTCAATTACAACAGGTCCCCGGGCATTTAGCCCTGCCACAGCACAAGCCATGGCTATTCGGTGATCGTTGTGCGAGTGCACCCTGGCTCCATTTACAGGGCCACCTTTCACCAGCATATCATCTCCTTGCGTTTTTATGGTAATCCCCATCTTGCCAAATTCACGTTGCAATGCCACAGCCCGGTCACTTTCTTTTACCCTGAGCCGGGAAACTCCGCGGATAAGGGTTTCCCCCTTACAGGCTGATGCCAGGGCTACCAGCGGTGGAAAAAGGTCAGGACAGTGAGTCGCATCAAATTGAAATCCCTGAAGCTTATGCTGATGAACTGTAATGTGCCTTTCTCCTGTTTCAATCCCTGCACCACAATCTTTTAAGGCCTGAACAACAGCTTTATCGGCTTGCCTGGAATGGATGTTCATATTTTCAACGTTAACCTCCCCGGTTATTGCAGCCGCTACAAGTA
>SL_3KL_010_SEDDRAFT_10002750_pt1 | contig 16032 bp, 9 predicted proteins | sample SodLakKL_010_SED_2_FD_10381 | JGI IMG/M metagenome (IMG submission 10381) | reverse complement strand
AAAGCTTTTTCTTATAATTCTTTTCCTTTTTTCCTTACTACCCCCCGTTAATTCACCCATAAAAACAACCCTGCCGCGATCACCGCACCGATGGACGGGCCCAGGATGGGTACCAGCGCATAGTGCCAGCCACTGCTTCCCTTTCCTTTGATGGGCAGCACGGTGTGTGCAATCCGAGGACCCAGGTCGCGGGCCGGGTTGATGGCATAACCAGTGGGCCCGCCCAGCGACATGCCAATACCCACCACAAGCAATGCCACGGGCAAAGCCCCGATGGAGCCCAGTCCGATTTTGGCATCGGCAAGCACGGTGGGATTGTCTGACAGTATCACAGGATCGGCAAAATGGAGGATCACATACACCAGGATGAATGTGCCCACCACTTCGGATACCATATTGTAAAAGCGGTGAGGGATAGCAGGCATGGTGGAAAAGATGGCCAGCTTGCCATCGGGATTGTCGGTGGCATCAAAATGGAGCTTAAAAACCAGGTAAACCACACAGGCACCCAAAAATCCTCCAATCACCTGGGCGATGATATAACCCGGCACACTGGCCCATGAAAACAACCCTGCCGTGGCCAGACCGATGGTAACAGCGGGGTTGATATGTGCCCCCGAATGTGGTCCTGCAACGATAACGGCAATAAACACGCCCAGCCCCCAGCCAAAGGCAATATTCACCCAGCCGGCGCCTTCGGCTTTTGACTTTTTCAATATGGAGTTGGCTACTACACCCCCACCCATTATGATGAGGATGGCTGTTCCTATCACTTCGTATATCAATGCATTATCCATTATACTTTTTTTGTTTTGTTGAAAAAAGGGATGAAGAGGGCCGGCAGCTTTTCTGTCTTGGCAGTGAAGCATCTATACGGTGCCGGTTGCATCCTGCATTCTGCAGTCCTTCCTGGTGCAACCATTACAGAACAGCCCCATCCCATAAGCACCCTTCATCCCCGGTTATTCAGTTATTGTATCCAGGCTTTGGCGCGCTCCACNGCGCTGGCCCATTTTTCTTTGCGTTGGCGGGTCTCCACCGTGTTCATCGCCGGTTCAAACTGCCGGTCAGGCGTCCACTGCTGCCTGATCTCGTCGATATTGTCCCAGAATTTGGTGGCCAGCCCCGCCAGGTAGGCTGCACCCAGGGCTGTTGTTTCGATCACCTCCGGGCGTACGACATCCGTTTGCAGGATATCCGACTGAAACTGCATCAGCAGGTTGTTGGCCGAAGCACCTCCATCAACACGAAGCTGTTTCACCTCCATTCCCGTATCGGCTTTCATGGCGTTGACCACATCCATGGTTTGGTATGCGATGCCTTCCAGGGCAGCGCGAGCGATGTGGGCACGGTTGGTGCCACGACTGATCCCCACCATCAATCCGCGAGCGTACTGGTCCCAGTAGGGTGCGCCCATCCCTGTGAAGCTGGGCACAAAGAACAGGTCTCCGCTGTCCTCCACCTCTCCGGCCAGGGACTCCACCTCCGAAGAGGACTTGATAATCCCCAGTCCATCGCGCAGCCACTGCACCACGGCACCCCCTATGAAGATACTCCCCTCCAGGGCGTAATAGGTTTTGCCATTGACTTGCCAGGCGATGGTGGTGACCAGGTTGTTTTGGGAGATAAAAGGTTTTTGCCCCGTATTTTTCAGGATAAAGCATCCTGTACCATAGGTATTTTTCACCATCCCCTCCTCCACACACATCTGCCCGAACAAAGCAGCCTGCTGGTCACCGGCGATACCGGCAATGGGCACTTTGGAGGCAAAGAAAGTGGTATTGGTATGGTCGTATATCTCACTGGATGATTTTACTTCGGGGAGCATGGATTTGGGGATATCCATGAGTTCGAGCATCTCCTCATCCCACTTCAGGTCGTGGATATTGTATAGCATGGTTCGGCTGGCGTTGGTCACATCGGTGATGTGGGTACGCCCCTGGGTAAGTTTCCAGATGAGCCAGCTGTCAACCGTACCAAAGGCCAGTTGGCCGTTTTGGGCTTTTTCGCGTGCCCCTTCCACATTATCCAGGATCCACTTGATTTTGCTGCCACTAAAATAGGCGTCAATCACCAGACCGGTTTTATTGCGGATCATCTCTGCCAGCCCGCGATCTTTCAGCTCATCGCAGTATCCAGATGTGCGGCGGTCTTGCCACACAATGGCATTGTACACAGGGTCGCCGGTCTTTTTGTCCCAAACGATGGTTGTTTCCCGCTGGTTGGTGATGCCGATGCCTGCCACATAGGTGCCGTTGATGCCCAGCTTCGACATGGCCTCGGCGGCTACAGACACCTGCGACGACCATATTTCCCGGGGGTTGTGCTCCACCCAGCCCGGGCGGGGAAATATCTGTTCAAACTCCTTTTGTGCCACCGATCGGATATGGCCGCTTTTGTCAAAAAGCAAGGCCCGTGAGCTGGTGGTCCCCTGGTCCAGTGCCAAAATAAATTTTTCCATGTGTGTTGTCATTTAATGGTTGAACTTTCTGTTTGGTTTTTTTCAGGTATTTATCTTCGTTGCGCCTCCCCTGCTTATGAAACACGAGCAGCTAGACTTTGACTTTATCACAGCAAATATAGTTTTCTGCCACTTTCATAAAGTCCTCCAGCTGGTTTTCTTCCCATTTTTTATCCTTTCCGGTTTCTTCGGCAATGATGGCGGCCACCTGTGGAGCCACGCGCTTTGCTTCGCGGGCATCCAGCAACAGGCAGCGGGTACGGCGCGCAAGCACATCTTCCACCGTGCGGGCCATTTCATGCCTTACCGCCCATACCACCTGGGCCTTTCTCAGCTTGAAGATTCCGCTGAGTATTTCATCCATCCCCGGTTCAGAAGATGCCAACTCCAGAATCTTCTCCCTGTCGGTGCCATACACATACATGGGGTCATCCAGGTCGACATCTTTTTGATACCCGTGAATTTTGAAGTTTTTGGTTTGGGATTTGGTTTTTTCCCACATTTTCACCTCTTCCACCCGCTCTACCATATCCTGGGCCATCTTGCGGAAAGTGGTCCACTTCCCTCCCACCATGGTAAACAGGTGCGAATCCGAAACAGCAATTTTGTGGCTGCGAGAGATCTCCTTGGTTTTGGAGCTGTCCGCTTTGGGTGCAGCCAATGGGCGCAGACCTGCAAATATGCTCAGTATATCGGTTCGCCGGGGTGCTTTTGTCAGGTATTTGGCGGTGGTTTTCAGGATAAACTTCAGCTCCTCTTCCAGGGCCACCGGTTCCAGTGAGGCATCCTCCACGGGAGTGTCAGTGGTGCCCACCACCACTTTGTTGTGCCACGGCACGGCAAACAATACCCGGCCATCATCGGTTTTAGGGATCATAATAGCATGGTCGCCCGGCAAAAAGGATGGGTCCAGCACCACATGAATGCCCTGACTGGGGCGGATGGTCTTTGCAAGACCCGGCTCATCCAGCTGCAATATCCTGTCGCCAAAAACGCCGGTGGCATTGATGACCGCCTTCCCTTTGACGTTATAATTCTTTCCCGTTTCCAGGTCTTCAAACAGCACACCATCTATCTTTCCTTCCCCCGATTTGGTCAACCCTTTCACTTCGGTATAATTGAGCACATGGGCACCATTCTCTTCGGACGATTGCAACACATTCACCGCCATGCGGGTGTCATCAAACTGTCCGTCGTGGTAAACGATCCCGCCTGTAATCTTATCCGCCTGGATGGTGGGGATCTTCTCCAGGGTTTTCTTTTTGGAAATCCTGTGGGAGCGCCCCAGGCTGTATGTACCCGCAAGCAGGTCGTACATCTTCAGGCCTACGGTATATTTAAGTTCATCAAACCAGCCGAAGGCCGGGATGACAAAAGACTGGTTTTTGGTCAGGTGGGGAGCATTGCGCAACAAACGCCCCCGCTCCACGCAAGCCTCACGCACCAGGGCCACATCACCCTGGGCAAGGTATCGTACCCCACCGTGCAAAAGCTTGGTACTCTTACTGGATGTAGACTTGGCAAAATCTGACTTTTCCAGCAACAGGGTTTTGTAACCCCGCGTGGATGTTTCCAGGGCAATACCCACCCCGGTGGCACCCCCTCCTATCACGATAAAATCGTAGCTCTCCCGGAAATCCTGTACTTGTTGTAAAATCTTTTCGCGTTGCATCATGTTTTTGGACTTTGGATTTGTGACTTTGGTTTTTTTGAAAACAACTTTCGCAGCTCTCTCCATGCAATATTAAAAATAAAAATAGAAACAAACAAGTTTTCGCAACCTTTTTTCTTTCGTTTTCTTTCACTTTTAAATCTTTTCACACATCCGACAAAAATAAAACACATACTACAACCTAATCAACGGTCTTTTATACAATCCCACCCAATTTTTTTGTTTCCCGTTAAAAAAATATGTAAGTTTGAACACCAAACGAAAGAATAAACGTAAGTGATTGCAAGAAACCCAACAAAAAGCCCTTTTTCACTCATCATCAATAATATAAGAACAAATCATCATGGCCCTAAGCATCGCAGAAAGACACCAGCACATCCTTAATGAGCTTAAAAAGAAAGGATATGTGAATGTTTCGGAACTAAGCAAAGCACTCAAAGTATCAAGCGTAACCATTCGTAAAGATCTGAAACTACTGGAAGACCGCAACCTGCTTTACCGCACCCACGGCAGTGCCACCCCCCAAAACCCCTACATTGCCGAGCGTCCGGTAAATGAAAAGGAAAAGCTGCAGGTGGAGCAAAAGCAACGCATCAGCCGGTGTGCCGACACCCTCACCGAGCCCCACGACAGCATCATCCTGGCATCGGGCACCACGGTCAATGAGCTGGCCAGGCAAATCACACCCCGGGAAGGACTAACGGTGATTTGTGCATCCCTCATCGCTGCGCAGAACCTGACCATCCACCCCGAGATAGAGGTGATACAGCTTGGGGGCATGATCCGAAAGCGCTCCTCCTCCGTGGTGGGCCCCCTGGCCGAAAAAATGCTGGAAGGGTTCAACTGCAACAAGTTGTTTATCGGGGTAGACGGCATCGATGTGGAGTACGGGCTCACCACCACAAATGCCATGGAGGCCTCCCTCAACAAAGTTATGATTGAAGCTTCACACAGGGTGATAGTCCTGGCCGATGCCACCAAATTTGGCAAGCGGGGTTTTGGCAGAATCTGCGGCCTGGAAAGGGTAGATACCATCATTACCGATGACAGGGCCCCAAAAAACCTCATGGCAGCCTGTCGCGAAAAAGGGGTGGAGGTTTTGGTCTGCTGAAAATTCCGGCACACAGTTCTTCTTTCCCCAAAAGGATTCAAGAAAGGCTCCCTGGAAAACCAGGGTGCCACTTCTTTCCAACCCAGTCCGTTGCCAAATCCATCCACCCTGAAAAATAAAACCTTCGCCCCCCGGGGAAAGTTTCCTTTGCAAATATTGCGTAAATTCGTCCCCTACTTCTTACACACACAACATCAAAACACAGATTATGGACAACGATACCTTTCGCAAAAATGCCCACCAGTTTGTAGACTGGATGGCAGACTATATGGAGAACATCGAGAGCTACCCGGTAAAATCAAAAGTACAGCCGGGAGAAGTAAAAAGCCGGGTCCCCGATTCAGCGCCGCAGTGGGGCGAAGAGATGGACACCATTTTCAAGGATTTTGAAAACATCATCATGCCGGGCATCAGCCACTGGCAGCACCCGGGATGGTTTGCCTACTTCCCGGCCAACAGCAGCCCCGAGTCGGTGCTGGCCGAGATGCTCACCGCCGGGCTGGGTGTCCAGGGCATGATTTGGGATACCTCCCCGTCGGCCACCGAGCTGGAGGAGGTAATGATGCGCTGGCTGCGCGATATGCTGGGACTGCCCGGGGATTTCACCGGTGTGATCCAGGATACCGCCTCCACCGCCACCCTGTGCGCCCTGTTGTCGGCCCGCGAACGGATAACCCACTTCAACATCAACGAAAAGGGCTTCCAGCAAACCCTGCGCGTATACACCTCGTCGCAAACACACTCCAGCATCGAAAAAGGGGTTAAAATTGCCGGCTTTGGCAGGGAAAACCTGGTGCTCATAGACACCGACGACCGCTTTGCCATGAACCCCAAAGCCCTGGAGCAAGCCATCCGCAAAGACCTGGATCAGGGGCTTATCCCCTGCTGTGTGGCGGCGACCCTGGGTACCACATCATCACTGGCCATGGACCCTCTGGATGCCATCGGCCCCATCTGCCAAAAGCACAAGATCTGGCTCCATGTGGATGCCGCTTTTGCCGGCACTGCTGCCATTGCCCCCGAGCACAGGGAGTTTATGAAAGGTGTTCACCATGCCGATTCGTTCGTATTCAACCCACACAAATGGATGCTCACCAACTTCGACTGCTCGGCCTACTTCGTAAAGCAGCCCGACATCCTGCGGCGCACCTTTTCCATCCTGCCCGAGTACCTGAAAACACGGGCCGACGATCAGGTGAACAACTACCGCGACTGGGGCATCCAGCTGGGCAGGCGGTTCCGCGCCCTGAAGCTGTGGTTTGTGATTCGCTCCCGGGGGGTGGAGGGGATACGTCACATGGTCCGTGAACACATCCGGCTGGCACAGTGGTTTGCTGACCAGGTGAAGGATCACAAAGATTTTGAACTAACCGCTCCCACCAGCCTCACCCTGGTCTGTTTCCGCCATGTGAGGCCCGGCCTCGGTGAAGATGAGCTTACCACCCTGAACCGCACCCTCCTGGAACGCATCAACGCCTCGGGTGAGGTGTACCTGACCCATACCGTATTGAATGGCAAATACTCCCTGCGCATGTCCGTTGCCCAGCGCAACACCCTGCAGCGACACGTGGAGAATGCCTGGCAAATTACCAGGGAGATTGCCCGGGAGATTGAAGATCAGGCAGGGGATACGACCCTGTAAAAACCGGAGGCCGGACACCCACGCTGGTATGTCCGGCCTCCGGCAGGTTGCTGTGTCCAACGCTCCTGTCCAAAGACCAAAGCGCGAACCATTTCATCAGTAAACCACTACTTTCACTGCTTCACTTTGATGACGGTTGGTAGAGGCTCTGACAACATATACCCCGGGCAGCCACCCACGGGTGTTCAGCACCTTCTCTTCACCGGTTGCCTCATATTGCACCATGGCCCGTCCGTCCAGACCATAAACAGCCACCCGGGCCCCTTCGGGTGCATGGATGGCAAAATGGCCATCTGCCGGGTTGGGGTAAACGGTGATGTGCGAAACCTGCGGTTGGGTAGTGCCCACATCATCAGCCGACAGCAGAACCACCAAGTCCATGTCATGATCCATGGTAAGGGTGGAGTGGTAAGGCATATATCCATCCAGGGAAACCTCTATATCCCATTCCCCTTCCAGCACACTAAACACTGCTTCTCCCTGGGCACCGGTAATACGGCTACCGCTGCGTTCCAATTCCACCCTCGCCTCTTCCAGAGGCTGCTCACTGTGCTCATCCAATACGGTAACGGTAAAATGGTAAAAGGGTCGATCCAGTGGCTCACTGGTAAATACCCGGTAATCGCCGGGACCAAACCACAGGGAGTGGCCTGAGGGGTCAGTCACGTCCACCTCATCACCAGAGAAGTAGTCATACCATGTTCCGCCGTGCTGGAATCCGGGTGCCATATCAAACCCTTCCACACCCATGTTGGCGGCGATCACCACATTCATGCTTTCGTGGCTCACCCAGGCCCTTTTGCCCAGCCCGCCAAAGTCGTGGTCAAACGTACCAAAGCGGAAGGCATCGCTGCTGCGCAGATCGACCATAGCGCGGTACACCCGGTGCAGCTCCTGCCTTTGGGGCATATCCCAGTAGTCCCATCTTACGGGCTTGGCAACCGTCCGGCCACCGCCGTAAAAGATGCTGTAGTCGTAGCCCAGCTCGCCAAACTGCCATATCATCTTGGGGCCGGGGATGCCCAGGAACAGCACCGCCGCCATCTGCATATGTTCCAGGGCGGTGAGGGTATCATTCAGGTTGAAATCGCCCGATGCGTTGCCGTAAGTAAGGGCTTCATACATCAGCCGCTCCTCATCATGGTTCTCCATATAGTCGATGATGTTGGGGTAGTTCCATCCGCGGTTGGCGTGGTACGACCAGGAGAGGTCAGCGTTGTCCTGGTACCCCATGGCCACCTGCCGGTAGCTGCCATCGTTGGCACCCCACAGCATCATTCCCGTATTGGCCAGCACCGTCTCTTCATCATTGGCGGCAAAATGCTCAAGAATAACAAAGGCATCGGGATTTATTGATTTGATGTGGTTGTAATAATCGGTGAGGATATCGATACGGCTCTGGTCATAGGCACTCCATGCCCCCATATCGTCGCCGGAATAGGTTTGGGTAAGCCCTTTGGACAGGTCAATGCGGTATCCGTCTACGTTAAACTCGGTGAGCCAGTATTCAAATACCCGGTAGAAAAACTCCCGCACATAAGTACTTTCGTGGTTGAAGTCATACCCCACGCTATAGGGGTGTGGGGCCTGCTGGTTGAACCATGGGTTTTCGGGCAGCGGCTGACCATATTCACCTGCATCGGGGTCAAAGTACATATTCACCATTGGGCTCTGGCCAAAGGCGTGATTGGGCACAATGTCCAGGATCACTGCTATATCGCGGGCATGACATGCATCGATAAACGCTTTGTAAGCCTGTCGGGTGCCATAGTACTTATCGGTGGCGAAAAAGAAATTAGGGGCATATCCCCAGCTGTCGTTTCCGTCAAACTCCATAATGGGCATCAGCTGGATGGCGTTCACACCCAGGTCTTCCAGGTAATCCAGCTTATCTATCACCTCCGTCACATGGCGGCTCTCCAGGAAGTCGCGAATGAGCAGCTCGTAAATCACCAGGTCTTGCTGGGTTTCATGGATGGCCACAGGTGTAAAGTCGGTTATTTCCCACGAGTACTCCTCCCGGCCGGGGTGCATGATGCTCACGATGCCTGTGGTTTTGTCATAGGGAAACTCCTTCAGTTCCGGATAGGTTTCCTCAGGTATCCACGGGTCGTTCCAGGGGTCCAGGATCTTTTCGGCGTAAGGGTCGGCCAGGCGCATCTCACCATCAATGAGGTACTGGAAGGCATATTCAGTGTCTGCCTCCAGCCCGGTGAGGGTAATCCAGTAGTGCTGACCATCGGGTGTACGCTTCATGTAGTTGTCATCACCGGGGAGCCAGTCGCTGTGGTCGCCGATGGCAAACACATGCTGTTTCAGGGCGGGGGGATCGTGCAGCACCAGGGTGACACTATGGTCGTCATGATAGTTGATACCGTTGACCACCCCTTCGGGCAGCTCTTCCACCTGCACAGGGCCGCGCAGGTATATGGCAACCGAGTCTTTCACCTGCGTATCACCAGCGGCAGCAACGGCTTTTATCCAATGGGTTCCTGCATCCATATCCTGCAGCACCAGGGGCCAACCCAGCGAGGTGGCAGACTCTTCCACCAGCAGCTCGTCGTTCAGGTACAAGGCCAGGGTTTCGTTTTCCAGGGCTGCCACACATACGGGCAGCAACTGTCCCGGACTGGCAAGGGGGTCGCGTGCATCCGGACTGAGGATTTTCACGGTTAGCTCCTCCTCGTAAACCGTTACCAGAATATCCGAGTTATCTGCGTTTTTATGCTCGGGATAGTTGCCATCCTCATCGGCTTCACCGCCCCTGAACACAAAAGCCATTTGCAGAATCTCCTCCCCCACGGGCACGTTATAATAGTCGCGGATGTCATCTATTTCCAATACGTACAGGTTGTCATCCAGGGGGGTAAGCATCGTCTCAGGGGTGTTTTCGCCCCATTCGGTCTTCACGTACTTCCAGTCGCTTTCATCTTGGCTTTCATCGGTTAACACACCCGTGTGGGCATACACGTCACCCTCAAAATTGATCAGACCGCCATTGCCCAGCTCCGCATTAAAATAAACGGAAACGGCCATATCCTCGCGGGGAAAAACCGGATCGGTGGACACCACCTGCATCTGATCACCACATTCCACTTCCACATCAACGGTATAAGCATAGTTGCTGCCCTGGTTGTTGTTCATGCGCAGGGTCCACAGATCATGATCTTCGGTGAATTGATCATTCACGCTGCTGAGAAGGTAGTACTCCACCTCAACACCACTCTCCTGGCCGGGCAGGGTGGCTTCAGCCATCTCACCCTCCACATCCATGGCAACCATGTGTGAGGTGTCCCAACCATCAGTGGTATATCTCACAAAAAAATACTCATCGTCACCCGGTTGCGCCGACAGGGTGGCCGTGAGGGTCACAGGCTCCTGCTGGGAAACCATCAGCGGCTCCCGGGATACCGTCAGCAGCTCAACGGGTTGCTGGGCTGTTTCCATAAAGATAGCACGGGTATCCTCATATCCACTGTCTTCGAACACCACCGTATACCAGTTTTGGGCGGTAACCGTTATGGTGTTGTCAGGATCACTGGGAGAGCCATAGACGAATGTCTCCGGCATGTTGAAGGTCACATCCGTATTGCCGGCCCACTGGTTGCCCCACTCATCCTCAAAGGAGGTGCTCACAAATTTAAAATTTTGCGTACCCGTCTCCCCAGTGTACTGGAAAGTAGTGGTCCAGCGTAACTGACCCTGGCTGATGAGCTGCAGGTCAAAATCTCCCCCCATACCGGGGTCGTTGACCCAGCCATTCCAGTCACCCGGCATCCGAAGACCGTCGGGGGGATATATCTGGGCACCCACATGGGTTGACATAAACAGGAAAACCAGAACCAAAAATGGTGCTGCGTGGCGTATCTTGCTTTGTAAAGATGGATTCATTTTTCTCAGGTTAGAATTAATTACTAAAATATATTGATGGGTTATTATCTAAACGATCAAGGGGTTTGTATTGTTTTTGACCGATGTTTAGGTTTTCTTTTTTAGATCAGCTGTATTTTATCGAATAAAAAACGTTATTGTTTGATAATCTTTCGGGTAAAGGGTCTGCCCTCCTCTGTATCCATGCGAAGCAGATAGACGCCCGGGGTATAGCCAGACATATCCAGGGTATGGGTACCGGGAGAAAGGGTTTGAGAGTGTATCACGCCACCTGTAACGTCCATCAGCACCAGAGACCCTTTTTGGGGCAGTTCCACAAACAGGGTGTGCTCCACCGGGTTGGGATAGACAGCCGGCAACCCGTCAGCAAGGGTCAACAGTCCGGTTGACTCAATGACCAAAGATATCTGTCCCGATATGAAGCCATTGTTATCCAGTTGAAAATGGAGGTTCTCAGAAGTGGGCAGAAGCCACAGCCCCGTATCGCTTCCATCGTCCTCCACAACGGCCCATTCGTAAGATCCCGGAAGCACATACACATCCCGTGTCCAGACATGCGGTATCTTTTCCGACATGGGGACATTCTCCCAGTTGGTCATGCTGCCCCTGAAGAGGATGGCTTCATGCTGCATCGACTCATCCACCACCGTTATGGTTACCGGCATCAGGGTTGAAGCACCCTGAACCAGGATCACCTCTATCGTAACATCCTCTGTCACATTCACATCACCGCTGGCAGTCACATGCCCAGGTGCGGCAACCACCCAGGGGTAGTGTCCCGGGAAAACGCCCGTTATCTCATACTCCCCGGGCGGATTTGGCTGACCATCCAGGCTGACGATGGCATCCTCCACCGGCGCCCCGTCCATATCTTCCACCACAAAAGTTACCACCAGGTCCCCTTCATACCCCCCCCATTCATCCTCCACGGTCATAGCGCCATCCACATCCAAAGAACGATTGTCGGTACCACCCCATTCGCCCTGATCCCATCCATCATTGAGGAAATACTTGTATTCGTAATAGCCCGCTTCCAGCTCCAGCGTCTTGCTCCACACCATGCTGTCGTCCACACGCGACATGACCTGGTTGGCAGGGTCATCGCCCGGAGTGGCCCAGTCGAGCATGGTACCGGTGAGATGTACAATATCATACTCCGGGTCGAAATCCACAGCGGTACTCATATCCACCAAAAAGGTTACCGGATGGGTGCCGGGCTCCGGGGCTTCAATCACAAAGGAAGTCTCACCACTGATCTCCCCGTCCTCGTGCAGCACAAAAGACAGGTTGTCGCCAGGCAGCAGCCATTCCAGCTCCCCTGAGCCATCATCGCCATACACGCCCCACTCCCACGTACCCGGCTCCAGGTACATTGTAAGATGCCACTGGTGGGGAGGGTCCTCATTCATGGGGATGCTCTCCCAGTCGGTAAGGTCGCCATACAGCATCAGCGCCTGGTACAATCCCGAGGCATCGTTCACCGACAGGGTGACCGGAAAGACAGGTTCGCCCGGCTCCAGCACCATGCTCACCGTCACATCCTCATCCACCACTTCCACCATGCCCGACTGCGGGGAGAAACCTGGTGCTGCCACCTGCCAGGTCCATGTACCGGGCGGCACATCCAGCACCTGGTAGTGCCCCTGCGGGTAGCTGACACCGTCGAAGGTGACCACCCCATTGTCAACGGGCTGGTCTTCCTCATCCCGGACATCAAAGGTGACTGTGTAATGGCCGTCCAGAACGCCCCACACATTGTCCACCGTCATATCTGCGTCAACATGAATCACCCGGTTGGGATCGCCGCTCCACTCCCCCTCCGACCAGCCAGGGTTGAGAAAATATTTGTACGCCACCTCACCTGTTTCCAGCATAAGGGTGATGGTGTAGACAGAAGAGTCATCCACCTGCTCCATCAGCTGGGTTTCCGGGTCGTCGCCAGGGGTGCTCCAGCCATTATAGGTTCCGGTGATATATACCACATCCAGCCCGGGGTCAAAATCTGTAGCCGTGGTCATGTCCACATGAAAGGTCACCTGATGCATCTGGGCCGGTACTTCGGGTGTCCTGACTTCAGCCGTGGCATTCCCGGCTGCCAGAACCATCGCCATGACCACCAGCAGCACAGGAAGAGAAGGGATTGCTATCCTGGAATACCGCAGGAGAGAAATTTGTTTTTGCATAAAAGAATCTTTTTCCAAACCACAACAAAAATACAAAAAAGCATGAAGGTGCGACAGCATCAACACGGTTAGTAATGAACCATATAAGACATATAAGAAATTATAAGAAAAACTTATATGCCCTTATAATTCTTAGTTGGTTCAAAAAAATAAACCTTAGAAAGAAGAAAACCTTATTTAAATTCCGATAATTTTAGCAGCAATGGGGTTATACCCCTGGATCATGCCCCCCAGCCCCCTCTCGCCTTCGTCGAGACACGGTAGAAGGGAGAGCCCGGGCTATTCTTATTTGTGCCCTTCTGATAACAGATAAAGCAAAAGGCCCTAAAGAGGCAAAAGCTTTGGGTATAAAGATTACCGGAACCATAGGCATCTTCCTACTTGCCAAAGAAAAGAACCTGATTAAAGCCCTGAAACCTGTATTTGAAAAAACAAATAAAACAAATTTCAGAATAAGCAGGCATTTTATAAATAAAGCACTTACAATGGCGAAAGAATCCTGATTATGGAAACCAGAGCATTCAAACGGGTAAATGGGTAAAGGTCGACGCCTTTTGCTCCAACCAAAAATCACCCCGTGATTTTTAAAAACTGCGTCTCCGCGGCTCTGCGAGAGGTTGACACCCTCCGCCAGCATTTGTTACTTTTCAGTAACTAACAAAATGGTTAGTTACAATATAGTGAGTTATTATTTGGTTAGTTACCAAAAAGTTTGTTATCTTTGAGATACAATCCGGAAAAAGCATGGAAACACCGTTTGTTTTTGGGAAAATTGCTTCGGGCAAATCGTTTACCAACCGAAGGGAAGATTCCCGACGTCTGGTCAACAATTTTGAATCAGGAACCAACACGATTCTTATCTCACCCCGTCGATGGGGCAAATCATCACTGGTGCACCATGCGGTTAGTGAATACCATGCGACCCACGGGAAAATCCGGTTCATCATGTTAGATCTGTTCAAAGCCCGCACAGAGGAACAGTTTTATGAAATGCTTGCCCGGGAAACACTCCTGGCCTTCTCCTCGCGCATAGACGATATCGTAAAGGCAAGCAGGACCTTGCTGGGACGGTTCCTTCCCAAAGTCACCTTTAGCCCCTCGCCAGATATGGAGTTTGAATTGAGCATGGACTGGGAAGAAATCAAAAGGGCACCCGATGAAATTTTGCATCTGCCGGAGAAACTGGCAGCACAAAAAAAGTGCAAAGTTGTTGTTTGTATAGATGAATTCCAAAACATTGCAAACTTTGAAGAGCCTCTGGGGTTTCAGAAAAAACTGAGGGCTTCATGGCAATTGCACAAAAACACCTCTTACTGCCTCTATGGAAGCAAAAAGAACATGATGATCAATGTTTTCAACAGCGCCTCCATGCCTTTTTACAAATTTGGAGACATCCTTTTCCTGGAAAAGATAAAATCTGAAGACTGGCATGGTTATATCCGGGGACAATTCAGGAAAACAAAAAAGAAAATTACCATTGGGGCCATCAAGCTTATCATCGGACTTGCCGCTAACCACCCTTATTATGTGCAACAACTGGCACAATTATCATGGCTGCGCACCACCGAAAAATGTGACACCACCACTGTACAGGAAGCTTTTTCCGGCCTGACCCAACAGCTCAGTATGCTGTTTCATGCCCAGATGGACAATCTGAGCAATACCCAGATCAACTTTCTGAAAGCTGTTATCGATAAAGTACAACAGCTCAGTGCCAGGGAAACCATCGGCAAATACCGGCTGGGCACCTCTGCCAATGTGCAGCGTATCAAACAGGCACTGCTGCTCAAAGAGGTTATTGATGTTACACCCGCCGGGGTGGAGTTGCTGGATCCGGTATTTGAACAATGGCTGAAGGATTATTATTTTGCATGAGGAGGGGTATTCGGGTAGTGCGGATGTAAAAGGTTGGGCAATTAATAAAAAGGACGGTATATAGAGAATCTCCGGTTCTTATCATAGCTCTGCACAGGGTACAATGCGATCCCTCCTCCCGCGAATGCGGGATAGGGAGGGATGCCTGAAGGACAGGGTGGGTAAGCTAAATCCGGATGCTTCCAGTTCCTCCGGAAGCTGGAAGACCCTGCGGGGCTTTCCACTTTCATCCCGCATCCCTTCGGTCGCGGGATTTCGGGCTACACCCTCAACCTTTGAGCTTTCAGCGCTGTTTTTCTCTTTCCTCTTTTCACTTTTCACTTTTCTCTCGTCTCTAATCTCTCCACCCCATAATACTCCCCCACCAACCGGTTAACCCAATGCTCACCATCAGGGAAGATATCCAGGAAGTGGATGGTGGCGGGCGGGTTGCGCAGCGGGGGCACGGTCAGGGTGGTTTCTCCTTGCTGCAGGGCTTCGTTGATGAGGGCTTCGCGCTGGTGCATGGCACGGTTGTAAGGTGCTGCGCGCAAAGCAAGGTCGTGCCAGGCGCGGGGCACATTGCCACCAAATACCACCTCGCCACCGGGGATTTTCACAAAATTCACCATCAGCGAAAGGACCACCAGCAGGGTCATGATTTTCAGTCCTCTGCCTTCAAATACGGGCCATCCTTTCACCGTTTTCTCACCAGAATGATGGCGCACCGCCACCAGCAATCCCACCAGCCACAACAGCCAGAATGGGGAAAGGAAGTTGTACACCCGCAAAGGCGGGTTGATACCCATGCTCCAGGCAGGGATAAAGAGCAATCCCCACAATATAACCTGACCTGCAACAAAAATACCCAACGGATGCTTTGCCACACGGACCATCCATCGTGGCAGCCCCGGTGTTCTATGGCCAGACCAGCCTGCGGGAATCCTTATCAGGTGCAGCCACGGAAAAACCAGCAACACCAAAAGCCACAGCGAGATACTCTGCAGGTGGATGGCATTGAGTTTGACCAGAGAGACCAGGCTGATGTACAGGGCATCCCACAGGTCGCTGTTGTTGGCAAAGAAAACCATCCGGCGGGCATTACCGGGAGAAAGGAAAAGCAGCAAGAAGCCAATTGCCAGGGCCAGGAGCAGCCATACCTTGAGTGGCACATCCGCTTTGCTGCTGCCCCAAACCCACCAGGATCCAACAACCAAT
>SL_3KL_010_SEDDRAFT_10002749_pt1 | contig 16035 bp, 17 predicted proteins | sample SodLakKL_010_SED_2_FD_10381 | JGI IMG/M metagenome (IMG submission 10381) | reverse complement strand
AAGTGACCCGAGCGAGTCACCCGGGTTCCAGTGACTGCTGCGGAAGCTCGACGAGGCAGCTCCCGATTTCTTCACAAAACGTGGAACTCCCGCGTGTTTCCTGGGACCCGGGCCTTGTTGTCACGGGTTTTTTGATTGAACGGTCAGGAGGCATCGCTCTGCTTTTGAGGTTTCTATCAGAGGGAGAATTTCTTCAAGGGTTGACTCTTTGCCGTCGGCGAAAGCGGCCCATACGGTTTCCCTCAAAAGATCCTTGTGAGAATGGATAAAATCTTTCATCGCCTTCTTTTCAATGCTGATGCCGCATTGAAGCAATGGGGGTCCCAGTTCCTTGATCAGGAGGTTGAAAAGTTTGAGCGTGATCCGCCCTTCTTTTTCACTGGAATCGGTTTCATTTGGGCAATGGGAGATGGAGGACCGCAGGCTGCCCAGGGTTCCTCCCTTTCGAAGCATGGCTCCCACAAGACCGGGCAGGGCTGCGGAGAGAGCCACCGTTGCGCCATTGCGTAAGGTGGAACCGTCCAGGTCATCGACGGTCCTGCCGTCGAGAAAGATGGTTTGAATGCGGTTCTCCAGGTAATGGGGGGACATGCCGGGCAATCGGAGAAGGGCCTGTCTCAGGGAAATGCCCACAGGCATGGAGACCTGGACACCCTGCTGCACCAATGGAAAGAATGTTTCAAAGGATTTTTCCATGGACTTCAGTTCCAGAGTGATGTGAATTTCTGTGTGCCTATCCCCATCTTCTTCTCGAACATTCCAAGGCTTTGACATTCTGCATCATCCTTGATTTTTGAAGGGTCGGCTGACTTGAATTTTGAATGATCAGAGAGTCTTTGTCAGGAAATTCTCCAAAGCCTCCCTGTGCTCCGGTGTGTTGTGGCAGATGGCCTGGAGCGCAGCGGAAAGTTCCAGAGTGTCTTCGATGGGTTTTCCCCGTGCAAACTGGATGAGCCGCTTGCTCATCCTCAATGCTCCCGCCGGCTGCCTCGATATTTCACGGGCCAGTTCCATGCAGCGGGGAATGAGTTCCTGGGGGTCGGTCACCTGGCTCACCAGGCCTATTCTGAGAGCTTCCCCGGCATCGATGACACGGCAGGTGAAAGCCAACTCGCAGGCTTTGGAATGCCCCACGGCCCGGGGCAGAAAAAAAGCTCCGCCATCTCCGGCTATGAGTCCGAGCGAGGCAAAGGTTTCTCCAAAACGCGCTTTTTCACTGGCGATGCGAATGTCACACATGCAGGCAAGATCGCACCCTGCGCCAATGGCTGGGCCATTGACCGCCGCAATGGTGGGGACATCCAGCCGGTAGAGAGCCAGGGGAATGCGCTGTATGCCCTTGCGGTAGTTCTCTCGAACTTCACCGGCGTGTCCCCGGAACATGCCTTCCTGGTTCTGCATGTCTTTCACGTTGCCACCCGCCGAGAAGGCAGTTCCTGCCCCGGTCACAATGAGAACCTTGCAGGAATAATCGTCCTGCAGACTCTGGCAGGCCTCCTCCACCTCGTCGACCATTTTATGGTGGCTGAGCGCATTGCGTATGTGGGGCCGGTTGAGGGTGAGCAGGGCGATGGAGTCGTATCGCTCCAGTAGAATTTCTTTGTAGGGCATTTTGGTTTCTCCTGTTGCGGCTTACATTGGATGTTTGAAAACTGGTTTTCTCCGTCTTTTGGGAAGGCATCATGCGGGGCAAATCTTCTCATGCCTTAAGCAGTTGACCTCTCGTCGCAGTTCCCCACCCTGCAGGGTACGTCACGTGACGTCGAAGATCCCATTTTTTCTCTCTCCCACGTGATGCGGAGATGGGGCTGACCGGTTTTCGCCCAAGGCGCTTTACATGGCGAGGGGACGCGGGGCTGCATCGGTGCGAGGAGCGGCACAGGGTGGGAATGGATTCTCCTGCGCATTTTTCCCCTTCGGCCGGAAAAATGGAGGAAGGCTTATAACCCGGCGATCACCGAAAGCTCCCTTTCCAGGGCACTGCCATTGGTGAAATGGATGGCATGAAGGCCACAATCGGATGCTCCCTTGACATTTTCCCGTGTGTCGTCCACGAAGACGGCTTCATGGGCTTCAAGTTCCATTCTTGCAAGGGTGATTTCATAGGCGGCCCTCTCGGGCTTGACAATCCCTTCTTCTCCAGAACAAAAGACCACTTCAAAGAAAGGTTCCAGATTCCAATCCTTCAGCCAGCGATGGAGTCCCGGGGGCGAGTTGGAACAGATGCTCAGCTTGTATCTTCCCCTCGCTCTTTTCAGAAGTTTCATCACGTCGGGATTGAGCTTTTCGTCCTGGTCGTAACGTCTGCGGAAACGCTCCATGTGCTCTCCATTGCCCAGTCCCAGCCGTGGTCCGATGATTTTCCAGTATTCGTCCAGGCTCTTTTGTCCTCGCAGAGCGTCCTGCCATTCGGAACATTCAAACATGATGGAATTGATGGAATCTTTCCGCAGCCCAAGTTCCTGTTCATACTTGTGAAACAGGGAAGGGGGTTTTTGGGCTGAAATCACCCGCCCGAAATCAAAAATGATGCCTCGAATCATGATGCCTTTCACCTCATCCCTTCCCCATTAAAATGCCTGAGGCCGTCCATATTGCACTTGTGCCCAAGACCCCTATCATAGCTTTGTTGACGATGGAAATGAAAGGGCATACTCTTTGTTTCATTGCTTTTCACCTCTTTGCAGTGAGGCTGTGTCAAATGTGGGGAAAAAAGGGCATCATTGCCTTGATGGGTTCGGGTGAATTGACGTCCACCATGGTCGAAGTTCACAAGGAGCTTCTGAAAAGCCTGGGAGGAGATGCCAGAGCTATATTTTTGGACACTCCCGCGGGCTTTCAGCTGAACGCGGACGACCTCTCCCGGCGGGCGGTTGCCTATTTCCGGGACCGTGTGGGCCATCCCATGGGCATTGCCTCCTTTAAATCCAGGGAATCGCTCAACACCAGGGAGATGGAGGTAGCCCACCGTGCTCTGGCCAGTGCCCACTTCATGCTGATCGGGCCGGGAAGTCCCACCTATGCTCTTTCTCAATGGCATGGCACACTCATCCCTGAAATCTTCAAGCAGCGCATACAGGATGGTGCGTGCCTGGTGGCGGCGAGCGCTGCTGCCCTCACCGTGGGAAGCTTCACGCTGCCCGTGTACGAAATCTACAAGGTGGGACAGGACCTTCACTGGATGGAAGGTTTGCACATTTTGGATCACTTCGGTCTTCCGGCGGTCGTGATTCCCCATTGGAACAATGCCGAGGGTGGCACACACGACACCCGCTTCTGCTACATGGGAGAAAAACGTTTCCGCCTCCTGGAAGAGCTCCTGCCCTCCCACTTGCCCATTTTGGGAATTGATGAACACACCGCTTGCATTCTAGACTTGGAAAAGGGTGAAGGGCGCATCAGGGGAATTGGGCAGGTGCGGCTTCGGCGTGAAGGGGTTGAAATGAGTTTCCAGCGAGGAGACACCTTTTCCCTCGATCTTTTCCATGGCCAGATGCGTCCGGAAGTTTCGTACGAAGACGCATTCAAGAACGGCATGGCACCGGATTTGAACCTGGAACGGGATTCCTTCTGGCATCGTTTTCAAACCCTTGAGAACGATTTTCAAGAGGCTTTTGAAGGAAAATCGTCGGTGAGAGCGGTGAACGCACTCCTGGAAATGGACCGTGTTCTCTGGCAGGCCCATCAGGATGGGGAAGACCCCGAATTCATTGCCCAGGCCCGTGAAAGATATCGTGAGCTGCTCGTGCAGTTGGGCCTTGTTTCTGAAAGTTTCTTGACCCATCGAAAACAGCGCCTGGAGCCCCTGGTGGAATCCCTTCTCCATTTGAGAAATCGCTATCGCCGGGAAAAACGATGGGAAGATGCGGACGCATTGCGCCAATGCCTTCAGGAGGCGGGGGTGACCGTGGAGGACCTTCCTGAAGGATTCCGCTGGAAGCTTCCTCATGAGGGGTGATCCTTCCATGGCTTCGCAGATAAACGTTCATGTTGGCAGCGACTGTCATGTCGCTCTGGAGACTTTTGATACCTATCGCACACTGTGGCAAAGCCGCAGTGGGGCGCTCCCCTGGGACTGCCTTTTTGCATTACCTCCATGGATTGAAAGTTGGTGGGGCAGTTTTGGTGCTCATGGGGAGCCCCATATTTGTTCCGTGCGCCGGGGCGAGAGAGTGATCGGCATTGCCCCCATGATGGTGCAGGGGGGGAAAGTGCGCTTTCTGGGGGATCCCCGGTTGTCCGATCATTTTGACTGCATCGTTGCGCAGGGAAGGGAGGGCCTTTTTTTTGAGGCTCTGCTGGCTCACCTGGCGGCGACGGGATTGGGCGAAGCCTGTTTTGGTCCATCGAGCCCCCATTCATCAGTGATGAAGTTTTTCCGTGAAAACGAGCCTTCTGAAAAAGTGAATTGGTTTTTCACTGCCGATGAGACATATTCCGATCTTGAGCTGCCCCCTTCCTGGGAAGAGTTTCTGGCTCATCTGGATGGAAAGCAGCGCCATGAAGTCAGGCGTAAGTTTCGTCGGCTTCACGAGGCCGGAACAGTCCAGTTTCGGAAAATCACCGAGGTGGAAAAAACCCGTCAGGCAATGGGGACCTTCCTGGATCTTTTCACCGGGAATCGTGCCCAGAAGGCGGCCTTCATGACGGGCCCGATGGCGCATTTCTTTCAATCTCTCGCGGTGTCTCTCGCCCAGGAAGATTTGCTGCGGCTCTGCTTCCTGGATGTCAACGGCCAGCCCGTGGCATCCGTTTTCTGTGTGGATCACCGGGGCACACGCTACCTCTATAACAATGGCTACGACGGCCGGTGGCAGCAGTTGAGCGTGGGGACGATGAGCAAACTTCTGAGCATCAAGGACGCCATCGAGGAGAGATGCGAGCGGTACAATTTTCTCAAGGGCGCGGAAAGCTATAAAACCAAGCTGGGTGGACGCCCCACACCTCTCTCCAGTGTTCATGTGACACTTTCATGAGGCGATGCTTTCAGGGGGTGCTTCATCGGAGGAATCAAGGATTAAGGATTGAAGGCAAAAACCTATAACATTGCTATGATTTGCGTGCATTCCAGCCCCATTGGGCCACTGGGGAATCGAGACACGGGGGGGATGAGCGTTTATGTGAACGAAGTGGCGCAGAGGCTTGCCCGAAGAGGACATGGGGTCGACATTTTCACTCGGGCACAGCATTCAAGAAACCCAGGTATTGTGGCTCCTTTGCCCAACATGAGACTCATTCACCTGGACGCAGGCCCCTTAAAGCCCCTTTCTCAACGGGTGCTCTACCCCCACCTTCCAGAATTCTTTCAAAATATGGAAAGGTTTACGAAAGAGGAGGGTGTCCGCTACGATCTCGTGCACAGCCACTATTACCTTTCGGGGCAGGTTGGGCGCTGGGTTCAGGAGCGGTGGCATGTGCCTCATGTCCTCATGTTCCACACTCTGGGTTCTCTCAAGAACCGCATCGTCACCTCAGAAAAAGAACCGGATTTTCGTCTGGCCGTGGAAAAATCTCTCGCTTTTCACTGCCACCGGATCGTGGCCGCCACGGAAGAAGAGAAGCTTTTGATTTCCCAGTTCTTTGATGTCCCCTTCCAGAAGATTCGAGTGGTGCCCTGTGGCGTGGACCTGAAAAAGTTTCGCCTTCTTGATCGGGGCACATCCCGTGCCCGGCTGAAGCTTGACGGACCATGGCCCGTGCTTCTCTACGTGGGAAGATTCGATCCTGTGAAAGGGATCGATCGACTCTTGATGGCTGCGGCAATACTTCGGCGCCAAAGGGACTTCCGCCTTGTTCTGGTGGGTGGAGGGGGCGAAGAGGCATCTGAATTTCAGAAGCTTCGAAGGCTTTGCGAGCACCTGCTCCTGGACGATACTGTGATCTTTGCGGGAAGCAGATTTCATGACGAACTGCCACTCTTCTATTCTGCCGCCGATGCCCTTGTCCTCTCATCCCATTACGAAAGTTTTGGACTCGTTCTTCTGGAAGCTCTGGCCTGTGGAACTCCTGTGGTGGCCACGCCCGTTGGAGCTGCAAAGGATATTGTTCGAAAGGGATTGAATGGTTCGATTGTTTCCGGCAATTCCCCTGAAAATCTTGCAGAGGCAATGGGCCGCATTCTTGAAGATTCCCGGGACCATGCCTTTTCCCCTGGCTCCATTCGCGCGACGGTGGCATTTCATGACTGGGATTTCATTGTGAATACCATTGAAAAAGAATATGGAAAGCTCATCCACGGCACCTGCTGCTCTTTGTGTTCCGGGGAGGAAAAGGAAGAGAGCCTGCTGGTCCGGAAGGGTGGAGGAAGAGGATGACGGTGATTGCGGATGTTCTTGTGGTTGCAGCCCATCCCGACGATGCGGAGTTTGGCGCTTCGGGCACCATAGCCCGCTGGGTTCAGGAAGGGAACGAAGTGGTGTATGTCCTGTGCACCAGCGGAGAAAAAGGAACGAGCGACCGCAGCGTGGCCCCTCAATGGCTGGCTCAAGTGCGCGAAAGAGAGCAGTTGGCAGCCGCCCATGTCCTGGGGGTTCGGGAGGTGGTTTTTCTTCGCTACCCCGATCAGGGCCTCGAAGAGTCGGTGGAATTTCGCGGGGACATCGTACGAGTCATTCGAAAATTCCGTCCCCGCACGGTGGTGACTCTAGACCCTTACCGGCGCTACATCTGGCATCGGGACCACAGGATCACGGGGCAGGTGGTTTTGGATGCCGTTTATCCTTTTGCACGCGATCACCTGGCTTACCCCCATTTTCTGAATGAAGGGCTTGAACCCCATAAAGTGAAGGAGGTTTTCCTGTGGGCTTCCGAAAACATCAATCACTGGGTGGACATCACTTCCACCTTTCATCTGAAGGTGGCCGCGCTCCGTTGTCATGAAAGCCAGGTTAAAGACCTGCCCGTGGCGGACCTGGAAGGGTGGCTTCGAGATCAGTGCCATGCCATGGCGGCAGGTAAAGGATATGAACTCTGCGAAGGGTTTCACAGGGTGGAGACTCCTCCCTGAAAATCAGCCTGTTACATTGGATTCAGGCCACCAAAGGGTTTGAATGGGCTGCGAGTGTGGAAAGGAATGATGGATGAGCACTCAGAAAAAACCAGACAGGGCCCAGGGGAATGACACGCCCCTTGAGGGCACGGCAACGCAGTCCTGGAAGTCGCACTGCTGCTACTCCCATGACTGGCCTTACTTCAGGGACCCAGTCCATCCCTATGACTATTCCGGTGACTGGAGTCTTGAAAAGGAATGGGAAGAAAGGGCGGATGGGAAGTCTCGCTGAGCTGGGGACATGATCTGTGTCACAGGACTGGGGAGAAAGCTGTCCCCCCAGAGAAAAGGTGCCTGAAGAAACGGCTTTCGTGTCCCGTCCTGCGGGCCTATGATTGAAAGCTTTCTGATGGTTATCCTGAAAGCTCATCACCCGAACAGCTGTAGACTTTGACCTTGAGATTTTTGCGGCCAGAGCGCTCTTTGAGCGCATCCCGGGCACAAACGGCTTCAGCCATGGACGCGAAGCGCGCAATCTCTTTTCTGCGCCACGGAAGAAAGCTTCTGCATGGCGAGGGGGTGCGCTGATTGACCCAGAATGGCCAGAACAGATACTTATACTGGATGTAAAAGGTGCCGTCTTTGTGCTCAACGATTCGAAATTTCACTGGCCAGCTCCTCGTTCAATGCTCAATGGGCAGAAAGGCCTGGAACTTTCTTCTCGTGTTGATCCCATGTGCCATGAGCGGTCGTTCCAGCATATAAAATAGCATAACACATTCATAGCACATATGGTTGGACAGGGAGATTTCCAATTCAACAAAAAGGCACCAAACTGTGGTGCTTTTCCGGTTTTCAATGAGACCAACCGATCGAGAGGTTTGGAATGCAAAGTTTGGTGCAACCATCTGAAACCATGTCGTTTGCCGATGTCTTGCGTGAGATGGACATAGAGTTCATTGTTTTCGGGGAATATGGCATCACCGTGGAAGACGCCGCCAAGCTCATAGAAAATGATCATTTCCTCTTTCTGGATGTGCGAACCAGGGAGGAAAGGGATCATCTGGCATTTTCCTTCGCAATGCACATCCCCATCAATGAACTGCCTGACCGGATCGATGAACTGCCTCGCGATAAATTCATCATTACCTTCTGTTTGACAGGGTTTCGCGGTGTCATGGCTTATGCCTTTTTGAGAACGCAGGGATTTGACGAGGTGAAGGCCTTGAAGGGGCGCCTGGACAATCTGGCCGGAGCCATGACTCCTGGAAGGTTCTACAGGCTGTCGCCCTGAAATTTCAAGGATCTTCATGTGTTGGAAGAAAGGACGATGCCCTCATTGTTCATGACATCCCGAATGTTTTGGGGACCGGCTTCGCTGGCCATGGGAGAGGGTTGGAGCATGTTTTCACCGGCTAGAATGCATCCTCGCTTCCGATGGTTCTTTTTCTGAAAGGACCTCCAGTGCATCAGGACGTGTGCTTCGCAATAAAAAAGCCACCGGGACGAGGGTTCCGGTGGCTTTCATTTTTTTCCATAAAGAGGGGACACATTTCCTTCATGGAGTGGGGTGATTTAACCCCCCGTGAGCTTTCTCAAAGAACGACATGTCCACCATGTTCTCAAAAGGGATTGGTTGTGAAATAATATTTGCTTTTTTCAAGAAACCGTTGATTGTTTCGAAGCCTTCCTGGGAGATAAACCCGTCTGTGGAAAGGGTCGGTCGAAGAATACCGATCAAACTGGCATCCATGTGGGGAAAGTAGGACCTTGCCACTTCCGCGATCTTTTCGTCGCTGTTTTCATTTTGCCATTTGATGGCTTTCACCACCGCATTGGAAAACCGTTGAATGACAGGGGAATGCTCTTCCACAAATTCATTGGTGACCGTCACGATGGAAGACTCATACACTTTTGAGCCATAAACTTTTTCGTGTTGCGCGGGATCAGACACATCGACCACGATATTCGCGCCCATGGCAAGGATCTCCGGTCTTCGAACAATGCTGATGTAGGCTCCGTCTATGGCTTGGCGTTGAAGAGCTGCCAGGGTGGCGCCGTATTCCAGAGAAGCAAACTGAACATCTCTCCCGGGATCCAAACCCTCGCTTTCCAGCACTGCCTGCACAAACATATAGGGTGCTGATCCGGGCATGCCCGCGAAGACAACCTTTCCTTTCAGATCCTGGACAGATTCGATGCCCTTGCGGGTCACAAACATGTAGGGTTTGCTTTGCAGGGCGGACATGATCACTGTGGTTTCCTTGCCCTGGTCATAAAGTCTCATGACGGGCTCCAGGCTGAGCATGCAGAAATGGGAGTCGCCCGCAAGGAGCCCCATCAGGGCTACCGGTCCATCCCTGTAAGTGACAAACTCCGCTTCAAGCCCTTCCTCCTTGAAGTATCCCAGCTCATCAGCCAGATAAACAGGCAGCCAGAATTCACTTCTGAGTTCTGAAATGATAATTTTTTGAAGGGGTTCGTCAGCTTGAGCCCGGCTGTTGGCTGTTGAGACAAAAGTCAAGCCCAGAGCAAACGAGACAAGGACGGACAAACAAAGCAGTTTCTTCATACGGGCATACTCCTTGTTGGGGTTGAAATTGGAAACGGTCAGGTGAATCAGTTGGTGCTGAAGTCCAGTTTCGGCCTCCATCGCAGTAGGTATTGCTCTGCATTTTTGAGAAGGATATTGAGGGTCAATCCAATCAATAAGAGCAAAAAGATGCAGGACATGACCCGGTCCGTCTGAAAAAAGGATGTGGCGTACATGATCATCCAGCCGATTCCGGCACTTGCTCCCATGTATTCGCCCACAATGGCTCCAATGAGCGAAGCGCCAATGCCTCCCCGCACCCCGGCCAGAATCCAGGGCACGGAGGAAGGAAAAATCACCTTCAACATTATTTGAACTCTGTTGGCGCCGAGGAGCCTGACGGCCCCAATCAGTTGAGGATCGACGCTTCGAACGCCGCTGAAGGTGCTAAAAAATACGAGATAAAAGACCAGCAGTCCGGAAAGAAAGATCTTGGACTCGATGCCAACTCCAAACCACAGGATGAAAATGGGTGCCAAGGCCAGTTTGGGAATGCCGTAAAGGGCCGTGACGATGGGCTCGATCACGTCGGCCAGCAGTTTTATCCTTCCCAGTAAAAACCCAAATGCAACCCCGATGAAGCCGCCGATGGCCAGGCCCCACAGGGCAGCCTTCAAGGTGATTCTCAGGTGTTTGACCAGATCCCCGCTTGAATAAAAGGCAATGAGGTCGTTGAGTATTCTGGAGGGCTGGCTCACATAGAAGGGATCGATGTAATGCCCGGCTGCAAGGATCTCCCAGGAGAAAACCACTGTGAAAATGAGTGCGGCTCTGAGCAGATACAGCTTGATCATAGGTTTCTGGACTTTTTCACTTCAGCGCTCAAATCATCCCAAATCTTCTTATAGGTTTCCGTAAACTCTTTGGTGAACTTGATGGCCACTGTGGATCGCGGTCTGGGCAGATCAATGATGTGTTCCGATTTGACCGTCGATGGTCTTGAAGACATGATGATCACCCTGTCAGCCAGGGTGATCGCTTCAGCCAGATCGTGAGTCACAAAGACTATGGTTTTCCTGGTTTCATGCCAGAGTTTCAGAATGTCTTCCTCCAGGAGGTCCCTGGTCTGTACATCCAGGCCCACAAAGGGTTCATCCATGAAGATGATGTCCGGGTCGTAAGCGAGAGCCCTGATGATGATCGCCCTTTTTTTCATTCCTCCGGAAAGTTCGAATGGATAGCTGTTCTTGAATTGGGACAGATCGACCTGCTCAATGAGCTTTTCGACCATGGATCTTCTTTTGCGCCTGCTCACGCCTCTCAGTTCCAGTCCAAGTTCCACGTTTTGGACGACCGTACGCCAGGGTAGGAGGGTGTCCGCCTGTGATATGTGTCCGATGTTGCGCAAATCGTTTCCGTTTGCCATGTCTCTGGCGATGGTTCCCGAATCAGGGGGGTAAAGGCCCGCAAGAACATTGAGAAGCGTGCTTTTGCCACAACCACTGGGCCCAACGATGGCGAGAAACTCCTGCCTTTTGATCTCCAAGTTGAGGTTCTTCAGGGCCTCCACAGTGTCTCCACTGCTCGACCTGAAGCTTTTATTGAGATCCCTGACGGAAAGAAGAATATTGTTCACTGTTCAGGCCGCGTAGGAAAAGAATGTTCAAGCTGAGCCTTGGGATCAGGCAAAGGGTTTGTTCTCGTCGATGGCCGAGAAGGGAATAATTATTTCCTTCTCGGACAACAGTTGCGTGAGCGTTTCCATCATGACCCCCTTGCCCGGCACCTCTCTTAAATTACTGTGCTGATTGAGAGCTTCGTCCAGTTCTCCACCGGAATACCCGCTGCAGGTAAGGTTCACACCGCAGCTGGGACTGCCATCGACACCCACGATTTCCTCGATGGAATAGCCGTTCAAGAGGTAATCCTCAATTTGAAAAACAAGGGGCTCTAAAATTGTTCTGCAATGTTTTCTATACATTGGAGTATCATATTGTTCACGGGTCATCCCCCAGCGCTTGAGTCCCAAAAAAGTCAACTCGGGGCAAGGCAGCTGAACAATGCCCAATCCTTTGCGAATACAATCAACCACAAGGGGCTCCAGTGCGCCGGGATACCTTGACAAACCGGTCACTTTAGAGTTGCTGTTCAAAATGCAATGAGCCACCAGGATCAACTTCTTGCTTCGTTCCATGCCAGCACTCACTTGCTGTTGATCCAGAGAAGCCTGGATCCGTAGGGGTGACCGTTATCCCCCAGCAAAACTTAGAGGCTCCCTCACGTTTTCTGAGACCTCAGAGGGGAGACCGCCGGAACCGTTTGCCCCGCACACAAAAGCCATGAAAACATCCTTACTGAATTCCAATGGGTAAAGTCCAATTTGATATCTTGATGGAGCGATGCAGAACTCATAGATTTTTTCGATCCTCAGTAGAGAGAGATTCAAGGAAGAAAAGCTTTTTGGGAGCGAAAAGGGGGATCTGCTCAAATTGAAGAGGGCGAATTTGAACTGATGCTGGAGGTGGCCAGCGCAAGGTGAAAAGAGCTTTCAGGAAGCAGACTTTATTTGTCGCAGAACAAAAAGATGAAGCTATCTCAAGGAGGTTCCATGTCACTCCTAAGCTCCGCCAGGGGTGAAACCTATGATTTTCGAAACATTCATCCCAACCTGCGTATGGGCACCGCCAGCGACCGCTATGCCGGCTGGTTGGGGCAGGTCTACACGCCCGAACGCTACGCGGGGCGGATCACCAGCAGATCGAGAAAGCTGGGAAAGAAGTCCTTCGTTGAAGAAATCCTTCCCGTGGACAGTGTTTCTGAATATTTTGAACATTTCAATGTGCTGGAGCTGGACTTCACTTTTTACCGGCCTGTGCGTGATCCAGCCGGAAAGCCAACGCACACGGAAAACCTCCTTCGCGAATACCGGAAACACCTGAAGGATGGTGGACGGCTCATTCTCAAGGCCCCGCAGAGCATCTTCGCTCAGAGACTGAGAGGACGCGGCGGTGCGTTTTCGGAAAATCCCCGTTACCTCGATTCGGAAGCCTTCATGCGTGGATTCTGGGAACCTGCCACAGCCGTTCTCGGTGATCTTCTGCACGGAGTGGTTTTCGAACAGGAGTACCAGAGAGCCCGTGACCGCATATCTCCGGAAGTGCTCGCAGAGCAGCTGGACCGTTTCTTCGAATCCATCCCGTCAGATTCACGATATCACGTGGAGTTGCGAACGGATGCTTATCTGACGTCCGCAGTTTTTGACGCACTGCAAAGACACGGGGTGGGACAGGTGCTTTCCCATTGGACCTGGCTGCCTTCCCTTCGCAGCCAGTTCGGGAAAGCCGGCGAAAAGGTAATGAACAGAGGCCTGGAGCTGGTGGTTCGGCTCATGACTCCCCGCAACATGCGCTACGAAGACGCCTATGCCATGGCCCATCCATTCGACAGGCTGGTGGAAGAGATGGCGCACCCTGCCATGACAGCGGAAACGGTGTGGCTCATCGAAGAGGCCATAGCAAGAGGTTTCCACATCAATGTCATCATCAACAACCGGGCTGGAGGAAATGCCCCCATGATGGCTCGAATGATCGAGGAAGCTCTCCGGGAATCCCGGGACACGCATTCAAAATGACACCAGGGGTCTCGCCCCATTGAAAAAGCCGAAATGGGACACGGGCCATCAGTGCCGGTTCACTCCAATGCAAACGGGCTGGACTCCTGGGGGACACCACTGCAAGGATTTCACCAGCGGGACAGACCTCCGGGTCTGCAGACCCCCCCTGGCAGCTGTGCAGTGTTGTCCGGGGAGGCTCACAGAGGTGCCTGATCCATCAGCTGGCAAATCCATATTCCCCGCTATCTTCCTCTCCCTTTTCCTTTGGCCTGACCAGGAGGGTAGCGTTTCAGAACATCCTGATGATGATGGTAGGGGCGGCCGGTGGTCATGTGCAGGACCACACTGTCTCCCCGTTTCGAGCGGTAGGTCACAGGGGCTCTCGCGGACGCTCTCCACTGCCCGTCGCTGAAATAGAAATACAGTTCCCGGTTCAGATCATAGTAGATTTGAAGGGAAGGGTAGTAGCGGTAGGTGTATTTGGCCCTGTAGCCGTGTGCAGGGGCCCAGGGCGGAGGGCCTCCTCCAGGGGGGCCATGGTGGTATCTGGGTTCATGGCCCACTGCCACTGAGGTGAGGGTGCATCCTGTCAACAGGAAGGACCATGCCAGCAGAAAAGCCAGGGCTGGAATGGCAAGCTTCTTATGGGACATCATCTCCTGCTCTCCTGATCAAAAGGTTAAAGCCTTCTCCCCGGCAGCTGGTCGGCTCTGCGCGCGTCTACATACCAGGCAATGACATTCTGGTGTAGCCTTCCGGGACTTGGAAAAGATCGCTGGACACACTCCCTTCGCGGATGTTGCGCAGTTCAAAGATGCTTCCGTCCTCTTCCACCCTGATGGAGGTTTTAAGCCGGGGATCGAACCAGACCTTCCCGATGCCGCCCCTGGCTCGTTCGCAATGCCACTTTTCCACACTGCGGCCATGCAGTGTATCCTTGCCCACCATGGTCTGGTTTACGCTCAGCGCAGGGCATGGATTTGTATAAGCTTCGGAATCTTCCGGGTTGAAGGGCATCTCAAAATACATGCCTTCCTCCTTCATGACCATCCAGGAAACGCTTTCTGAAAAATTGACAATCAGGATCTGGGCCTCACCATCCATCATGCCCTCCATGCGCATTCCTTCAGGCCCGGCATAATATTTTCCTTTTTCTTCCTCTGAATCCACAATATTCACATAGTCTGCCTGGAATGAAACGGGAAATCCTCCGGCCTGAAGGGCGGAGTTCGAAAATAGAATCCCCATGGCCACAGCGATGAGTGTCAGCAGGTCTTTTTTCATTCTGGGTTCCTCCTTTGGAGTTGAAAGTGAACAACTGCATGTTGGGTTCCTGGGAAGCCTCGGCAAAATTCTTGGCCGGTGCGTGAGGGTCTGCTTGAGGCGTACTGTGGCTGGTCGGCCTGGAGTGCATGGGCGGGAACTGCCCGGGTTCGGACAGGTCAACCACATGGTTTTTCGAGCAAACCTTCCCAAGAAGAACCATTACGAGGACTTGAAAACCTCTTTGGAGTCCAAAAGGGGCGCTGCATGGTATCAGGCTTTCACCTTAACACAAACGGGATGCTTTTGGGGCATTGATGGGCAATGCGCCAAAGTTGCCCCAGAATCAGGAAATGCAAAAAAGGGGTTCCGTTCAGGGAACAGGCAATTTCAGCTTTTATGGGCGATCGCTTCCTCTAATTTAAAAGGATGAATCGCTCCCAGGGGGTCTGTTTCATTCCCCCCGGCAAATTGTCGAAGGGCCATTCATGATTCGGAACCAATGCTTTCAAAGCCTTGGATGGCCCACCAAAAGGAGATGTCCCAAGGGGTGTTCCTCACAAGGCGCACAGTTGCCTTTCACCGGGTATTTTCCCGAAAACCTCCTTGACAAAAAGGCCTTGGCCCGACTAAGGTTTTTCCAATGGCAGCACGAAGTTGCCAACCAGTTCTTTTTATTTTCACCTTTTAGCAATCATTGTTGTTTTGTATAAAATTGAAGCCACGAAGGTTTCGTTTCCCGTCTCTGGAGAGCCTTCGTGGTTTTTTTTGTTCTGTGGTTGAACGGAGGATTGAAATGAAAAGGAAAAAGTCTTTTGCAATAATCGCCGCGCTTTTTTTTGTTCTCCTTTCAGGCTGGACTGCGTGGGCTCAGCCTGGGAAACTTCAGTTTTTCGCCAACGGTGAAGAACTGATCACCGAAGGCTTCGTTGCCCCAAAGCTGACAAAAGACGGCTGGGAACTCACCTTCGACCATGCCTTCGTCACCCTCTCGGGAATCACCGCCTATGTGACCGATCCCCCTTATGACCCTCATTCCGGAGAGGCCATATCAGGCAAAAGCACAGCCAGGCTTGAGGGAGTTCATACGGTTGACCTGGCCCGCGGCGACCCTACGGTTCTGGTTGGTGAGGTTTCCGGAGTTGAGCCTGGCCATTACAATGCAATTTCCTGGGACATGGTGAAAACATCCCAGGGGGAGTTGGCCGGTTATTCCATGGTGTTGATCGGCACTGCCAGAAAAGGCGAACGGCAAATTCCTTTTCAGATAAAAAGCACTGACGAATATGGCTACCGCTGCGGCGAGTTTGTGGGCGACGAGCGAAAAGGCTTTGTGGCCGAAGGCGGGGTGGGCGACCTGGAAATGACCTTTCACTTCGATCATATTTTTGGAAGAGCTGATAAAGCCGCCGATGATCCCCTCAACCTGGAGGCGGTGGGCTTTGACCCCTTCGCTGAAAAGGCTCCTGCGGTGCATGTCCTGGACCTTAAGGGGATGCATCTCGGCCATGCCGGTGAAGGTCATTGCAATGTGCTGTGGCCCTGATACGGGCTTCGGATTCACTCATTCACCACAGCTTTTCGAGGCTCGCAATCCATGATCAGCAAGGTGTTCGCATTGGCTTGGCTGCTTGTGGT
>SL_3KL_010_SEDDRAFT_10002748_pt1 | contig 16036 bp, 13 predicted proteins | sample SodLakKL_010_SED_2_FD_10381 | JGI IMG/M metagenome (IMG submission 10381) | reverse complement strand
CCGCCATGATGGAGTCCCGAGCCAGAGCCAACTCCTCGGGAACCTGAGGCTCGGGGCTGGGAGCCGCGGCGGTCAGCGAGTCGAAGAGATGGTCCCGATCGAAGGGCAGAAGCTGGATCGGCAGGTTCTCGATGGGACGAATCTCCATCTCACCCGTTTCGGGGTTCATGCGCTCCACCTCGGCAGTGACGATGACTTCGCCAGGGCCACAGGCCGCGAAGATCAGTGGCAGGAGGATCGCACTCCAGAGGCTTCGACGGATCATTAGTTCACTCCGGGTATTGTTCGTGAAAAGTGGGCAGAAAGTACTAAGGGATCGAGACATCAGCAAGAAGGCCGTGGACTTCATCCAGGGCCTCCACGCACGTTTTCGGAATGAGGCGGCACGATCAGCGATGGGCCCGCTCCATCATCTCCACCGGACCCAGGATGAAGATCCGAGGGCCGGCGGCGGCCTCGGCGGTGCGAGCGAGCCCCTCCCGGGACAGCCTCCAGATCTGGGTCTGCAGGTCCGTGACCTCTCCCGAATCGTTGATCTCCCGGGCCAGATGGCGGCTCCTCGCCAATGGGTCCGCGAGCTCCATGAGGAGGGCGCTTCGATAACGTCGGCGGGTGAGTTCGAAGAAGGAACCTTCAGGGGGAGACTCGGCCAGGGCGTCCAATCCCTCTCTGATTCGCTCTTCCCATCGAAGGGCTGACCGGGGGTCCGCCACGGCGGTAACCACCAGGATGGGACGGCCCTCCACGACCACGACCTCAATCTCGGCGCTGTACAGTCCGGGGTCAGGGGGGGATGGCACCAGGGCCTCGTGGAAGGTGTGAGCCAGGAATTCCAGGAGGATTCGGGGGGTGTCCCGGGGGTAGGGCCAGGCCACGGCGATCCAACTGCTTGTTAGGGACATGTCCTCGAGCCGGCGCTCCTCCTGGGTCCAGGCCGGGGATCCCGTGAGGGAGGGAGCGGACGACGGAACTGCCCCCGAATCCCTGAAGAGCCGCGTCCGAAGAGGTCCGATGGGTTCTCCCTCGGGAGCGGCGGCTGTGTCGGCTGCGCTTCGTCGGCCGGCGGCACGTGCCTGGTAGGGCCGTTCCTGGAAGGGTGAGGAGGCGGAGACCTCCACGGGGGTCATGGAGAGTGCCCGCCCCACCTCCGCTGCGTCGACTGGACCCACCACAGCCAGGACAGCCCAGGGGCGGCTCAGATTGCGTGAGCGAAACTCCTGAAGGTCGTCAAAGGTGATCCGGTCCAGGGTTTCCCTGCGCCCCATCAGGGGTCGGCCCCCGCCCTGGGCCTCCCTTCGGAGGAGGGCCTCCTTCTCCATCTGGAAGGTTCTCACGGGTGCTCCCTCCTCGAAGGTGAGGCGTGCCCGTTGCCTTTCTCTGATCGAGTCCAGACGGGAGGGGTCGAGCCCTTCCCCCCGGAGCACCGACTCGGCTTCGTTCAGGACGGCCTGCCACTGGTTGGGAGGACTGGCGAATGAGAGGGTCATGCTCTCGGGCCCAACCTCCACCGACGCTTCGGCGTGGAGGCCGGCCACCCTCCGGGAGGCCTCCTCCTCCAGCAGCTGTCCCAGGAGGAACGCCGTCCCCTCTCGCCCCTCGGGGTCCCGGGCCCCGCCCACCGGAATGTGGATCGTCAGGCCCACGATCGCGCCTCCCGGGTCGGACTGGACCACGAGTTGGCCGAACTCGGCCAGCTCACCGGTCTGCAGGAGTGGCGCCTGTACCAGGAGGGAGTCCGCGAGGGGAGCGGTGGAGGCGACGACCTCCGAAGCCGTGTCGCCTCCCATGGACAAAGCGGTGCCGAGGGCCAGGATGAGCTGCATGNTCATGGCGTGAGCTCCTCCCGGACGGGAGATGCGGACTGGAGGTAGTCCAGGAACGAAAGGACCGCGTCCACGTCCACCCTCTCCAGATCCTGCAGCAGGTCCGCCACTGCACGGGCCGAACCCTGGGAGTCCCAGCCCTGTCCCACGAGTTCAGTCAGATCCCAGGGAGTCCGAGCTGCAGCGCGCAGCTCTGTGCGAAGCGCCGAGGCCGCCGCCTCCACCCGAACGTCATCGACCCGGGNTCGGGCCTCTTCGGGGAGTCCGGAAAGCCGCTGGCGGAGGGATGGAAGGTTGCCGGGGTAGGCGGCTCCCGACACCACTACGGCGCGGCGGCGACCGATCTCCCAGAGTTCCACCGACGCCTCGTACGATCCGGGAGCGTCTCGAAGCGTCTGGCTCAACAGACGAGCCGAAACCAGTTGAGCTGCGTGGGTGTCCTCGGAGTTCAGCTCCCAGCCGAATCCAATCCATTCGCGGATCACCTCGGGCGCGCCTCGCGAGGTTCCCGTGCTCTCAGAGGGAGGTTGCTGGGCCGTAGGTCCGTCTTCGGGCAGTCCCAGGTCGGTCACGATGGGAAGTAGAAGGACCGGGTCCAGACGACCGGCGGCCACGATGCGGAGTTCCCCTCTCAGGTGGCTACGGGACCAGAGTGCCGTCACTCGTGCGGAGTCCAATCGGTCCAGCGCGCCCTCGCTTCCCTGGAGCGGCGCGGCACCCGGAGCCAGGGCGGTGAGAAGGCGTAGGGCCAGGGCTCCCTCCGGAGTCTCCTGGCGCTGCTGAAGATCGATACGGGCCTCCCTGCGCGCGGCTTCGAATCGGTCCGCCTCGGGCTCGGCGAGGCCGGCCCGCAGGATCCACCCCAGAAAGTCCAGATCCTCGACGGCACCGGACACATGATAGACCAGGGCCTGGCCCGTGCGGTGGACCTGGGCTCGGGCTCCGATGCGGTTCGCCAGCGTCTGCATCCGATCTCGGGCCTGGATCCGAAGGATCTGAGCCGCCCCCGCTTCCTCCACCGCCTCCACCAGCGGCACCGAGACCCGGATCGAGACGACCTCGGAGCTCCCGACGTTGAAGAACGCCAGTTCAGGTCCCCCGGGGGGCCGAATCACCGTGTCGGGAAGAAAGGCCTCTAGAGCCTGGACCGTTCCACCGTGCTCGCCGGGCATCGAAGGCTCGTCGAACCCGACGGGTTCCACGGTCCAAGGAATTCCCAGGGAGAGGAGGACGAGGAGGGAAAGGGCGGTCAAGGGGTTCCGGGGGTGAAACGGAGTCCTTCGCGGAGACCGGGGCGGAGCGCCTCCGTCGGCGGGGCGTGGCTGGTCAGGGCACCGCTCCCATGATGATGAAGTTCCGGGGATTCACGGCTCGGTTGCCCACATGGACCTCGTAGTGGAGGTGGGGCGATGTGGCGGTACCGGAACTCCCGACTCGAGCGATCATGTCACCTCGCTCCACCCGCTGTCCGGGCCGGACGAGGAGTTCCGACGCATGACCGTAGAGCGTGGAGTAGCCGTATCCGTGGTCCAACTCCACCATGAGCCCATAGCCGGGCCGGCGCGTCGCCACCGTGACCCGGCCTCTGGCGGCCGCCAGGATCGGAGTCCCTCGAGTGGCCGAAATGTCGATACCGGTGTGGGGACGCTCCTCGTGGTGGATCGGATGGGCGCGGGCGGACGCAAACCCTGAAGTGATGCGACCATCGGCGGGAAGGATCGAAGGCGTCGACTTCAGCAGATCATGATGCGCCTGCAGGGAATCGCCGGCCTCGGTGAGACTCTCCCGGAGCAGCCGCGCACGCCGCTCCAGCGCGTTCAGATCGTAGGCCGCCGCGAAGGCCTCCTTCCCCTGAGACGGGTCCAGCTCGTAGAGCGGATGCGTTTCCAAGTGCGGAGTGCCGGGACCTCCGATCCCCACCCGCTGAACCTCTTCATCGATGACGTCGAGTCCAGCCAGAACCCGGAGCTCCGAATCCATCTCGGCCAGTTCGGCCAGCTCTCCCTGGAGGCCACCCAGTCGCTTCTGCAGGCTGGCCAGTTCCGCCGAGAGGATCTGGTTCTGCCGCTCGAGCTGAAGCGTCTGGACCGTGTCCACTCCCCGGATCCCGATGAAGGCGAGGAGCGCCAGCACACCCAGGCACGCGAAACCCACGCCTCCGGCGAGGAGCCGGGGGGATCGGATCGGTAGGGCGATCTGGCGTGGCTCTTCCTTGTCCCGGTGGAGGACGAGGGTCCACCTGTCTTCACGCCACCTGTCTTCACGCCACCTGTCTTCACGCATAGGGCCTAGTATCCCTGGATCTCCTGAAAAAGTCCTTCAACCAACATTCCCGCAAAGCTTTCAATTGTACCGGAAGCTCTGTGGGGGAGTCAACCAACATCGACGATAGACCGCTGGGCCGAGCCGGAGCCTCGGGGGGTCACGGAAGGAGGTCCGAACGGGGAAACAAGGCCGTTCCCTTCCGGACCTGGAGTTCGCTGAGCGGCAGGTCGGTGGCCTGGTCCAGGGTGGGAACCCTGGGGAGCCCCAGGGTCTCGGCCAACTCCTCCATCTTGCCCGGCATCGCCGGAAGGAGAAGGGCCGAGAGCACCAGGAGAGTCCGAAGAAGGGTTCCCAGCGTCTCGTCCAGCTCGTCCTCGGCGCCCTCCCGCTTTGCCAATCCCCAGGGTTCTGTGGTCTCGACGAAGCCGTTGGCCTCGCGGGCCAACTCCATGGCGGCGCCGAGAGCCTCGTGGACCCGGAGGCGGACCATGCTCTCACTCACCCGCTGCAGACAGAGGTCGATCTCGGTGTCCAGCCCTCGGCCCTCCACCCCGGGACCCAGGCGTCCCTCCCGGTATCGAACCACCATGGAGGAGACCCGGCTGGCAAGATTTCCCAGAACGTTGGCCAGTTCCTCGTATCGGGTCAGGAATCGTTCCGGCGTGTAGGAAGCGTCTTCGCCCGTGGGCATCTCCCGGAGGAGAAACCACCGAACCGCGTCGGTTCCGAACTGCTCGCGGAGGTCGAGTGGATCGACCACGTTTCCCAGCGACTTCGACATCTTGGTTTCGCCGACCACCCACCAGCCGTGGGCCAGGATCCGGCGTGGAAGTGGAAGCCCCACCCCCATGAGAAGGGTGGGCCAGTAGACGGCGTGGGTGGTGAGGATGTCCTTTCCGATGATGTGCAGATCGGCGGGCCACCATGATCCCCCTGGATCTTCGAAGCCCTGCTCACCGGGCGGACCCTCAGGGCGGATGGCACCCGACGCGGTGAGATAGTTGATGAGGGCGTCCACCCACACGTAGGTGACGTGTTCCTCATCGAAGGGCAGCGGGATTCCCCATGCCAGCCGGGCCCGAGGTCGGCTGATGGACAGATCGGACAGGGGGTTCTGGAGAAAGCCCAGAACCTCATTCCGTCGCTTCTCGGGGTAGATCCACTCCGGGTTTTCCTCGATATGGCGGACCAGGTCCTCCTGAAAGGCGCTCATCCGGAAGAAGTAGTTCTTCTCACGGATTCTCTCCACCGGTCGTCCCGCGATGGGATCGGTCCGATCCGGACCCAGCTCCTTCTCGGTGAAGAATCGCTCCTCGTGGACCGAGTACCACCCCTCGTACTCCGCTTCGTAGATTTGACCCCGGTCCATGAGCCGCTGCACGAATGCCTGAACCACCCCCTGGTGCTCCTTCTCGGTGGTGCGGATGAACCGGTCGTACGAGATGTCCAGATCGGACCAAGCCGACTGGAATCGCTCGGCCATGGCGTCGCAGAGCTCCTGGGGCTCGACTCCCCTCCTGCCCGCCTCCTCCTGGATCTTCTGGCCGTGTTCGTCGGTGCCGGTCAGGAAGTGGACCGGGGCTCCTGTCTGTCGGTGGTATCGTGCCAGGGTGTCGGCCAGGAAGGTGGTATAGGCGTGACCGATGTGGGGTTCGCCCGAGGCGTAGTAGATGGGAGTGGTCAGGTAGTGACGGCCGTCTGAGCTGGACACGACGTTGGGTTCCTCGATGGGGGAAGTTCGCCCTGGAAGGGGCGGGGGATCGCGAGGCCTCCAGGCAACTTTGACCGCTTCTGGGTCACTGGCTCGCCCGGCGCGGAGCGTGGATTTCAGCCTTTGGGGCTTGGACCTCGGGCGCTGAGCCGGACCTCTTCCTTCAACTCCTCCAGGGGAAGGGTGCGGCGGTCTCCCTGGTCATCCTTCAGGGTGACCCGCTCGGCCCAGATGTCCACCTTCAGGACCACTTCCTCGCCACGCTGAGTCCGGAGCTTCCGACCTTCGCGGGGAAAGCGACGCCGAGCCTGGACATAGGTGTCGTGCTCGTACTGGAGACAGCACATGAGCCGGCCGCAGCATCCGGAGATCTGGGCCGGGTTCAGCGAGAGATTCTGATCCTTGGCGAGCTGGAGGGATACGGGCTTCAGCTCGGGAAGCCAGGTGGAGCAGCAGAGCTCCCGCCCACACCGCCCCACCCCCCCCAGTAGCGCCGACTCGTCGCGGACTCCGATCTGCCGCAACTCGATCCGGGTGCGAAAGGTCCGTGCCAGGTCCCGGACCAGCTCGCGGAAGTCCACCCTCCGGTCTGCGGTGAAGTAGATGGTGAGCTTCTTCCGATCGAACTGCCACTCGGCCTCGGTCACCTTCATGCGAAGGTCGTGGGCCTCCACCTTGTTGCGGGTCTCGATGCGGACCCGCTCCTCGTCGTCCCGGAGCTGGGACAGGACCTGGACCTCCTCGTCTCTCGCGGCCCGGAGCACGTCTCGATCGGGCTCGGGAGTTCCGCACCCGCCCGACGCCGAGCACTTCCGTTCGGCAATCGCACCGAGGGCCAGGACCTCGCCCAGGTCGCGCCCCCGGTCTGCTTCCACGATCACATGCTGGCCGGGGGCCAGGTCCAGGTCCCGGACCATGAAGTAGTCCTTGCGATTTCCCTTGAATCCGACTTCCGCAAATGCCGACATGACGATCCCTCTGCTATTGTGGATTCAGCTGGGATCCTTCCACTTCCCCATCTCACCGTACTTCGCCCAGCGAGCCTGGCGTCGAGCCTCCGAATCCATCCCTCTGAGTTCCCTGAGGTGACGGACCAGGGCTTCCTCCAGGGACTGGGCCGCTGCGTCCCAATCCGAATGCGCCCCTCCGGGAGGCTCCGGAATGATCTCATCGACCACACCAAGCTTGTGGAGATTGCCGGAGGTGAGCTTCAGCGCCGCCGCCGCCTTGTCCCGGTGCTCCGCCGAGCGCCAGAGAATCGCGGCACACCCTTCCGGCGAAATCACCGAGTAGATGGCGTGCTCGAAGATGAGGATCCGGTCCGTGACCCCGAGGGCCAGAGCACCCCCGGAGCCGCCCTCACCCAGGACCACCGAGACCAGGGGAATCCGAAATCGAGCCATTTCCCGGAGATTCATGGCGATGGCCTCGGCCTGTCCCCGCTTCTCGGCCCCGATGCCCGGGTAGGCGCCGGGGGTGTCGATCAGGGTCACCACGGGACGGCCGAATTTCTCCGCCATCCTCATGAGGCGGAGGGCCTTCCGGTATCCCTCCGGATGGGGCATGCCGAAGTTTCGCAGGAGGTTCTCCTTCATGTCCCGGCCCTTCTGGTGGCCGATGATCATGACGGGCTCGCCACCGATGCGGCCCCATCCTCCGACGATGGCGGCGTCGTCCCGGTAGCTCCGGTCGCCGTGGAGTTCCACGAAGTCCTTACAGATTCGCTCCAGGTAGTCCAGGGTATAGGGACGGCGCGGGTGGCGAGCGACCTGAACCTGGTCGATGGGTGAGAGGTCGCGGTAGGTCTCTTCCCTCAGAACCTCCAGCTTCTTGCGGAGGTCCGCGAGCTCACCTGACACATCGATGCCCTTTCGTTCAGCCATGTCCAGGAGCTTTTCGATCTGTTCCTGGACCTCGACCATGTCTCGCTCGAACTCAAGGTGTGGTTTGGCGGCCAAGCGGCCCTCCCTCTGGTTCCGGTTCGCGTCACGCGTGGTGTGACGGCGGTGTGCCACATTCCGTAACTTACAAGTCTGCGCGAGAAGTGGGGAGGCTGACCGCCTCAGGTCTGCCCCTTCCCAATCCAACGAGGCACGCTCGGGGCTTCGTAGTCCTGCATTCGATCCAGCAGGCGGCCCGGGTCCGAATCCACTAGAACCATCCTCCGATGGGCCTCCTGGATGAAGCCCTCCTTCACCGCGTGGTCCAGCATGCGGATCAGTGGTTTGTAGAAGCCGTCGATGTCCAGGAGCCCGCAGGGTTTCTGGTGGAGACCGAGCTGAGACCAGGTCAGGACTTCGAAGAACTCCTCCAGCGTACCCAATCCTCCGGGAGCGGCGATGAAGCCATCGGAACGGCCGGCCATCTCGGCCTTCCGTTCATGCATCGACTCGGTCACGATCAGTTTCGTGATCCCGGAGTGGGCCACCTCCCTGTTCATGAGCGCTCGGGGAATCACGCCCACGACCTCGCCGCCGGCGTCGAGAACGGTCTGGGCCAGTCTCCCCATGAGCCCCATCCTCGAGCCTCCGTACACCAGGCCCATGCCCCGCGTCACCAGGAGCGAACCCAGCGTCGAAGCGGCGTTCAGGTAGCGGGAGTCCTCACCGGAGCTGGAACCGCAGAACACACAGATTTGTTTGAGCTTCGGTTCAGAGACCGGCACTTTCCGCTCCAGTTTTCATCGAAAAGTCAGGAGGTCGCGCTGGCGCCGGGCCAGGGCTCGCTCCCCCGGACCGCTTCCAGGGGTTCGACGCTGCGTCCCCCCGCCCGACTGGCCCACTGGCGCGCCCGGGCGGAGAGCTGCTTCGGGCCCAGGATGTGGCCCGAGGGAAAGCCGTAGCCGGCCACAGCTTCCTCCTTTCCCTTGAGGAATGAGCTGATGGCGACGAATACCGTGGGCCTGAACGTCTCCGAGGAGTCACCTGAATCATAACAGAAGATGAGGGGCACGTTGGTGCCGAGCTTCATCGCCAGGTCGAAGAGGGAGGCGGATCGAGCGTCCTGGCGATTGGGGGTGGGCAGATAGAGGAGATCCGGAAGGATGCCTTCCAGCACCTTCCCAAGGACGTCTCGAGCGGCCTTCTGGAATTCCTTCTCCACCTGGAGGGAGGCCGACCCCACGAAGGCCGTGGCCCCGAGGATGCCGCTCGCCGTCTTGGCCTGCTTCCGGCGTTCCCGGTCCGCTCCGTCGTCGGTGGACTCGGTGCTCAGCAGAAGGGACATGATCCGGTCTCCCCGGGCGGCGTGCCGAAGCAGGATTCCTCCCATCCCTGCTTCGATCTCGCCGGGACGGAGCCCCACCGCCAGCACCTGACGGGAGGGCTCCCGAGCTCTGGTGCTCGTCTCCTCCTCATCCGGTCCGGTGGAGGGTTCGGCCGGGACGAGCTCCAGCTCCGTTCCCTGGACCAGCTGAGTCACTGCGGTCAGGAGCTCATCCCGATCCAGGGGCTTGAGCAGTACCCGATCCGCCCCCCGATTCAGGGCGTCGTCTCCGTACTCGGGGCCAGTGTGGCCGGTGGTGGCCAGGATGGGGGTCGCCGGATGCGTTCTCCGGCTCACCTCGATGACCGCCTGACCAAACGCACCCGGGAGGTTCAGGTCTGTGATGATGAGGGCCCAGCCTCCTCTGGCGGCCAGTTCTGAACCCCGAATTCCATCCTGCGCCAGAGTGACCTGGTACTGGCCCGTGGCCTCCAGCAGAAACTGGAGGAGGTGGGCATGGTCCAGGTCGTCTTCCACGAGGAGGACGGGCCGAGCGCTGGGAGGCGACGGGTCGGGGGTATCGGGTGGGGTAGCCATGACGGGTCTGGCCGGTGGGAGAGGGACTCAGAGAGGATCGGACCCCGTATGGTGCCGGGGTGTCGATCGGTCGGAGACATCTGTGTAACGGGCGTGAACAATGTCGGAGGAGTTGTGATGGTGTGCCAGTGCCTCTCATCGTTCCGCAGGTCGGTCGACCCGGCTGGAGGATGTCCGTGCCGTCAGCTTCGTCGTCGAGGCCGCAGCTGGGTCCGGGGCGGATCCGGAGTCTCCGAGCCCACGGGGTTCCGGGACCATGAACCAGACCATGAGTCCCATCCCCATGACCGAGAGCCCGGCCAGAACCGCTGTGGGACCGAAGCCCGAGCTCTCATAGATGAAGCCCGACAAGGTGGCCCCCACTGCGAACCCCACCTGCCCCAGCGCCACCGTCAGGCTCAGGAGGGAGCCCCGGCGCTTGTCCGAGACCAGAGCCGTGAGAAGGGCGGAGAAGGGCCCGATTCGCATGGCTACAAGGGCCATGACCAGGAAGAAGTAGGGGAAGGCTGCCGTCACACTTCCGACTACGACGGTTGTCAGGGCCATCACCACCGAGAGTCCGGTGCATGAGAAGAGGATGATCCCCTTCCGTCCCACCCGGTCCGAGATTCGACCGGCCTGCGGACCCACGAGGACGTTGGCGACCCCGCCCACGAGAAAGAGAAGCCCGATCTGGTTCGCTGTGGCGCCGATCTCCCGCTCCAACCAGGTAGGCAGGTAGACCACGTAGAAGGAGACGCCCAGGAACATCAGGAAGAACGCACCACACGCCGCTTTCACCCCGTGGGTGTCGAGCATCCCCCGATAGTCACGCAGGGCGCCCCTGAGGGTCACCGGGTTGGCGCTGCGTTCCACATCCGGCTGGGGAAGGCGGAGGAGGATGAGAATGAAGGTCGCCGCCATGCACACCGCGAAGAGGATGAACGGGGTGCGAAACCCATAGGCGCCGGCCAGGACCACCCCGAGCGGGATTCCCAGGATCTGGCCGAAGGCGGCTCCGCTCATGACCCAACCCGTGGCCCATCCCCTCCTTTCATAGGGGAAGTAGTCGCCTACGTACGAGACCGCGGACCCGGAAAGAATCCCTCCGGCCACGCCGGTGAGGATGCGGACCGCCATGAACGAAGTGTAGTCCGTGACCAGGAGATGTGCGGCCAGCCCGGCCGTCATGAGACCGGTTCCGGCCAGAAGGATCTGTCGCCGGCCCACCCGGTCGGAGAAGGGGCCCGAGATCACGGCGAAGATGCCGACCATGACCGAGTAGGCGGAGACGAGCGTCCCCAGGAGGGCCTCCCGGATGCCCAGCTCGTCTCCCACGAGGGGAAGGATGGGCGCGATGATCATGATCTGGCTGCTGGCTGAGAAGACCAGGAGCCAGAGGGCGAAGACCACCAGCCAGGGATGAGGGCGGGGGATCGTCAAGGTCGGGAGAATTCCCAGAAACGTGTCATTGGTCTTCAGCGCTTCCCGGTTCGCTTCGGCGATGAAGCACGAAGGGGCTCCGTTGATCCGTGGGGTAGATCACGGTCTGGAAGATGTTCACATGGGGTGGGGCCGCGGCGACGTAGCGGACCACCTCAGCCACATCGTCCGGAGATAGAGGAGTATACCCTTCGTAGACCTTCTTTGCCCGGCTCTCATCGCCGCGGAACCGGACCCGGGAGAACTCGGTTTCCACCAGGCCCGGGTCCACGCTGGAGACCCGGATCCGCGTCCCCACCAGATCCATGTTCAATCCCTCGGTCAGGGCCTTTACCGCGAACTTGCTGGCATTATAGACGTTTCCGCCCGGATAGACGATGTGCCCCGCGATACTCCCGAGATTGACCACGTGGCCCGAGTCCCGTTCCACCATGGCGGGGAGGAAGCCCCGGGTCATGTAGAGGAGGCCCTTCACATTGGTGTCGATCATCTCCTCCCAGTCGCGCACCTCGCCCTCGTGCAATGGGGAGAGCCCTCGGGAGAGACCGGCGTTGTTCACCAGGACATCCGGAGCACCGGAGGTCTCCAGGGTCCGTTCCACGAACCGGTCCACCTGCGAGGGATCCCGGACGTCCACCTTCCCCACCTCGACCCGAACCCCGTACCGCTGGGTCAGCTCCTCCTGGATCTCCTCGAGCCGGTCCTGCCGGCGGGCCGCCAGGGTGAGGTGGGCACCCTCTCGTGCGAAGGCCTCCGCGCAACTCCGACCGATCCCCGCGCTCGCGCCGGTGATCACGGCGTGGAGGTCTTGCAGGGGACGACGTGGGGAACCGGGGGGCTGGGTAGGGGAATCGGGCATGGGACTGGGCCTTGGAGCGGGGGATGGCGTGGGTGACAGCCGTCCAGGAACGCCGGTGGTTGCGTCGCTCCTGCGGCGGCATCATGGTAGTGTCCTGAGCCATGGACTCGCCGGCATTCGTGACCCGGTGCATCCACGGTGGTTGCGTTGCTTCGGATCGCGATTCGACGCTGGGACGGCCGGGCAGGGCCGGAACCTCCTGCGGCACCGCTGGAGCTTGCCGGGTGTAGACCTCAGTTCAGCGGTGGTTCCCATCGGTTCGCCCCGGCCACCGCCTGGTTCAGACTTCCTCGACGGATCGGCGGTCTTACACGATCGAAGGAGTTCCACCCATGGACGTGCTCACCTACATGCGGGCCGGTCTCCGGATTCCGGGATCCGCCTCCACGCTGCTCCTGGTGCCCTTCCTCTTCCTGGCGTCCCCCGTTGGGGCTCAGGATACCCAGGCCGACGACCGGCCGGGGGTGGCGGTGCTCCAGTTCGAGAACGGCGGCTCCTTCGGTCCGGACCAGGAGGATTTCCAGGCGCTGGGCGTCGGCCTGCAGCAGATGCTGCTCACCGAACTGGAACAGAACTCCTCGCTCCGGATCGTCGAGCGGTCGATGCTCCGGTCCCTCATGGAGGAGCAGGAGCTGGCAGCCGCGGGTCGGGTGGAGGCGGGAACGGCGGCCGAGATTGGTCGACTCGTGGGTGCCCGCTATGTGATCACTGGGGTCTTCATGGATGTGTGGGGAGACTTCCGCATGGACGCCCGGGTCGTGGACGTGGAGTCCAGCGAGATCATCAACACCCAGCAGGTCCGAGACCAGCGGGAGAAGATCTACGACATGCTGGTGAACCTTGCCAGCCAGGTCACTGAGGGCGTGGACCTTCCTCCCCTCAGCAGGGAGGTTCGGGAATCCCGGGAGTCGCGCGAAATTCCGGCCGAGGCCGTCATCCTCTTCTCCCGCGCCCAGACCTACGAGGACTTCGGGGACCGGGATCGAGCCGTCGAGGTCTATCAGCGGATCGTGGAAGAGTTCCCCCAGATGACCGAGGCTCGGGAGGCCCTGGAGCAGATCTCCACGGACTGATCAGCCGTCCCCTCCGCGGATCGCCTCCAGGAGGGGGAGGGCTGCCGGGATGGGCACGGCCAGAAGCACTCGGACGTCGCCATCTTGACGACCCCCGTAGAGGATCCCCACCACCTGACCCGATCCATCGAAGATAGGGCTTCCACTCGCCCCGGGCTGACCGTATCCCTGGATTTCCATTCCTCCGGAGGTCTGGCCCATGAGGACTCCTGCGCTGAGGAGTGGGCGGACCGGAGCCCGCTCCCCCCCCACGGTCCCGACCTCTCCGCCCAGGGGGAATCCGAGCGAGGCCACGGGCGTGCCTGAAGACAGGGTGTCGGGACGAAGGTTCAGCCCGGCTACGACGGGCACTTCTCCCTCCAGGTTCTCCACCTGGAGCGCGGCCACGTCCCATTCCGACGAGGCCCCCAGCAGCCGGGCCGGGAAGACCTGGGACGAGTCGGTGAACTGAACCGCAATCCGTGAGGGGGGATCCTCTCCCCCCTCTTCCAGGAGGAGGTGCCGGCTGGTGAGGAGCACCCCCGATGTTCCCACGGCGAAACCGCTCCCCGTGGCCACCTCTCCTCCCGGCTGTTCGACGAAGATCATGGCGACGGCCTGTCGGTTCGCGTCCCGGATTCCGTCGAAGTCCAGGGAAGCGGCGAGTTGCTGGCGTTCCAGCGCCGCGGTGGCCTCCCTGAGACGTTGCTCCAGCTCCGCCCGTTCGGCGGAAGGGGCACCCGGAGTTTCCTCTTCCACGGATTCCGCTGGGGCGCCGGCCGGAGCGGAGCCGGCAGCGACCTCCTGTCGAATCTCCCGCAGTTCGTCCCGGGATCGCTCCAGGGCCTGATCGAGCTCCTGGAGCTCCGCCTGAAGTGTGCGGGTCACCTCCTCTTCCACCCGCAGCAGCGAGTCCGCCCGCGACTCGAGTTCGGCACGTTCCTGGGCCCACTCCGCCCGCTCCCGCGATGTGATGAGGAGGATGGATCCCACCACGAAGCTGAGGACGAGGACCAGCCCCAACGCACCCCAGCGGTAGCGCCGGCTCATGTCGTGGATCTGGATCCGTGCCTGGGTCTCCGGTCCCGGGGGGCGCTCGTCCGAGTGACCGGCCGAGGTCTCGGTCCGGGCGGAGCCAGGCGGGACCGCCGGGGGCGGCGACGTTCTGAAGCGAGGGGAACGAATCTCCAGGAGCGGGCCCCGAGGGCCCAGGCGAATCTCGTCCCCCATCTCGACTCGCACCGGTTGAGGGCCCAGCGGACGGCCGTTCAGGAACGTGCCGTTCCGACTCCCCAGATCCTTGAGGAACCACGTCCCCTCCACACGGCTCAACTCGGCGTGGAGCGCCGAGACCTCGAGGTCTCGCTCCGGGTCGAGGGCCACCTCCAGGTCAGGGCGGCGACCGATCCGAAGCCGGTCCGAGTCCACGCGGATCCGCGCGCCGGCGCGCGCTCCGGAGCGGATCAGGAGGTGGGGAGTCATGTCCGGTGTCCGTCAGACGGCGTCGGACTGGAACGGCCGGCGCCTCAACTGGTCGCCGTCCGAGGGTGCCTGGAGTCCCTCGCCGTGCAGGTGGCCCATAATGACGGTGATGTTGTCGGGTCCCCCCCGCTCGTTGGCCAGTGCCACCAGCTCGGAGCAGGCGGAGCGGGGGTTCGCAGCCCGGGCCACGATGGTCCCGATCTCCGCGTCGTTGACCGGGCCTGAGAGCCCGTCGGAGCAGAGCAGAAGTCGGTCGCCTCGCCGGAGGGGATGATAGGTGAGGGCCACGTTCACCTGGGGTTCGGTCCCGAGGGCCTGCAGCAGGACGCTGCGATGGATGCTCGCCTCGGCCTCGGCCTGAGTCATGGCTCCCTGGTCCATGAGTTCCTGCACCATGGACTGATCCCGGGTGAGCTGGACGATCCGGTCACCGCGAACCAGGTAGGCTCGGGAGTCGCCCACCTGGGCCAGGTAGACGAAGTCGTCCAGAATTCCAGCCGCCGTGGCCGTGGTGCCCATTCCAGCCAGCTCCGGTCGGACCCTGGATCGCTCGAAGACCTTGTGGTTCGCCTCGCGGACGGCCTCCTCCAGATGATGAGCGAAGCGTTCGGGGGTCTTGAGCCGATCTCCCCCCCATCCCTGGACCAGGCTCTCGGTCAGGGCGGAGACCGCGAGGCGCGAAGCCACCTGACCGCCCGCCGCCCCGCCCATTCCATCGGCCACGAGGAGGAGGGCCCCTCGGCGGCCCAGACGGATGTTCGGTTGGGCTCCGTCCGAGGGCTCGGGTGAATCGGGGCCCAGGAGAAATCCACCATCGCTTCCCTCATCCGGGAGTTCCGCGATGAGAAAGGCATCCTGGTTCTCCGAGCGGGCCTGACCCACGTCGGAGAGCCCCCAGATTGAGAGTTCCACAGGCCGATCCTCTCCGGGAAAGGGGCTCATCACAGTCCTCCTCGGTGGACATCTCGCACCGAGATGTACCGTTCGATGGGGTCGAGTCGGGCGGCCTCCTCGAGGAGTTCGACCCCTCGGATCGAATCGCCCAGGGGGATGAGAGTGAGTCCCAGGACGTAGGCCGCGAAGGCTCGATCCTCGACCGGAAGGCCCGGGGTCTCCCGGATCGCGGACACAGTGTCCCGGACGGCTTCGAAGGTCGTGGTGGTCGGCGTCTCGTCCATGGCGATGAAGAGGCGACGGAGGGTCGCCGTGGCCTCCTCGGGATCCACCTGGATTCCCGGTTCCCGGACGGGAGCGTCGGGCTCCTCGGCCGGAGCCAGTTGGGCCTCCACGGGCGGGTCCGGGTCTCTTTGCGGGGGGACCTCCTCCCGGGCTGGTGGATCGTCGGCCTGGTCCTCCTCTGCGGGTGGGGAAACGGGGTCTTCCCCGGGCTCCACCTCCTCCCGGGCGGGATCCGCCTCTTCGGCATCGAATTCGCTCTCCAGGGCCGTGACCGTCCCGGGATCGCCCTCCTCTCCAACCCCCAGCGCGCCCAGCGCCAGGTAGGCCGCGACGCTGCCGCCTCCGATGATGAGGAGCGCCACCAGCCCGATTCCCAGGAGGATCAACCGGGGGGAGCCGCCCCCTCCTTGCTCGCCGGCGGAGGTCCCCTGAGCAGAGGGGG
>SL_3KL_010_SEDDRAFT_10002747_pt1 | contig 16038 bp, 19 predicted proteins | sample SodLakKL_010_SED_2_FD_10381 | JGI IMG/M metagenome (IMG submission 10381) | reverse complement strand
GCTCGCGCGGACGACGCACTCGAGGCCGAGCCATGCTGCCAGTGCCTGCAGTTCGGCGTCGACGGCCTCGTCGATCGTCCTCGAGAACCTGACGTCCTGGTGGATCGCATCGACGCGCAGCACGGATCGTTCGCGATCCGCGGTCGCGTCGACCTTGCCGACCAGTCGGTCGTGATGCAGCACGGGCAGGGCGAAGTAGCCCCAGCGCCGCTTCGCCTTCGGCTTGTACATCTCGAGGGCGTACTCGAACCCGAACAGCTCCACCGCCCGTTCGCGGTCGTGGACCAAGCGGTCGAAGGGCGACAGCAGCGCGGTCCGCCCTTCGAACGGAGCCTCGAGCGCGGCACGGTCGACCATCCACAGCCCCTCGGTCCCCTCGACCTCGGCGGGCTCGCCGACGACGTGCTCGTGGTGGCGCTCCCCGGCGACACCGGTCACCTCGGGCCGGGCGATGCCGAGGGCGCGCATCCGGCGCTCGGCCATCACCTTGCGGGCCTGCTCGAGCGGAACGACCTCGTCGGCGGGTGGATAGACGCGCTCCACGAGGTCGAACAACCGCTGCCGGCCGATCCGGCCGGTGACGGCGATCTCGCCGCGCGCCGACAGGAAGTCCAACATCTGGGTCACGTTGCGCTGGCCGGTCCAACCCGACGACCTCCAGGGCACGTCGCTGGTGTCCTCGATGTCACGAACGGCCAGAGGACCGTCCTCGCGCAGCCGAGCCAGAACGTCCCGACGGAAACGATCGTTGGCCGCGATCCACCGGTCCGCAACCGGACCCGGAGCCGACCAGTGGGGCTTGTCCTCGTCCGCGAACGGCCAAGCGGCCATCGCGGCGAGCTGCAACGGCAGGTCGGCGCTGGGCCGGATGATGGCACGGACCTCGTACAGCGTGCGGTCCTCCTCCAGGGCACGCGTAAGCTCCGCCGGGTCGTAGCCGTCACCGAGCCGGGTCCAGGCGACGAGGTCCGCAGCAGGGGCGATCGCTGCCGTCGGGTCGTGCTGAAGGAACGTCAGGTGCTCCACCAGTGAGAGCAGGTCGGTTGGCCGGCGGGCATCGAGCCGCTGGGCACGGACCGCAACGCGCCGCGCTTCACGTCGACTCAGACGGTGGGGGGCCACACGCCGAGCCTACTGGGAGCACAACCTTGGCCGTTGCCGACGCGGCGTCTTGGCGCCCCAATGCCTTGGACTTGACGCCTTGGACTTGACATGAACACGCGTTCATGCTTGTATCGTGAACATGAGTTCACAAAGTGTTTCCCAGCCACCGGTCGCGTGTCGCTCGTTGACGAAAGTCTTCGACGGTGACCGGGTGGTGGACGACGTCTCCTTCGAGCTGGAGGCCGGCACGGTCACCGGGTTCGTCGGCGCCAACGGCGCCGGCAAGACGACCACGCTGCGGATGCTCCTGGGGCTCGTGGCACCCACGTCGGGCGACGCACTGGTGGACGGTCGTCCGTACCGCGAGCTCGCGGCGCCGCGGCGCAGCGTCGGAGCGGTGTTGGGCGGCCCAGGTGCCCACCCGGCCCACGCGGCTCGCACACACCTGCGGATCCTCGCCACGGCGGCCGGGCTCCCACTCGAGCGCGTGGTTGAGGTGATCGACCTGGTCGAGCTCGACGCACATGCCGGCCGGCGGGTCGGCACGTTCTCGCTGGGGATGCGTCAACGGTTGGCGCTGGCGGCCGCACTGCTGGGCGAACCGCGCATCTTGCTCCTCGACGAACCGGTCAACGGGCTCGACCCGCCCGGCATCCGCTGGCTGCGCTGGCTGCTGCGGAGCCTCGCCGACGACGGCCGGACCGTGCTGGTGTCCAGCCACCTCCTGGGCGAACTGGCCGAGATCGCCGACCGGGTGGTCATCATCGACCGGGGTCGGCTGATCGCCGACGCGCCCCTGGCCGAACTGATGCAGGGTCAGACCGGCCGCTTCGAAGACGTCTACTTCCGGCTCGCCGGCACGCTGACCCGCCCGGCCACCGCCACCGATGTCCGGAGCCGGCCATGAGAGGGCTGCTGACGGCCGAGCTGCGCAAGGCCACCGCCACCGACACGAGCTGGTGGCTGCTCCTGGCCACCGCAGCTATCGGCGTGCTCGGCACGCTGGCGCCGCTGCTCGCCGCCGATCCGCAGGCCGGCAACCTGTTGAGCGACCACCGGCTCCAGGAGGCACTCCACGGCGCTGCTGCCGGCATCACGTTGGTGGTGGTGGCCGGCATCGTCGGGATGGCCGGCGATTGGCGTTTCGGGCAGGCCGACCAGGCCTTCCTCGCCACCCCGACACGATGGCGGGTCGTGGTGGCGAAGACGGTCGTCTACCTCGGCGTCGGCGCGGTGTACGGCACGGCTGCCGCCGTCGCCGCGACAGCTGCCGCATGGGGCTGGTATCGGGGGAACGGACTGGCCCTGCCGTTGGACCGCTCGGCGGTGTGGCTGACCCTGGCCGGCTGCATCACCGTCGCCGTGCTGTTCGGACCGCTTGGGGTCGCGATCGGCGCGATCGTGCGCAACCAGAGCGCCGCGATCGTCGGCGCGCTGGGATGGATGGTGCTGGTCGAGCCCGCCCTGTTCCAGGCCTCGCCGTCGACCTTCCGCTGGCTTCCCACCATGGCGTCGTTCAGCCTGCGCAACATGCCGAGCGACGCGTTCCTTCCCGTCATGCCGGCCGCTGGCGTGGTCACCGGCGTCGTCGTTGCGGCACTGGCCGTCGGTATCCGATCCGTGGAGCGCCACGATGTCACCACCTAGACGCACCCGCGAGTCGACCGAACAGCTTCGGGCGTCGCTGCTCGAGCATGCTCGCACGATCATCGCCCGTGACGGGCCAACTGCGCTGACGATGCGCTCGCTCGCACACGAGGCCGGCTGCGCACTGGGCCTGCCCTACAAGGTGTTCACCGATCGCGGTGAGCTCGTGCTCGAGCTCGTCCACGCCGAGCTCGAGCGCCTCAGGGCCGCTGGTTGCGAGCTGGTTGAACGCGCCGGCGAGCACACCCTCGACGCCAACCTGGCCTGGTTCGCTCGCGCCATCCTCGACTCCCCCGCCGTCGCGCTCGCCTCCGAGATCATCGCCGACGAGACGTTGTCCGCCAGGTTCGCTGCCGACGTGCACGACACCGCCACCGGCCCGGCCGACTTCGGGGCGGCCTTCTCCGACTACCTCGCCGCCGAGCAGCAGATCGGCAGGGTCGCCGCGGAGGTCGACGTCGAGGCGCACGGGTTCCTGCTCGCCGGCGCCATCCACAACCTCGTCGTCTCCGGCCCTGCCTACCCACGCCCGAGCCGCCCCCAGCTCAAGCGCTACCTCGCGGCGATCGCCGCCCGACTGCACACCTAACCCACCAGGACACCGAGGACGAAGGAGTGCCACGTGCCGCCCGACCATCACCTCACCGCTGCTGACGTCCGCGCCGTTCGACAGAAGCGGCTGCGCATCGCGGCCGGCGTCGCTCTCACCGTCGCCGCCGTTGGCCTGCTGCACCTCGTCGGTGTCCTACCACCCGGCTGACCGACACCGAGGCATCTGCCATGGCCAGTCCGGCGCCCACCGCCCGCCGGCACACCCTGCTGCCGACCGTCCACATCCTGACGACGGGCGGCTGGTTCGGCGCGGGACTGGCCGTGACCGCGCTCACCGTCGCAGGGCTCGCCGGCACCGACCCATCGATCGTCTACCCCGCAGCGCGGCTGCTCGCCGGTTGGCTGGTCGCACCACTTGCCGGCGCCTCGCTGGCGAGCGGGCTGCTGCTCGCCGCGACCAGCCGCTGGGGCCTGTTCACCCACCGCTGGGTCACGGCCAAGCTCGCGATCACCGTGCTGCTCGCATCGGTGGTGACGGTCCTCCTCGTGCCCCGACTCGGGGCGATGTCGGCGCTCGTGACCGAACCCGACGCCCCGGCGCCAGCGGCAGGTCAACGGCTACCCCTCGCGCTAGCTCCGGTGGTCGCAAGCCTGCTGCTCGGCGTGAACGTCGCGCTGGCCGTCACCAAGCCAGGAGGTCGACGTCGCACAGCAACCGCCCCTCGAACCCCTCGAACCCCTCGCCCCCCACGCGCCCCTCGATCCCGTGGAGACGATCGATCATGACCAGCCCCGCACAGGAAGCAACTACCGACGGTCGCTCCGTGCCACACGCCCGTCCCGGACACTCGAAGGCGTACGGCAGATCGACAAAGATTCTCGCCGGTGCCATCGTCGCGGGCGTGGTCGTCCAGGCAGCCTTGGCCGGCGGGTTCCTCGCCGGACGGGCAACGTTCCGGGATCTTCACGAGTATCTCGGTTACGTGCTGCTGGCAGCTGGTAGCGCCGTCCTGGTGGTCGGACTGCTTGGCCGACGTCGATCGGAGGTCACCGTCCGGCTGCCGACCCGGGTCGGACTGGCGCTCGCGCTGGGTGTCACCGTGTTCGTCGGGATGCGTGCCGGTCGCGGCAGCAGCGACCTGCTCATGCTCCACATCCCTCTCGCCTTCGGCATCCTGGCCCTTGCCACGCGCCTGATCGTGCGAGAGAGCATCGACCGATACGTGTCGCGGCCGCGAGGTCGCGTGGGCCGCAGCAACGGGCGCACCCCTGCCGATGGTCACACCTCAGAGAGGTGACGTCCGGCACGCGAGCGTCTCTCCGGCGGTCCGTAGATTCGTGACGAGCCGTGAGCACGTCGGCGGCGGAGGCGACATGCCGGTAAGCGCGGCGTCCTGACCCAACGGTAGAAGGGAGTGTGGGTGCGGTGTCGGCGATCGAGGTGGACCAGCTAGGCAAGGTCTTCGGTGACGTGGTCGCCGTGGAGGACGTGGATCTCGAGGTCAGCTGCGGTCAGGTGGTGGCGTTGCTGGGCCCGAACGGCGCGGGGAAGTCGACCCTGTTCGAGCTGCTGTTGGGGCTGGTGGGTCCGACGTCGGGCAGGGTCCGGGTGCTCGGCAAGCCACCCGGAGGTGAGGTGCGTGCTCGGGTCGGAGCGATGCTGCAGACCGCGGGGTTGCCGGAGCAGGTGACGGTGCGGGAGGTGGTGGAGCTGGTCGGCCGTAGCTATCCGTGGTCGCTGGCAGTCGATCCGCTGCTGGCCGAGGTCGGGCTTGCCGACAGGTGCCGGCATGAGATCGCGACCCTGTCCGGCGGGGAGCGGCAGCGGCTGCTGCTGGCGCTGGCGTTGGTGGGGATGCCCGAGCTGCTGCTGNTGGANGAGCCGACGGCGGCGATGGACCTGGAGGCCCGTCGCAGCTTCTGGGCGTACGCCCGTGAGGCGACCATCGGTGGGGCGACGTTGCTGTTCGCAACCCACGATCTCATCGAGGCGGCCGAGGTAGCCGACCGGGTCGTGCTGTTGCATCGCGGCCGGGTGGTCGCTGACGCGCCGCCGGCGCAGCTGGCACAGCTGGTGCCGGGATCGCAGGTCACGGTCGTGACCGACGCGCCCGCCTCGGTGATCGCGACCTGGCCAGGGGTCGTGGACGTCACACCGGCCGAGGACGCTTCCTCGGCGGGAGCGTCGTCGCGTCTGACGGTGTCCGCCGCCGACGCGCCCAGCGTCGTCGTGCCGCTTGTCCGTGACGGGTACGCGCTGGCGGAACTGACGGTGCGGGATGCGGATCTCGAGACGGCCTTCGCGCGGCTGACCGGTCTGGACTCGGCAAGCGAACGTGGGGATGCTCTAGCGACCTCGGGGGGAGCCGCATGACCAGCCAGACCCCGCGCATGCCGGCACCATCGGACGCGGCGAACCTGCCGATCAGCGAGCGCACCGGAGGCCGCCTCGGACTGCTGGCGGTCCACAGCCGCGTCGAACTGCGACGTGCGATGCGCTCGATCGAGTACCTCATCGTGGCGGTCGCGCTTCCGATGCTGCTGTACGCGATGTTCGGTCTGACCAACGCCGAGCCGACGAACTTGCTGCCCGATGGCAGCCATGTGGGCACGTTGATGATGGTGTCGCTCGCCTGCTACGGCGTGGTGTCGTTGGCGATCTTCACGTTCGGGGAGTACGTCGCCAAGGAACGGGCCCGCGGCTGGGCCCGCACGATGCGAGCCACGCCGCTGCCCGTGTGGAGCAACCTCGCCGCCAAGACCGTGCTGGCGCTCATCGGAGCGACGGCGATCGTGGCATCGATCGCCGGGTTGGCCGTCGCGGCGGGCAACGTGCGACTCGATCCGGTCCAGTGGGTCCGACTGGTGGGCGTCCTGCTCCTCGGGGTGCTGGCGTTCGCCACCCTCGGGTTCGCGATCGCGTACGCGACCCGACCGCGGACGGCCACCGCGATCGCGAACCTGATCTTCCTGCCGTTGGCGTTCCTGTCCGGCTTCTTCGTGCCGCTGTCCGAGCTGCCTGAGGTGCTGGGCGACATCGCGGCGTGGCTGCCGACCTACCACTTCGGGCTGCTGGCGTGGCTGCAAGTCACCGGCCCCGAGGGTGTCGAGGCATGGGTTGGCACCGCCCCCACCGCGGTCGGTGTGCACCTGACCTGGGTGGTGGTGGCCACGGTCATCTTCGGTGCCGTGGCGCTGCTCGCCGCCCACCGTGAAGGGGTGGCCCGTCGTGTCTGACGACGAGCGCCCGAGACGGGGCGCAACGCCCCACCTAGGGTGATGTCCGTGGACACCAGTCGATCCGAGCGGTTCGGGGCCTTGGCAGGGCTGATCGCCGCAGTGGCGGTCGGCGTGCCCTTCGTCGTCGATGCGATCCAGACCGGCGGGGAGCTGCTGGTCGGACCACCGCTGCTGTGGTGGGCGTGCTACCTGGGCTACCTCGCCGTCTTCGTGTGGGACGGCCAGCTGGGTCGACCATCGTGGCTCGACCCTCGGGCGCTCGTGCTGACCCAGGCCGTGCTGGGCATGGCCGTGTACCTGCTGTCCGCCGAAGTCGGCTGGGCTCCGGTGCTGTTGGTCGTGACCGCAGCATCCTCGGCCTTCGAGCTGTCTCGCCTCGCCGCCCTGGCCCTCGTCACGGTGCAGACACTGGTGGTCGCCGTCGGCGCCAACCTCACGCCCGCACCGGACTGGTCGGAGACCCTTCTCACCACGATCGTGTACGGCAGCTTCCAGGTGTTCGCCCTCATGATGGTGTGGGCGAAGCAGCGGGAAGCCGAGGTTCGGGAGCGCGAGGCCGAGGCCCACGAGCGTCTCGAGCAGGCGCACGCCCAGCTGCGCGCCACCACGGCCATGCTCGAAGCGTCCAGCCGCAACGCCGAGCGACTGCGGATCGCCCGGGACCTGCACGACGTGGTCGGCCACCAGCTCACCGCGCTCGCGCTCGAGCTCGAGGTCGCCACACACCACCGCGACGGCACCGGCGACGACAACGTCCGTCGGGCCCGCACGATCGTCAAGGACCTGCTCAGCGACGTGCGCAGCACGGTCGGTCAGCTGCGCACCCGCCGCCACGATCTGCGCGACACGCTCTCCCAGATCGCTGCCGGCCTCCCGCGCCCGGACATCCACCTCGAGGTGGACGACAACCTCGAGGTCGACGACGAGACGTCCCTCGCCCTGGTGCGCTGTGTCCAGGAGATCATGACCAACACCATCCGGCACGCCAACGCTGACACCCTCCGGATCGAGCTGGCCGCGGTCGACGGCGAGGTGGTGCTCGACGCCCACGACGACGGGCAGGGCACCGATCAGCTGCAGCCGGGCAACGGCCTGACGGGTCTCCGCGAACGCATCGAAGCGCTCGGCGGCACCGTCCGGTTCGACAGTCAGCCGGGTCAGGGCCTGCAGGTCCACGCACGGGTCCCCGTCCGATGATCACCGTGGGTGTCGTCGACGACCAGACCCTGGTGCGCCAGGGCATCCGCAGCCTGCTCGACCTCGCCGACGACATCGAGGTGGTCGCCGAAGCCACCGACGGTCACGAGGCGCTCACCCTGGTCGAGCAGCACCGTCCCCAGGTGCTGCTCCTCGACCTGCAGATGCCCCGTCGCGACGGCATCGCCACGCTCACGGCGCTGCGCGAGCGCGGCGACGACCTGCCCGTGCTCGTCCTGACCACCTTCGACGACGACGAGCTCGTGCTCCGCGCGCTGCGAGCCGGCGCCCACGGCTACCTGCTCAAGGACGTCACCCTCACCCAGCTCGTCGATGCGATCCGCACCCTCGCCGACGGCCGCACCCTCATCCAGCCCGCCGTCACCGAGCGCCTGCTGCGCGCGATCAGCCAGCAGCCACGAACGGACGATCAGGTCCTGCCGAGACCGCAACCCCTGACCGAACGTGAACGCGAGATCCTCCGGCTGCTCGCCAGCGGGTTCACCAACCGCCAGATCGCCACCGCCCTGCACCTCGCCAACGGCACCGTCAAGAACCACGTCTCCACCGTCCTGCAGAAGCTCGGCGTACGCGACCGGACACGTGCCGTCCTGCGCGCCCTCGAACTCGGACTCCTCACCGACACCCACGTCGACGGATGATCTCAACGAGGTGCACGAGACAGACGATCTCTTGCCAAGAAGTTGCCGGTTCCGCATACCCCTGGGGCCCGCAACGGTGCGAGATCGCAGCTTGCGTGTGCCCAGATCACGGTCAGCCCGACAACGCCTGTGCGCGATTCTCGATGGCCCGTCATCGCATGGTCTCACTGCTCGCGCGGCCCACTCCGCAACCTGCGGCTACGCATCGCCGTGACTTCCCGGCGTTACGGATGACGACTGCTTTCGCACACAATGCGCTCGCGATCGACGCAGAAGTTCCCACTGGCTCTGATGCACGTCCCCGGAGCTTCGGGACCGCGGCCGACCCCCTGATGTCCGGCGCGGACTACTGGCATGGAGCGGCTGTCCTGGTCGTCGACGTTCAACAGGACTTTCTCACCGAGCGGCTGGGCCCGATGCGCCGGGGCTACGAGGACAGGATCGCGGAGCTGCTCAACGTGGCGCGCGTTCGCGGGATCGAGGTGGTTCACGTCCACAGCCAGTTCGCTGCCGACGGGAGCGACTGGATGCCTCGCTACCGCGCCCGTGGTCGGATCCCGTGCGTTCGAGGCACTGCTGGTGCCCATGTCGTTGAGGCCGCTGCACCGGATGACGGCGAACCGGTCGTGACCAAGCAGACGTTCGACGCGTTCCTCAACACCGACCTTTCGTCGCTCCTTGAAGGCCGTGGGGTGCGTCGCGTCCTTGTCGCGGGCCTGGTCACCGGTACGTGCGTGTTGCTGACGGCGGCATCTGCGATGCAACGAGGCTTTGACGTCGCTGTTGTCGAGGATGCGGTTGCCGACGATCCGCAGACGCATGCGGACGTACTTCGGCGATACGGCTACATCTTCGACCTCGTGCGGACAGACCAGGTCAGCGCCTGGGCCAGGGCGGTCTGATGGCATCCGGTGACGCGATTCGCGCTCCTGGCGACACAGCAGACTCGACCGGAGCACCTGACCGACGCGCGAGCCGTGATGGGCGGATGGGCGATACACCTGATCCGCGCTTACTAGGGACGCAGCATCGCACCGCTGCGCCCTCCGAACGGATTCGGGCCGAGGTCACCCGCTCAGAGCAGTCTTGCCGCGTAGAGCAGGGACGCTCGAGGCGGCGGTTCCCCGCCTACGCGCGGCTGGCCGCAGCTCGGGAGCGGGCGGTTCTTGGCGAAACGGTTCGATCTGCCGATCTACGGAGTCCCGATGGCCTCTCTTGACTCGCATGACCTGACGGATTGCCTGGTGCGTACTGTGATCGGCTTCTGGTCGCTTGGCGGGGTGACAGTCCAGCATGAACATTTCTGCGAAGTGAGCCATCCGACCGTGCCCGAGCACCCCCTGGGGAACTTCGCGTACCGCGTCAGGCACGATGCTGGCGCAGCGCTGCAAGCGCTCGTGGGTGAACGGGGCAGGCCACCAACACCCGCCCGGCGACGTGTCATCATCGATGAAGGGACCCCCGCCCACATGGAGGCGCTGCTGACGCAGCACGACTGGCAGCTCGAACGCCAGCTCCAACTCGTGTTGCCGTCAACGGCACACGTCGATGCCCCCACGTCGACGGTCCGCCCGGTTGGCGATGACGCCGACTGGGCGACGATCAGCGACCTGTTTCGCAGAGACCACCTCGAGGAGGATGCCCGCCGCGGCAACCCCCCTCGGTCACCGGCCGAAACGGAGGCCGCCGTAGCGCTGCGCCGCAGCCTGGGGTCCGAAGTCGAGTACCTGCTTACCGAGCAGGACAATCGTGTCATCGGTTGCATCGGAATCTGGGTCAGTGACGAGCGCGTGGGGCTGATCGAGGACGTGTTCGTCAGGGCTGAAGCTCGTGGTGCTGGCGTGGCCACCGACCTGCTTCGGCACGCCGTCAGCCACGGGCGCCGCCGGGGAGCTCGCGAGATCATCGTCGGCGCGGAGATCGAAGACACCCCGAAGCACCTCTACGCCAGGTTCGGTTTCGAGCCTGCAGCCGTGCTGCGCAGCTTCGAGGCGCCGCCTTCGCAGGAGGCCCGCGGTGGCAACGCCGCGGTGTGACGACCCGCGTGTCCCCACTCCGTCACACGCGAAGCGTTCCGGACCGTGTCGGCAACGTCTGAATGCCGACCCGATGGCAACGGTCAAATCTTGACCCCTTGCGGAGGTTCCGCTGTTGGCAGCGGTTGAGCCCGAGCCGGACGCGAGGCGCCACGCCGTGGCGACCGGGTCGGGAGACACGGTTCGATCCGCCGATCTACGGAGTCCCGATGGCATCCCTTGACTCGCATGACCTGACGGATTGCCTGGTGCGTACTGTGATCGGCTTCTGGTCGCTGGGCGGGGTGACAGTCCAGCATGAGCAATTTCACAGCATGCGCGACCACGCATCGCGCAGCGCCACCGAGAACCGCATCCTGACCACGACCTGCGAGGAGCCACGATCTGATCGGTCGGACGCTGATGTTCAGCGGGGCGCTGCGCACCGCCACCGATCCCCAAGCGGGCGCTCGGCAACGTTGCGGCCCACTGTCGGTGCGCGGCGAGTGAGCACCCGCCTCCGGCAACGGGCTTGCCATCGTCAGACCGCAAGAACGATCGGGCGAGCCGGCGGCTGCGCAGGTTGGATGTCGCCGCGTCGGTCGCCGGCGTGGGGCGCGGATGGCCGCGCCCGACCGACGACGAGCGACCCGGTTCGAGGCGAGGAGAGGGCGTGCGCTACCTGTTGCTGGTCCACAGTCCGGTGTCGCGGTGGGATGAGCTCCCGGCCGAGGGCACGGATGCCGACATGGAAGGACATGCGTCGCTGATCGGGTCGCTGACCGACACGGAACGGCTGGTGGCCTGCTCGCCGCTCGGTCATCCAGCGACCGGCCGTCGGGTGATGGTGCGTGAGGGCCTAGCTACCGCGGTCGAGTTGAGCGTGTGCGGGTCCGCGGTTGCCGGCTTCTACCTGATCGAGGCCCGCGATCTCGAGGACGCTATCGCCGTGGCGCAGCAGATCCCGGATGCGCGAACCGGCCATGTTGAGGTCCGTCCGCTGCTCCCGCTCGAGGGCATCGCCGGCGGCCCTGCGTTGGCCTAGCTGTTGCGGCGGACGTCTGTCAGGTCGATCGCACGCAAGGGGTCGCCGCCGTCGATGAGCAGTTGGCCGGTGGGGGTGAGCGCGGCAGCGATCCGCTTGCGTGCACGCTCGCCGGCGGCGGGGTGTCGGCCGTCGAGGGCTCCGACCCGGATCGCGAAGGCCAGGTCGAAGGGCGCCTCCCCTGGGCGAAGCGCGAAGTCTTCGGCGGCGACGTGGCGCACGCTGAGCAGCCCGGCCGCGATCTCCACCGCGGCGTTGCGTTCCGTACGGGCCACCCCCGTAGCCGACCGGTCGATGACCAGGATGTGCCCGTTGCCGATGCGTCGCGCGACCGCCCTGGCCGCCGCCCCTGGGGCGCCGCCGATTTCAAGGACCCGTAACCCTGGACGCAGTGGCAGGGCGGCCACCACCTCGGCGAGCCGGGCGGACAGCCGAGGCTGCGGCCGGGTCACGTGTGGGCTTGCACACGTGGGGGCGTCGTGGCAGCGAGCACCGTGTAGCGGGCGCACACGAAGGCAGCGTTCTGAGCCAGCTCCTCCAGGCGCAGGTCCAACCGGCGGGGCAGCAGCGGCGCTCCGGCCCCCAGGGTGACCGGCGCGACGGCGACAACGATCTCGTCGAGCAGTCCGGCGTCGGCGAACTGGCCGGCCACATCGCCCCCACCGACGACCCACAGGTCCTTACCCGCTGCCGCGTCGGTCATCGCCCCATGCACGGCACGGACGTCACCCCGAGCGAACCGCACCTCGCCGGCGACCTTGGGCAGGTCGCGGCTGGTCATCACCCACGTCGGCAGCCGGTAGGGCCAGACGCCGTGCTCGTGGGTCAGGATCCACTCGTAGGTGGTGAAGCCCATCACCACCGCACCGACGCGGGCGAGGAGCTCCTCGTGGTTCATCGGGCCCGCCTCGTCCAGCTCCTGGCGGAACAGCCAGTCGAGACTGTGCTTGGCGTCGGCGATGAACCCGTCGAGGCTGACGGCGGTGTAGTAGACGGTGACGCTCACGTCGCTGAGCCGTGTTGGGTGCGCAGCCACATGATCGGATCGCCGTGGCCCACCTCGTGGCCGGCGGCGGTCAGCATCCGTCGCACCAGCTGGCGGCGATGGGCGGCGTAGGTCAGCACGTGGGCGATGACGCTGCTGACCACGAAGCTCTCGGGCGGGTCGCACAGCGCGTCGATGAGCCGGTCGTTCCATGCTCCGCGCCGGTCGATGTCGCGGATGGCCGCCAACCATCGCGGGGCGACCGCATCGTGGCGTTCGAGCAGCTGGGCGGCGTCCGGGGCCGTGTCGCGGGGTGGCAGGTCGTCGCCGTCGAGTGCGGCGAGCCACACCTGTTTGGTGAAGACGAGGTGTTCGAGCACGGTCGCGATCGACTCCTCGGGGCCGTCCCACGACAGCACGATCGTTCCGGGCTGCAGCGCGGCGCGGAAGACGTCGTCTTCGAGTCCCTTGGCGAGCTCGATCAAGGTCCGGGTGTCGTCGAGGTCGTGAGCGACCAGCTGCTCGGCGAGCGGGTTCATCGGCTGCTCCTCGGCCCGAACCCACAGGGAGGTGGGCGGGTGGAAGTGGATGCCGTTGGGGGCCGGCAGCCAGTAGCTGTGGCTGGCTCGGCTGGACGGGGTGTGGCCGAACGCGCGAGAGAACGCGCGGCTGAACCCTTCGACCGACCCGTAGCCGGCCGACCAGGCGGCATCGGTCACCGTCGCGCCGTGGTTGAGTTGCCAGGCGGCACGCTCGAGCAGCACCCGGCGCCGCATCGCGACCGGCGGCTCACCGGCGGTGCGGGAGAGCAGCCGGCTGAAGTGGTAGGGCGAACTGGCCGCGTCCGCCGCCATGTCGTCCAGCCGCCGACGCGCACCCTCAGCAGGTTCGTCGGTGCCGTCGAGCACGGCATCGAGCAGTACACGCAGGCGGTCGCGTCCGGTGGCAGGCATGCCGCCAGTGTGGCGGCACGCCGCGCCGGCCGCCCGACCGTTGTTGCCCAAGCTGTGGGCCGCGCGTGCCGCCCGGAGGTCACCGTGTCGGCTCGGCGGTGGATGGCCGTCATCCGGTCAGGGTGCTGCGGCCGGGGCCGGCAGGTCCGGAGTCGGCCTCGGCGGCGGCCTTGAGCATGCGCAGACGCTGATCCCAGGCATCCGCGATCTCATCGAGCCAGGCCTGGACCGTCTGGAGTCCCAGGTCGCGCAGTCGGTAGCGGGTCTGGCGGCCTCGTGCCTCGACGGCGATGAGCCCGGCATCGCGGAGGATCCCCAGGTGCTTGGCGACCGCCTGGCGGCTCATGGGCAGGTCCACCATCCTCTGCCTTCCCACTATGAGCGGCTGGCTGCTTTGAACGATCCGCCCATCATCACGGCGATGCTTGGCCTCAGGCTGCGCCATGGCCGCGCGAGTGTTGAGGCCATACGGTGACGGGACATCGAGAGTCGCGCGCGGGCGTTGTCGGGCTGACCGTGCCCTAATACGTTCATGGCATGGATCTGCGTCGCATCGACGATGACACGGGCATCGCATGGGAGGTGTGCCAGCACGAGCGTGCCTTGGCCGCAGCCACCGTGCAGGCTGGGTCAGAACCCACCGCCAGGTTCCTTCGGCTCGAGGTTGACCCCCAACATCGTGGCCGAGGCATCGGCTCGTGGCTGATCGGCACCATCATCGACGAGCTGCGAGCCGCGGGCGTCGAGATGCTCGAAACGCTGGTGGTCACCGGATCTGCTGGCGCACGATTCGCCACCCGTCACGGCGCGACCAGCGGTGACCACCTCGTCACCGACATCCTGGACCTGACCCGGGCAGACCGTGTCCGGCTGAGCCAACTGGTGCAGGACCTTCCCGGCGAGTATGTCCTGCAGCGCTGGCACGGGCACGCACCGCCGTCGCTGATCAACTCGTATGCACAGGCGAGAAAGGCGATCCGCGACGCCCCCAATCGCTACCCGCCCCCCGTGCCCGAGTGGACGCCAGCGGCGATCCGAAAGAGTGAGCAACACCGCGCGCAGCAAGGCGAGTCGCCATGGGTCACGGCCGCGACGCTCGACGGCCAGGTCGTCGCATTCACGGAAGCCCTCACTACTGAGTCACCCGACGCCGAACAGCATGACACCGCAGTAGTGCGGGCACATCGGCGCCGGGGGCTCGCAGGAGCTGTAAAGGCCGACCTCATCCTGCGCCTGTGCCGGCAGCGCCCCGATCTCCGCTCGTTGGCGGTTACCTACGCGCTCTCGAACACCGGGATGCAGGCCGTCAACCGCGAGTTGGGCTTTGAAGAACTCCACCGTCGAGACCTCGTCCGCCTCCCCCTGTGAGCCGACTGAGGATCGGTGATCTACCGACGCATTAGCCAGGGGGGGACTCGGCGCTATGTGCTGTGAACTCCCTGGCGGCCTACGCCCGCAGCCCCGGATGTCGCTCGGTTAGCAACCTTGGCTTCGTGATCGAACGGGTCTGACGGGCATCGGCCCTTGTTCGTCTCAACGCACCGGACGGGGCAGGCGTTGCCTCCGTCTCGGGCTGGTCGAGGCGCTTGTAGGTTCCGGCGGGCGTCACGCATCGTGCAACTGCGGGTGGGGCCGCGCGCCAGGGACGGCCAGCGTCGCCCGCTGCTCGAGTGGGAGTTGCCGCGCCGATACGGCGAGCCGGGTGACCGGCGACAGGTGGATGGGGCATCGGCATCTCGGACGAATCGAAAGCAGGTACGTCATCGGGTCCTGGATAGTCGTGCTCTGGCGACTTGCAGCGCTTCACGCGTGGAGGACAGTTGGTCCTCCGGCGCGTCAACCGCGACACGTAGGGCCAGCGCGTTCTCGAAGGACTCGATGGCCTTGTCAAGGCGTCCCTGGTCGATGTGATTGCGCCCGGCGTGCTGCAGGGCGAACGCGGTGTACAGGTCGTCGCCAAGCCGCTCCGCGCGTTCGATGGCCTCGGCGAAGAGACGGTCGGCCTCCTCCCAGCGACGTTGCCACTGGACGACGTGCGCGAGGCGGATGAGGGCGCCCAGCTCGTCGCGCGGCGATCCATCTCGCCGTGCTTGCGCCAGGGCGGCGCTGGCCTCCGCCTCGGCTTCGTCGAGACGACCGAGCAGCCGCAACAGCGAAACTCGCTGCCCCCGAGAGGCCAAGTCCGCGCGGCCGTCGATGTGCGACAGATACGCGACGGCGCTCTCCTCATCAAGCAGGTAGTCGCGGTTCGTTTCGGCGTCGATCCGATACGGGGGGATCTCCATGTGCCGACCACCTCCTTTCGTCAGCCGTGCCAGATCGGCACGACACATCGCTCAGGACTCCCGAATTCCCCGTTGCATGCGGTTCCAGAAAGGCGGCACAGACCCCGGACAACACAAGGTCGATGCTCGCAAGGTCGTCGCCGCGAACCCAGGCAGCACCAGAAGCTCCGTCCGTGGCCAGTAGGCCCTCGAGCTGCGGGCTGTCAATCTTCCTGTCAACGACGTAGCCCCCGGGCGACTTCCGGGGGCTACGTAGGGTGGGGCGTGCAGGAATCGAACCTGCGACCTCTTGCGTGTCGAGCAAGCGCTCTAGCCGACTGAGCTAACGCCCCGAAAGGGTGCGAACCTGCCGT
>SL_3KL_010_SEDDRAFT_10002746_pt1 | contig 16042 bp, 9 predicted proteins | sample SodLakKL_010_SED_2_FD_10381 | JGI IMG/M metagenome (IMG submission 10381) | reverse complement strand
CGCTGCAGGCCGCGGCCGAGCCGGAGGAACGGCGGGCCTGTCTCGCCGGGCGTCTGTCCCGGGCCGAGCGCGAGCCGGCCCACCTGGTCCTGTGCTGGAACCTCCTGAACTACCTGCAACCAGGCGACATCAGTGCGCTGGTCGAACTGCTGGCGCCGCGCCTGGCCGCGGGCGCGCGGCTGCACGCGTTGATCGAGTATTCCTCGCCGGTCATGCCGGCCACGCCGGGGCACTGGGTACCCGATGAAACGGGCCGGCTGTTCGCCGACCAGGCCGATGTGGAACAGATTCCGGCGCCGCGCTATTCGCCCAAGGCCCTGGAGCGCCTGATGCCGCAGCTGCGGCCGGAGCGCAGCATGCTGCTCGGCAACGGCCTGCAGGAGCACCTGTTCCGGCTGCGCGCCTGAGCTCGGCGCTGCCGCGGGCGGGGTGTGGTCTAGAATCCGGGTTGGATCAGATCGCGGGAGTCCATCCGGTGAAATACTGCCTGAGCGTCCTGTGCCTGGCCGTGTGCCTGGCATTCGCCTTGCCCCTCGACGCCTCGGTCGAGGACAGTGCCGAAGCCCGTCTGGATGCCCTCATCGAGCGCTATCTCGACGACTACTGGCAGCGCCACCCGGACCGCGCCACCCGCGCCGGCCTGTCCGACTGGAACGACCGGCTACCGGACCTGCGGGCCGAGGCGCTGGCGGCCGAGGCCGAAGCGCTCAGGGTCTTTCTGATGGAGCTGGCCGGCATCGATCCCGAGCGGCTGGGTTCGATCGATCACCGGGTCGATCACGACCTGATGGCGCGGCACCTGCGCATCCGCCTGGCCGAGATCGAAACCCTGCCGCGCTGGCGCCGGGAGCCGCGCCTGTACCTGCCGTTTCACGCCTTCAACGATCTCATACTCGACGAGTTCGCGCCGCTCGAGCAGCGCATTGACTGGCTGCAGGCCCGCCTTGATCAGCTGCCCACACTGCTGCAGGCGGGCCAGGCCAACCTCGACCGCGCGCCGCGGCGCTTCGTCGAAGACGCCATCCGCTCGACCGAGAGCCAGCTGCCGTTTTTCCGCGAGACCGTGCCGGCGTTCGCGGCCCGCGTGCCCGAACGCACCGAGTCCGTGCAGGCCGCGGCCGCGGCAGCGGCGGACGCCGTCGAGGACTACCTGGTCTTCCTGCGCGCCGACCTCCTGCCCCGGGCCGATGGCGAGGTCGCGGTCGGCCGCGAGGTCTACGACTTCTATCTGCAGGTTCTGCACGGCCTGGAACTGGACGCCGATGGCCTGATCGAACTCGGCCAGCGCTACTACGACGAGATCGAGGCCCGGCTGGCCGCCCAGGCCGAGCGCATCGCGCCGGGCCGGCACTGGGCCGACGTCACCGAGGACATCCGCGACGATCACCCGACCCGCGAGGACCTGCTCGACGCCTACTGCCGCGACATCCAGCGCTCCCGCGCGCATGTCGTCGAGCGCGATCTGGCCACCGTGCCGCCCAACGAGGAAGTGCGCTGCATTCACTCCGATCCCAGCCAGCGCGCCTTCTCGCCGTTCGGCACGTTTCGCACGCCGGCGCCCTTTTCCGAGTCCAAGATCGGCTATCTCATCCTGCATCCGGTGCCGGAGGGCTTGTCGGCGGAAGAGGAAACCCGGCGTTTGCGCGCGCACGACTTCAGCTGGATCGAGGTGATCGCCCCGCACGAGGCCTATCCCGGTCACCACCTGCAGGCCATCCTGGCCCAGGAAAATCCGCGTCCCCTGCGCCGGGTCTATTCCACGCCGGTGTTCACCGAGGGCTGGGGCCTGTATACCGAGGAACTCATGCACGAGACCGGTTTTTTCCGCACGCCGGAAGAGACCCGGCTGACCCAGCTCCGACTGCAGTTGTGGCGGGCCGCCCGTGTGCTGCTCGACGCCCGCCTGCATACCGGCCAGATCAGCGTCGAGGAGGCGCGCGATTTTCTCGCCGAGCACATCCGCATGGAATACGGGGCGACCGCCGGCGAGGTCAACATCTACGTCTACCGGCCCAGCTACGCCATCGGCTACGTGGTCGGCTTCTACGAAATGATGGCCTTGCGCGAGCAGGCGCGCGCCGCGCGCGGCGAGGATTTCGAGCTCAAGGCCTTCCACGACGAGGTCCTGAGCCTGGGCTCCATGCCGTTTCCGCTGGTTCGCGAGCTGATGGCGCTGCCGCCGGAACCCTGATCGTCGCTCCGGCCTTCCCAGCCGGACCTGCCTGGGCTACATTGCAGTGGCGGCCACGCGGAGTGGTCGTCCCGCCGCGGCGCGGGCCACGTTTGTGAGGGACATTCAATGAGCATGATCCAGGAGTTTCGCGAGTTCGCGGTCAAGGGCAACATGGTCGACATGGCCGTGGGCATCATCATCGGCGGCGCTTTCGGCCAGATCATCACCAGCCTGGTCAACGACGTCATCATGCCGCCGCTGGGCCTGCTGATCGGCGGCGTGGACTTCGCCGACCTGGCAGTCACCCTGAAAGCCGCCGGGGACGGCGCCGATGCCGTGCTGCTGCGCTACGGGGCCTTCATCAACACGGCGATCAACTTCCTGATCATCGCCTTTGCGATCTTCATGGTCATCAAGGCAATGAACAGGCTCAAGCGCAAGGAAGAAGCCGCGCCCGCCGAACCGCCGGTGCCGCCGCGCGAGCAGGTGCTGCTTGAAGAGATTCGCGATCTGCTGAAGAAACCGGGCTGACCGGCCAGCGCGCCAATCGGCTTCAGCGCCGACAGGCCCGCGCATAGACCTCCAGGTAGGCGCGGGCCGACTTTTCCCAGCCGAAATTCTGGCGCATGGCCGTGAATTGCAGCCGGCGCCAGCTGTCCGGCTGGCGGTACAGCGCCACCGCGCGATCGATTCCGCCCAGCATGCCGGACCAGCTCGGGTCGTCGAAGTAGAAGCCGGTGGCCTCGCCGGCCGCCAGGCTGTCGGCCGATACATCGACGACCGTATCGGCCAGCCCGCCAACCGGGCGGACCACCGGAATGGTGCCGAAACGCATCGCGTACATCTGGGTCAGACCGCAGGGCTCGAAGCGCGAGCCGTGAATCAGGATGTCGGCACCGGCATGGAGGCGGTGCGTGAGGGGTTCGGTGTAGTCAAACAGGGCCGCCACTCGACCGGGGTGCGCTGCGGCCAGGGCCTGGTAGGCCGCCTCCAGGCCCCGGTCCCCGTTGCCGAGCAGCACGAATTGACGATCCGGTTCCGAGGCCAGGTAGTGCGGCACCGTTTCCAGCAGCACGTCGGCCATCTTCTGCCAGGTCAGGCGACCGATGAAGGCCAGCAGGGGGGCATTCGGGTTGGCCTCCAGCGCCAGTTCCTGCTGCAGGCGCTGCTTGCAGATCGCCTTGCCCGACAAGGCCTCGGCACTGTAGGGCGCCGGGACCCAGGGGCTGCGCTCCGGGGTCCACAGCGACTCGTCGATGCCGTTGAGAATGCCGGTCAGTCGATCACGCCGGGCCTGTATCACGCCGTCCAGGCCAAAGCCGAACTCCGCGGTCTGGATTTCCTCGGCGTAGCGGGGGCTGACGGTGGTCAGCTGATCGGCGAACTCCAGCCCCGCCTTGAGGAAACTGGCCTGGCCGTAATACTCGACCCGGGGCCACTGCTCCGGGCTCAAAGCCACCCCCAGCCCAGCCCACTGCTCCAGCGGGCATTGCCCCTGGAAGGCCATGTTGTGGATGGTGAAAACGGTGGCCGGCCGGTCCGTCGGCACGTGGTTGAGCAGCAGCAGCGGGGTCAGGCCGGTATGCCAGTCGTTGCAGTGGACCAGGTCAAACGGCGCCTGGCCCAGCTCGCCCATGGCCAGGTGCTTGATCGCGTGGGACAAGGCGGCGAAACGCTGCGGATTGTCATGACGCTCATGGCCGTTGACATCCACGTACAAGCCCCCACCGTCGCGGTAAAGCGAGGGCAGATCAACCAGGTGCAGCGGCACCTGGCTGTCCGGGGTCCGGGTGCTGAGCAAAAGACCGCCCTCATGCCCGTTGATGACCGGCAAGGCGGTGGATGCATCGATGTGGCGAATTTGTTCCAGCGCCTGCGGGTAGGCCGGCATGACGAAGTGCACATCGACCTTGAGCGCCGCCAGAGCCGCACCGAGGGCGGCTACCGCATCGGCCAGGCCGCCGGTCTTCGCCATCGGGTAGATTTCGGTGGCAGCGATCAGGATGCGCGGATTGGGTGACATGATCGGCTCCTCCGGATACGCTTTATTGCGCAGTCTCGATGCTAAACTCGGGATCAAATGATCCGGCGTAAGCGTAGACCGGCCAGAGTGCCAACGCTGCCACATTCATCTGACGGTAGCGTGACGCTTTAGCCCTTGCTAATCATCGTACGCGAAGCAGGCAAAAAAGAAAATGCCGCCACCATCGATTCAAGCCGAGCAACCGGCCATGGCAAGCCCGGTGCAGGCTGTACCAAGGAAAATCTGACGCCCTCCCATGTTTGAAGACACTTACCGAATACCAGCCGGCGAGCGGCGCACCATTGGCCCGTTTCTCGGCAAGACCCGCGTTGCCTACTTCTCGATGGAGATCGCACTCCACCCGGACATGCACACCTATTCCGGGGGCTTGGGCGTGCTGGCGGGCGATACCGCCCGCTCGGCCGGAGACCTGGAGCTGCCGATGGTCTTCGTGACTCTGGTCAGCAGCCAGGGCTACCTGCGCCAGACGCTGGATGACAGTGGCTGGCAGGACAGTACACCGGATCCCTGGTCCCCGGAGCAGTTCGCTTCACCGCTGCGGGCGAAGATCGCCCTGCCGATCAACGGACGGGAAGTCTGGATTCAGCCCTGGCTGCACGTGCTGCGCAGCCCCATCGGACACGACCTCCCGGTCATTCTGCTCGACACCGATCTGCCAGAGAACGATCCCCGCGACCGCGAGATCACCCATCACCTCTATGGCGGCGGCAGCGAGTACCGTCTGCGCCAGGAGATCGTGCTTGGGATCGGCGGTCTGCGCCTGCTGTCCGCGCTGGGCTTTTCCCGGATCAATACCTACCACATGAACGAAGGACACGCCGCGCTGCTGGCGCTGGACTTGCTGCGCCGTTATCCCAGGCCGCCGGACCAGATCCGCGACCTGGATCTCAAGTACGATGTCGGTCCGGTGCGCGACATGTGCATTTTCACCACCCACACGCCGATCGAAGCCGGTCACGACGCGTTCAGCTACGACCTGGTCGAGGAACTTCTGCCCAACTACATCGAACCCGACCAGCTGCATCTGCTGTGCGGGCAGGACAAGCTCAACATGACCCGCCTGGCCCTCACGCTGTCGGGCTTCGTCAACGGAGTCGCCCAGCGCCATGCGCGCACGACCCGCGAGATGTTTCCCGGCTACCGGATTCGCGCCATCACCAACGGCGTTCATCTGCCGACCTGGGCGCATCCGGCCTTTGCCCGCCTGTACAACGAGCATTACCCGTCCTGGGGCCTGGAGCCCGAAGCCCTGACCCAGGCCGATCAACTGCCCGGCACGCTGATCTGGGACGCCCATGCCGAGGCCCGCGAAGACTTGATCCGCATGGTGGCGGAGCACTGCGGCGTGGAGCTGGATCCCACACGTCCGATCATCGGCTACGCCCGGCGCATGACGTCCTACAAGCGCCCCGAACTGCTGTTCACCGATCTTGAGCGCCTGCGAGCGATCAACCGGCGCTATCCGTTCCAGGTCGTTCTTGCCGGCAAGGCGCATCATCGGGACGATGAGGGCAAGCGCCATATCCAGAATATCTACGGACACATGCGCGAACTGGCCGACGAAATACCGGTGGCCTTCATTCCCAACTACGAGGCCGGCGTGGCCTCGAAGCTGGTGCCGGGCGTGGACGTGTGGCTGAACACGCCGGTGCCGCCGATGGAGGCTTCGGGCACCTCCGGCATGAAGGCGGCCCTGAATGGGGTGCTCAACCTGAGCGTGCTGGACGGCTGGTGGATCGAGGCCTGCCTGGACGGGGTGAACGGCTGGGCCATCGGCGAGGACAGCGGCAACGGCGCGGCCCGGGCCTGTGCCGAGGACTTGTACGCCAAGCTGGAGCAGGCCGTGCTGCCCCTGTTCCACACCGACCGTGACGCCTGGATCCGGATGATGAAGCAGGCCATCTGCAAGATCGCGCCGGTCTTCAACTCCCAGCGCATGATGCAGCGCTACGCGTCCGAAGCCTACATGCCGCTTACTCGCACGTGAGTCCGGAACCTGGAGCGGCCACGATTCCCGGTGCATCGGTGCCGGAAGCCTGGCTGCGCCCAGTCGGGGTCGATGCGCTGATCGCGGGTCATCATGGCGAGCCGTTCGCCCTGCTTGGCTGTCATCCCGCGCCGGACCCACAGTACCGGATCGTCCGTGCCCTGCTTCCAGGTGCGCAGTCGGTGTCCGTCGTCGCGGCGGTCTCTGAAGCGGAACTGAGGCTGGACGAAGTGAGTGCACCGGGCTTCTTTGCCGGCGCCATACCGGCTGGGCTGGCGAGTAGCGGCTACCGGCTCAAGGTGCTTTGGGCTGACGGCAGCGAACAGGCGCTCGATGACCCCTACACCCTGCCGCCGCGCCTGGGCGAGCTGGATCTGCACCTGCTGGCCGAGGGCCAGCATTTCCGCGCCTGGGAGGTGCTGGGCGCCCGGCCGGGCGATCACGCCGGCCTGAGCGGAACCGGGTTTGCGGTGTGGGCGCCGAACGCCCGGCGGGTCAGCGTGGTGGGCGATTTCAACGCCTGGGACGGGCGCAGGCACGTCATGCGCCTGCGCCCCGAATGCGGAATCTGGGAGATCTTCGTGCCGGGCGTGGCGCCCGGTGCGCTCTACAAGTACGAAATTCTCACCCATGACGGCCGGCTGTTGCTCAAGGCCGACCCCTACGGCCGCCAGGCTGAACTGCCGCCGGCCACGGCGTCCCGGGTGTGGGCCGACGGCGACTATGTCTGGTCCGACCAGGACTGGCTGGAGCGGCGTGAAGCCAGCCAGTCGCGCGAGCGGCCGATCGCCATCTACGAGCTGCATCCCGGATCCTGGCAGCGCCATGCCGACGGCTCGTGGCTGAACTACCGAGAGTTGGCCGACCGCCTGGTTCCCTATGTGCGCGAACTGGGGTTTACCCATATCGAGCTGCTGCCGATCAGCGAGCACCCGTTTTCCGGCTCCTGGGGTTACCAGCCCAGCGGCCTGTTCGCGCCCACGGCGCGTTTTGGCACGCCGGACGATTTCCGCTACCTGGTCGACCGCTGTCACCAGGCCGGCATCGGCGTGATCCTGGATTGGGTGCCCGGTCACTTTCCGGACGACGCGCACGGACTGGTGCGCTTCGACGGCAGCTGCCTGTACGAACACGAGGACGAGCGCCAGGGCCGGCACCGCGACTGGGACACGCTGATCTACAACTACGGCCGCAGGGAGGTGCGCAATTTCCTGATCGGCAACGCGCTGTACTGGCTGAAGCACTTTCACATCGACGGCTTGCGCATCGACGCGGTGGCCTCGATGCTGTACCTGGACTACAGCCGCCGCCCGGGCGAGTGGCTGCCGAACATCCATGGCGACAACCGCAATCTCGAGGCGGTGGAATTCCTGCGCCGCCTGAACCTGGCCGTTCACAACGAGTGCCCGGACGTACTGATGATCGCCGAGGAGTCGACTTCCTGGCCGCTGGTGTCGCGTCCTCCGGAGCATGGCGGACTGGGCTTTGGCTACAAGTGGAACATGGGCTGGATGAACGACAGCCTGCGCTACTTCAGCCGCGACCCGATCTACCGCAGCCACCATCACCGCGACCTGACCTTCGGCCTGCTGTACGCCTTCAGCGAGAACTTCGTCCTGCCCATCTCGCACGATGAAGTGGTGCACGGCAAGGGCTCGCTGCTGAACAAGATGCCCGGCGACCGCTGGCAGCAGCTGGCCAACGTGCGCCTGAGCCTGGCCTGGCAGTTCTGTCATCCGGGCAAGAAGCTCCTGTTCATGGGCTGCGAGTTCGCTCAATTCGCGGAATGGAACCACGACACGGAACTGGACTGGGACGCGCTGCGCGATCCTGCGCACGCCGGCGTCAAGCGCCTGGTGGCGGACCTGAACCGGTGCTACCGCGGGCTGCCGGCCCTGCACGAACTGGACTGCGAAGGCGGGGGCTTTGGCTGGCTGAGCTGCGATGACGCCGACCAGAACGTGGTCGTGTTCGTGCGCGGCGGCCGCGGGCCCGGGTTCGTGGTCGTTGCCTGCAATTTCTCGCCCATGGTGCACCACGGCTACCGGGTCGGCGTACCGCTGGCCGGCAGCTACCGCGAGCTGCTCAACACCGATGCGCACGAATACGGCGGCAGCGGGGTGGGCAACCTGGGGCAGGTCGCGACCGACCAGGAGCCCTGGCACGGACATCCGCAGTCCCTGGCGCTGAACCTGCCGCCGCTGGCGGCGATCGTGCTGGCCTCGCCCGACCTGCCGTGGGCCGATGGCCATGTCTGAAGCGGGCTCGGTCCCGAGACTTGGCGCCGAAGTGCTCGAGCGCGGAGTGCGCTTTGCCCTGTTCTCCGAAGTGGCCGAGCGGGTGGAAGTCTGCCTGTTCGACGCGGTCAGCGGCCGCGAGACCGACCGCCACAGCCTGCGCCAGCGCAGCGGCGACATCTGGCACGACACCTTGCCGGGCCTGAGCTCAGGCCAGCACTACGGCTATCGCGTCCACGGCCCCTACGAACCCGAGCTTGGCCTGCGCTGCAACCCCCACAAGCTGCTCATCGATCCCTATGCGCGCCGTCTGGACGGCGGTTTCGAGTGGCACGAGGCGGTATTCGGCTACGAGCGCGGCCACCGGCTTAAGACCAGCTCGTTCGACCGCCGGGACAGCGCGCCGCACGTGCCGCGCTGCGTGGTTGAAGCCGTATCGTCGCCCGCCGATACCCGGCCGCGCCGGGCCTGGCGCGATACGGTGATCTACGAGATGCATCTCAAGGGCCTGACCCGGGCCTGCCCCGATGTGCCGGAAAGACTGCGCGGCAGTCCGGCGGCGCTGCTGCAGCCGGCCGTGCTGGACCACATCCGGGGCCTGGGGGTGACCGCGGTCGAACTGCTGCCGGTGCAGTACGCCATCTCCGAAGAGCCGCTCATCCGGCGCGGCCTGTCCAACTACTGGGGCTACAACCCGCTGGCCTGGATGGCGCCGGATGGCCCGCGCCTGGGCCTGGAGCACGCCGGCGAGCTGGCCTGGCTGGTCGACGGGCTGCATCAGGCCGGTCTCGAGGTCTTGCTGGACGTGGTGTTCAACCACAGCGCCGAGGGCGACGAGACCGGGCCGACCCTGTCGCTGCGCGGCATCGACAACTCGAGCTATTACCTGCTCGACCCCGAGCAGCCGGCCCGCTATCTCAACTACTCCGGCTGCGGCAACGCCCTGCGCAGCGGTCACCCGGCCGTGGCCCGGCTGGTCGTCGACAGCCTGCGCTTCTGGGCCGAGGCCACCGGCGTCGACGGCTTCCGCTTCGATCTGGCCGCCAGCCTGCTGCGCGATCGCTCGGGCCGGCCGGACGGCGACTACCTGATGGGCGCGATCATGAACGACCCCTTGCTGTCGACGCTCAAGCTGGTCGCCGAGCCCTGGGACCTGGGCCCGGGCGGTCACCGCGTGGGTGATTTCCCGGCCGGCTGGAGCGAGTGGAACGACCGCTTCCGGCGCACGATCCGGCGCTTCTGGTCGGCCGCACCCGGGCAGGTCGGCGATCTCGCCACCCGCATTGCCGGCTCGGCCGATCTTTACGCGCCAGCGCGCCGGACGCCCACGGCCGGCATCGACTTCGTCACCAGCCACGACGGCTTCACCCTGCGCGACCTGGTGTCCTACATCGAGCGGCGCAATGCTGCCAACGGGCACGCCGAACCGGACGGCGAGGCCTGGAACGACAGCGTCAACTGCGGCGTCGAGGGTCCGAGCGAGGATGTTTCGGTGCTCGCGCGTCGCTTGCGCGCCTGCCGCAATCGCCTGGCCACGCTGCTGCTCTCGCGCGGTGTGCCCATGCTGCTGGCCGGCGACGAAATGGGCAACAGCCAGAACGGCAACAACAACGCCTACTGTCAGGACAACCCGATCGGCTGGCTGGACTGGGACGGCCGCGAGGATCCCAACCGGGATCTGCGCGCCTTCGTCGCCGGGCTGATCGAGCTGCGGCGCGCACTGCCGGCGCTGGCGGCCGATCATTTCATCGACCACGACGGCCGGCGCAGCGACCGGCCGGGCATGGAACCGGACTACGCGCTGCGCTGGCTCAAGGCCGACGGCCGGCCCATGCTGGCCGGCGACTGGTACGCGGACGCGGCGAGCAGTCTGCTGTGCGAGATCAGCGATCGGCGCCAGCCGGGCCGCATCCTGTGGATTCTCAACGCCGGTCCGGAAACCTTGTCCTGCCCCCTGCCCGAAACCGCTGTGGGCGGCTGGCGCTGCCGGCTCGACACTGCCAGCGACAGCGGTTTTCCGGATCCAGGGAGCGCGCCGCTGGACGGTAAGATGAATGTAGCGGCCGAGTCGGTCCTGCTGCTGGTAGAGGAATCAACATGACGGCGTCTTTGCGCGAACGGGCGGCCCAGCGCGGCATCAGCGAGGGCTATCACGATGTGGCCGGGAACTGGCACACGGTCGGCGCGGAGACGCTCGAGCAACTGTTGGCGGCCCTGGGCCCGGATCTGGACCCGGAGACCGATCCGGCGCCGGCGCTTGGTCCCTGCTTCCTGCCGCCCGCGCTGTCCGAAGACCGCAAGCTCTGGGCCTTGAGCGTGCAGCTGTACGGTTTGCGCTCGGCGCGCAACTGGGGCATCGGTGATTTCGGCGACCTCGCTCAGCTGGCCGAACTGGCCGCCGAAGCCGGCGCCGCCGCCCTGCAGATCAACCCGCTGCACGCCCTCTACGCCTCGCGCCCCGGCCATTGTTCACCGTACTCGCCGTCCAGCCGGCTGTGGCTGAACCCGCTCTATATCGACATCCTGGCGGTTCCCGATCTCGCGACCTCGGAAACCGCGGTCCGCTTCATCGAGCAGGACAGCTTTCGCCGCCGCCTGGCGGCCCTGCGCGCCAGCCCGCGGGTCGATTATGCGGCGGTGGCAGCGCTCAAGCTGCCGCTGCTCAGGCTGCTGTTCGGCGAGTTCGTCGATCGGCACGCCGGACAGTGCAGCGAGCGCTACGCGGCGTTTGAAGCCTTTCGCGCCGCCGCCGGACGATCACTGCTCGATTTCGCCCTTTTCGAGGCGCTGGATCGCCGCCTGGTCGAGCGTCATCCGCAAGGGTGGGCGACCTGGCCTGCCCCGTGGCGCGACCGTGAGCCGGAAGCCTGCCGTGATTTTCTCAAGCGCCACCCGCGCGAGGTCCTGTTCCCCATGTACCTGCAGTGGCTGGCGCGCAATCAGCTGGAGGACGCACAGCGGCGGGCGCGCGCGGCCGGCATGCCGATCGGCCTGATCGCCGACCTGGCCGTCGGCGTCGACCCGGCCGGGGCCGACGCCTGGCGCGACCGCGAGCTGCTGGCCATGGACGCAGAGATCGGCGCGCCGCCCGATGCCTTCGCCGCCGAAGGCCAGGCCTGGAGTCTGCCGCCATGGCGGCCACAGGTGATGCAGACGCGCGCGTTTCGGCCATGGCGGGAACTGCTGGACGCCAACATGGCCGCGGTCGGCGGCCTGCGCATCGATCACATCATCGGCTGCGAACGCCAGTTCTGGGTGCCGCGCGGTTCCAGCGGGCGCGAGGGTGCCTACGTGGCCTACCCGCGCGATGCGCTGCTGACCGTGCTGGCCGAGTGCAGCCGCAGACATGCCGCCGTGGTGGTTGGCGAAGACCTGGGCACCGTGCCGGACGGTTTTTCCGAGCGCCTGGCCGGGTCCGGCATCCTGTCGACCCGGGTGGTGCGCTTCGAGCGCTACCCCAGCGGACTGTTTCGGCGCCCGTCCACCTATCCGGAACTGGCCTGCGCCTGCGCCGGAACGCATGACCTGCCGCCGCTGGCCGCCTGGCTGGAGGCCGGCCCGGCCGAGCCCGATCCCGGCGACGAACGCGCCCTGCTGCAGGCCGCGTTGGTCGACGCCGGCACCGAGCCGCGCTCCGAGGGTGTCGAGGACCGCATTGCCGCGGTGCACGAGTTCCTGGCCCGAAGCCCGTGCGGCCTGGTGCTGGTGCAGCTTGAGGACATCCTGGCCGAACGCGAGCCCGCCAATCGGCCGGGTACCGGTCCCGAGCAGCCGAACTGGCAGCGCAAGTACCAGCTCGAGCTGGCCGAACTGGCGGAGTGCCCAGCCTGGGGCCGAACGGCGGATTTGTTTCGCCGTGCCGGCCGGGAGCGGCCCTCGACCGAGTGAACCGGTTGCCCTGTTGAAGGGCTGATGCTGCCAGACGGGTGGCCGTCGCGGGCGCGAAACGTTGCTCAGGCTCCGGCCGGCTCGGCTTGACGGGCCAAACGCACCCGCTTCAAACGCAAGGCGTTGCCGACCACGAACAGGCTGGAGGCGGCCATGGCGGCGGCGGCCAGCATGGGCGAGAGCAGCAGGCCGAAGGCCGGGTAGAGCACCCCGGCGGCGACGGGGATCAGCGCGGTGTTGTAGGCGAAGGCCCAGAACAGGTTCTGGCGAATGTTGCGCAGGGTGGCGCGCGACAGGGCAATCGCCTGGGGCACCTTGCTCAAGTCGCCGGCCATCAGCACCACGTCGGCCGACTCGATGGCGACATCCGTGCCGGTGCCGATGGCGATGCCGACATCGGCCTCGGCCAGGGCCGGGGCGTCGTTGATGCCGTCGCCGACGAAGGCGATGCGGCCGTGTTCTTCCTTGAGCCGCTGCACCGCTTCGACCTTGCCGTCCGGGAGCACCTCGGCGATCACGGTGTCGATGCCCAGCTCCTTGGCGATGGCCTCGGCCGTGGCCTGGCGGTCGCCGCTGATCATGGCCACTTTCAGTCCCTGCGCGTGCAGGGCACGGATGGCATCCGGCGTGGACGCCTTGACCGGATCGGCGATGCCGAACACGCCGGCGAGATTTCCGTCCACCGCGATCAGCACCGGCGTGCGCGCCCTGGCGGATAGTGTATCGACGGCCTCCGCCGCTGCTTCTGTATCGACATCGGCCTGGTCCAGCCAGGCGCGGGTGCCGATATGGACGCGCTGACCTTCAACACGGGCGGCGACCCCTAGCCCCGACTCGCTGCGGAAGTCTTCCGCCGGCTTGAGATCGATGTCCTCGCTGCGTGCGGCGTTGAGAATGGCGTGCGCCAGCGGATGCTCGGAGTCCTGCTCCACCGCTGCCGCCAGCGCCAGCAGGCGACCCTTGTCCAGCTCGCCCACGGCGACGATGTCGGTCACTTCCGGCCGGCCCTCGGTCAGCGTGCCGGTCTTGTCCAGTGCGACCACGCGCACCGAACGCAGCTGCTGCAGGGCATCGCCGCCGCGGAACAGCACGCCGTTCTCGGCCCCGCGCCCGGTGCCGACCATGATCGAGGTCGGCGTGGCCAGGCCCATGGCGCAGGGGCAGGCGATGATCAGCACGGCGACGGCGTTGACCAGGGCGAAACTCAGTGCGGGTTGCGGTCCGAAAACCAGCCAGACCACGGCCGTGGCTGCAGCGATCGTCATGACCGCCGGCACGAACCAGGCCGTGACCCGGTCGACCAGGGCCTGGATCGGCAGTTTCGCGCCCTGCGCTTTCTGCACCATGCGCACGATCCGGGCCAGTACGGCGTCGGCTCCGAGGTCAGTCGCGCGGATGACCAGCAGCCCGTTCTGGTTGACCGTGCCGCCGACGACCTTGTCGCCGGGGCTGCGGCGCACCGGCTCCGGCTCGCCGGTCAGCATGGACTCATCAACCCGCGACTCGCCGTCGATCACCTCACCATCCACGGGTACGGTTTCGCCCGGCCGCACCCGCACGCGGTCGCCGCGGCGCACCTCATCAAGCGCGATCTCGACCGTCTGGCCATCGCGCTCGACCCGGGCGGTCTTGGCCTGCAACCCCAGCAGGCGCTCGATCGCCGCGCCCGTGCGGCTCTTGGCCCGTGCCTCCAGCAGGCGGCCGAGCAGGATCAGGGTGACGATCACGGCGGCCGGCTCGTAGTAGACCTGGGCCGTGCCTTCGGGCATGACGCCGGGCGCGAAGGTGGCCACTACCGAGTAGGCCCAGGCCGCGCCGGTGCCCAGGGCGACCAGCGAATTCATGTCCGGATGGCCGCGCAAGAGGTTGGGCAGACCGATGCGGAAGAACATCAAACCGGGCCCGAATAGCACGATGGTGGTGAGCACGAACAGCAGCAGATGCAGCTGGAACGTCCCGAAGGTGGCGTGAATCCAGTGGTGCAGCGGCGGGATGAAATGCCCGCCCATTTCCAGCAGGAACACCGGGATGGTCAGGCTCAGCGCCAGGAGGAACCGGCGCCTGAGGCTGTGCATCTCGGCCGCCCGGCGCTCGTCGCGAGCCGAATCGCGGTCGCCGTCGGGCAGGTCCGCCGTATAGCCGGCCTGCTCGACCGCAGCGCGCAACTCCGAGCCGGACACCGCGCCTTCGACAAGCTCCACCCGTCCTTCCGAGGTGGCCAGGTTGACGCTGGCCGACAGCACGCCCGGCAGCGCCAGCAGCGCTTTTTCGACCCTTCCTACGCAGGACGCACAGTGCATGCCGTAAATGGACAGGCTGACCTCGTCCATGTGCACCGGGAAGCCGGAGCGGTTCAGGTGCTCGACCAGGTCCGACAGTGCCTGGCCGGAGGGCCACTCCAGGTCGACCCGCTTGCCGGCCAGGTCGACGCTGATTTCGCTTGCGGCGGTGTCTCCCAACGCCTTTTCCAGGCGGCGGACGCAGCCGGCGCAGTGCAGGTTGTCGACGCCGAGGTTCAGATGCATGCGTGTTGAGCGCGGTTCAAGTGGATAGAGCGCCAGACTCTAGCAAACAAAAAGGCCGACCACACAAGATGGCCGGCCTCATGTCGTTGGTCGGCGAGCGGTTGGCGCTCACCGCTCGCCGGATCGAGATTACAGGAACAGCGTCGTGGTCTGCTGCTGGGTGCGCACCGGCGCCACCTTGCCGCTGTAGGGGCAGCTGCCGCGGCGAACGGCATCCATGGCCTGGCGTTGCTCGTCTGTGAGTACCTCGCGGATCTCCGCACGCAGCGCCATGCGCAGTTCGCGCCACTGCTGCATGGTTTCCGGGGCGTGACCGCCGTTGGTGACCGACCAGTCCAGCGAATCCACCTGGTCGCGGAAAGCGCTGCGCAGGTTCTGGATTTCCTGCTGCTGTTCCTGGCTCAGATCGAGCTGTCCCAGCACGGGGTGAGAGCCGGGTTTGGCCGCCAGCGGACCGGCCAGCAGGACGATGGCCGCCAGGGCCGACACAATGACGATGAGATTCGCGCTGAACAACTTTCGCATGGCAAAACTCCGTAAGTGACTGGCTGATCAGTGTAAGGATTGGTCGTGATCGGCCCGTCAGACCACTCCCGAGCTTGCAAAGTTTCCGCGCCAGGCACAGCCTTCCTATACTGATCGGCATGCCGATCAGTTACTCGCCGCCCGCATGCTGAGCTATCGCCACGGATTCCACGCCGGAAATCCGGCCGACGTGTTCAAGCACGCCGTCGTGATCGCCCTGGTGCGTGCGCTGCAGGAAAAGCCGCGCGGTATCCAGTTCGTCGATACCCACGCCGGACCGGCGCTGTATGACCTGGGCAGTGCCATGGCGCAGAAGAACCGCGAGCACGAGGCGGGCATCGCGCGCTGGTGGTCGACGGCAACTTCCGACCCGATGATGGCCCCCTACCTGGAACTGGTGCGCGGCTTCAACCCCGACGGTGAACTGCGCCACTATCCCGGCTCGCCGATGATCTTCAAATCCCTGCTGCGGTCCAACGACCGCCTGGTGCTGTGCGAACTGCACCCCGCCGAGCAGCAGGCGCTGCTCAGCCGGTTTGCCGGCGATCGCCAGGTCAGTATTCGTTGCGGCAGCGGCTATGCCGAAATGCCCAGGGTATTGCCGCCGCCCGGTGGACGCGGCCTGGTCCTGATCGACCCGCCGTGGGAGCTCAAGAGCGAGCG
>SL_3KL_010_SEDDRAFT_10002745_pt1 | contig 16045 bp, 15 predicted proteins | sample SodLakKL_010_SED_2_FD_10381 | JGI IMG/M metagenome (IMG submission 10381) | reverse complement strand
TGTTCCCGTTGTGTCAAGCTGGGGCGAGCGTCACGACGACCTTGCGCCGATGCGGCCGATGGCGATGTTCCCAGAGAAAGATCCCCTGCCAGGTGCCCAGGGCCAGGCGACCGTTGGTTACGGGTACGGTCAGGCTGGTCTGGGTCAGCATGTTACGCACATGGGCCGGCATGTCATCGGGACCCTCGGCGGTGTGAATGAAGCGCGAATCGCCGTCAGGCACCAGATCCGACAGGAAGGTCTCCAGGTCGGTCAGTACATCCGGGTCGGCATTCTCGTTGATCAGCAGCGAGGCCGAGGTGTGTTGCAGGAACAGGTGGCACAAGCCGGTTCTGATGCCGGAATCGGCAACGACTAAGTCGACCTTCCGGGTAAAGTCGATCAGGCGTCGGCCGGGTGTTTCGATGGTCAGAGTGGTCTGTTTCATTGGCTCATTTCGGCAAGCAGTTCGGCCTGGTGGGCTTCCAGCAGGGGCTCGATGACCAGGTCCAATTCGCCCTCGATGATCTGGTCAAGATCATACAGTGTCAGTCCGATGCGGTGATCGGTGACCCGTCCCTGGGGAAAGTTGTAAGTGCGGATGCGCTCGGAGCGATCGCCTGAGCCGACCTGGAGCTTGCGGTCGGCGGCGCGCTGCTGGCGTTGCTGCTCCACTTCGGCCTCGAGCAGCCGCGCGCTCAGAAGGCTCATGGCGCGGGCCTTGTTCTTGTGCTGTGAACGCTCGTCCTGGCATTCAACGACGATTCCGCTGGGTATGTGGGTAATCCGGATGGCCGAGTCGGTGGTATTGACGTGCTGTCCGCCGGCGCCGGACGAGCGGAACGTATCGATTCGCAAGTCGGCCGGGTTGACGTTGATGGCGTCGATCTCGTCGGCCTCGGCCATGATGGCGACCGTGCAAGCCGAGGTGTGAATACGCCCCTGGGATTCGGTCGCCGGAACACGCTGCACTCGATGGGCTCCGGATTCGAACTTGAGTCGTGACCAGGCGCCCTTGCCGACCACTCGGGCGATGACTTCCCGAAAGCCCCCGGCTTCGCTCTCGTGCGCCGACAGGATTTCCACCTGCCAGCCGCGACGTTCGGCGTAGCGGGTGTACATGCGCATCAGGTCTCCGGCAAATATCCCGGCTTCCTGACCGCCGGTGCCGGCCCGGATTTCAAGAAAGATGTTGCGCTCGTCATTCGGATCCTTTGGCAGCAGCATGCGTTGCAGGCGCTGTTCAAGCTGCTCGCACTGGGCTCGGGCGGATTCGATCTCGTCATCGGCCATCGCTCTGAGCTCCTGATCGTCTTCCTCGAGCATGGTCCGGGCATCGGCAATCGACTGCTCGGCATCCCGGTATTTGCTGAACAGATGAACGATGGGTTCCAGCTCGCCGTATTCGCGTGACAGTGTCTGAAAGCGCTCGCGATCACCGATCACTTCCGGGTCGGCGAGCAAACGCTCGATTTCCTCGAATCGCTCGCCGGCTTGCGCCAGGCGCTGGAGGATGGCCTCGTTCACCCTTGTTCGTCCAGAAAGTAGTACCGGGCTGCTTCCAATAGGGCTTCATCGGCACTCTCGGCGGCCTGGCGCAGGCGAATACTGGGTCCGTGAAGAAGTCGATTGACCAGCCGATGGCTGAGTCGCTGCAAGACATCCTCCGGGTCACGCCCGGAAGCCAGCTGCGCCCGGGCCTGATCGAGCAGTTTCTCGCGTTCATCGTGAGCACGCTGACGCAGCGCTTTCAGGGTTTCGCCGGAATTCTGCAGACGCAGCCAGCGTTCGAACGAAACGACTTCAGACTCGATGATGGCGATCGCCTGTTGCAAAGCCTGTTTGCGCTTTTTCTGATTGCCTTCGATGATGGCATGCAGGTCATCAATGGTGTAGAGATAGACATCTTCAAGTTTTTCTAGCGACTCATCGATGTTACGCGGCACTGACAAGTCCAATGCAAAGACCGGGCGGTGGCGGCGTTTGCGCAAGGCTTGCTCCATCATGGCGCGCGTCACGATCGCGGTTGGGCTTGCAGTGCAGGCGACGACCAGGTCGTGACTGGACAGCAGTGTCGGCAGTTCGTCCAGGCTATGGCCCTGGGCGTCGTGAATCGAGGCCAGCTCCCGAGCGCGATCGGGATTGCGATTGGCGATGGCCAGTTTCTTTATGCCGGACTCGCGGAAATGCACTGCGCAGTCCTCGATCATTTCCCCGGCCCCGATCAACAAAGTGCTCAGATCATCCAGCGAGCCGAAGATCTGGTGAGCCAGCCGCAGGGTGGCAAATGGCAGCGTGACCGGATCGCGGCCGATGCCGGTCTGTGACCGGACCCGCTTGGCGCCAGCAAAGGCATTCTGGAACATCCGGTCAAGCTTGCTGCTCAGCGTTTCCATCTCGCGCGCCGAATGCCACGCATGCTTGACCTGCCCGGCAACCTGGGGTTCACCGATGATCATCGAATCAGCGCCGGAAATCACCTTGATCAGGTGAAAGATGCATGCGGCCTGCTCGATCTGGTAGAAGTGTTCCTGAAACTGGCCCGGCGCAAGTGAATGCCAGTCATGCAACCATTCCATTGCCGCGCGCGTGATAGTCTGTCGACCGGAAAGATACAGTTCGGTACGATTACAGGTGCTGACTATTGCGCAGCCATCGACATCCGGCACGTTGGCCAGGCTTTTCAAGGCCTCGGGTATCGTTTCTGCTGCAAATGCAAGCCGCTCCCGAATACGGATCGGGGCAGTTTGGTGGCTGATTCCCAGGACAGATAAGGACATGCTGAACAAAATATCAGACAAACTCCCCATTTTCTTATGCTTGTGCACTCAGTGCAAGCGGATTGCACCCCTGATCGCCATTCTGCTACTGGTCGGTTGTGCCACCACTCCGGAGTCAGCGCCTGATGAGCCCGAAGATGTTGAGGATTCAGCTCCGCTGACAGCCGATGAGCACCCTGGTCTAGATCCTGACGACATGGACTCTGACCTGCTTTTCCATGTTCTGGCCGCGGAGAGACTGGGCGCGGTTGGCGAGCACGGTGAGGCGCTGGAGCACTATCTTGAAGCCGCCATGATGAGTGATGACGCCAACCTGGCCCGCCAGGTGGTCAGTCTTGCGATGCGGGTGGAGGATTGGGAAACCATGAGAAAGGGGGCCGTTCGCTGGGAGGAGCTGGCTCCGGATGAGCCCAGCGCGGTGCATTTCCAGATTCTTGGCCTGATCAATCTCGGTCAGACCGAACAGGCCGCCGAGGCCTTGCATGATCTGATCGACGATGCATACGACAGCCAGTCGGCCTGGCGGGAAGCCGCGGTTCTGATGTCCGCCGCCAACGAAGATCCGTATGCACTTGACACAATGGACAAGCTGGTCGAATTGGTCGGTGACCAGTTCGAGCGCGGCGAGGTGTTGCAGCACCAGAGTTTCCTTTTGTGGCAGCTTGGTCGCGAGGAAGAGGCGATGGAATTGGCGATCGAAGCAGCCGAGATCAGCGAAACTGCCGACAGCCATGTCTGGGCTGCCCAGTTGGCGGCTGCGAAAGAGGACATGGAGCTGGCCCTGGACCTGTATCGTCGGGCATCGGCCCTGGATCCGGAGGATCTTGACATCGGGCTGGCCGAAATCGAGGTGCTTCGAGAGCTGGATCGAATCGACGAAGCCATCGAACGCCTCGCTGAAATTCCTGCCAACGGCGATGTGCTTTACACCCGGGCGACTTTGCTGATCGAGCAGGAACGGCTGGAGGAAGCGCGTGATGTCTGGGCGGAAATGGCGGCCCTGGAAGCGCCCGAAGAGCCGGAGCGACATGTTTTTCTTGTGGCGTTTCTTGCCGAGCTGCTGGAGCTCGATGATGAAGCCCTGCAATGGTATGAAAAGGTCGAGTCAGGGCCGCATGTCGAGCGCGCCAAGGTGCGTCGCGCCATTCTGGAAGCCGACCGCGACAATGTGGATCAGGCGCGCGAATTGCTGGCAGAAGTGCGAGAAGGCTCTGATCATACCTTGCACAATCAGGCCTGGCTGGTCGAGGCCCAGATACTCAGCGATGCCGGCCGTGCCGAGGAGGCGGTCGAGCTATTGACCGGCGCCTTGCGCCAATCGCCCAACAGCGTTTCACTGCTTTACAGCCGAGCACTGAGTGCGGTTGCCATGGACGATATCGAACTGGCCGAGCAGGATTTGCGCCGTATTCTCCAGATCGAGGATGACAATGCGATGGCGCTGAATGCGCTGGGCTATACCCTGACTGATCGCACGGACCGTCACCAGGAAGCCTATCGCTTGATCCGGCGCGCCCTCGACCTGGAGCCCGATGATCCGGCCATTCAGGACTCCATGGGCTGGGTGTACTTCAATCTTGGCCATGCCGAACGGGCCCTGCCTTACCTGGAAAAAGCGCTGGAAGGTGAGGAGAACCCGGAAATCGCCGCTCATGTTGGCGAAGTGTTGCTGTATCTGGGGCGCGATGAGGAAGCCATACAGGTTTTCGATGAGTATCGTGAGCGTTTTCCCGACGATCAATACCTTCGTGACACATTGAAGCGTCTGGAGCTTGAAGAGTGACAGCGCCTCAGCGGGCGGCCTGCATTCTGCTCGGAACAGTGGTCCTGGCAATGGTGACCGGGTGTGCCGTTCGCGAGCAGCGTCCGGCGGGCGCCTGGCTGGAGGAGCGAGAACAGCTGTTTGACGGCATCGACCACTGGTCGGTCAGCGGTCGAGTGGCATTGTCTGATGGTCAGCGAGGGGGTTCGCTGGGATTCGAGTGGCTGGCGCGCGGTGACCAACATGAAGTCCGTCTGCGTACCTTGGCGGGCGGCCGTCAGTGGCGATTGGAGTTCGGGCCGGGGCATGCCTTCCTGGAGGGTAGTGAAGTCGGACAGATGCGGGGACGCGACCCGGATCCATTGGTCGAGGCCGCGGTCGGGTGGCCGATTCCGGTGGCCGAGCTGGCCTGGTGGATTCGCGGTCTGATTCCGCCGGATCAGCGCCATGATGTCCACTATGCCGACGATGGTACGCTGGCTGCAGCGGTCACCGAACCCTGGGCGATTGAATTTCAGCGCTTCAGTCAGGTCGGATCGGTGCTCATGCCGGCGCGTGTTCAGGCGGATTCCGAGCCGTATCGGGTGCGCGTGGTGCTGCGCGATTGGAACCTGACCGGCGGCTGACTGAGCTCGCGCGATGCTTTTGCACTCGACAATCCGGCATCCAATGCAATGACAAAGTCGTTATAATACCGACCGGCAAACGCTGTCGAATCCGGGATGATTCGGCAGTCGGCCGATCTGCTGGGACGTCGCCAAGTTGGTTAAGGCACGGGGTTTTGATCCCCGCATTCGCAGGTTCGAATCCTGCCGTCCCAGCCATTTTTTGTCCGCCCAAATTCCAGCCAACCAGTTAGGTGCAGCCGTGACCCAGCCTTCGCTGATGGTGTTTTCCGGGACCGCCAATCCCGATCTGGCGAAAGCGATTGCCGAGGCCCTGGGCGTTCCCATGGGACGGGCCAACGTCGGACGCTTCAGTGATGGTGAAGTTGCGGTCGAGATCATGGAAAATGTTCGTGGTCGCGATGTATATCTGATCCAGCCGACCTGTCAGCCGACTGCCGAGAACTTCATGGAGCTGCTGGTCATGATCGATGCACTGACCCGTGCTTCGGCGGCCCGGGTGACGGCCATCATTCCGTATTTCGGCTATGCCCGCCAGGATCGGCGGCCGCGTTCGACGCGTGTTCCAATTACCGCCAAGGTGGCGGCGCGCATGATCAGCGTGATCGGAACCGACCGGGTGGTGACGGTCGATCTACATGCCGACCAGATCCAGGGATTCTTCGATGTGCCGGTCGACAATGTCTATGCTTCGCCATTGACCCTGGCCGATATCTGGAAGCATTACACTTCCGATGAGATCGTTGTGGTTTCACCCGATGTCGGCGGGGTGGTACGTGCACGAGCCATTGCCAAGCGTCTGGATGCCGAGCTGGCGATCATCGACAAGCGTCGCCCGCGCGCCAATGAATCGACGGTCATGAACCTGATCGGTGATGTCGAAGACAAGATCTGCGTCATGGTTGACGACATGATTGATACCGCCGGGACCCTGTGTGCGGCAGCCGATGCGCTCAAGGAAAAAGGCGCGCGCAAGGTGGTGGCCTACTGTGTGCACCCCGTACTGTCGGGACGCGCCCTCGAGAACATCACCAACTCCACTATTGACGAAATCGTGGTGACCGACACCATCCCGTTGAGCGATGCGGCGAAAAACTCCGACCGCATCCGCCAGCACTCCGTCGCCCCCATGCTCGCCGAAACCATCCGCCGCATGTCCGAAGGCGAATCGGTCAGCTCCCTCTACGTGGATTGATTCGGGAGACGGAAGACGGGAGACGGAAGACGAGTTTTGCCCCTCCTTCTCCCGTCTCCCGTCTCCCGTCTTCCGTCTACCCGTCCTCACGAATACCCAATCCAGACCGCCACCATCAGCGCTACCGAGCCCACCGCCAGCAGCTTCAGAATCAACGGAAACATGAACCGAAACCAGCGATCGTAGGGGATGCCGGCCAGGCCGATGATGCCCATCAGTACCGGGTTGGTCGGCACGATCATGTTCATGAAGCCATCGCCGAACTGAAAGGCCAGCACCGAGACCTGACGGCTCACGCCGACCAGGTCGCCGATCGGAGCCATCAGCGGCATGGTGACAAAGGCCTGACCGCTGCCGGAGGGAATGAACAGGTTGAGAACGCTCTGGATGCCGAGCATGCCGACTGCGGACAATTCGGCCGGCACCAGGGCAAGCGGAGTGGCCAGGGCATGAACAATGGTGTGCAGGACCAGACCGTCTTCGAGCAACAGGGCGATTGAGCGGGCAAAACCGATCAGAATGGCCGTGGAGGCCAATTCGGCCGCGCCCTTGCCGAAGGTGTTGGCCAGATCATCCAGGCGCAGTCCGCCGATCAGTCCGGCAACAATGGCCAGCAGGATGAAGACAGCCCCGAGTTCAACCAGATACCAGTCGAATACCGCGATTCCGATGACCAGCGTGATCAGGGCCGCGAATGTAGCCAGCAAGACGCCGACTCTCCGGCTGGTCAGGTCAGGCTGTTCGCTCGGTTCGGGCGGCTGGGCGGCCGGGACATCGGCAACCAGGCTTTTTGAGGGGTCGGCCTGCACCTTGCGTGCATAGGACCAGACATGGTGAAAGCCAACCGCGAAAAAGGGGATCCACAACAGCAGGCGATACCCCATGCCGGATCCGGGTTGCAGCTCGGCCACATCCTGGGCAATCAACAGGGTAAACGGATTGATGAGCGCCACCCCGTAACCGATACCGTAGCCGACCACCATGATGCCGATGGCCGTGACCGTGTCCATGCGCATGGCCACGCAAAGCGCGATCAGAATTGCGACGAACGGAATGTATTCCTCGGCCATGCCGAGCGTGGCCGAGGCCACTCCAAACGCGGCCATGCCGATGAAGATCAGTAATCCCGGCGCATGGCTGTAGCGGGCAATGATGCGATCGAGCAGGGCGTCGATCGCCCCGGTCCGGCGAATGACCGCCAGGCTGCCGCCGATCAGCAGCACGAAAAAGATGATGCCCTGGGCGTCGGCCAGGGCGCGTGGTACGACCGTGAACAATGACCATGGGGTCAGGACCGGTGGTTCATCGAGCGTCTCGAAGGTGCCCGGAACCACCATTTCGCGCCCGGCTTCGTTGAGCTCGGTGTCGAACTGCCCGGCTGGCAGCAGCCAGGTCAGCACCAGCGCCACGATCATCATGGCAAACATCAGGACCAGGGTGTGCGGGACGCGCAGTGACTTCGACATGACCGGTTGAAACTCCCTGTAAAAATGCAAGAGCGCCGATCCAACATCCGGATCGGCGCCCGCGAGTATACCGGCTCAGGCCGGCCGGTTCACTGTCGCCAGTGCTCCGGCCCGGGAATTTTCACGGCTCAGAAGTCATCGGCCTCCATGGCCATCATGGCTTCGGCGCCGGCCTTGATTCGAGATTTCAGCCCCTCGGTTTCAGGCAACATGCGCTGCATGAAGAATCGGGCAGTGATGAGCTTGTTGTTGTAGAAGCCCTCGGTCATCGCGCCGTTCTCCAGTCCGCGCCTGGCTGCACGGGCCTGCAGTGTCCACGACCAAGCCATGGCGGTCAGAGCGAACAGGTTCAGATAATCGGTGGAGGCGGCCCCGGCTTCTAGGGGATTCCGGGCCATGTGCTGATAGACCCAGCCGGTCGTGGCCTTGAGGCGTTCAAGGGCCGTTTTCAGCGGATCGGTGAATTCCGCCATGGACTCGTCGTCGCCGATGTCGGCCAGCAGACTCTCGGCCTCGTCGAAGAATGACTTGACGGTCTCGCCGTTGGCAGCGACCAGCTTGCGACCGACCAGGTCGAGCGCCTGGATGCCATTGGTGCCCTCGTAGATCCTGGTGATGCGCGCATCACGCACGAATTGCTCAACCCCGGTGTCGAGAATGTATCCGGCCCCACCGTGCACCTGCACACCGTGATTGGTCACCTCGAATCCCATGTCGGTAAACCAGGCCTTGATGATCGGCGTCATCAGGGCCACCCAGTGGCCCGCCTGGGCTCGGACGGATTCGTCCGGGTGGAAGTGTTCACACTCGAGCTTCAGCGCGGTCCACAGGCCGATCCCCCGGGCACCCTCAATGAACGCGCGGCTGATCATCAGCATACGGCGCACATCGGGATGAACAATGATCGGATCGGCTGGCTTGTCGGGAAATTTCGCGCCATCCAGGCTGCGACCCTGCAACCGCTCGCGGGCAAACTCGACGGCATTCTGGTAGGCCACCGAGGCCAGGCCCAGCCCCTGAATTCCGGTCTCCAGGCGTGCGCCGTTCATCATGGTGAACATGTAGTGGAGTCCGCGGTGAGGCTCGCCGACCAGGTAACCGGTGGCGTTGTCGAAAATGATTTCGCAAGTGGCCGAGCCCTTGATGCCCATCTTGTGGTCGATACCCGCGCAGCGTACGCCGTTGGGTTGACCCGAGTCGCCGTCGGCTCCAACCTCGAATTTGGGAACGATGAAAAGACTGATGCCGCGCGTGCCTTCCGGCGCATCGGGCAGGCGCGCCAGCACCAGGTGAATGATGTTTTCGGCCAGATCATGGTCCCCGGCGGAAATCCAGATCTTGGTGCCGGAAATCCGGTACCGATCATCTCCTTCGGGTTCGGCCCGGCTGCGAATCAGACCCAGATCCGTACCGCAATGTGATTCGGTCAGGTTCATCGTGCCCGTCCACTTCCCTGAGATCATGTTGGGCAGGAACATCGACTTCTGATCCTCGGATCCATGTCGGTGAATCAACGCCCAGGCACCGTGCGACAGCGCCGGATACATGCCCCAGGAGGTATTGGAAGCGGTAATCATTTCAGCCATCGCCAGCCCCAGGTAGAGCGGCAATCCCTGGCCTCCAAACTCCGGATCCGAGGTCAGCCCGGGCCAGCCGGCCTGGCAGTAGGATTCGTATGCATCTCGAAAGCCCGCTGGTGTACGGACATCGCCGTTGTCGAAGCTGCAGCCCTCGGTATCGCCAATGCCATTGAGTGGTTGCAGCACGCTTTCACAGAATTTGGCACCCTCGCTCAACACGGCATCGATGATGTCTTCGCCGGCCGATTCCGCCGAGGGCAGGGCGTCACGCTGCTCGGCCTCCAGCACTTCATTGATCAGGAAACGGAAATCGCTGATCGGGGCTTGATAGATGGGCATTGGTTCAACTCCTGCAGGTCTGTCATTATCGGATCCATACGCAAGCGTATGTTTCAGGTTACCACAGTGTGAATCGAAGCGGTTCGACAGGTTTTGATCTGCGTCAATGGTAAGCTGAGTGACATGATGCACATTCAAAGTAGTTCACCTCCGGAGCCGTCATGACACCCTCTCAGATCAAGCCACTTCTGGCCGGACATGAATTGTTTTCCGGACTCGAGGATGCACACCTGCAATTTCTGGCAGACCAAGCCACGGAAGTGAACTACGAGCTGGGTCAGGTCGTGGCCCGTCAGGGCGAGCATGCCGACTGTTTCCTGTTGTTGCTGGAAGGAGAGCTGGCCGTGGAGATTCCGGCGATCACGGGACCCAAGCTTGAAGTGACTCGACTTGGAAAGGGCCGGATATTTGGCTGGTCATGGTTGATCGAGCCCTACACCTGGCATTTCAACGCCAGGGCTGCCAGAGCGGTTCAAGCGCTTCAGTTCGATGGGCAGGCCATTCTCGCTCATTGTGAATCGGATCCGGCGTTTGGCTATGCGCTGTTCCGCCGATTTTCAATGTTGATGGGCCAGCGTCTCGAGGCCGCCCAGCGCAAGATGATGGACCAGTGGAGTCCGCCCGGCTTCGCCTGAACCGCGCTCAGCCAGGATCGCCAGGATTGGGACTTCAGCCTTTCACGTAACGACCCGGCGCGGGCTCGATCACATCCAGGCCACCGTCTCCGGGGGTACGGGCCTGAATGCGACGCCCTGAATGCTGCTTCAACCACTGGTCCCAATGCGGCCACCAGGATCCCTGGTGCCCCTCGGCCCCGTCAATCCATTCCTCGACATCGACCGGGAGCTCATTGTTGGTCCAGTAGCCGTATTTATTGGCGGCAGGCGGGTTGATGACGCCGGCAATGTGGCCTGAACCGGCCAGCATGAAGGTGGTGTCCCCGGAAAAAAGCTGGGTCGCCTTGTAGACCGAGCGATACGGAGCAATGTGATCGTCCCGGCTCGACTGGATGTAGATTGGCAGATCGACAGTCGTCAGATCGATGGGTGTTCCGTCCATTTCGATCCCGCCCGGCTCGACCAGGCGGTTCTCCAAGTACATCTTGCGCAGGTAGTAGGTGTGCATGGACTCGGGCAAGCGGGTGAAATCCGAGTTCCAGTACAGCAAGTCGAAGTGCGGCGGCTTGCGTCCGAGCAGGTAGTTGTTGACCACGAAAGTCCAGATCAGGTCATTGGCGCGCAGCATGTTGAAGGTCATGGCCATGGACTCACCGTCCAGGTAACCCTGTACCTTCATTTTCTTTTCCAGGTTCTTCAGTTGCTTGTCATCAATGAAGACGCGCAACTCACCGGCTTCGGAGAAATCGACCTGGGTCGTGAAAAAGGTCGCTGACGGAATGCGATCATCGCCATGCGCCTTCATCCAGGCCAGGGTGGCTGCCAGCAAAGTACCGCCGATGCAATAACCGATGGTATTGACCTGTCGTTGATTGGTGGCCTGCTCGATGGCATCCAGCGCAGTCAGAATGCCCTCGTGCATGTAGTCTTCGAAGCGCTTGTAGCGAAGTTTTTCGTCCGGATTGACCCAGGAGATCACGAACACGGTATAACCGCGGTCGACGGCATAGCGGATGAAGGAATTTTCCGGCTGCAGATCGAGAATGTAGAACTTGTTGATCCACGGCGGCACGATCAGCAGTGGACGGGTGTAGGCGGTCTTGGTCCGGGGTGCATACTGGATCAGCTGCATCATTTCGTTTTCGAACACCACCGAACCTTCCGTGGTGGCGATGTTCCCGCCAACCTCGAAGGCATTCTTGTCGGTCATGGAGATCAGCAACTGACCATCGCCGTTGTGCAGGTCTTCCAGCAGCATGCGCATGCCACGCAGCAGGTTGACACCCTTTTCCTCGCGGGTTGTCTTGAGTACTTCCGGATTGGTCAGAATGAAATTGGACGGCGACAGGGCATCCGCGAACTGACGAGTATAGAAGCGGATGCGCATGCGATCCTCGGCGCTGACTTCCTGCATGCGGGCGACATTGTCGAGCATCCAGTCGGCAGTCAGCAGGTAGGTCTGGCGCAGCAGATCGAAGATCAGGCGTTCATCCCAGGCGTCGGAACGGAAACGCCGGTCGCCTTTCGCAGGCACCGCTACCGGTTCGACGGGCCGCCCCACCGTTCGCAATCCGAGATACTTCATCAGTCCCAGGTAGCGTCGCGTCAGGTCCCATTGCGCGGCCAGGATACGTTGCGGGTGACGAACGGTATTCCAGGTAGCGGCCAGCAAAGGGCGCTTGAGATTGAGCGGGTCGATGTCAGGCAATTCCCAGCGTCGGGCCAGGCGCATCATCAAGCCGGCCGCCAGTTGTGAAATGCGGGCGGTTTCGGTTCCGGCTTCGACCAGGCTCTTGGTCGTGGAGGGTTGCTTGGCTTCGCTCATCGTCACGGAATCCTGTTCTTGTTGTTCCAGCTTACAGCCTGAGACCACCGTCAACGGCGAAATCGCGACCATTGATGTAATCATTCTCGAGAATGAATCTTGCCGTGGCCGCCATTTCCTCCGGCTCGGCCAGGCGCTCGGCGGGAATCTGGTCGGTGATTCGGTTGAGCGCCTTCTCCGGCATGGTCTCGATCAACTCGGTGCGTGTAAACCCGGGTGAGATCGTGGCGCAACGAATGCCGTAACGGGCCAGCTCGGCGGCCCAGGTGACGGTCATGGCCACCACGCCGGCCTTGGCGGCCGAGTAATTGGACTGGCCGAAATTCCCGGCTCGCGAAATGCTGGAGATGTTGATGATCACCCCGGGCCGGTTGCCCTGGATCATGCGGGTGGCCGCCTCGCGGCCGCACAGAAACACGCCGGTGAGGTTGACGTCAATGACCTGTTGCCATTGTGCCAGCGTCATGCGGCTTTCGATCTGGCCATCGCGTGCCTTGACGAGCAGCCCGTCACGGGTGATGCCGGCATTGTTGATCAGTGCATCGATGCCGCCCAGTGCTTGATCCAGTTGCTCAAAGGCGGACTCGACTTCGCGCTCATCGGACACATTGGCGGTCACGCCATGGTGTCCCTGGCCGGGCAGGCTGTTGCGTGCATTCTCGACGGTGTCGGCGTCGAGGTCGATCAGGCCGATGCGGGCGCCCTCGGCGGCCAGGTCCCTGGCCATGGCCAGGCCCAGGCCACGCGCGGCGCCGGTGATCACAATGTTGCTGCCATCAAGTTTCATGTTGTTGTTCCTTGAGGTTACGGTTTGTCAGCAGCATGCGGATGCCGCCATCTGGTCATTCACGTCGACCGCGAATCTTCATCCGGATCATGTAGATCGGGTGACAGTGACTCGGACCAGATTGAAAACATTTTCTTCTGGAACTTGCGAAACGGCTCCAGGGAAGCGGAGCCGATGTCCTCCAGTCCTGCTTTTTTCAGTGTCGAGATCCAGGCATCGTCGACTGTTTGCTGTTGCGATTCCAGATGCAGCATGACCCTTTCCAGATAACTGCGGGTCAGATCTCGCATGGGATTGGAGTTGACCCGGATCATGGCTTCCAGAAAGTCATTGCTCAGCACCGGCTGGCCCAGCAATTCCTGATCGGCGACGATCTGCAACAGCACCGACCGGGTGACATCCTTTCCAGTCTTGGCCTCGACGACCTGAACCGGTTCACCGGCGCCAATCAGATCGCGAACATCGGTCAGGGTAATGGACTGGCTGGTTTCGGTGTCATACAGCCGCCGGTTGGCGTATTTCTTGATGATGCGCCGATCTTTGGACATGGCAAACGCTCAGCTTGAAGGTGTCCCGAGAATACGCGATCGAGTCGTGTACATGGGACAAAAAAGGGAACACCGGCACGAGCAATGCGTGCCGGTGTTCGACTGAGCTGAATCAGCTCGACTTGGTCGACTTGCTCTTGCCCTTGGTGGTCTTTTCCTGGCCGAAAGGGAAGAAGCCGGAGAAGTCGATGCCCTTGGCGAATTCCTGGGACAGTTCGGTCAACTGCTCCCGGGACTCCGTGCCAATGGCATTCAGGGACTGGACATGGTCGCTGAGAAACTCCACGTATTCCTTGAATGCGGATGCCTGACGAGAAGCCGCCTCGCTGGGGTTGCTGAAATCGCTGAGGTCCGAAAAACGCTGCTTGTTCATTTCGAGCAGTTTCTCGACAGCTTCAAGATTGGTCTTGGCCGATTTTTCAATGGTTTCGGCCAGGATGTCCTGAGCCTTCTTGAATTCGGTAAATGCGGTCTGGGTACTCATTGTTGCTGCCTCGCTAGGTGGTTGATGCCCGCCTTGATTGTGCGGTGCACAAATTCTAGCACAGACTTTTGTGCAGTGCAACATAAACACTGGAATCTGGCCCAAGGCCCAAGGCTCCAGGAGCAGGCCTCCCTAATTCATGACGCGTTCGTCACGAAACGTTTCCAGGTCCTGTAGCTGGTGACTTTCGCGACCGAGCGGGCCGTAGGCGTACTCGCCTGTACGTTGAGGACCTGCGACCGAGTGAAAGTCAGCAGATGCAGGACCTGGGAGCGTTGCAGTAGAAGGTGTTATGAATTAGGGAGGCTAGTACATATGCTGACCGCCGTTGATGGACAGGGTGGAGCCGGTGATGAAGCCTGCATTCCTGTCGACCAGAAACGCCACGCCACGGGCGATCTCTTCCGGTTGTCCCAGGCGACCGACGGGAATGCCGGCGATGATCTTCTCCAGGACTCGGTCCGGCACCTGGGAGACCATGCTGGTTTCTATGTAACCGGGGGCTATGGCATTGACGGTGATGCCCATTGCCGCGCCTTCCTGGGCCAGGGCCTTGGTGAAACCGTGTATGCCGGACTTGGCGGCGGCATAATTGACCTGCCCGTACTGGCCGGCCTGGCCGTTGATCGAGCCGATATTGACGATGCGACCGTACTGGCGCTCACGCATGCCTTCGATGACCGCCCGGCACATATTGAAACAGGAGCTCAAGTTGGTCTGGATGACCTCCTGCCAGCGCTCAGGGGTCATCTTGTGCATGGTGCCGTCGCGGGTAATACCGGCATTGTTGACCAGCACGCTGACCGGGCCGAGTTCGTCTTCGATTCGTCTCACACCGACCTGACAGGCCTCGAAATCACTGACATCCCACTGGTAGGTTCGCGCACCGGTTTCCTTTTCGAATTGTTCGGCCGCCTCGGCATTGCCGCCGTAGCTGGCGGCCACCGTGAATCCCTGGTTAATGAGTTCCTGCGAAATGGCCGCGCCAATACCGCGCGTACCCCCGGTGACGATAGCGATCTGCTGCATGTTCTACTCCCGAATATTTGACCTGAATCCCCATTTTGCCTGCTTGAACAGCAAATGTAATGATGCAGCGCAGTATTTTCGGATTCTGGCTGTTATCGCAGTGGGAGATAAGGAGAAGCAGCGGGTGGCATCCGACCGATCACGGCCTGACCGGGTGATCGGCTGAGTCGATTTTTCCAGTGTGGCGGCCTTGGGGTCGGTCGTGTCTGCGGGTTGCCGATTGCAAGGGAAGTGTCGTCGATCCGGTGATCGGTGGCATGGATGGTCCGGGGAGAACTTTCTGCCCGCCGCCGCACCCGGTCAGTCCGTGATCGGTCAAATCCCACCCGCTGCGACAGGTGGTAGGAGGTTGAAAGTCTGGCGGTGGCTCCGATCTGGCTCCCATATCAATCTACTCTCACCCGACAAGCTACGAGCGGGCTTGCCCGTGGCCGGGCTCGAGGTGACGGAAGCGACCAGAGCCTTTCCGCACCTGGAGCACCCGAAAAGCCTGCTAGAGGTTAATCCCTACCTATTGGAACAAACGAATTTCGATCGGCACCAGAACGCCACTGAACTCAAAGAATCAACCCCGCCGTTCACCTCGAGCCCGGCCACGGGCAAGGCCGCTCGTCGCCCCGCCCCCAATAAACTCCAGCCTAAAGCTTGGCTTCAGGGCTTCGACATGAGAGGAAGCCCTGCCGGCCAACACAGGCCCGCCCGCTTCAAATGAAGCCGACGGGTCCGAGGTGCATGCCGGATCAGGCGGCCTTGGCGGCCTCGCCGGGATCGCCACCGGCCATCTGCCGCAGCACGTAGTGCAGGATCCCACCGTGGCGGTAATACTCGATCTCCTTGGGGGTATCCAGGCGTACGCGTGCCTTGAACTCGATGGTATCGCCATTGTCCCGGGTGGCGGTGACATCGACTTCTTTCGCAGTGCCATCGCCCAGACCCTTGATGTCATAGGTCTCGGTGCCGTCCAGGCCCAGGCTTTCCGGCGTGTCGCCGTCCATGAAATTGAGCGGCAGCACGCCCATGCCGACCAG
>SL_3KL_010_SEDDRAFT_10002744_pt1 | contig 16050 bp, 15 predicted proteins | sample SodLakKL_010_SED_2_FD_10381 | JGI IMG/M metagenome (IMG submission 10381) | reverse complement strand
TTGGGGACGTTATGTTGTAAGGGATATTTCCGATAACCCGCACCTTCCTCTTATCCGCTGTTAACCCCTGTAATTCCATTTCGAGTATATCACCTTGAATTATGGTGGTATGTTCGTCTCCTTCAAAATGTTGCTGTAGTATATCAACCGCCCGATAATCTTTCTCGACCAATATAAGACGTTCGCATGTCCCCGCGATCAATTCGGATAATATTCCCGTTCCCGGTCCGATTTCCACCACAATATCACTTTTACCGGGTGAAAATATTTCAACCATCTTCCGCGCGATGTTTTTATCGCGGAGGAAGTTCTGGCCGAGTGACTTTTTAGGTCTGATCAGCGGTGTATTCATCGGCATAGAGTATAGTAACCCGGTAACGGCTGTCGGGTAATTCTCCCTCGAGCCATTGCACAAGTGACGACGGGAGTTTTTTAAATGATGCCACCAGGACATGGCGCTCATCTTCGAACAGAATTGAAAGCCGGTTGATATCTTCCTCGTTATTCGAAAAAGCCGTAAATGCGTAACTCTGCTCCCCGATAGTCAACCGTCCCCCGCGAAGAATAAAACTCCTGTCATCCAGATTAATCTGTAACCGACCCAATATAGAGATGTTTGTGTAAATCTCGCCTGTTCCGGACGCTTTCAGCACCCCCCCTGCTTCGCCATAGATAAGCATCATATTCATGACCCGGACCCCTTCGATCCGGACTTCCTGATAGAAATCGTCGATATAATATTCCAGATTCAGATCTTTGTGTTTATAATGAAAGTCCGAATTTTTCACCACGAAGGATTTAATTTGAATACTTTCAAGATCACTTTGCTCGAAATTTATCTTGAGTCGCCTGTTTTCGTCGCTGCCCTCCCATTGGAAGTGTGTATACGATTTCCCGGGGTCATACGTAATGTTACCGCGGAAGCCGTCAACGATAATTGAATCGATCTGAAACGCCCGTGTGAAAATCGAAAGCGGCTTGAACTGAACAAACATTCTGTCAAGATGTGCATCCGGGAGACCCGAATCGGCGTCCGGTTCATCTGACGGAAGAAAAAAATGAATAACCCGGAAGTCAAGCCACGATGTAACACCGGCGTGCACCTTTGTATCATCAATCTGAATCTTGCGTGAACTGATCGACTCGAAAACCGGTACTGCCACAAACTGTACCCTTTCCGCCGTCAGATATGCATTCAGATAGACAAGCCCCATGGAGAAGAAAATCACCGGCGCCGCGATGATGATTCCCCAAAATACAAAGCGTAAAATCAAACGTTTTGTCGATTTTCCCATGGTAACAACTTTTTATTGTTTTTTTACAAGATATTATAATCACAGGATATATACAATATTTCATTGATTTTTAAACTATTATATCGTACTTTTTAATGATTATGGCAGAACAACAGAAAGAGACACAACCCGCAAAACAATACCGGCGAAGGAGACGTCAACCGAAGGAAAAGCAACGGGAGACGCAGACCGCCGGCCCCAATCAACCGGGTACAAAAAGTATTGCTACATCGGTCATCGTTCCGCTTTATAATGAAGAAGGATCGATTCCCGAATTAGCAGATGAACTGAAAAATGTTCTCGGCAGTATGGGCGCACCGTATGAGATTATCTTTGTGGATGACGGCAGTACCGACGGTTCGTATAAATTATTACGTGATTTACACAGGTCCAACAAACGCATTAAAGTCATACGCCTCCGCAAAAATTACGGTAAAAGTGCCGCTTTATCCCTCGGTTTCCAAAAGGCAACGGGCGATATTGTGATAACCCTTGATGCAGACCTGCAGGATGACCCTGCAGAAATTCCCGCTCTGGTGAAAGAATTAAAAAAGGGGTTCGACGTCGTATCCGGCTGGAAAAAACGGCGCCGCGATCCCATTTCGAAGAAAATACCATCGCGCTTATTTAATTTCACCGTCAGATTATTTACCGGGATTAAAATTCACGATTTTAATTGCGGGTTAAAAGCATACCGTAATGAGGTGATCAAAAAAATCAAGGTGTACGGTGAACTTCACCGGTTCATTCCCGTGCTGGCACATTGGCAGGGTTTCAGTATCGGTGAAAAGGTCGTCCAGCACCGAAGGCGAAAGTACGGGAAAACGAAATTCGGCGTCACCCGTTTCCTGAAGGGTTTCCTCGATTTTGTTACCGTGATATTCACCACCAGGTATGCAGCCCGTCCGCTCCATCTGTTCGGAGCAATAGGTCTTGTCTGCTTCTTTACCGGGTTCTTTATCGATGCTTATCTTACTATTCAATGGTTCCTCGGTAATATAACACTCAGTAACCGGCCGTTGTTGCTGGCGGGGTTTTTACTCATCATCGTCGGCGTTCAATTCTTCGCGATCGGGTTACTCGGTGAGATGATAAGCCGAAGCCAACAGGTGGATGATGAATATTCTATCCGCGACATTCTTGATTAATATCCTATGAAGCTGTCGGTTATAGTAGCGACGTATAATCGTAAGAACGAACTCGCAGAGTTATTTGAAAGCTTTAAAAATCAAACACTCCCCCCGGATCAATTTGCAGTTGTTATTGTTGATGACGGATCGACAGATGGTACAGACCGTTATATACACGGGATAAAACCGAACCTGCCGTTTTCTATTCAATACCACTACCAAAAAAATAGAGGACCGGGGCACGCCAGAACGTTCGGCATGCAGCAGGCCGATGGCGATATTTTCATTTTCATCGATTCGGATTGTATCGCTCCCCCGCACTATCTCGGGACAATAGCAGACGCATTTCAGAACGAAAAAATTGACGCTTTCGGCGGAGCGGACAAATCGGCAGACACTTTCTCCTCCTGGGACAAAGCGGTTAATTTTACCATGACATCGTTTCTGACAACGGGAGGACTTCGCGGGTCGTCGGGGAAAAAGCTTGCCCGCTTTTACCCTCGCAGTTTCAATATGGGATTACGGCGCGAGGTATTCGAGAAGACAGGCGGTTTCGGATCGATTTACCACTACGGCGAGGATATTGAATTCAGCCATAGAATTATTCAGTCAGGCGCAAAGGTAGCATTCCTCGAAGAGGCATATGTCTACCATAAGCGACGATCGTCTCCTTCATTGTTTGGAAAGCAAATATTTAAAATGGGAAAAGCGCGGATACAGCTCGGCAGGATCGACAGGTCGATGCTGGAACCGCTGCACTTTGTTCCGGCCATTCTTCTTGTAGGATTGCTCACGCTCTGCATAAGTGCAACGATAAGCAATACTGCAAGATCCCTGCTTGTAATCCTCTTGCTGTTTTTCATGCTGTTTGCCGTGTATCTTTTCATACATGGGTACCGGCAATCGAAGGATATGCGGGCAGCATTACTCATACCCATCGTATTCTGTATTCAGGTAACCGCGTACGGCAGCGGTATGGCGGCGGAAAGCATAGCAACCATCTTTAAGAAATGAAAAAAAAGCAACTACCGAGACTCAGTATTATTACGGTTGTCTATAACGGCATACACACAATCGAACGAACGATCACAAGTATCCAACAGCAATCGTATAAAGAGATCGAACATATACTTATCGACGGCGGATCAACCGATGGTACGTTGGAGCTCATTAAAAAGCATAGCGGTGGAATAGCAACATGGATAAGTGAGCCGGACCGCGGCATTTATGATGCCATGAATAAAGGACTTGAAATGGCAACCGGTGAATATGTCTGGTTCATAAATGCCGGCGATGAAATATATCGTGCTGATACTCTCGAAAAGATCCTGGATCTTCTCAGAATAAGGAGTGATGTGTATTACGGTGAAGCGATGTACACCGATATAAGCGGGGAGGAGATAGGCGTACGAAGCGAAGTAACACCCCATACACTGCCCGATCAACTTGGGTGGCAGGATATGAACCGGGGCATGGTAGTATGCCATCAATCGTTCCTGGTGAAACGGGATATCGCCCCCCGTTATGATCTCCGGTTCCCGCACAGCGGGGATATCGATTGGATAATACGATGCCTGAAAAAAAGTACAACTACTATACATACCGGTACGGTTCTGTCAAATTATCTTATCGGCGGTCATTCGAAAAAATTTCATATACGCTCGCTCATTGACAGATACAGAGTTTTGCAGCATCATTTCGGTGTTATCCCGAATATCATGAACCACGCGGCAATAACGGTACGCGCATTAAAACACTCAGGGAAAAAGAACCGATGAAAGGTATAATACTTGCCGGCGGATCCGGCACACGACTATACCCGCTGACGGCAGCGGTAAGCAAACAGCTTATGCCGGTATACGATAAACCGATGATTTATTATCCTCTGACAACGCTCATGCTTGCGGGAATCCGAGACATCCTTGTCATAACAACACCGCAGGACCGGCCTGCTTTCGAAAAAGTATTGCGCGACGGGAATCAGTGGGGCATAACAATTAATTATGCCGTTCAGGAAAAACCGCGGGGCATCGCAGAGGCATTGATCATCGGAGAATCTTTTACCAAAAACGAACCGGTATGTTTAATTCTCGGCGATAATATATTTTACGGCGACGGACTTATTAAACTTCTCGAAAAAGCGACTCTACTGAATGACGGCGGGCTCGTTTTCGGCTACTATGTGAATAATCCACAACGATACGGCGTTGTCGATTTCGACGAAAACCGCAATGTCAGGAGTATCGAAGAAAAACCGAAACAACCGAGATCGAACTATGTCGTGACGGGAATTTATTTTTATGACGTCATGGCAGCGGAAGTTGCAAAAGACCTGCAGCCATCCGGACGGGGCGAACTCGAGATTACCGACGTCAACAACGCATATCTGAAAAAGAAAAAACTACAGGTAGAACTTCTCGGGCGCGGGATTGCGTGGCTCGATACGGGAACACACGCATCGCTTCTTGAAGCCGGCAATTTTATCCAGATTATAGAGAAGCGGCAGGGATTGAAAATCGGTTGTCCGGAAGAGATTGCATTTCGAAAAGGATATATTACCGGGAGCGAGTTGCGCGCTGCGGCAATTCATATCGGTAATACGGAATATGGCGAGTACCTTTTACGGCTGATCGGATAATATGCGAAACCGGTCGCCGAAACATATCATCAGCCGAATGTCCGAACAGATACGATCGAACGAGGCATTAAAAAAGATTTTGTACAACACTTCATGGTTGTTTGCCGATCGTATTATCCGGATGGGTATCGGTGTGATTGTTATCATATGGATTGCCCGCTATCTCGGTCCGGAACAATTCGGCATCTACAACTATGCCATCGCATTTGTTGCCCTCTTCACGGCAGTATCGACCCTCGGCCTCGACCACATTGTGGTTCGTGAAATAGTCCGGCAACCGGATAAAAAAGATGAAATCGTCGGCTCCGCTCTCCTGATGAGATTCCTTGCCAGCGTAATAACCGTCGTTCTTATTTCCCTCATTATTTTCCTGTTGCGCCCCGACGACGCGCTTACACGCATGATGGTTATAATAATCGCATCTGCCATGATATTTCAATCATTTGAGGTGATCGATTTCTGGTTCCAATCGCAGGTTCAATCGAAGTACACCGTGATTGCTAAAAATGCGGCATTCCTCTTTATTTCGGGTGTCCACATAGGTTTGATACTATCAGAAGCATCGCTTATTGCCTTTGCTATTGCCCGGCTTGGAGAAATGTTTCTTTTTGCGGTCGGTCTGGTTTTTTTATATCGCTATTCGGGCTCGGCGTTGAGAAAGCTTCGCTTTCGTCTGAAGCAGGCGACACATTTGCTCAGGGATAGCTGGCCTTTAATTTTATCGGGTATTATGGTTATGCTCTATATGCGAATCGATCAGGTTATGCTCGGTGAAATGATCGGCGATACAAGCGTCGGTATTTATTCAGCCGCAATCAGATTAACAGAAGTATGGTTTTTTATACCGACGGCAATACTGATATCCGTTTTCCCGAATATTATTGAAACGAAAAAAAAGGACGAAGGACTATACTACAGGCGCTTGCAGCGCCTGTACACAACGCTGACCTGGATGGCAATTGCCATAGCACTTGTGGTAATGTTTCTGGCTAATCCCGTCATTCAAGTGCTCTATGGTCAGGAGTTTCAGGCGGCAGGTTCAGTGCTGGTGATTTCTATTTGGGCAGGGGTTTTTGTTTTTCAGGGGCTCACACGCAGTAAATGGCTCGTTGCCGAGAATTTGCAAAAATATACATATTTCTTTACAGGGATTGGTGTTATTATTAATATTATTCTTAACCTTATTCTCATACCGAAATATGAAGCATCGGGCGCAGCAATAGCGACCCTGATCACCCAGTTCACCGTTGTCATACCGGCACCTTTTTTGTTTAAAAAAACCAGGTTATCGTCTGTTATGATACTTCAATCCTTCTTATTTAAGAAATGATAGGTAAACAGGATGAGTAATAATAAAAGCATTATGAGAAAGGCTCTTATTCCTTTTCTAAAGTTTTTTGACCTTTATTCATTGGCTCAACTGCGTGACAGAGGTCCGCTGGTTGACTACGGTTGGTTCAGAAGCTTCAGGGAACAAAAACCAGTTGACCAAACGGGAAACCCATTCCCGTGGTTCTCATATCCGATTGTCACTTTTTTAGAAAAGAGGGTACAACCGCATTTTACGGTTTTTGAATTCGGAACCGGTAATTCCACATTATGGTGGTCCAAAATGGTTGCCCGGGTACTTTCCTGTGAACACGACCCCGGATGGTATGATACCATAAAAAAAACCGCTCCTTCGAATGTCACATTGATGTATATAGAGTCGCCGGAAAAAGATTATGCTAAATCTTTGGAAAACTTTTCTGAAAAATTCGAAATAATAATTGTAGACGGCGAACAACGGGTAGAATGCGCCAAGCATGCAATACCGTCTTTAACATCGGACGGTGTAATTATATTTGACGACTCCGACAGACCCGAGTATGCCGAAGCGATGCGTTATCTAAAGGATCAAGGTTTTCGCCAGATCGAATTCTACGGAATGACGGCCTGTGTCAATGTCGGTAAAGAAACTTCGATATTCTATCGGCCGGAGAATTGTTTTCATATTTAAAAATACAACACACTGATGAAATTAGCCCGAATAACAACACTCTATCCGTCATACATTACAAATTTCTATCGACGCAATCCGGAGATTGCATCCGAGCCGTACACATCGCAACAGGCAAAATTGCATTACGATGCATTCGGCTGGGCGGATTTCTGGTCGCATGCACTGAAACGGTTCGGCCTGGAAGTACGGGAGATAGAGATGAATGTTAAACCTCTGCAAAGTACCTGGGCTGGCGAAAACAACATACGGTTTCATAAAAAGGGGTGGATCTTCGATATTTCAGAAGCTCAGATTAAGGAATTTCAACCGGAAGTATTATTTATCCACGAATTGCGCGGTACAACCGCATCATGGATAAAAAAGATCCGTGCACAAAATCCATCCATTAGATTGATAATCGGATGGTACGGCGCTCCGATTCTGGATACATCGGTTATAAGAGAATGCGACATTATGCTTTCCTGCATTCCGGATGTTGTAACCCGGCTCCGTGGTGACGGAATAGAAGCACATCATCTGAATCACGCATTCGAACCGAGAATACTGGAGCGCATTGACCGCACGCATGAACAGACTATCGACTTTTCATTTATCGGACAGATAATCAGAAGCAATCGTTTTCATCTTGAACGCGAAAATCTGTTGTTGAAGGTACTGGAAAATACCGACATTCAGATCTATTCGCCGAGCGCCAATCCGCCGTTCGCAAAGAAGGTGGCAGATCCCATCCGTTTTATTGCATACTATTTGATACAATTCCTCAAACGCCTCTCGGTTTCCGACAACACATTACAGAAGATACCGCTTCTGCGAAATGCATCGATCCTGCACGAGAAACCTCTGTCATTTGTAAATCCACGTCTGAAACCATATCTTAAAAGAGAGGTATTCGGACTCAAAATGTTCCAGATGTTACATAATTCCAAAGTAACACTGAACAATCATATTGATATCTCAAGAGCATCGGCTTCGAATATGCGCTTGTACGAGGCAACGGGAACCGGCACCTGTTTACTGACGGACTGGAAACCGAATATCAGAGATTTATTCGAGCCCGATACCGAAGTCGTGACATATAAACATGCCGATGAATGCGTTGAAAAAGCTCTCTGGCTGCTCGCGCATCCGGAGGAGCGTAAATCAATCGCACAGGCAGGACAGAAGCGCACCCTACGCGATCATACTTTTTCGCAAAGAGCGGAACAACTGGCTTCTGTTATACATCGATATCTGAAGTAATACTCCCGTTTATACAGGTAATTGAATATGAGCAAAAAGAAAAAAGATCGAAAAAAAACACAACAACACAAAGAACGTTTCATAATACCTCCCGGATACGAACATCCGATTATGGTATTATTACTGCTTCTGTCATTTGTAATTTTTTTTAATGCACTTTTCTTCGCGGATAAAAATTTCATCTCGAGCGATTATGTTGCATCGCTTGCGTATCTACCGTTTGTAGAGGAAGCGGAAGATCAGGGATTATTCCCTCTCTGGACGCCATATCTCTTCAGCGGTCTGCCGAGCTATGCAAGCATGATAATCTCAGGTGATCGATGGTATGACTTTACGCACAAATTCTTTCAGACTATATATAACTCAGTGCGTTCTATATTTTGGGACCGATATATCTTTGTAGTGATTCTTTTTCACCTGCTTTTCGGTATTGCAACCTATATGCTCGCATATCAAAAAACAAAAAATGCCGGGGCATCGCTGTTTGCCGCTATCTCCATTTCGTTTTGTCTCGGGATCATTATTTGGGCAATGGAGGGACATTACACAAAAGCCCGGTCTCTCATCTCACTCCCCTTGCTTCTTATCGTCGTTGAACAGATGAGAATAAAAATAAAACCATGGCATATTCTTGCGGCAATTATTCTCATCCACATGCACGGGATACACATACAAATGGTTTTTTATTCCGCTTTTGCACTCGGCTTTTATTTTATATTTTTCATTGTCCGCAATCTCATCAAGAAGGAGAGTATAAAACCCGTATTGCTGACGCTGGTAGTAGTGGGTTTTTGCGCAGCATTTGCATTTTTTATGCAATCTGATAGATATTTTTCGACGTACGAATACAATCAATACTCTATTCGGGGAGTTGGCCCGATTATGCAAACCGATGAAACAACCGGCACACCGGGCGGCGGACTCGATTATGAATATGCAACCAACTGGTCCTTTAGTCCCCAGGAAATTACCACATTCTTTATCCCGTCATTCTACGGATACGGGACATGGACATACGAAGGACCCTTAACACAAAATCAACCGGTACGGGTAAATACATACTTCGGGCAGATGCCGTTCACCGTGGCACCGGTCTATATGGGAGTCATATTAATCGCATTTGCAATACTGGGTATGGTGTATTACCGGAAAGATCCGTTCGTCCAATACCTTATGATCCTCTCCGGGATTGCACTTTTAATATCTTTCGGGAGGACATTGCCAATCCTGTACGATCCGATGTATCATTATTTTCCCCTGTTCGATAAGTTTCGGGTACCGAGTATGATCCTGATTTTGCTGCATATCGCGTTTGCGGTGTTTGCGGCTTATGGTATCGCGGCGATTACGGAATTTGGGAAAAAACGACATAACCAGATTCCGGTTTGGCTAAGACGAACTCTGGTCGTGCTGGGAACCCTGTTCATACTCTCGTTTCTTGCACGCGGTGTATTCGAGGGGTCATATACTTCACTTATAGAGCGATCGGGAGCACAGGTACCGCCACAATTATATTCCTGGATGTATGACAGAATGATGAACGATCTATCATTTAACCTCGGGTTATTACTCGTCGCATTCGGTGGTGTCACGCTCTATGTACACCGGTCTATCCCCGCTCTTGCACTCATCGCTTTACTGATCGTATTAACCACGACCGACCTGTGGCGTCAGGCATACCGACCGATGGATCTGCACCCCGCTCAAAATCTGGACAGACTCTTTGAACCGGATAATGCCGTTCAATTCATAAAAGAAGACGATGAAACATTCCGCGTTTTTCAGATCCAAAATGATCAACCACTCGCCGATAATCGGTTATCCTACCACCTCGTTCAGGATATTTATGGTTATCATCCGGCGAAACTACGGGTATATCAGGATATGATAGAGATTGCCGGTATCGGTAATCCGTTTATGTGGAACTTACTCAATGTTAAGTATATACTGAGCGATCGTTTTTACGATTTACCATCGCTTGAGCCGGTATTCGACGGACAGAGAAAGGTAATGCACAACACCGATCAGTTACCACGCGTGTGGTTTGTCAACCGTATTGAAGAGCGTACTCCCATTTCAATTCTGCAATCAATGCAGGACGCTGCCTTTGATCCGCTTGAAGTAGCATTCGTCGAAGAGAGTATCGAAACAGATATCGATACAGCAGGCAATCGTTCATTTGCCGAAGTTACCGATTTCGGGATCCACCACATCCGGGCAGATGTTCGGTCCGATGGTAATCAATTCCTTGTCATGAGCGAGGTATATTATCCTGCAGGATGGAACGCGTATCTGAACGGAGAAAAAATCGATATTGTGAAAACAAATTATTTCATGCGAGGTGTCATCATTCCCGAAGGAGATCATACACTCGAGATGGTATTTGAACCGAGAGCGTTCGCAATCGGAAAGAACATCAGCATCATATTGAATATTTTCGTGATCGGATTCGCTCTTGTTCTGGCCGGCAGGACAATCGTTTCAAAAAGAAAATCCCGAGCCACGGCTGCAGCATAAAAAGGTGCATGGATAGATCTGTTTAACGGATGTAGTCGTTCAAATATAAAATTCATTATTCAGCAGTTCAGAAAGCCTTGATTGCACTCCGCGATATATATGAGAAAGGTTTCTTCCACCTCCTCTCGGCAAATTTTCTGCACCAGTTTCTCGGTTTCGGAATTCTACTGGTCGTAGCAAAATTCCTGACGCCGGCAGAACTCGGTGAGATTCGGATCCTCCAGGCATATATTGCCGTTTTTACAATCTTTGCCGCATTTGGCGTGAGTACGGCTGTTCTGAAAACCTGTGCCGAACAACGCCCCGAAGCAGAGCGGGAGAGCATTTTGAAAGCGGGATTCAGACGGGCAATGGTCACAACACTTGTGGCTCTTTTCCTGCTCGCCATCCTCGCACTCAGCGGCGTCATTACATCCACACACCGACTTGCGATGTGGTTGTTGGTATACGCTCTGGTTATACCGTTTTCCGTCAGCACGGAGATTTTCTTCTCCTATTTGCAGGCATTAAAAAAAATCAAACAGCTTGCGCGATTACATGCACTTTTTCGGTTGCAGGCATTTGTTATTATTATTGTCTGCACGTACATCTGGGGTATTAAAGGATTTATCTTTGCAACGATAATCGGCTATATGCTCGGTCTGATTCCGGTCGTGTATACCACCGGTACATCCTTTCTGAAAAGAGTACCGCACTCTCTTACTGCCGCATTCAAGCATCTCGCCGTGTTCAGCGTGCTATCGAATGGTATTAGCATGATAGGCAAGTTCGGCGATATCTTTTTACTCGATTACCTTGTTATGAACCGTGAACTCATCGGATATTATGCCCTCGCGTCATTGTTCACCTATGGGGCAATACAGGTAACTGCAACCGTACAATCAATTTCAACACCGTATCTGAGCGAACGAGCCGGTGAACTCGAGTGGTTCATCTCTAAAGTCAGGTCGACGCAAATCCGCGTCGGTGTATTAAGTATAGCGGTATCGGCAGGTATAACCGTGCTTGCCTACCTCCTTATACATATATTTTACGGCGCAGCGTACTCCGCGTCGCTCGAGTATCTGCCGATACTTTTATTGAAATATATCTTCTGGTCATGGTATGCTGTTATGGCTGTTGCGTTACTCGGGTTGGGATACATGAAATACAATTTTATTATTGTAGCCATAGTGACCCCGTTAAGTATTCTATCATCGTATTTCTTATTTCAGGTATACGGCATTGCAGGGGTTGCAGTCGGACAGGTGTTCGGCAGTGTCGTCGGCCTTCTGTTAACACGAATTCTTTACCGGCGGGCTATAAGGAACCGAAAGGCATATCAGACAGGGAGTTGATTTTCATTGTTTTTTCAATCCCGTCACTTGTCCGGCAATCTAAAAATACTTGCTTTTAGGGGTAAATTATGCGATATTACAGAAATTTTAAATTGTACCAACCACACATCACTACGTTATCACAAAACATATACTATGCAAAATAGAAAACCAACTTCATTGATAACCGGCGGCGCCGGATTTTTAGGATCGCATTTGTGCGATCGGCTCATTGCCGAAGGCCATAATGTAATCTGTATGGATAATTTGCTCACGGGAAGCATGCAGAATATATCCCATCTGTTGGGAAATGAAAATTTTCAGTTTATTAAATATAATGTTACGGATTATGTACACGTTGAGGGAGAGCTTGATTACATACTCCACTTTGCCTCTCCCGCAAGCCCGATCGATTACCTGAAATTACCTATACAGACCCTGAAAGTCGGTTCACTCGGAACACATAAAACCCTGGGATTGGCAAAAGAAAAAGGTGCGCGCTTTTTACTCGCATCAACTTCGGAGGTATACGGCGACCCGCAGATACATCCGCAGCCGGAAGTGTACTGGGGAAATGTGAATCCGATCGGTGTTCGCGGAGTGTACGACGAAGCAAAGCGCTTCGCCGAAGCAATGGTTATGGCTTATCACCGTTATCACAAACTCGAAACGCGTATTGTTCGGATATTTAACACATACGGTCCGCGAATGCGGTTGCACGACGGTCGTGCTTTACCGACATTTATGAAGCAGGCACTATCGGGTGAGGATATCACCGTATTCGGAGACGGATCGCAAACAAGAAGTTTCTGCTATGTCGACGATCTCATTGACGGCATCTTTCGGCTTCTGATGTCCGATGAAGTTGATCCGGTAAACATAGGAAATCCCGAAGAAATTACTCTTTTACAATTTGCTCAAGAGATAATCGAAATAACCGGTGCGTCGAGTAAAATTGTATTCGAGCCTCTCCCGGAAGATGATCCAAAGGTAAGGCAGCCGGATATATTAAAAGCACAGAAGATTCTGGGGTGGACACCAAAGGTAAAACGACACGAAGGATTAGTGGAAACTTTGAAATATTTTAAAAAGCAGCTCGAAAACAGCTCCGACAATCGTCCGTAAATTCAGTTATAATTGACATTTTATAAACCCTTAATTATATTGATATTAAATAAAACCCTAATTATCTGAAAAAAACACACGGAGAATGTACGCATGCCTGACTCATCACTCGATGCTCTCGGAATGATTGAAACAAAAGGATTGGTAGGATCAATTGAAGCGGCCGACGCAATGGTGAAAGCCGCAAAAGTTACGCTCATCGGTAAGGAAGCGATCGGAGGAGGGTATGTAACGGTTATGGTCCGGGGGGATGTCGGCGCTGTGAAAGCGGCCACGGATGCAGGAGCAGCTGCAGCACAGCGCGTCGGTGAGCTTGTTTCGGTTCACGTTATACCCCGTCCCCATAATGATGTGGAGATGATTTTACCGCCGCGTCCGGGTTCGACGAAATAATACCCGAATAACATTGTCGCCACTTTTTAACTGACAGTCTCATGTATCAACACGCTCTCGGACTTATTGAGACCCGCGGGCTGGTCGGCGCAATCGAAGCAGCCGATGCAGCTTTGAAAACGGCTAACGTAAAGCTTGTATCAAAAGAATCCGTACGCGCGGGGCTCATCACGATTAAAATAATCGGTGAAACGGCAGCGGTTCGCGCAGCCGTCGATGCAGCAGGCGCCGCAGCCGGGCGTGTCGGCGAACTCGTATCGGTACACGTTATTCCGCGTCCACACGATGAAATGATTCAACTCATCGATGCTGGCCCGGAACCGCAGGAGAAAAGAGACGACGAAGCGAAGAAAGACGTCGATACACAGATCGAACAAAGTGCAGATGCACACCAGTACAGAGATCAGCTTGATAAACTAACCGTTCACCAGTTACGAACACTTGCACGGTCTGTCGAAAATTTATCAATTCAGGGACGTCAAATATCAATGGCAAACAAACAGCAATTGATTGACGAACTGCTGCGCGCTCGATTCAGTGAAGATAGTTAGAAGAGATACATGGAGAAGTTGAATAGAACACCGATCATTATAATTTCCGCTTTATTTGCTATCGGTCTTTGGCTGACGGTCAATCTTGGATTCGATTACACCACCCCAAAGGAGATCCCTGTCGTTATTCAGAACCTGGATGATGATATTGCGTTTCGCACAACACCACCTCAATATGTACGCGCAAGACTTCGCGGTGAGGGATGGAAATTACTGGGTATGAGGATCAGCGGAGACGTAAAATACATACTCGATCTGAAGGACAAGAGATCGCCTGTCACAGTTTCAACATCCGCCAACCTTTCGGAACGGTTACGGGTGCCAACCGGAATCGATATTACCGAATTAACACCGACAGAACTTTCCATTGAACTGGAACGAAAAAAAGAAAAACGTATCCCGGTTGATCCGGTTATCGACGTTTCGTTCCGGGATGGATTTAATCGTGTCGGAGATGTGTCCGTAGTACCCGATAGTGTGGTTATACGCGGTGCAGAGTCCGTTGTTTCGGCTATTACTTCCTGGCCAACCAAACCGTTGGTCTTACGTGAGGTTCGGGAACCGGTTCGCAAATCCGTCAGCCTTTCAGATACATTGTCGAAAATTATCTCATTGAATATCGGAACGTGCGACGTGCAATTCGACGTGCAGCCGATAGCCGAAAAAACAATTGCCGGACTGAGGGTACAGATTGAAGGCGTACCGGCAAACCGGGAGGTAGTAATCATTCCACCGAGAATCGACCTTATCATTCGCGGAGGAATCAATCAACTGGCAGTTATTGAAGATGAAAATTTTTCGGTACAGATACATTACCGGGATATTCTAACCGATACATCGGGTACCGTCATACCGCGTATCGACGGACCGGACGATATCCGTATCGTGCAACGATCACCCGAACGATTACAATACGTCATACGAAGAACACCGTAACCCGTCAGAACGGTCTGTCGATTCTCAGGAAAACGACCACCGATGATTCCCGATCGGTTCTCCAGGCAAAACCCAATCGCGAATTCCCATTGCGTGATCCTAGTCCGAAACCAATAGAGGTTTTCAGCTCACTGAGCGAAAGATCGCCGAACCCTTGTAACGCACCATATTTTGGATCTGCATTTCCGGTCCATCCGGTATCGACAAAAAAGAGGAGCGTCAATCCACCGAATGCATCTCGCGGAATAAACGAGAGTTGTGAGAAAATTTCACCTCTGATTACATATTCCGCGTTCAGTAATAGCATCCGGTTTCCAAAGAATGCTTTATGAGGATAGGCGGGAAGGGTACCAAGCCCGCCAAGCTCATATATTTTTTGTATTGGTAGATCGCCTTCCGATGAACCGGCCCGAAACCGAAGATTAATATTATCATATTCCGAGATCGGCTGGTATCTGCGAATGTCAAAGATATATTGTGTGTAATCGAATTCGCTGTTTAACGAGGGAGATGAATACTCCGCCGTGGCGAGTAGATTCCAACCATGTAACCGCCTCGATCTCTGCTCAACGGAGCTCAGATGAAATGCCAAACGCAATGCGTTCATACGACCTTCGTCGATGGCGGGATTCAGGCGGTATGACCGATCGCGTACGAAGAGAGCCCAGTCGGTTTTGTTTTTCATGCCGGCGTGCAGTTCATTCAGATATTGTAGTCTTACATGGCTTGAGAAACTTTTCGAATTAAAATAGTGTCCGCCGTAGACAGAAAACCTTCCCGGTTATAATAATCTCTGTAATCTCTGTGGAAGAAAAATGCCGCGAGGTCATTTTCACTCCTGCCGATGAACCATGCATCCTGCGTATCGGTTAGGGAATACACCTCGCCGCCTATTTCTATTAAAGCCT
>SL_3KL_010_SEDDRAFT_10002743_pt1 | contig 16055 bp, 13 predicted proteins | sample SodLakKL_010_SED_2_FD_10381 | JGI IMG/M metagenome (IMG submission 10381) | reverse complement strand
CCTCGGGCGCCAGCCACGCCACCGCCTCGGGCAGCGCGGCCGCGGCTTCGGCCGGCAGGGCACCGGATGCCAGGATCGCGACCTCGTGACCGGCCGAACGATAGGCCTCGGCCCGGCGCGGCGCGTCCGGATCGGCGGGATCGAGCGCCACCGTCACCGGCGCGGAGAGCGCCAGGAGCTTCGCCTCGGCGCGCGGATCGGCCGGGGCATCGATCAGGACCACCGCGTAGAACGCAAGCCCCTCGGGCGCCTCGAAGGCAGCGGCATGCCGCTGCCAGGCCGGTGCGACGGCAGGCTCTTCGTCAGGCAAAGCATCGGGGAGCGCCGCGTCGTTGGACGGCGCCTCATCCGCAGGCTCGGTCAACGCATCCGCCCCGGTCTCGCCGCGCTCGGCCGCGAGCGCCCTTGCCTCGGGCAGAGCCTCGGCACCCGGCTCCGAAGGCGCTTGTTCGGACTCATGCTCGACCTCGCCCGGCTCCGTCGCGGGGCGCAACTCCGGTGCTTCCGGCGTCACATCATCCGGCGCGGCATCCGGCTCCGGTTGCCCCGCATCCTCGGCGGTCGCCGGGCTGTCGGCGGGCTCGTCGGGCACCTCGGCGATGGGCGCATCGGGCGCGGTGATCCCGGCCGGCGGTTCGGCCGGCCTGTCTTCGGGGTCGATGGCATCACCGCCAGCTTCGGCCGCGGGCGGCGGCGGTGCCTCGATCGCCTCCGACCCCGCGCCCGCGTCCTCCTCGGCCGCGTCTTCCGGCGCGATGGCATCGGGCGCCGCGGGCGGGGCAGCATCGTCGACAGGCGTCTCGATCTCGGGCGCCGCCGGGGGCTCCGGCTCGAGCGGCACGAGGAAGGCGAAGGCGAGAAAGGCGACGGCCGCGGCCAGCAGCCCCGTCAGCAAACCCTTCAAGAACCCGGTCATCGCGCACTCCTGCCGCCTTAGGCCCCGTTTAGCGATCAGGGCAGCGGGATTCGACTCCTTTCTGCTCCTTTCCGCGGGTCGCGCGACGGCTGCGCGACTCACCGGCCTTGACCCGGCCGCGCGCGCGGGGGATTGAAGAGGCGGCCCCCGGGAAAGGTCGCGGAATGCTGCTGCTCATCGACAACTACGACAGTTTCACCTGGAACCTCGTCCATTACCTGGGCGAACTGGGCGCCGAGGTGACGGTGCGGCGCAACGATGCGCTCGACGTGCAGGCGGCGATGGCGCTGCGCCCGGCCGGCATCGTTCTCAGTCCCGGCCCCTGCGATCCCGACCGCGCCGGCATCTGCCTGCCGCTGATCATCGCCGCCGCCGAGACGCGCACGCCGCTCCTCGGCGTCTGCCTCGGCCACCAGGCGATCGGCCAGGCCTTCGGCGGGCGCGTGGTACGCGCCGGCGAGATCGTGCACGGCAAGCTCGGCCAGATCCATCACGACGCAAGCGGCGTCTTCGCCGGCCTGCCCTCGCCCTTCGCCGCCACGCGCTATCACAGCCTGATCGTCGAGCGCGCGAGCGTCCCCCCGGCACTGGCGATCAACGCCTGGCTCGACGACGGCACGATCATGGGCCTGCGCCACCGCGACCTGCCGATCGAGGGCGTGCAGTTCCACCCCGAGAGCATCGCCTCGCAGCACGGTCACGCGCTCCTGAAGAACTTCCTCGACCGGCTGGCGGTGCCGGCATGAGCCTCGATCTGAAACCCCTGATCGCCACCGCGATCGAGCGTCCGCTGACGCGTGCCGAGGCCGAACGCGCCTTCGAAATCCTCTTCGAGGGCGAGGCGACGCCGGCGCAGATGGGCGGCTTCCTTATGGTGCTCAGGACCCGCGGCGAGACGGTTGACGAATACGCCGCTGCCGCCGCGGTGATGCGGGCGAAATGCCTCAAGGTGCGCGCGCCCGAAGGCGCCATCGACATCGTCGGCACCGGCGGCGACGGCAAGGGGACGCTCAACATCTCGACCGCCGCGGCCTTCGTCGTCGCCGGTGCCGGCGTCCCGGTCGCCAAGCACGGCAACCGCAACCTGAGCTCGAAATCGGGCGCCGCCGATGCGCTGGCGGCGCTGGGGATCAACGTCATGGTCGGCCCGGCCGAGGTCGAGGCGGCGCTTGCCGCCACCGGCATCGGCTTCATGATGGCGCCGATGCACCATCCGGCGATGCGTCATGTCGGGCCGGTGCGCGCCGAACTCGGGACGCGGACGGTCTTCAACATCCTCGGGCCGCTGACCAACCCGGCCGGAGTCAAGCGACAGTTGACCGGCGCCTTCACGCATGAACTCCTGCGCCCGATGGCCGAGGTGCTGCTGGCGCTGGGGTCCGAACGCGCCTGGCTCGTGCACGGGGGCGACGGAACCGACGAGTTGTCGATCGCGGCCGAAAGCCTCGTGATTGCGCTGGAGGATGGCGCGATCCGCGAATTCTCGCTCCATCCGGAAGAGGCCGGCCTGCCCCTTCACCCGTTCGAGGAACTGCTGGGGGGCGAGGCCGCGGACAACGCCGCCGAGTTGCGCGCGGTGCTTTCGGGCGGCGGCCGGCCGGCCTATCGCGACGCGATCCTGCTCAATGCCGCTGCCGCACTGGTTGTCGCCGGAAAGGCGGCGGACCTGCCCGAGGGCGTGGCGCAGGCACGCGAGGCCATCGCCTCGGGCGCGGCGATGGGAAAGATCAAGGCGCTCGCCGCCGCGGTGCCACAGGCGACGCGGAACCAGGGCTAGTAGGCCGCACCGCGTGTATGTCTCTCGCCGGCTGCCGCGTCTGGCCGGCGTCGATCTATCCCTGGCGCGGTCCGCCGCCCTGCGGACAGGTCGACCAGCCGAAGAGCGTGTAGGCCGGGCACCACCCGACGACCGAGGTGGCCAGCGGGACGATGCCGATCCAGAGCACCCAGCGCCAGGACAGGTCGGGCAGGAGGAAGAAACCCGCGATCAGGGCGATCCCGACCACCGCCCGCAGGATGCGGTCCAGGCTTCCCATATTGGTTTCGAACATCGCAACCTCCGATGACGTGAAACGCATTCCAATATGCTTATGGCTTGGCGCCGCTTCAAGGGTGCCGACCGGACCGGAGGCCGAGGCCGCTGCGCAAGGGCCCGGCATGGACCNAATGCGAAGACGCCGCGCATCGGAAATGCGCGGCGCCTGCCGTCAGGCACGGGTTTCCGGCGTTCAGCCGATCATCTTGGCCGAATCGCCCAGCGAATCGTAGTGGCGCTTGAGCCGCATCAGCGCGATGCGCAGCACGATCTTGCCCGAACGCGCCGACCAGCCCATTGCCTGCTCGGCCGTTTCCAGCCCCTCGAGATGGCAGCAGCAGCGCAGTGCGATCTCGCCCAGCCCGGGACCGAGTTCGGCCAGCGCCGCCGCCAGCCGGTCGCGCGCCGCCGCCGGTCCGCGGCCGGCACCACCGCCCTGGATGCCGTTGCCAACCCCGGCGGTAAGGAAACGCCCCCAGTCCTGGGTCACCTGCGGCCCGGTCTGCGCCACCTCGAAATCTTCGCGCAGCCTTTCGGCCGCGATCAGCAGATCGGCGCCGAGGAACGGCTTGCCGTCCTTGTCGCGGCGACGCGCCAGCACGGCGACCGGCGACTCGGCCTGACAGTAGCGACCGCGCGCCGACTCGTCCTCGTCACGCTCGCCGTCGGCCTCGACGCCGTCGATCAGCCGGCGCANGGCCGCGCGTCCCTGCGAGGTGATCGTGTAGCGCGCCACCCGGCCCGCCTTGCTGCAGGCGATCCATTCGCGCAGCGCGAAGGCCTCGGCCACCGGCCGCTCCAGCACCGCCAGCCGGATCGCGCCCTCGGCCCCGTCGCGTAACACGACGGCGCGGTCCATGTCGGCGGCGACGGCCATGATGACGCCCGGCTCGGCCAAGCGGCGCAGGACGCGCAGCGCCTCGGCATTGAGCCGGTCCTCGTCAAGCAGCGCGCCGGCTTCGCGCGAGGCAGAGCGGATGTGAAGGGTCATGTTGCGGCTTTCCTTGCTTTCGGGATCGAGGCTGCCGGTGGCCACCCGCCGCAGCCGGCCGAGCGCGCAATCGACCAGCGGATCGTCGCGCCGGTGTTCGAACCGGCGCACCTGGCGCATCACGGTCGAGGCATGCACCCCCCGCTCGCGCGCGAGCGCGCGGAGCGAGCGGCCATCCTCGGTATGGATCAGGTAGAGACGCGCTGCCGAGGGCACCCAGTCGGGCAGCGGGTCGACGAGCTTGTGACTGGCGGACATGGCGGTCCTCGTCGGGTTGGTTGCGGGACAGTCAGCGGCAGAAGTTTGTTTACGAATCGCGAACAATAAACACTCCGCCATATTTGGTTACCGACCGGTTAACCGCGCTCCACCATCAGAATCTATCAACGAGTTAAAAGGAGGTTGAAGCCACCGCGCTGATCCTGCGCGCTTTCGCAACACACGCTATAGTTGTGTAGTTTTGTCCCCGCAGGAAGGACAATTCCTGCCGAACACCGAAGGAGATGACCGGATGAGCTGCCACTTCCGCGACTCGATTGTTTCTGTCCTGGACACCCTGGCGCGCGCCCGCCGGCCGCGCCTGCTGCTGCGCGCGGCCCGAATGGGCACCATGGAATACCGCCGCGAGGTCGATCTGCGCCGTGTCCTGCGCCTGCCGGCGACGCCGGCTCCCGGCCCGGCGACGGTGCGCACGCTGGTCGCGCTCGAGGAGGAGATGGAGATGCTCCGCATCCGCCCCTGCCACGAGACCGGCGAGACCTGGCGCCCCGCGCGCCATGTCGAGGTGATGATCGCGCTGATGGCCGAGGCCCGGCTGATGGCCGAGGCGGTCGAGGTCCGCCCGCATCTGCGCCCGCTGCCCGAGGCCGTCTGAACCCTCCCCGCCCGAAGTCCGCAGCCGTCGCGTCGCTTTCGCGCGGGCGGCGGTCGGAATGCCTCTTTCCCCTGCCGGCGGCGGGCTTATGTTGCGCCTGTCACAGCGCAGGGGCGGCAGGCAATGGCGGAAGCACTGGTCATCTTCACCCCCTCGGGCAAGCGCGGCCGCGTGCCCGTGGGAACGCCCGTGCTGACCGCGGCGCGGCAGCTCGGCGTCGACCTCGACTCGGTCTGCGGCGGGCGCGGCATCTGCTCGAAATGCCAGGTGACGCCCGGTGTGGGCGAGTTCGCCAAGCACGGCGTGATCGTCGCCCTGGACGCGCTGAGCCCGTGGAACCCGGTCGAGCAGCGCTACAAGGACAAGCGCGGCATGATCGACGGCCGCCGCCTCGGCTGCCAGGCGCGGATCATGGGCGACATCGTGATCGACGTGCCGCCCGAAAGCCAGCTGCACCGGCAGGTCGTGCGCAAGGCCGCCTCCGCCCGGCCCATCGAGATGGACCCGGCGACGCGGCTTTTCTACGTCGAGGTGGCGCAGCCCGACATGCACGAACCCTCGGGCGACCTGGAACGGCTCGCCGCCGCCCTGCGCGAGCAGTGGCAGATCGAGGCGCTGACCGCCGGCCCGCACGTGCTGCGCAAGCTCCAGCGGGCGCTGCGCAAGGGCGACTGGGGCGTGTCGGTCGCCATCTACCGCGACCATACGGGCGGGCCGTCGCGCCTCCTCGACATCTGGCCCGGCCTGCACGAGGGCGGGCTCTACGGCCTCGCCATCGACCTCGGCTCGACCACGATCGCCGCGCATCTGACCGACCTCACCGACGGGCGCGTCGTCGCCGCGGGCGGGATCATGAACCCGCAGATCCGCTTCGGCGAGGACCTGATGAGCCGGGTCAGCTACGCGATGATGAATCCCGGCGGCGATGTCGAGATGACGGCCGCCGTGCGCCAGGCGCTGAACGACCTCGCGCGCTCGGTCGCCGCCGAGGCCGGCATCGATCCGGCGCTGATCATGGAGACCGTCGTCGTCTGCAACCCGGTCATGCACCACCTCTTCCTCGGCATCGACCCGGTGGAACTGGGCCAGGCGCCCTTCGCGCTCGCGACCTCCTCGGCGCTCGCCCTGCCCACGCGCGACCTGGACCTTGCCGCCCTCAACCCCGAGGCGCGGCTCTACACGCTGCCCTGCATCGCCGGCCATGTCGGCGCGGATGCCGCCGCCGTCGCCCTTTCCGAAGCCCCGCATCTGTCGGACGACCTGGTCCTGATCGTCGATGTCGGCACCAATGCCGAGATCCTGCTGGGCAACCGCGAGCGGGTGCTCGCCTGTTCCTCGCCCACCGGCCCGGCCTTCGAGGGCGCGCAGATCTCGTCGGGCCAGCGTGCGGCGCCCGGCGCGATCGAGCGGCTGGAGATCGACCCCGCGACGAAGGAGCCGCGCTTCAAGGTCATCGGCTGCGAGCTGTGGTCCGATGATCCGGGCTTTGCCGAGGCGACCGAGAAGCTGGGCGTCACCGGCATCTGCGGCTCGGGCATCATCGAGGCGGTGGCCGAGATGCGCATGGCCGGCATCGTCGATGCCGCCGGGCTGATCGGCGGGCCCGAACAGACCGGCACCGCCCGTTGCCAGCCCGAGGGTCGCACGCATGCCTACCTGATCCACGACGCGACCGACCGGGGCGGGCCGCGGATCAGCGTGACGCAGGGCGACATCCGCGCGATCCAGCTGGCGAAATCCGCGCTCTATGCCGGCGCGCGGCTCCTGATGGACGAGCTGGGCGTCGAACGGGTGGACCGCGTCGTCCTGGCCGGCGCCTTCGGGGCGCATATCAGCGCGAAACACGCGATGGTTCTCGGCATGATCCCCGACTGCCCGCTGGAAAAGGTCACCAGCGCCGGCAACGCCGCCGGGACCGGCGCCCGGCTCGCGCTGTGCAACATCGCCGCGCGCGCCGGGATCGAGCGCGAGGTCGGGCGCATTCACAAGGTCGAGACGGCGATCGAGCCGCGTTTCCAGGAGCATTTCGTCAATGCCTCGGCCCTGCCGCATGCCGTCGACCCGTTTCCCGAGCTTGCGAAGGTCGTGACGCTGCCAAGCGTCATCCACAACACGGCAGGAACGGACGGCGGCGGCCGTCGGCGGCGCGCACGTTAACCCTGTTTCAGCTTGTCATCGAGCGTGACCCGGACCCTGCTTGCAACGGCGGTGTCCTCGGATAAAACGGGCGAACCAGTTTCAGGGATCTCTTTATGCCCGTATCGCTTGTGATCCTGGCCGCCGGGCTGGGCAGCCGGATGAATTCAGACCTGCCGAAAGTGCTGCACCCGCTCGCCGGCGCGCCGCTCCTTGCGCACGCGATGCGCGCCGGGGCGGAGCTGGAGCCTGACCGCGTGGTCGTGGTCACGGGGCACGGAGGCGAGCGGGTCGCCAGCGCCGCCCGCGCCGAGAACCCCGAGGCGCGGATCGCGCATCAGGCCGAACAGCTGGGTACCGCCCATGCCGTCGCCCAGGCACGCCCGGCACTTGCGGACTTTTCCGGCGACATCGTCGTTCTTTATGGTGACACGCCCTTCATTCGCCCGGAGACGCTGGCGGCGATGCTGGAAGCCCGCGAACGGCACGCGATCTGCGTGCTGGGCTTCGAGGCGCGCGATCCGGGCCGCTACGGGCGGCTGGTGATGTCGGGCGACCGGCTCGACCGGATCGTCGAGCATGCCGATGCGACCGATGAAGAGCGTGCCATACGGCTATGTAATTCCGGCGTTCTCTGCGCCGATTCCACCTTGCTCTTCGACCTGATCGGCGCCGTGGGCAACGCCAACGCCAAGGGCGAGTACTACCTCACCGACATCGTCGCCATCGCCCATGCCCGCAGCCTCTCTACCGGTGTCGTCACCTGCCCCGAAGCCGAAACGCTGGGGATCAACACCCGGGCCGAGCTTGCCGCCGCCGAAACCGCCTTCCAGGCCCGCGCCCGGGCCGAGGCGCTCGGAAACGGCGTCACCATGACCGCGCCCGAGACCGTTTTCCTCGCCCTCGACACGGTCATCGGTCGCGATGCCGTCATCGGCCCCAATGTCGTCTTCGGTCCGGGGGTGACGGTCGAATCCGGCGCCGAGATCCTCGCCTTCTGCCATCTCGAGGGTTGCCACATCAGCCGCGGCGCCGTTGTCGGCCCCTTCGCCCGGCTGCGCCCCGGCGCCGAACTGGCCGAGGACGTGCGCGTCGGCAACTTCGTCGAGGTCAAGAACGCGATCCTCGACGAAGGCGCGAAGGTCAATCATCTGAGCTATATCGGCGACGCGCATGTGGGCGAACGCGCCAATGTCGGCGCCGGGACCGTCACCTGCAACTACGACGGCGTGATGAAGCACCGCACCGAGATCGGTGCCCGCGCCTTCATCGGCTCGGACACGATGCTGGTCGCGCCGGTGCGCGTCGGCGCCGATGCGATGACCGGCTCGGGCTCGGTCATCAGCGAGGATGTCCCCGACGGCGCGCTGGCGATCGGCCGCGCGCGGCAGGAGGTGAAACCGGGGCTCGCGCTGCGCCTGATGGCGCGGCTGCGGGCGGCCAGGGAACGGAAAGGGTAGGCCATGTGCGGCATCGTCGGCGTATTGGGCACGCATGAGGTCGCGCCGCTGATCCTCGAGGCGCTGAAGCGGCTGGAATACCGCGGCTACGACAGCGCCGGCATCGCCACGGTGAACGAAGGCGTTCTCGACCGCCGTCGCGCGGTGGGAAAGCTGATCAATCTCAGCGACCTCCTGGTGCACCAGCCACTGGCCGGCAAGGCCGGGATCGGGCATACCCGCTGGGCCACGCACGGCGCCCCCACGGTGGTCAACGCCCATCCCCACCGGGCCGGGCGCGTGGCCGTGGTGCACAACGGGATCATCGAGAATTTCAAGGCCTTGCGCGAAGAACTCGAGGCTGCCGGCCTGACCCCGGAATCGGAGACCGACACCGAGACCGTGGCGCTTCTGACCCGCCACCATCTCGATCAGGGCATGTCGCCGACCGAGGCCGCGTCGGCGACGCTTGGCAGGCTCGAGGGCGCCTTCGCGCTCGCCTTCCTGTTCGAGGGCGAGGACGACCTGATGATCGGCGCGCGCAAGGGCTCGCCGCTGGCCGTGGGTCATGGCGAGGGCGAGATGTATCTCGGCTCGGACGCGATCGCGCTGGCGCCGATGACCGACCGCATCACCTATCTGGAAGAGGGTGACTGGGTCGTGCTGACCCGGGCCGGCGGCGAGATCTTCGATGCCGAGGGCCGCCGCGCCAACCGCAAGGTGAGCCGGATCATGATCGACCAGACGCGGGTCGACAAGGCCGGGCACCGGCATTTCATGGCCAAGGAGATCGCCGAACAGCCGACCGTGCTGGAGGCCGCCTTCGCGCGCCACACCAGCGGACGGGGCGATGCGCTGTCGTTGCCCGATGGCGTCGATTTCTCGAACACCGACCGCGTGCTGCTGGTCGCCTGCGGTACCGGGTTCTATGCCGCGCAGGTCGCCAAGTACTGGTTCGAGCAGATCGCCGGCATCCCCGTCGAGACCGACATCGCCTCGGAATTCCGCTACCGCCAGCCGGTGCTCTCGGAGCGCGCCATCGGCATCTTCGTCAGCCAGTCCGGCGAGACCGCCGACACGCTGGCCGCGCTGCGCCATGTCACCGGCGAAATCGCGCGGACGGTGGGCGTGATCAATGTCGAGACCTCGTCGATCGCGCGCGAATGCGACGTGGCGCTGCCGATCATGGCCGGACCCGAGATCGCGGTCGCCTCGACCAAGGCCTTCACCGCGCAGCTCATGGTGCTGGCGATCCTGGCGCTGAAGGCCGGGATGGACCGCGGGCGGCTTAGCGCCGGGCAGCTCGCCGAACACCTCGCCAGCCTGCGCACCGCGCCCGGCCTGCTGCGCCTCGCGCTCGACCGAGAGGCCGAGATCGAACGCATCGCCGGGCGGCTGGGCCAGGCGCGCGACGTGCTCTTCCTCGGTCGTGGCACGATGTATCCGCTGGCGATGGAAGCGGCGCTGAAACTGAAGGAGATCAGCTACGTTCATGCCGAAGGCTACGCATCGGGCGAACTGAAGCACGGACCGATCGCGCTGATCGACCAGCACATGCCGGTGGTGGTGCTGGCGCCGCGCGACGCGCTCTTCGAGAAGACCGTCTCGAACATGCAGGAGGTCATGGCGCGGCAGGGGCGGGTGATGCTGATTTCCGATGCGGCCGGGCTCGAGGAGGCGGGACCCGTCTGGGCGCGGATCGCCATGCCCACCGTGCCGGAACTGCTCGCACCCTTCGTCTATGCCGTCCCGGCGCAGCTTCTCGCCTATCACGCCGCGCTCGCCCGCGGCACCGATGTCGACCAGCCGCGCAACCTGGCGAAATCGGTGACGGTGGAATAGCCGCTCGCGAGGTGACGGCGGCGCGCGCGGCGCTAGCTCTGGTCGGTGATCCGATTCGGAGGTCTTCATGTCGCTTTCCCGCCGCACCTTGCTTCTGGGCGCCCCTGTCGCGCTGGCCGCCTGCGCCCGGACGCCCGCCTCTCCCCCGCCGCCCCTCGAGCCGATCACGCTGGAGCAGGCCTTTGCCGGCCGGTCGGTCGGCGCCGGGGTGTTCCGCGTCTGGCTGACCGGGCAGGAACGGCGCTTCACCGCCCGGCTCGACGGAAGGCTTCGGGGTGACCGGCTGACCGTGGTCGAGGACTTTGTCTATGACGACGGCGACGAGAACCGGCTGACCTGGGTTTTCGACCGCGCGGGGCCGGGCCGCTGGACCGGCCGACGCGAGGATACGGTGGGCCCCGCCGAGGTGATCGAGACCGGCACCGAGATCCGGCTGACCTATGTCGTGGACTTCCGCTCTCCCTCGGGCGTCACGCGGCTGGGATTCTCGGACGTGATCTATTTCGGCCCCGACGGGCGGGTGATCAACGATGCCATCGTCACCCGCTGGGGGTTGCCGGTGGGGACCGTTCGTTTCGAGATGGTGCGAACGTGAGCATCACCGCGGCGCAAGCGCTGGATGCGCTGCGGGCGCTGGAAGACCCCGCGAAGGCGGCCGAGATGGCCGCCTATCACAAGACCGCGCGCGCCTTCCTCGGTGTCCCGGTCCCGCGGGTCGAGGCGCTGGCGAAGGACTGGCGCGCCGCCTGCACGCTTGATCAGCGCCTGGCGCTGGCGGCGGGGCTCTGGGCGAGCGACATCCACGAAGCGCGCGTGGCAGCGGCGAAGCTCCTGACCCAGGCCCGCATCCGGCCCGACGATGCCGCGGTCTGGGAGCTGATCGCCGGCTGGGCCGAGGGCTTCGACAGCTGGGCGCTGGCCGACCATGCCTCGGTCGCCGGCGGCAAGCGACTGGTGGCGGACCCGTCGCGGCTCGACCGGATCGAGGGCTGGATCGCGCATCCGAACATGTGGACCCGACGGGCGATGCTGGTCATGACCCTGCCCTGGACGCGGCTGACGCATCCCAAGCCCGCCGAGCAGGCGGTGCGGGAGCGGGTGCTGGGCTGGTGTGCGCATCACGCCGCCGACCGGGACTGGTTCATGCAGAAGGCGGTGGGCTGGTGGCTGCGGGACCTGTCGAAGCACGATCCGCAGCGGGTCCGCGACTGGCTGGCCGCGCATGGGGACCGCCTCAAGCCCTTCGCGCGGCGGGAGGCGACCCGGCGGATGCCCGCCTGACGGCGGCGAGGGGCGATCTGCTCGCATGCGAGCAGACCATTTAATTTGTTGATATTGCTTGATATTCGCGAAAAAATTAACCGGATCTCAACCCTTCGCAAGCGCCGCGAGGGCGTCATTTCCGCCCCCGCCCGCGCGCTACGCGTGAAAGTTTCATTGCGGTTAACGCGGGCGAATTTACTTTTTATTCCAGGCACTTGCCGAAGCGTCCGCATGCGGACGCCCCCGCCACGCGGCTCAGAAACTGCCGAACAACGTGCCCAGCGTCACCAGCACGATCAGCGCCAGGATCGGGATGACCACGGCGACCATCGCGATGTCGCGGTAGGCCTCGCGGTGGGTGAGCCCGCAGATCGTCAGGAGCGTGATCACCGCCCCGTTATGCGGCAGCGCGTCGAGCCCGCCGGTCGCCACCGCCGTGACCCGGTGCAGCAGGTCGGGCGCGATGCCGGCGGCCACACCCATCTCCAGATAGGTCTCGCCCAGCGTCGAGAGCGCGATCGACATGCCGCCCGAGGCGGAGCCGGTCATCCCCGCCAGAAGGCTCGTGCCGATGGCGAGCGAGATCAGCGGGTTGTCGCCGCCCGCGGTCACCACCCAGTCGCGGATCAGGCCGAAGGCGGAGAGCGAGGCGATCACCGCGCCGAAACCGACGAGCGAGGCGGTGTTGAAGATCGGCTTGAGCGAATCCTTCGCGCCCGCGTCCAGCGTGTCGCCCAGCCCCTCGGCCAGCCGCCGCCAGTTCAGCGCGACCAGCGCCAGCGAGGCGAAGGTCAGCGCGGCGATGATCGACCAGACCCCGCGAACCGAGCCGACATCGGTCTCGCCGAATTCCGGCAGCGCCAGGTAGGCAGTGTCCATCCGCGGGATCAGGACGAAGGTGAAGGCGAGGTTCAGGGCCAGCACCAGCACCAGCGGCGCGGCGGCGACGCCGAGACCGGGCAGGTCGCGCTTGCCCTCGGCGGCGTCCTCCTCCTTCGCGCCATAGCCCGGGCCCAGCGCGCGGGCGCGGCGTTCGAGCCAGGCCCAGCCGAGCCCCAGCATCATGGCCCCGGTCAGGATGCCGAGCCCCGGCGCGGCAAAGGGCGTGGTGCCGAAGAAGGGCATCGGGATCGCGTTCTGGATCGCCGGCGTGCCGGGCAGCGCGGTCATGGTGAAGGTGAAGGCGCCGAGCGCGATCGTGGCCGGGATCAGCACCTTGGGCAGCTCCGCCTCGCGGAAGAGCGCCGAGGCGATGGGCCAGACGGCGAAGGCGACGACGAAGAGCGAGACGCCGCCATAGGTCATCACCGCGCAGGAGAGGATCACGGCGAGGATGGCGCGCGAAGGCCCCAGCCCGCGGATGATCCCGTCGGCCAGCACCCGCGCCGAGCCCGATGCCTCCATCAGCTTGCCGAAGACCGCGCCAAGGAGGAAGAGCGGGAAATACTGGATGATGAAGCCGCCCGTTGCCTGCATGAAGACCTGCGTGTAGCTGGCCAGGAGCGGGCCGCCCTCGGCCGCGAGCACGGCGAGGATGGCGAGCGCCGGGGTGAGCAGCAGAAGGCTCAGTCCCCGGTAGGCCAGGTACATCAGCGCGCCGAGCGCGACGACGATGACCAGGATGCCGGTCATCGGCCGCAGCCCAGCACGCCCGGCGCAGGATCGTCAAAGAAGGCGTTCAGATCGAACGAGGATTCGTTTCCGATCTTGTCGAAATGCGCCTCGAGCCAGGCATCGGCCCAGCCGCGCCCGCGCTGGAAGAGCATCTGCAGATAGGCCCATTCGGCATTGAGCTTCGACGACGCGGCGAGATCCTGCACCTCCTCGTCGGTATGGATGAGGTGGATGTAGGTCCGGCCCGCGGGGCCGAGATCAATGCCCTTCTCCTCGACGATCCGCTGCATCAGCGCGATCGCCCGCAACTCCTTGACCAGCGCGGTGTTGAAGCTGATCTCGTTCATCCGGTTGATGATCTCGCGCGCCGAGACCGGCGTGTCGTGGCGCATGATCGGGTTGATCTGGACGATGACGATGTCGGGGCTCTCGGAACTCGTCACCAGCGGCATGAGCGCCGGATTGGCGCTGAAGCCGCCGTCCCAGTATTCCTCGCCCTCGATCTCGACCGCCGGGTAGAGTTGCGGCAGGCAGGCCGAGGCCATCACCGCGTCNAGCGTCACGCGGCCGCGCGAGAAGACCTCGGCCCGGCCGGTTTTCACTTTGGTCGCAGTGACATGTACGTCGATCTTGCGACAGCGGTTGACGTTGTCGAAGTTGACCTGCCCCTCGAGGATGGTGCGCAGCGGGTTCACCCCCATCGGGTTCAGCTGGTAGGGCGAGAAGAGCCGGCTCATCCCCTCGGCCAGGAGGTAGCTCGGCGACTGGTCGAGGCTCCAGCGACCGAGCAACCGGTCGAGGGGGCTGCGCTGCAGGGGCGAGAAGAGCGCGGCGCGGCTGATCGCGCGCCAGAACCCCTCGAGCGCGGCGCGCGCACCCTCGCGCCGGCCGCGTTCGAGACCGTCGGCCAGTACCACGGCGTTCATCGCCCCGGCGCTGGTGCCGCTGATCTCGGCGATCTCCAGCCGCTCGTCCTCCAGGATCCGGTCGAGAACGCCCCAGGTCAGCGCCCCGTGCGAGCCGCCGCCCTGCAGGGCCAGGTTGATCCGCTTGATCGTGCCGTTCGTGCCCATGCGTGCCTCCGTCCGTTGCTGCGCTGCAGCATAAGGCGGACGGCCGACGAGGTAAAGTCGCGGCGCCGGGGCGGGCGGGCGCTTCCGCCGGTGACCGCAATTCGGGCACGGGCGGCCGGATCCCGCGCGCGGTGCGCGGATTTGCGCCATCGTCACGCCCTCGTTACGCGGCTATGGCAGGGTTGCGCTTGCGCCGGATCAAGGCGCGGGTAAGCACTTCATGGTTGCAAACGAGCTTAGCCGAATCGCTGGCGAGGCGAATCAGCAGAGGGAGGACGTCCATGGACCGCCGCAATCAGCCCGCCGAGTTCTGGGGCCAGAGCTTCGCCTTCTGGTGCCGCCTGTGGCAGAGCCAGATCGAGTACTCGATGCGTTTCTGGGGCGCGCTCGCCGAGCGGATGCCGCATCCCAGCGCCGCCGAACTCTCGGCCGAGGCCGAGGCGATGCGCGATATCTGCAACGAGCGGCCGACGCAGCCGCAGCGGACGAAATCCGCGCCGTCGCGGTCGCGCGCGCAGGCCCGCGCGCCGCAGCACGTCCACTAGGTCCGGCTGCGCGCCGGCGTCGGATGCGCCGAACCGCGCGGCCGGCGGCGTCCGGTTCGCGACACAAGGCGCCGGTTCTGACGCCATGACGGCGTCGGCGGGCAGGATCCCATGCCGCGGCCGATCGTCGCGCCGCTCTGCGGTGACTGGCAATGGTTGAACCTGTCTCCGACGGCAACGTGCTGTTTGTCATCATGGACCAGTTGCGCGCCGACGTGCTGTTCGGTGCGCTCGGCCAGGCGGTGGCGCTGCCGAATCTCGACCGGCTGAAGGCGCGCGCCGCCGCCTTCACCAGCTGCTGGACCGCCGCGGTGCCCTGCGGGCCGTCGCGCGCCGCGCTCTTGACCGGGCTCTTCGCCTTCAATCACCGCGCGATCCGCAACGGCACGCCGCTCGCGCGGCACCACGCGACGCTGGCGACCGAGATGCGCCGGCTGGGGCGCGAGCCGCTGCTCTTCGGCTATTGCGACATCGCCGCCGACCCGACCGGGCGCGACCCCGCCGACCCTGCCTTCGCCACCTACGAACTGCCTGCCGAGGGGTTCACCGAACTCGTCGCCTTCCGGCTCGAGGCGCCGCTCGACTGGATCGGGCATCTGCGCGCGCGCGGCTACGACCTGCCCGGCCCGCAGCCGCAGAACTGGCCGCAGCTTTTTCGCCCGGCGGGCGAGGGGCTGCGGGCGCCCAGCCTCTACGCCGCCGAGGACAGCGACACCGCCTGGCTGACCGACCGTTTCCTGCAGGCGATGGAGGGGCGGCGCGACCGGCCCTGGGTCGCGCATCTGACCTTCCTGCGCCCGCATCCGCCGCTGGTCGCGCCCGACCCGTTCAACCGCCTGGTCCCCGAGGACGCCGTCGCCGCGCCCTGCCCCGCGCCCGGCCCCGCGACCGGCGGCGACCACCCGTTCCGCCGCGCCTGGTTCTCGGAACCCTCGGGCTTCGGCCTCTACTGGGGCTTCGACGGCGACTGCGCGGCGATGCGCCGCGAGACCGCGGGCGGGCTGCGCGCGGTCTATCTGGGGCTGGTGGCCGAACTCGACCACCACCTGGGCCGGCTTCTCGACTGGCTGGACGAGACCGGGCAGACCGGGCGCACTCTGATCGTTCTGGCCGCCGATCACGGCGAGATGCTGGGCGATCAGGGCTATTGGGGCAAGGACAACGTGCTGGCCCCGGCGCATCACGTGCCGCTCCTGATCGCCGCGCCCGGCGTCGTCCCCGGTCCGCGCGCCGGGCTCGCGCGCACGATCGACATCGCCCCGACGATCCTCGACTGGCTGGGAGGCGCGGTGCCGCCGGCGATGGACGGCGTCTCGCTCCTGCCCGC